>Ga0208083_1000001_pt1 | contig 70825 bp, 71 predicted proteins | sample LakMenEpi07Jul09_FD_150677 | JGI IMG/M metagenome (GOLD analysis project Ga0208083, IMG submission 150677) | Freshwater microbial communities from Lake Mendota, WI - 07JUL2009 deep hole epilimnion (SPAdes) | ecosystem: Environmental > Aquatic > Freshwater > Lake > Epilimnion/Euphotic zone ...
GTCGTATTTTCCGAGATTGTGAGCTGTATCGAAGTTGATGAATTCGGCCCCAAAGCAGATGTGGAGTTCCAAGACACAGTCGGTGCAGTTCGGTCTACAACAATTGTCAGCGATTGTGACGCAGTAGATTCACCATTGACACCCGTTGCTTTTGCAGTAACGGATTTGGTCCCTGCAGTTACCGTTCCCAATTGACATGAGAATGCACCCGAGCCATCTGCGGTACACGCAGACCCAGAGCTAGCTCCGTCGACATAAATCTGAACACTCGACGATGCTTCAGCATTACCAACAACAATCAAAGTGTCCGCCTTAGTAATTCCATCGCTTTGTGAATCACCAGTGTCTGTCGCAGCAGACAGTGCCAACGCTGTTGGTGCCGGCGTGGGCACAGGAACAGTTGTTGTTGTCGTTGGTGCAACTGTCGTAGTCGTTGGTGCAACTGTCGTAGTCGTCGGAGCAACTGTCGTTGGCGGAACAGTCGTTGTAGGAGGGGTGGTTGGTGGCATCGTGGTGGTAGGCGGAGCCGTCGTTGGAGGCACTGTTGTTGGCGGAACAGTCGTACTCACAGATTGTGACGGTGTTGTCGCAGCTGGTGTTGTGGGAGTTGGACCAGCACCTAACGGAGCAACCGTTGAACCAGGTGCGACTGGTGGAACATATCCACAACCCGACAATGCAATCGTTCGCGAGATCTTGATCGTTGAGATGACCTTTGCGCCGCTCTTCACACGTAGCTGAGTGCCGGCATTCAACGTCCGCGACGAACACATCGTTGTCTTCCCCGACTTGTCAGTCCTGCTCGACGCAACTCGTGACCATTTCCAGGTCTTCTTGGACTTCACACCCACTTCGACAACAACAGGTTTCGATTTCCACTTTGTGCCAGCACTAATCGAAACAAAGCTTCCGCGCTCAACAGTGGTCGCTATGGAAACAACAGGGGCCTTTGCCTCTGCAACTTGAGCAAACAGAACAAGGCCAAACCCAAGCATTACGAGACCTTGAGCGATACGAGGAACGAGAGTCTTACGCATGCAAATGAGCATAACTGAACCCTAAGTCCAATTATTGGCAGATACCTCTATCCCCGACGGGATTGCATGATGGCGGAGACAACCTTGCCGTCCGCCTTGCCCTTACTGGCTTTCATAATGCGACCAACGATGGCACCGGCAGCTTTCTCTTCCCCGGCGCAGTACTTTGCCCACGCATCAGGGTCAGCAGCAATCGCTTCGTCGACCATTGCCTCCACAGCAGACGTATCCATTGCCTCAAAGCCTTTGGCCGCTGCAATTGCAGCAGCATCGCCACCGCCATTAGCAACGATTTCTGCGAGAACTGTCTTTGCTTGTGTTGCAGACAACTTGTTGTCGCGCTCGAGAATTGTGAGAGCTGCAATATCCGCCGCTGGAACGGCCGGCGATGCACCTGCTTCGGCGAATGCCTGCGTGACATAGATGAGAGCCTTCACAGGATCTCCGCCCGCATCAATGACAGCCTTGACGTATTCATGTTGACCACGCTCAACAGCAACAACAACTGCCTCACTGCGCACGTCATACCCAGTGAGTTCATGCAACATCGCACGACGAGCTGCTGGCAATGGTGGCAATGCTGCACGAATTTCATCAATCCATTCCTGTGACGGATCAACCGTGACAAGGTCTGGCTCGGGGAAGTATCTGTAATCGTCAGCATCTTCCTTGGTGCGCAACGTATGTGTGCGACCTTCAGCATCATCCCAGTGACGTGTCTCCTGGCGAATCACTCCACCGGAATCAAGGATGTCGATCTGACGACGAGCTTCGTAATCAATCGCACGACCTAGCGCACGAATCGAGTTCACATTCTTGATTTCACAGCGTGTTCCGAATGGAGTACCTGGCTTATGCACCGACACGTTTGCATCGCAACGCATTGAGCCCTCTTCCATCTTGGCGTCAGACGCACCAATGGCTTCGAGAATTGAACGAAGTTCAGAGACATATTCACGTGCTTGTTCGCTGGTGCGAATGTCGGGACGCGACACGATTTCCACCAAAGGCACGCCTGCACGGTTGAAGTCCATCAGCGAATAGTCGCTGCCATGAATACGACCTGTTGCACCACCCACATGTGTGCTCTTGCCCGTGTCTTCTTCGAGATGCGCGCGCTCAACACCAATGACAACACCGCTTGGAAGTTCCAAGTGTCCGTCTGCATTCAGAGGCAAGTCGTACTGGCTGATTTGATACGCCTTGGGCTGATCGGGATAGAAGTAGTTCTTGCGGTGGAAGATGCACTTCTGGATGCGGCAGTTCAGCGCAAGCCCGATTCGCATGGCGAGTTCAACAGCCTTCTTGTTCAGCACTGGCAATGCACCAGGAAGACCAAGTGTGACGGGGTCAATGTTGATGTTGGGCTCATCACCAAAACGGTTTGGCGAACCACTGAACAACTTGGTGGCAGTTGCAAGTTCAACGTGAACTTCAAGGCCAACAACCATTTCCCAACCGCCGGGCAACATCTGTTCTGGTGTTGCAACGATGGAACTAAGTGGACTGTCGCTCATTGCGCGCCTCCTGCTGCTGCCTCGAGCGCCCCGCCAACGCGGAACATTGCTGCTTCACCAAGTGCTGGTGCCAATACCTGGATACCGACGGGCAAATCATGCGCACCAGTTCCGAAAGGAACACTCATTGCAGGGTGGCCCGCGAGGTTCGTTGGAATTGTGTAGATGTCGCACAAGTACATCGACATTGGGTCGTCAGCTTTTTCGCCAAACTTAAAGGCAACCAACGGCGACGTTGGCATCAAGATTGTGTCGACAGATTCATACGCCTTATCGAAATCTTGTGCGATGAGACGGCGCACCTTCAACGCTTTTCCGTAGTACGCGTCGTAGTAACCAGCCGACAACGCATAGGTGCCCAACATGATGCGTCGCTTCACTTCATCACCAAAACCTGCTGCACGAGTGGCGCCATACATTGCGTTTGTATCCACTGCGTTCACGCGCAACCCGTAACGGACGCCGTCAAAGCGAGCGAGGTTGCTGCTGGCTTCTGCAGGTGCGATGAGGTAGTACGCAGTCAGTGCATATCCAAGGCTTGGAAGAGTGACATCGACAATCGTTGCGCCAGCAGCTGCGAGTGCTTCGAACGCAGCATCCAAACGAGCAGAAACTTCAGGCTCTGCACCACCGGGAAGATCAACGACACGACCAATGCGCATTCCTGCGACACCTTGAGATACTGCACTCACTAATGACGGTACATCTTGCGGGATTGATGTTGAATCCATGACGTCATGACCGGCGATGACCTCGGTGATCAAAGCTGCATCAGACACTGTTGTTGCGAACGGACCAATCTGATCAAGAGAACTTGCATAAGCGACAAGGCCGTATCGACTCACGAGGCCATACGTGGGCTTCACGCCGACAACACCACAGAGTGCTGCGGGCTGGCGAATACTGCCACCGGTGTCAGAACCAAGACTGACGGGTGAGAAACCTGCGGCAACTGCAGCAGCACTACCACCGCTAGAACCACCAGGAACACGAGACGTATCGAGCGGGTTACGTGTTGCACCAAATGCAGAGTTCTCAGTGCTTGAACCCATTGCAAACTCATCGAGGTTTGTCTTGCCCACCATCACCGCACCAGCAGCACGCAAACGTGTCACCACTGTTGCGTCGTAGGGCGGCTTCCAGCCTTCAAGAATTTTGGACGAGCATGTCGTCTCAATGCCATGCGTACACATGTTGTCTTTGATCGCGATGGGAACACCAGCAAGAGGACCTACAGGGCGACCAGCAGCGATGTCTGCATCAATTGCATCCGCCTGCGCACGCGCAGCATCTGCGGTTACCAAATTGAATGCGTGAATATCTGCTTCGCGTTCATCGATGCGCGCAAGGTGTGCTTCCAGTACTTCTCGAGCGGTCAATGCGCCCGATGCAACTGCTGCTGCAATCTCTGATGCGGTGGTCGGAATTGTTGCCATGATCAGCCCTCTGTTCCCACGATGGGAGGAACACGGAAACGGCGTTCTTCTGTTGCCGGTGCGGACGCCAGCACTTCGTCGGTGCTGAGCGTTGGCATCTCCACGTCTTCGCGCATCACATTCACCAATGGGTATGGCTGCGTCATTGGCTCGACGCCAGAGAGATCAAGCGCATCGATGTCACCGAAGTGGCCCATCACCTTGGCGAGTTGCTCGGTGAAGTGCACCACCTGGGCGTCATCAATATCGAGTCGCGCGAGGTGAGCCACTTTGGCTACGTCGGCTGCGGAAATGGGGCTACCTGACTGGGTCACAGTTCTCAAGCCTACGAGCCATGCGCGAGGACACCCCCGCCCAATGCCCTGTTCGGTTACGCCGAGGGGTCAACAGGCGGGAATTGCGCCTGGCGCTTCTGCAAATAGCTCACGACACCCTCTTTGAAGTCCGGACGCGTGAACGACTGACCCATCAATTTGAGAGCGTCCAGGCTGGCAGTCGAGACATCTTTGTCGTAGTCCCCATACACCTGACGCTTCATCACCGCCATTGACGATGGAGACACATTCATCGCAAGGTCGGCCGCATAAGCCATCACGACGTCCATCAACTGGTCAGCGGGAACAACCGTGTTGACCATTCCCAATTCCTTTGCCTCTGCAGCCATTACAACGCGACTTGACATCAAGAGATCGAGAGCATTTGCCTGGCCGACCAGTCGAGGGAGAACCCACGAGATGCCGTACTCGGCGATGAGGCCACGCTTGGAGAACGCACATGTGAACTTTGCAGTGTCAGCAGCGAAGCGCATGTCGCACATCAACGCTTGCACTAAACCAAGACCGGCCGCTGCGCCATTCACTGCAGCAATCACGGGCTTTGAAATACGAGTGATCTCATCTTGCATGCGGCCCTCAAGAATGTTGCTGTCTTCTTTGCCATCACTGCTCGGAGCTGTGGGAATTCCTTGCAAGGTGCCCATATCTGCTCCCGCGCAATAGCCCTTGCCCGCACCCGTTACAACGATGACACGAACGGCTTCATCAGCAACTGCTCGATCGATTGCATCGAAATACTCAACACCCATGCGACCTGTCCATGCGTTCAGACGCTCGGGTCGATTCAGGGTGATGACGGCAATGCCAGGCTCAACAACGTTGTACAGAACTTCACTCATGTTCAGTGACCGTAGACGGTGCAGAGGCCTCCCGAGAACGCCGAGCGTCAAAAAGTAAGAACCCAACGGAAAGGGCAAAGACGACCAGTGAGACCCACTGATTCAGGCGTAGTCCACCCGCAGAATGCGCCGGGTCGATTCGCAAACCCTCGATGAAGAATCGGAGTGCCGTATAGCCCGCGGCGTACCAGGCAAGAAGGCGTCCTGGCGCCGGATCCAAACGGCGTTCAACAAGAATCAACAATCCGGCAAGAACAACGCACCCGATTGACTCATACAAAAATGTGGGATGAAACGTAGTTCCTGCAGTTTCACCAGCCTTGATCGCCACGGAATCCGAGACACGAAGCGCCCAGGGCAATGTTGTTGGGCTACCAAAGAGTTCTTGGTTCCACCAGTTGCCCCATCGCCCAATTGCTTGTGCAATCGCAATCGCTGGTGCAGCACACGAAAGAATCGCCCACGCATTGAGGCCTCTCACGCGTGCACGCCAAAACCCGACGGCTACACCGAGAGCGACGCCGCCCCAGATGCCCAAGCCACCGTGCCAGATCATGAACGCTTCAGCCCAGTTACCCCTGAAACGTTGCACATCCGTGATCACGTGATACACGCGACCACCAATAACACCTGCAGGAACAGCCCACATCGCGATCGACGAAAAGTCCTCCACAGTTCCGACACCACGAGCCTCTGCTCGTCGACCCGCAATGCGAACAGCGACAATGACGCCGAGGGCAATCATCAGCCCATACGCATTCAAACGCAACGGCCCCAACTCAATTGACCCACTTGATGGGCTAGGAATCGACGCAAACAACGTCGCCAAAGAAATCATGATGTCACGCGAAGGGCAAACGCAACTGCACCCTCAAAGATGATGCTCTTGTCATAGTCCTGTGTCGCAACATGGAAACTGCGCTCCAACATGACTCGTTCTTTCGGACCGCCGTATTCCGCCATCAATGCATCGCCATCAGTCGGGCTCACGACGTGGTCTTGCACCGAAGAGAAAAGAAGCAAGGGCATCTTCGTTGATGCATACCGCTTCGCCAATGGAGTCAGACCATCTAATTGGAATGAATACAACGCAGCGAGTGGCGTTCCCGGATACGCCGTCTCAACGACACCGGGCTCTGCAATATCAGAACCAATGCCGTCCATCACTTCTGCACCACTGTCGATCATGCCTTTCAACATCTCCATCACTTCAGGTGCTTGTGGCTGTGTCGCCGGATTCACACACACCAAACCTTTGACCTCTGGATGTTCTGCGCCCACCCACAAAGTGAGCGCACCACCCATAGAAAGACCCATCACCACAACCTGCGAGACCCGCTTCGCAAGAGCTTGATACGCAGCTTCAGCATCTGCACTCCAGTCGGCCCATCGCGTCGGGATCATGTCTTCCATCGCTGTGCCATGACCAGCAAGTTGAGGCATTTCCACATGAAAGCCAGCGGCCACGCAGGCCTCGGCAAGTCCACGCATTGAACCTGGATTGCCAGTGAAGCCATGCAACACAAGAACTCCCGCATCTCGGGATCCGATGACGGACAGTGGCTCAGCGCCTGGAATCGTTGGTGCAGTCATGTCGAAACTCCTTGTGTGCAGTCATATAAGAGACTTTCTGAGTGTATGTGAGGTGGCCTCCATGCTGAGACGCAGCGGGCCAACTCAGCATGGTCATTGACCCCCCAGCTCTTTACTGGTGGACTAGGGGGGCTTATGCCGTCTTCATCTCGCCTCCAACGTCAGCGCAGGGTGGACGGATACGCAATCGCAGCCATCGCTCCGGTTCTTGCTCTGATTCCTGCCTGGCTCGTTGCCATCGCTGCTGTGTGGTGGGTCTTGCAACTCTTCATCACACTCAATTTCTTTCTGTTTGCTCTTGTGATGTTCTTTTCTGGAGCTCTCTTGTTCGTGCGCCCCGTGCAACGCATTGTGTTGCAGCGACTTCTCGGTGCACGTACTCCGAATCGTGCAGAACACGAAGCTCTTCACCGCGCGTGGAATGTTGTCGCACAGGCGAATCACATTTCACCAGGTGACTTTGTCCTGGCAGTCTCCGATTCTGAAGACCTCAATGCATTTGCATCGGGTGGACATCTTGTTGTTGTTTCAAGTTGGGCAATTGCAAATGTGTCGCATGAAAAACTCTGTGGAGTTCTTGCGCATGAACTGAGCCACCACCTCGGTATGCACACGATTGCTCTCACGGTTGGTCAATGGCTCACCATTCCCATCATCGTTCTCGCTCGTATCGGATTCTTCTTGCAGAACATCGCGCACGCTGCAACAGACACATTTGCAACGCGCGAGAACGCCGTCTCATTTGCCGGACGAACAGTCGCAGGAATCCTGACAATCATTTCGTGGCTCTTCCTCTCGATGATCACTGTTTCCCAACTCATTGGAAATGCAGTTGGCAAAGGTGCTGAATTCAAAGCAGATGAGACAGTTGTCGCAATGGGATTTGGCAACGAATTGCGCGATGCATTGCGAATCGTGGTCAATGCAGGAAATGGCGAGCGTGCAGCCCATTGGAAAGACCGCCTCGTCACCGCCCACCCCCCAGCACGAACCCGTATCGCCCGTATCGACGCCCAACTTCGTAGGAACCCAAAGGGCCGACCCCGATAGCGTTTGACTTGTTATGACAAGTCTCCCCGGCGACCCTTTTCTTGCAGCAGCACGCGGCGAGCACTCATCCCATACCCCCGTGTGGTTCATGCGTCAAGCAGGTCGCAGTCTCCCCGAGTACCGCAAGATTCGTGGCGAAGGAAGCATCCTCGAAGCCATCAAGCAACCAGAACTTGCGGCCGAATTCACCCTGCAGCCTGTTCGTCGACACAACGTTGATGCGGCGGTTCTGTACTCCGACATTGTTGTGCCACCTCATGCAGTCGGATTTGGAATTGATGTCGCTCCAGGGACTGGTCCGGTGGCATCGCAACCACTTCGCACACGCGATGACTTCGCACGACTTCGCCCTCTCGAAGCATCCGACGTTTCTTATGTCGTTGACACTGTGAAAATTCTCGCGAAGGAACTTCAAGTGCCTCTCCTCGCATTTGCAGGCGCACCGTTCACTGTCGCTAGTTACCTCATTGAGGGACGCCCCAGTAAGACGTATCAAAACACCAAGTACATGATGCATGCCGACACGCAACTGTGGAACGACGTCATGGAACGTTTGGTACAACATTCAGTGGAGTTCATCTCGGCGCAACTTTCTGCTGGCGCTGAAGCATTCCAAGTGTTTGATTCATGGGCTGGCTCGCTTTCACGTTCTGATTACGACACCTTTGTGAAGCCCCATACAACATCCGTTTTCGCACAACTTGCCGAACGCCACCCCGGAGTCAAAGGCATTCACTTTGGTATCGGTTGTGATCATCTTCTTGAATCAATGAACTCTGTCGGCAACGCAGTCATCGGACTCGACTGGCGTACAAAGATTGCCGACGCCCGTACTCGACTTGGTGCACAGACTGTGGTGCAAGGCAACCTTGACCCCGCACTTGTTCTCGCTGGCACCGACATTGCACTGAAGGGTGCCACAGAGGTGCTGAAAGATAATGGGGGCCACGCAGGCCACATCTTCAACCTCGGTCACGGGGTTCAGCCAGACACCAACCCAGACGTCCTCACGGCCGTCGTCGATTTCGTACATACGGAGACAAGTAAATGAGCAACGAACAACGCACAGCAGTTGTGCTGATGGCCTATGGCACTCCGCGTACAAAAGAAGAAATTCTTCCGTATTACACCGACATTCGTCGCGGTCGTCCACCAACAGAAGAGGCACTGCAAGATCTCATTGATCGCTATGAAGCAATCGGTGGTCTGTCTCCGCTCAAGCAACTCACAGAAGCACAGCGTGATGCGTTGCAGCGCGAGCTTGATGACATCAAGCCAGGCCACTACCAAGTGTTTCTTGGTCTCAAGCACGCCACACCATTCGTGGAAGAAGCTGTTGCAGAAGTTGCAGACCTTGGCTTCAAGAAGATTGTCGGTCTCGTCCTTGCGCCGCACTTCTCTTCGTACTCGATTGGTCAATACATCGGCCGCGTGCGCGAAGCCGCTGCTCCACACAACATCGAAGTCGTCGGAATCGACTCATGGGCTCGCGAAGATGCATTCATTGAGTTTCTCGCCGACGACATGAAGAAGAAATTGGCAACGATGCCAGAACGCACCAAGGTTCTCTTCACAGCACATTCGCTCCCGCAGCGAATCATTGATGGCGGAGACCCATACCCCGACGAATTACGCGCAACCGCAGAACTAGTCGCCGAAAAAGTGGGCCTCACTCGCTGGTCACAGTGGTCGATTGCGTGGCAGTCAGCAGGTAGAACACCCGAACCATGGATTGGTCCCGACATTCTTGAAGTGATCGATCAAGTCGCAACTACTCGCTCTTCTGATGAACCAATTGACGGTGTTCTGGTGTGTGCCTGCGGTTTCGTTGCCGATCACCTCGAAGTTCTGTATGACCTCGACATTGAGGCGGCACATCGCGCAGAGCCCCTTGGTCTTGCATTCGCACGTATTGAGTGCGTCAACGACAATCAGAAAGTGATGCATGCACTCGCGCAGCGAGTGATCTCCGCATGAGCCAAGGACATCGCGTTGTAGTGATTGGCGGCGGCATCACCGGTCTCACTACTGCTTTGTCCCTTATCGCTGATTCACCTTCACCCATTCATGTCACGTTGCTAGAAGCAAAAGACACAGTCGGTGGAATCATTCAAACATCTCCATTTGCTGGACTGCCCGCAGTAGACGAAGCAGCCGATGCTTTTTTGGTTCGAGTGCCCCATGCACAACAACTCGCCACTGAATTAGGTCTTGGCGATGCACTCACAGCACCTACCGGTGCGCATGCCTCGGTATGGCACAACGGGATGCACGACATTCCTGGGGACTTACTTTTGGGCGTGCCCGCAAAAGCGCGAGCATTCGCTCGATCAACTCTTTTCTCACCATATGGAAAAGTTCGTGCGGCTATTGAACCTCTCCTTCCACGCACGACTGATAACGACTCGATTGGTTATTACGTGCGCAAACGATTTGGTCGAGAAGTGCACGAGCGTCTCGTCGATCCACTCGTAGGAAGCATCTACGCAGCCGATACCGATTCATTTTCGATGGCTGCCGTTCCACAACTCGCAGCTCTTACTGGCGAGCGCAGCATGTTGCTCGCTGCTGGTCGTGCGCGTTCGGCTGCAGCAAAAAATTCCCAACCAGGTGCACCCATCTTTGGCACTCCACTACGCGGTATGGGAGCTCTCATTGAGACACTGACTCAGCGGGTGACATCACTGGGAGCCAGCATCGTTCTCAACGCACGCGTGCACAGCGTGACAAAATCAGGTCACCACTACACCGTGCACAGCAGCAGCAACGACTACGAATGTGATGCAGTCGTCGTTGCATCCCCCGCACGTCACAGTGCTCCTTTCATTCACGATCTCGACAAACACGCCGGGCAGTTGTTAGCCGAATGGACTCATGCATCTGTTGTTCTCATCACTTTGGCGATACCAGCATCACAATGGCCAGCGCATCTCACGGGAAGTGGCTATCTCGTTCCAAAGCCCGACCAGCGATGGGTCACTGCCGCAAGTTTTGGCTCCAACAAATGGGCGCATTGGCGTCCCACCGATGGCTCAATGATTGTTCGTGTGTCTCTCGGTCGCGATGGACTCGACGTGATGCATTTTGATGATGACAAGCTCGTGAACCTCGCATTGGCCGACATGAAACTGCATCTTGGTGTCGACCTTCAACCGACTGAAGTTCGTATCTCGCGATGGGCCGAATCGTTTCCGCAATATCGACCCCATCACTTCGCTCGTCTCACAGAAATTGAGCAATCACTCGGTGCACATGCACCTGGCGTTGCGTTTGCCGGCGCAAGTTATCGAGGAATTGGTATCCCAGCATGTGTGCAACAGGCTCGGACTGCCAGCACAACAATTCACGAACACCTGTCATCGCTGTAAAGATGTAGCAATGCGTTGCCGTACCCTCCTCGTCGCGTTTGTTGCTTGTCTCATTCCAGCAGTAGTCACCAGTGCCTCTACCACACATGCCGCGCACACTGCCCCAGCGACCACGGACCACCTTGTCTCCTCATCTCGTACCCAAAAACAAATGGGCTTGCTGCACATCCCGAGGCTTCGAGTCACGACACCGATCTTCAACGGAGTCACTAATGCTCAGTTCGACATCGGGGTAGGGCAATGGCCTGGTAGCCCGAAGCCGGGTGCGAAGGGCAACATCGTGATTGGCGGACATCGCACGTCAGCCAAACGTCCCTTTGCTGATATCGACAAACTGAAGAATGGCGACGAAATGTTCCTCTATCGCGACGGGAAAAAGTACCGCTATGTCGTCTCAAAGTCGATGATTGTCACGAGAACAGCCATGTGGATCATTAACCCAACCTCAACACCCACGTTGACACTCTTCTCGTGCCATCCAAAAGGGCAGATATCGCATCGTTATGTCATTCGAGCAACATTTGTTTCGTGACTGAATTATTTCGTGATTAAGAAAATCTCCTTACCGCTCGTCGCTGGCTTACTCGTCGCTGCGTCGATGCCGCCATGGGGTTGGTGGCCCTTAAGCATCATCGGAATCGCGTTGTACACCTCCGTGGCTCGACAACGCCGCACCACTGCGCCGTTCGCTACGGCATTCTTGTTTGGGATTGGCTGGTTTCTGCCAGCGATGGCATGGATGTGGTTCCTGACCGCGCCCGGTTATCTCATCGTTGTTGTTCTGTTTGCATCCCTCCATGGCGTTGCCGCGCGAGTTGCCGCACTCTTTCAAGAAGAAAAGACGCACACTGCGGCACTCATCGTTTTCCACGCACTGGTAGAGACACTTCGACTCTCGTTACCTTTTGGTGGAGTTCCCTTGGCAACTCTTGCCATCGCACACGCTGATAGTCCCATTGCGCATTTGGCACCATGGCTCGGCGTGATCGGAATCTCCACTGTTGTTCTGTGGCTCAGCATGTCGCACCATCGCGTACGCGTTGCACTCATTCTTCTCGTGCTTATCGGAGTGGCATCTCGATGGGACGGCACGTCGGACACCGGTCGCACTATTCACTTCACCGCCATTCAAGGTGGTGGCGAACAAGGTACGCATGCAATCGACACCGACCCTCGTGATGTCTTCCTGCGTCATCTCTCGCTTACGAGATCTCTGCAACCCGACACAAAACGGACTGCCGTTGTATGGCCAGAGAATGTCATCAACGTCTCAGCCACCGGACTCTTTTTTGATAGTCGCGAGTATTCCGAGTTACTAACAGAAGCTCGACGACTCAATGTTCCGTTTGTTGTTGGTATCACCGAGGATGCAGGGGACAAAGAATTTACGAACGCACAAGTTGTCATCGACCCAGTTGACGGCATCACATCTCGATACGACAAAGTTCGCCGCGTTCCGTTTGGTGAATACATGCCGATGCGATCACTGCTGACACGTTTGGGAGCACCAACACATCTCGTTCCACGCGATGCACGATCTGGTGATGCACGTGGATGGATTGACATCGCCGACGAGCGCGCCGCTGTCGCTATCTCGTGGGAGGTGTTCTTTGGTGGTCGTGTCAACGAGGGTGTCGAAGACGGCGCAGGATTCATCATCAACCCCACAAACGGCTCCAGCTACACCTGGACCATCTTGCAGACCCAGCAAGTGGCCTCTTCACGATTGCGGGCACAAGAGCAAGGGCGATGGTTGCTCCAGATTTCACCCACCGGCTTTAGTGGCTTTGTACGACCCGACGGCACCATGTACGACCGCACAAAGGTCTCCGAGGCGGCAATCATCGACAGCACAATTCCCGTCCGTACAGGGCGAACGCTGTATTCGCGCCTCGGGAATGATGTCTACATTTACCTATTAATCGCGGGGGCATTTCTCATTGCCCGACGAGGCCGCCGAGCCATTCCACGGGGTGCCAGTTAGCCTCTGACGCCTATGTCAGGCGCGTACGACCCCAACGGCCCATTGCGCATTGCGTATCTCACATATCGCGGCAAGCCGCATGTCGGAGGTCAAGGCGTCTACACCCGCCACCTCACCAAGGCTCTCGTCGACCTCGGGCATTCAGTCGAAGTTTTTGGCGGCCAGCCCTACCCCATCTTGGATGAGCGCATTGAGATGCACAAACTGCCAAGCCTTGATTTGTTCAACGACCAGTACCCCGGCCGCATCCCTGGATATTGGGAGATTAAGTCTCGGCCCGACTTTGTTGAAGCGATCCGACTGTTGCGCGGCCAGTTTGCAGAACCACTCACCTTCAGCAAGCGTGCCTATAGCGAACTGAAACTTCGTGTGAACGACTTTGACCTTGTTCATGACAATCAGTGTCTTGGTTGGGACATCTTGAAAATCGAGAAAATTATTCCCACCATCGTGACGTTGCATCACCCCATCACTCGTGACCGTGAATTGGAGATGACACACGCAGCGACATCAAAGCGCCGACGTTCACTGAAGCGCTGGTATTCCTTTGTTGAGATGCAAGGAAAAGTTGCCAGCAAAATGCCACGCATTGTTGTTGTGAGCGAGAACAGCATCAATGACATCAACAAAGACATGGGTGTTGAACGCGACCGTATGCGACTTGTGCCGGTTGGAGTAGACCCCGAATTGTTCACACCGTTGCCTCACGTGGCACGCAAGCCGGGCCAACTCATCACCACTGCTTCTGCTGACGTAGCGCTCAAGGGACTCTCTTTCTTGCTTGAGGCAATGGCCGAATTACGCAAAGAACGCGAAGTACGTCTCACCATCATCGGCAAGCCCCGTCCGGGTCACAGCATGGATCTCATTGAGTCACTCGGACTCATGCCATACATCGACTTTGTTTCTGGCGTGAGCGATGAGCGCATCGTTGAGCTATACGCCGAAGCTGAACTCGCAGTTGTTCCAAGCCTGTACGAAGGCTTCAGTCTTCCCGCCATTGAAGCCATGAGTACAGGTATCTGTCTTGTCGCAACCGACGGTGGTGCACTCCCCGAAGTCACTGGAATAGATGGCGACACCGTTCTGCAGTGCCCAGCAGGAAACGCAGCTGCGCTGGCCGCAACCATCCGCCGTGGATTAGATAGTCCAGAACTTCGTGCACGTGTCGGAGAGAACGGTCGTCAACGCGTCGTGTCGCGCTGGAGTTGGAGACACTGCGCGCAACTCACTGTTGAGCAGTACCGCGAAGTTCTCGAAATGCCGCACAACCAAGCCAAATTGCAAAAGCGGGGATAACACCATGCTCACTATCCGATTCAACAAACTCGGTCTCCGCCCTGGAGACAAATTTCTCGATGCAGGCGCCGGTTTCGGTCGCCATGCCTTTGAAGCAGCCCGACAAGGGGCAACCGTGTACGCACTTGACTGGGCCCAAGAAGAAGTCGTTGGCACTCGCGCCGTCTTTGGTGGCATGGTGCACGAACGCGAAATCCCACGCGCCAACTTTGGTGGCGTTCTTCGCGGTGATGCAACACGTCTCCCCTTCGCTGATAACACGTTTGATTGTGTTGTCACCTCCGAAGTGTTAGAGCACATCCAAGATGATGTCACTGCAATCTCAGAACTACACCGAGTATTGAAGCCAGGTGGATCTCTTGGTGTCACAGTGCCCACGTGGTGGCCAGAGAAAATCAACTGGATGCTCTCTGACGAATACCACGCTCCAAAAAGCGTTGGTGGGCACGTGCGCATCTATTCCGCAACAGAACTCAAGGCCAAGTTGCAGTCAGCTGGCCTTGAAGTACGTGACTCACATCATGCACACGCACTTCACTCGCCGTATTGGTGGCTGAAGTGTGCAGTAGGACCTCGCAACGAAGATCATCCACTCGTGACCAAGTATCGCAAGCTGTTGGAGTGGGACATCATTGAGGGTCCAAAGTCGATGCGCATCGCAGAACGTGTGCTCAGTCCAGTGCTTGGAAAAAGCTTCATTGTGTATTCAACGAAGCCAGTCACAGTGGGTGCACGCGCATGACATCTCGCATGCCCCATCTCCCAGGCATCTTGACCACAGCCGACCTTGCAAAAACGGCTGATTCCATTGAGGCTTTACAGCTGTCCAACGGAATGATTCCTTGGTATCCCAACGGACACTGTGATCCTTGGAATCACGTCGAGACTGCCATTGCGCTTGACATTATGGGTCGTCATGACGCAGCTTTTGCCGCCTACACGTGGCTCGCCAACAACCAAGACGCCACTGGTTGGTGGTTCAACTACTACATGCCTGATGGAACAATTGAAGATCGCAAACTCGACACGAATGTGACGGCATACATTGCCGCAGGTGTATGGGCACACTGGCTGTGCACCCGAGACACGAAAGCTATTGCTGCTTTGTGGCCCACAGTTCGCAATGCACTCAACTGGGTAATGGACATGCAGCGCCATGATGGCACCATCACTTGGGCGCGTGAAGTTGACGAAAAACCATGGGATTATTCGTTGCTCACTGGTTGTTCTTCCATTCGCCATGCTCTTCATTGCGGTGCGGCTCTCGGAGATCTCCTCAATGATCCACAGCCACAATGGACAACAGCTGCCGATGCAATTGATCGCGTGATCAACACCGATCTCGGAGCGTTCGAGTCCAAAGATCGCTGGGCGATGGACTGGTACTACCCCGTTCTGACCGGCGCAATGACAGGTGTGCGCGCAAAAGCACGTCTCGCAGAAAGCTGGGACAAGTTTGTGCTTGATGACCGCGGCGTTCGTTGTGTCTTCGATGAGCAGTGGGTGACAGCAGCAGAAACCAGCGAATGCTCCATCGCGCACTGTGCAGCTGGTGACAGAGAAACTGCCTCAGAACTCTTGCTGTGGACGATGCCTCATCGCCGCGAGGATGGGGCATATTGGACAGGCATCGTGTATCCGTCCGACCCAGACAAGACAATGGTGCACTTCCCAGCCGATGAGTACAGCGCGTACACCGCTGCAGCGATCATCATGGCCGCAGACGCAATTTGTGGTGGCTCACCTGCATCATCGCTGTTTACAAAGCCGATGGCACGCAAGAATGCGCACATGCAGGTTCCCGCGCTCTAGTTATGCGCGACGCAGAATTCGCAACGAACCTTCAACGCCAATCTCCGTGAACAATCCGCTGGCAATAGCCGGCAGGTAAATGTTCTCGTACGGAGGACGACCACCATCTGCTGGGTTGGGAAATACATCATGAATCGCCAGGGTTCCACCTCGCGCAACACGTGGTGTCCACAACTCATAATCAAGAGTTGCTGGCTCGACTCCATGGCCACCATCGATAAACAGGAAGGACAATTCAGTGGTCCAACTCTTCGCCACTGTGGGCGAGTCGCCGACAACGGCCATCACTACATCCGTCAGGCCCGCGTCAACAATCGTGGCGCGAAAACGAGGCAGCGTATCCATACGCCCGGTGCGCTCATCAACAAGATCTGGCTCATGCCATTCCCATCCGGGCTGATTCTCTTCACTGCCCATGTGATGGTCGACAGCGAACACAGTACGACCGGTCTCTCGCGCAGCTCCACCTAACCACACGGTGGAACGACCACAGTACGAACCCACTTCGAGAAAAGGGCCTGCGGCATTAGCAGCAGCGTCAACAGCAGCCGCATACAACGCATCGCCTTCGTTCTCGGGCATGAAACCCCGTGCAGCAAGTGCATGTGCACGCAGAGACGTGTTCAAACTCACCATGTGTCCCAATGAATAATGCTGTCGGCTGCAGGGCGCGCAGCTGGTTTGAAATCAGTGCCAACGGTGTACGCAAGCGGAGACAAGCATGCTTGCTGCACCGTGTCGAAAGGAATTCCCACGATGTCTGCAACCTGTTGTTCCATCATCAGATGCACAGTTGTCCATGCAGTGCCAAGCCCACGTGCTCGTGCGGCGAGCATGAAACTCCACATTGCGGGCAAGACGTTGCCCATCATTGATGCCGCCATCATCGCTGGTGCACCCTCGACGCGTGACCCCACGTTGCATGCAAGAACAAGTGCAGGTGCATCCCCCATCCGCTCACCAAGGAAATCAGCTGAGGATGCCGACCGTGATTGTTGGGCATTCTCCGCAGCATCTCCCTTATCAATGGAGCCGATATAGATGCCATCAAGTGAGCGATAAATCTCGTAACACTGGCGATACACCTCGCCAATTGCTTGGCGCTTTGCCTCGTCTCGGATCACAACGAACTGCATCGTCATGTTGTTGGAGCCGGACGGCGATTGCATCGCAACTTCGACACACTCGCGAATCACAGAATCCTCCACTGGGCGGGAAAAATCAAGACGCTTTCGTACCGCACGTGTCGTTGTGAGTAATTGGTCAGCATCTAGAGGTAAAAGAGCCATAAAACGACCCTACTATGGGGTCATGGCCACCCCACTTGACGCACTTGTTTCCCTGCTCGATCTCGAAGTCATTGAAGTCAATATCTTTCGTGGACACTCCCCTGAAGAAAATGCCGTTCGTGTCTTTGGTGGCCAAGTAGCAGGGCAATCTCTCGTTGCCGCGTCTCGCACGGTTGATGAACCATCTCGCCATGTTCATTCGCTACATGCATATTTCCTGCGTCCAGGCGACCCCAGTGCTCCCATCCTGTACCAAGTAGATCGCCTACGCGATGGTCGTAGCTTCACCACTCGTCGTGTCGTTGCGATTCAGCACGGCGAAGTCATCTTCAACTTGCAGGCCAGCTTCCACGCAGCAGAGCCCGGACTCGATTGGCAAATTCCTGCTCCGCTTCATTTGCCCGAACCAGACACCTTGCCCGACTTCAAAACTCGAATGGCTCCGTTCAAAGAACAGATGGGCGAATGGTATGACCGCCCTCGCCCCATCGACCTTCGCTACATCGATGGATCTCCTTATGAGCGCCAAGGTGTGGAGAGCAACGGACAAAAAGTGTGGTTGCGCGCCGACGGAGTGTTACCTGAGGACCCTGTGCTGCATGCGTGCATCGCAACCTATGCCAGTGACATGACTCTTCTTGACACCACCTTGTTGCCACACGGACTCGGCTGGAGCGAAGGTGGCGTGCAAATGGCAAGCCTCGACCATGCAATGTGGTTCCATCGTCCCTTCCGTGCTGACGACTGGCACCTCTACGACCAGCATGCAATCTCAACATCAAATGCTCGCGGTCTCGCTGGCGGATCCATCTACACACAAGACGGCCACCTTGCTGTCACCGTTGTGCAAGAGGGTCTCATCCGGGTGAAACCCACTGAATAATGCGCCGTCTTGCCGTCACCCTCTCAGTCATAGTTCTGACTGCGTGTTCACAAGGGACAACGGACACCACATCGACTTCAACCTCGTCGGTCGCACCCAATGCTTCCGTGTCGTATTCAACGCAGAAAATCGGAGCGCTAGAAGGCGCCGTCGATTTAGTTGAGCGTTCACCAGAAGACAACTGGTTCTATGTCGTTTCTCAAAAAGGGACAATCGAGCGATGGACACGAGATGGGAAACGGATCGACACAGTCCTAGACATCTCCGCGATGACAACAGGTGAAGGCGAACGAGGACTCTTAGGGTTTGCAATTCGTCGTCTCGCTTCGAAGACAGACGCATTTATCAACTACACGAATAAAGACGGCGACACTGTGGTTGCGTGGATTGCAGTCAATGAAGATGGCACTCTCGACAACTCAGGCAGCATTACTGGAACAACCTTTCTCACGATTGAACAGCCATACGCCAATCACAATGGTGGCGGGCTAGCCATTGGTCCCGACAATTACCTCTACATCGGCACCGGAGATGGCGGCAGTGCAAACGACCCTGAGCGTCGTGCCCAAGACACATCAAGCTTGTTGGGCAAAATTCTTCGTATTGATCCCAACAACATCGATGGCGTGGGCAACGACGGATACGCCATCCCTGCCGACAATCCCTACGTCAACGTGGCAGGAGCACGCCCTGAGATTTGGTCCATTGGACTACGCAATCCATGGCGCTTCACCTTTGATGAGTTTGGAAATCTTTGGATTGCAGATGTCGGCCAAAACAAATGGGAAGAAGTCAACGTAGCAATGGGCAGTCGCACGCAGGGCGGCGGCAAGGGTGCCAACTTTGGCTGGAGCGCGTATGAGGGGTCACAGCGTTTCAACTCTGACGTTGTTGCGGCAGATCCATTGATGCCCATCCACGAGTATCCCCACGACAACGGAGCATGCTCTATCTCTGGCGGGGCAGTAGCCACCAACACCACTGCGATGGGTCGCGCCGGGTGGTTCTACTTTGGCGATTACTGCACCGGTGAAGTCACGGCGATTCTCAGCAATGGCGAGAACACCGTCGGAACCGAAAAAGTCCTCAGCGACATGGGAAATGTCACCGCTATTCGTTCAACGAATAGCGCAATGTACGTGTTGACCCAAAAAGGTGAAATTCACCAACTCATCGTCACGCGCAACTAGTTAGCGACGCACACCCATGAACATGCCACGCAACGCTTGGTAGTTCTCAATACAGTGCCCAGCACCCAGAACCACAGCTTCTAGTGGTTGAGATGAAATCTTTACTGGTACTTCTGTTTCGCGTTCAATGCGTGCTGCAAGACCGCGCAACATTCCGCCACCGCCGACGAGATACATACCGCGTGCCAAAAAGTCTTGAGCAAGTTCAGGCGGGGCCTTTGCCAAACAACGCTTCACCGACAACACCATCGCAGCAACTGGTTCATCAATTGCAAAACGAACTTCTTCTGCTGTGAGGCGAACAGTCTTCGGCAAACCTGTGACTAAGTCACGACCACGAATATCTGCACTTCGGTCTTGCGGACCAGGCTCTGCAGAACCGATCTGAATCTTGATTTCTTCTGCGGTACGTTCACCGATTGCAACACCATGTTCACGGCGAACATAGTTCTGAATTGCCGCATCAATATCGAAACTGCCGACACGAATGGCCTCAAGTGCAACAACGCCGCCAAGACTGATCACTGCTGTTTCTGTAGTTCCGCCGCCAATGTCAATCACCATGTTCCCGACAGGTTCATCAATCGGAAGATTGGCACCAATTGCTGCCGCCATCGGCTGTTCAATCAACTGCGCGTCAGATGCACCAGCGCGTCGTGTCGCGTCTGTGACTGCTCGGCGTTCTACTTCCGTAATTGCCGAAGGCACGCAGATAACGACCTTGGGGCGAGTAAATCGAGACACACCGACACGCTGCAAAAGCAGGCGAATCATGCGTTCTGTGATGTCAAAGTCGGTGATTGCTCCACCGCGCAAAGGACGCACGGCCACGATGTAACTCGGCGTACGCCCGATCATGTCCCACGCCTCATGACCAGTGGCAAGCACTTCACCGGACTGACGATTAACGGCAATCACGGAAGGTTCATTCAGAACTATGCCGCGACCCTTCATGTACACCAGCGTGTTCGCTGTGCCAAGGTCAATTGCGAGGTCACGTGCCATTAACGGCTCCACCGATCATCTTGATTGTTGTGATGCACAGAATTACGACGAGCCTCCGGAGACAATGCATCGATGTGGCGACGAAAGTGTGCAATGCCATCATCAATGCGACTTTTGCGATTATCGAGATACACGAGAACCAACAATGTTCCTCCTGAAATCACCGCCATAAACGTAAAGAATGTTGTGATGAAAGATAAAGCAATCATTGTTGTCCTCCGACTTTGCCTGGCTGCACAATGTCGTGCGCTCCCGTACCCCAATCAGACCCACCCGACCAGTTCTCCTTTTTCCAGATAGGAGCACTCTCCTTCAATGCATCGATCGCGAATCGTGCGGCATCAAATGCGACAGGTCGATGCGCAGATGACACAGCAACGACAACAGAGGATTCACCGAGAGCAAGTTCGCCGGTGCGATGCAAGATTGCAATCCGACGTGCATCAGGGAAGCGCACTCGAGTCTCAGTTGCAATTTTTGTGAATGATGGAATCACGGCATCCTCATAGGCCTCGTACTCGAGCGATGTCACATCATTTCGTCCGTCGGCATGATCACGAACAGTGCCAGAAAAGAGGACCACGGCACCACAGTCGGGCCGAACTGCCCATTCATAGATACTGGCAATGGGCAATTCATCAGCGGTCACAGCAAACCACTCATCTCCTTGTCCTTGTGCCATCACCCTGTCATCGTACTCCTACCCACGTGGGCGGAACCTGTGATGCCGACATCACTTGCAACCTCTGAGCGATTACTCTCATCTCTTCGTGAGCGCTGACGAATTTGAAAGAGAACACAAGGCACCTCTCTCACCAGATGAACGCTTCTGGCGACACCCCACCGAACTCGCCGATGTCGAACGAAACAAGCACTTCTCACATGCGCCTCCACTCGGCCGAAAACTCACAGCCATCACGGCGACAGTCAGTGCCGTTGCCTCTTTCGCAATCCTGAGTGTCGCAATTCCCAAGGGAATCAGGGAGTTTTCAGAGGCAGAAGCCGAAGCAGTTGCGGTCACCACCACCATCGACATCCCCCACGTCAAGAATGCCCTCACAACACTGGTCGCGACAGCCACCGGGACCAAAGGAAGCACGACTGCCATCTCCATTGGAAGCGATACATGGGTTGTCGCGGCAGAAGCAGTCGACATCAAGAAACCCTTGTGGCTGACCCTCGAGTCAGGTGAAGAAGTTCAGGTTCCCTTCTTCTCCACGAATGAAGACGCCACTGTGATTCTTCTTCGTCTCACCGCCGATCAAAGTCCGGCACTGGCCAAAAAGTGGGACCGGTATTTGAATCCCACATCACCGGCCGAACTTGAAAGCTTTCCCATCGTCGATCGGTATGGCGTCCACCATCTCGGCTACGAGCAAAGCGTCCGCCATCAGGCAAAGCCAAAGGAACTCCCCCTTCTCACTGACTCCCCCATTGATGGTGCGGCCGCCTTCATTGACAAGATGATGAATGTCGTGGGCGTTGCCTTTGATAGCCGCCACAGCACCTGGTTTCTGGCGAAGGACTCACTTCTCTCCCTCCTTGCAGAAGCCCCTCAAAGCGCCCCCCGCTAGGGCCGACGCCCACATAACCTGAAGAGCATGGCGGACAACGACCCCACCCCGTTTAATCCCTTTGGTGGCATGCCGTTCTTCAACGACATGATGCGGGCAATGTCCCAACAAGGACCCCTGAATTGGGACTTGGCTCAGCAGTTTGCACAACTCGGAGCTGTGGGCGACACCGTTGACCCTGAACCTGATGCATCCACTCGCATCGCCTACAACGCACTCGCCGACATTGCTGACATGCATGTACGCGAGATCACCACATTGTCGACTGGACCACGAGATCGTCACGTTGAAATTCTCACAACAACACGTGCGAAGTGGGCTCAACGCACACTCACTGATCTACGCCCACTCTTTACAAATCTCGCGACTGCACTTAACCGACGTGAGGAGTCACCGGACACTCCTGATGATCCCATGGCTGCGATGCTGGCGAATCTTTCATCCATGATGGCTCCCGCCATGATGGGAATGTCCATTGGCTCCATGATCGGGGCCCTTGCGTCGCATGCATTGGGCCAGTACGAGTTGCCTCTCTCACGCCCTCATGCATCTGAGATTCTGGTGGTGTCATCATCAGTCGACTCATTCGCCAATGACTGGAGCATCGCAACTGATGACATGCGGATGTGGGTGCTCATTCATGAACTCGCATCACACGCCATCTTGGCCTCAGCGGCAATTGATCAAGGACTGACTGCACTTGTGCAACAACATGTTTCAGCATTCCGCCCCGACCCTCAAGCCCTGATGGACAGCATTGGCGAGCTCGACCCATCCGACCCGGATGCAATGGCACGAATCCAAAGTGTTTTCTCTGACCCAATGGTTCTCATGGGTGCCATGCGTTCCCCCGAGCAAGAGGCAATGGCGCCACTTCTCGATGCCCACATTGCAGCAGTGTCTGGATACATCGATTTTGTTGTTGACTCGGTTAGCGCGCGCCTTCTCGGCGCATCTTCTCCTATTGCAGAAGCAGTGCGACGCCGCCGTGTTGAGTACGGCTCAGACGGACAATTGATTGAACGCCTTCTCGGAGTGTCATTGACACGTGAGCAACAGCAGCGCGGTCGCTCTTTCGTTGAAGGTGTCGTTGAAAGAAATGGTGCTCCGGCCCTGATCCCAATGTTGGAGAAGGCCGAGAATCTTCCTACTCCGAACGAAGTGGAAGCTCCGGGTCTCTGGCTCGCCCGCCTCGAGCTCTCGTAGAAATACCGCCAGCTCGGTAGTACATCGCAGCACCAGCGATACCGACGACTGCCACAACCACAAAACCAATCTGACCACTCGGACTAAAGATCACCGGAATAATGCCGCCGATGACCCAGGCCAACTGATTCTTTGTTTCAAACTGCGCAAATGCGCGACCACGGTTTGCATCAGGTGCATCACTTTGCACCGTTGAATCAAACGACAACTTTCCGATCGTGCCTGCTGCATTAACAATTGCAGCAAGAAGAATTCCGCCTACGACCCTGTCGTACCACGCAGCGATAATTCCCGATACTCCTACAGCTAACAGTGCGCTCAGCATCATCATTGATTCGCGCATGTGCTTCTTCATAAATGGTCCGAAAGTATTCGCACCAAGAACAGCAACACCAATCATGCCGAGAGCAAAGCCAAACCACGCGGTGCCTGCCACTTCACCACGAAGCCAAAAAGCCAAGTGGAAGAACATGAACCCAACACATCCGCGAAGAATGCGCATTGCATTGCCCGTTGAGACAATTGATGAGGAGTGAAGTTCTTCAATTTCAAGCTGCTCAGCAGGACGGGTCGCAATTGCTGACTTCGGCAAGCGATATGCATTCAAGGCCGCGAACAGAAAGGCCAACATGCCGAAGCCCAGTGCGAGGGTTGAACTTATTACCTGCAGAAGAGCGATGGGGGCAGCGACGACAAAACCAGTCAGGCCTGCAATCTGGCCTAATTTGCTGTTTGCTTTGACTAGGTCCTCTTCATCTTCTTCGACAGTGGGGACAATTGCCGACTTCGCAATTGCATATGTCTTGCCCAAAATCATCGAGCTAAAGACAAGTAGGTACAGACCAATCGAAGGAACAATTTCTTTGGAACTGAGTACTTGAGAAATTCCCAGCAGTACAAGAGCTCGCAAGATACCCACCAGAATGACCACCATGCGGTGACCACCCTTCATCCGGTCGATGCGCGGCCCAATAAGTGGGCTCACCACTGCGAATGGGGCCATGCTGACAGCAAGGAACAAGATGATCTTGCCTCGCGCTGCATCGGGGCTCACCGACAAGAAGAGGGAATCCGCCAAGGCAATCGCCATTGCGGTTTCACCCACAGTCATCAAAGAATGCGTGCGCTTCAGTCTGTCGAACGCAGGAATGGGAGGAAGTCGATACTCCTCTGATGACCTAGTTCCCGCGCGACGCTTCACATCTTGATGTTAAGCGTTACGTGGCTTGTCATATTTGTATCCCAAGCCACGGATTGTGATAATCCGGGTCGGAACCGCGGGATCATCCTCAATTTTTGAACGCAAACGTTTGATATGGACATCAAGTGTCTTGGTATCGCCCACATAGTCAATGCCCCACACGCGATCAATCAAAGTTTCACGAGGCAACACTCGTCCTGCATTCGCGAGAAGCAAGTGCAGCAACTCGAACTCTTTCAGAGGCAACTTGTGAGACTCACCCCGGATAGTCACATCATGTTCGTCAGGATCAATCGCTACGTCTCCGACCTCAATTGATGAACCAGAGATTTCTCCACCGCGCGTCGCAGTTGGAACTCGTCGCATGACAGCGCGCATACGAGCAGTGAGTTCACGTAAGCGATACGGCTTTGTCACATAGTCATCTGCGCCGACTTCAAGACCCACCACTGTGTCAATCTCTGCGCCTTTTGCAGTCACCATGATGATCGGAGTTGTCGATTTCTTCCTCAATTGTCGACACACATCAATGCCTGACATCTTGGGCAACATGACATCGAGGAGAACCACGTCCGGCTTCACAATGTCAAACATCTCCAAAGCTTGCAACCCGTCGCGAGCCACCTCAACGCGGAAGCCTTCACGCTTTAGACCTACTTTGAGCGCCTCAATAAATGACTCTTCATCTTCGACGACAAGAACTGTCGGAATGCCTTGGGCAGCTGGTGCGTTCATATCTAGTTCTTATCGTGCCTTATTTGGACCCGTGAATACTCGGAAATCGAAGAATAAAGGTAGAACCTTCACCTTCTCGTGACCGTACGTTCACCTCACCGCCATGGTTGGTCACGACATGTCGAACAATCGAGAGACCCAACCCAGTACCACCAGTGCCTCTACTACGCGCCCGATCCACTCGGTAGAAGCGTTCGAAGATGCGGTCGAGGCTGGCCATCGGGATTCCAATACCTTGATCAGCCACCTGCAACTCGACTGATCCATCAACAGTTGCCAACGACACCGTCACGAGGCCGCCTTCATCGCTGTACTTCACTGCATTGTCCACGAGGTTGCTGACGGCAGAGACCAACTGGAAATGATCGCCATTGATTGTTGATTCATCTATCGACTTCTCAAATGCAATAGCAACCCCTTGCCGAGATGCCAATGGGAGGGCACGATCAATTGCTTCTGCGATGACATCGTTGAGATCAACAGGCGCAGAGAGCATTTCTCCACCCATCTCAATACGCGAGAGTTCGAGAAGTTCATCGATTGTTCGAGACATTCTCTCCGACTCAATAATCATTCTGCGCACTAAACGAAGAACCAATTCGTCTTCGGTTTCACCTTCAATAGTCTCAGCCAATACAGAAATCGCACCCACCGGTGTCTTTAATTCATGACTCACATTTGCGACAAAGTCGGTGCGCACTTGGTCCAACATCCATCGCTCGGTGATGTCGTCAATTGTTGCGATCGAGCCACCTTCCGGAAGCGGCGTGACGCGCACATCGAGCACTCGTTGGGGCGGTCCAGCCAGCTCTATCTGCTCTGAACCCAACTGACCAATCGACGCAAGGCGAACGAGTCTCTCAATGACCTCTTCAACCAGCACGTCAACATGTCGCATTCCCGTTACTTCGGCAGCAGCCCTATTGCGGAAAATTTCTTGACCGTTATCGCCGACAACCACCACACCCAGAGGCAAGGCATCTAACACATTGAGTGTCTCATCACTTTCCGCAGGCGCAGCGAGTGTCTCAACGCTCTCGACAGACGGGACCACGACTATCTCGCGATTTCTTCGCTGCCAAAAAACAACTGACCATCCGACAACTGCAAGAGCAGCAAAGACGTACAGCATCGGAGAAGTTATTTCTTAGTCGCCTGTGACGATGGGAATTCCATCCGTGTCGTCATTGGGGCGTGGAATTCCATTTTTGTACCGTGCAGCACCTTTGTGCTCAGGCAACCAACCGGTAACGACATACTGCACGCGTTCACCGATGTTCACAGCGTGGTCACCAATGCGTTCGTAGAAACGGGCGACCATTGCCATCTGGATAGCAACTTGCAAATCCATCTGGTCGTTTGTGTTGCTCTCCATGATGGTGCGCACCAATTCACGTTGAAGACCGTCAAGGTACGAATCCATGTCGTCAATTGCTGCTGCCTTCGACGCATCATTTTCTTCAAAGGACTCCAACGCAGCTTCAAACAATTGCTGCGCCTGTTCGCTCATTCGAGTAATCAACCCACGCAGACGAGGATCAAGTTCATGACCATAGATACGTCGAGCTGCCTTACAGATGTTGACGGTCAGGTCTGCAGAGCGTTCAATGTCGCCCACCATTTTTACAATCGCAACCAACTGACGAAGGTCTCCGGCAACGGGGGCCTGCAGCGCGATGAGTTGGTAACAGTGCTCTTCAAGTTCGACAGAGAGTGCATCGATGCGATCATCATCTGCGATCAATGCATTGGCACCGTCTAAGTCGCCATTCAACAAAATGTTGGTAGCGCGAGGGATTGCCTCGATGACCGCTGCTGCGAGCCGGGCCAGGTCGGTCCGAGCACCTTCCAGTTGGTTGTGGAAGCCTTTACGAAGTTCATCCATCTGAGCACCCTCACTTACGTTTTTCTGACAAAAGCCGATGGCTTCGTCAAGAACCAATACCGACAGGCTAGTTCCAGGTCCACGCCTTTAAAGGTCTGAAATCGCCACATCGGTAATCAGAAGGTGAATTTCAGGGGAACCTGCGATGACATTCCGTCAGAGGCCCTGCCATTGCTCAGCTGGCGATGGAAACAGTTGCCCCTAGGTATTCCTGCAACATGCCGACACGTTCCTGTGCAGCGAAGACATTGAGGGCTGCTGATTCTGCAGTTCCCCCAGTGTGACGAGGAACAAGGGTGATGACATCGTTGCGCAATGTCATCGAAACATCTTCCACGCTTTGATCATGGGACCGATCAAGCCCCGTGGCAATACGAATAATTCCCGCCATCAACTCAATGTCATGTTGACGGTCTTCTGTCATTCGTGTGAAATCTGCATGACTTGGTTTTGGAGCGCTCTTTCGGTGGTAGCGAGCCGTCAAAGCAATCACTTCGATCTCTTCATCTGTGAAACCCATGAGGTCAGCATTTCGGATGATGTAGTACGAGTGATGATGATGCTTTGAGTACGCCACGGCATTGCCCACATTGGCAAGAAGTGCTGCAGCTTCCATCAGTCGTCCCAGAGATGCGTCAACGTCAAACTTCCGTGAAACAAGAGTGAGAATCTTGCGCGACAACATCGCAACATGACCGCTGTGTGTCATGTCAACAGAGCACCGCTCTGCAAGTCGCAACACACTGCCAAGACCCGCATCGACAGCATCGGCGTCAAGGAGACCCTTATGTTGAGCGGCATCAACAAGGACGCCTTCACGAAGCGCATATTCACTGAATTCAAAAGCCTCAATGCGTAAAGCTTTTGCGACTTCTTCCAGAATCACTCCACCCGCAACAATGATGTCGCTTCGCTTGCTATCCATTCCCGGCAGTTCTTGCCGTGATTTTGAATCCTCACAATTCAAAATCTTTCGCATAATGGATGCGAACTCACTCTTCGAGAATGAGAAACCATTCATCGAAAGTGGCACACGATTGTCTCGATCATGAGCAATCAAGCGAGCAATGGTCTCTGATGTTCCCGATGACACAACGACACGCGAATATCCCATCTCACGAATCTCATGTGCCAACGGAGCAATCACCGATGAAACATGAGCGCGCATTCGACGAACTCCACCTTCGCCAGCATCGCCACCAGGAACAAACGCGTCTGTCAGACGAACTGCACCGACCTTCAAACTCTGGGCAAGACGCAATTGACCTTTGACTGAGATACAAAACTCAGTGGAGCCACCGCCAATATCGATCGTCAAAACTGGTTCCGCACCAAATGCGAGAGACTGCTGCACACCAAGATGAATGAGTCGAGCTTCCTCATTGCCGCTGATGACTTCAACAGAGATACCCACTTCATTTCGCGCACGGTCCAGGAAGTCGTTCGCGTTACTTGCTTCGCGAACCGCACTCGTTGCCACTGCCCGAATATCTGCATTGTGGGCATCTGCAATCTGCTTCATGCGACTGAGGGCACTCACTGCGCGCTCAATGGCCTCAGGGGTCAACTGGTCCATGCCTTGGGCCCCCGAACCGAGCCGGACAACCTCTTTCTCGGAGGACAACACGTGGAAACCGTGGGCGCCAATTCGAGCCACCACCATGTGAACACTGTTCGTCCCCACATCAATCGCAGCAATAACGGGATTTTCCCCAGATTTTTTCGACTTCACCTCAATACACCCCACTATATGAACCGAAACTAAAGGTTGGGTAAATATCCGCCCTCGCCCCTGTTTCGAATAGTCGTTTCGTGTAATTCATTTGTACGGTTTCTGTGGTGAAGTCACATTTTGTCAACAGAGAACTTAGTTGGCTGGAGTTCAATCGCCGAGTCTTGGCCTTGGCCAATGAAACCTCCGTGCCGCTTCTCGAACGATTGAAATTTGTTGCCATCTTTAGTTCGAATCTTGATGAGTTTTTCCAGGTGCGAGTCGGCGCACTTCACGACCAAGAAGAAGCCCGTGTTGCAGTCCGCAGTATTGATGGACTCACCGCCACAGATCAGTTAGGGCGTATTCGTTCTGAAGTCATGCAACTTGCAGCGCAACGAGATGTTGTTCTTCGTACTTTGTTGCAGTCTCTGAGAACAGAAGGAATTTCGCTCCTTCAACATGAAGAGTTAGATGCAGGCCAACTCGATTTTCTTGATATCTACTTCGACAAGCGCATTCTTCCGATGCTCACTCCACTCGCCGTAGACCCAGCTCACCCTTTTCCGTACATCTCTAATCTCGCGCTCAGCATTGGCGTCATTGTCACTGATCCAGACTCATTGGAAGAACGTTTTGCGCGCGTCAAGGTTCCGACCACACTCGACCGTTTCATCGAGGTAGGCAGAAACAAGTACGTCACCCTAGAAACAATCATCATTCATCGCCTGGGCAGTCTCTTCCCCGGAATGAATGTGTCAAAGGGACACGTATTCCGCGTGACCCGCAATACCGACCTCAGTATTGATGCCGACGAAGCGGAAGATCTCCTCACTGCAGTCGAGCTAGAACTGCGTACCCGACGTTTTGGAAACCCTGTGCGTCTTGAGGCAGAGCAAGGCATGGACCCGCGAGTTCTGGCACTGGTTCTTGAGGAACTTGAGCTCGACCCTATTGACGTCTATTTCAATGAGTTGCTGATTGATACCGCTGACTTGTGGGAACTTCACAAAATCCAATCGCCAGAGTTGCATGACATGTCATGGAAGTCTGTGACAGCAGGTCGACTGGCAGTTGCTGAAGAAACCGGAGAATCCTTCTTCAGCGTGATTCGGCATCGCGAACTCATGGTGCATCACCCGTATGAATCCTTTAGTACGTCGACGGAAGAATTCATTCGCCAAGCCGCCAAAGACCCCAAAGTACGTGCAATCAAGGCCACGTTGTACCGAACTTCTGCAGACAGCCCCATTGCAAGAAACCTTGTGGCCGCTGCAGAACGCGGTGTGCAAGTCGTGGCACTTGTTGAACTCACAGCTCGTTTCGATGAGCAAACAAACGTGCATTGGGCCAAGGAATTAGAGCGTGCAGGCGCTCACGTTGTGTACGGAATGGTCGGTCTCAAGACCCACGCAAAGTGTCTTCTCGTTGTCCGCGAAGAAGACGATGGTCTTCGTCGCTATGCCCACATCGGTACCGGTAACTACAACTCAGTGACGGCAAAAATGTACGAAGACATTGGTTTGTTCACGTGCGACGATGCCATGACATCTGACGTTGCCAGCCTTTTCAACTATCTCACCGGCTTTAGTCACTCCCCACAGTTCCAACACCTCATCACTGCTCCACGCGATATTCGCAATGTCTTTCTTGAACTCATCGAGAAAGAGTCACGATTCGGGTCAGAAGGTCGAATTCAGATGAAGATGAATTCACTCGTTGACCACCGCATCATTACCGCATTAGAAGCTGCAGCCGAGAAGGGCGTGAAGATTGATCTTTTGATTCGTGGCATCTGTTCTCTCGACATGTCACAGTCCAAGAACAACAACATTCGTGTGCGTTCGATACTGGGTCGATTCCTTGAGCATTCACGTATCTACATCTTTGGCCATGGCAACGACGACGACACCACGAAGTTCCTCATTGGCTCTCCCGACATCATGCCGAGGAACCTTGACCTGCGCGTCGAAGTGTTGGCTCCTATTCGTCATCCAAAACACCAATCATGGTTAGTCAAAGTTCTCGACATTATGTGGAGCGAGGACGTAGTGCGCTTTGATCTCACTGCCGACAATTCATGGCTACGCGCAGGACCAGCTGACTTCACATTTGAGCACGACGCACAAGGACGCCTGATGAAATGGGCAACAGATCTGCAACTCAGTCAAGGCGTGCCGTCAGACTTCGACGTAGATGAAACACCTCGACGCATGCCTGGTTCTCCCCTGTATGCAGGCGTCAAAGAATGGTTCCGCGAACGCTTCTCCACCGAAGACGCCTCTGAAGAATCCACACCGGAATAACAAAAGAGCCACCCCTTTCGGGATGGCTCTTTCTGAAAAAGTGTCGAACTCAGTATTCGTAGTTCGGGTCACCCATGTCCCATTCAAGGGAAATGAGCTCGCGCTCCGCATCGCGAACGATGCGCGCCATGTTGCGGCGGAACTGTGGGTCGTCACGAGGCAACAGCACCAGACGAGCCAAGACACGTGAGCGGAACTCATCAAGAGTTGTCTGATCGCCGTAATCGCCATAGACCTCCCAATGAGGGGACACTGCACCGAGATACACGATGCGTGCGTGTGCTGTTGGTGCTTGCGGAATCTGCGTGTCTGACATGGTGCCTCCGGTGGCAGTGACGTAGAGCACATGAAAATGCACATGTGCTTATCCACAAGCCTATCGGTATCAGGAGTTCTCCACTTATGAAGCTTTTTTGCCCTAATTCATTGAAGATTTGAATACTTGCCTGTGGATAAGCCAAATCTTTAACGAACCTTTACTTTCTCTTGCCTCATGGCAGTTGGAACCGTGCTTGACTGATGTTGCGGGAACTTCCCGTCATGTCTCGGCGTCATACAGACACCGACCGAGAGTGTTCTCAACGGGAGAACACAGCGAGGAGAGTCATGAAACTCACACTGACAGTCACAAGCGAAACAGAGAAGCCTCTGCCGTTCGACGACTCACCAACAGCGTGGATGGCGCAGGGCAATTGTCGCAATTACCCACCAGCCACGTTCTTCCCTTCCGACGGTGTCGGCGTTGATCGCGCTCGCGCAATCTGCAAGGGATGCCCGGTGGGAGACACGTGCTTGGAATATGCGTTAGAACAGCGCATTGAGCACGGTGTTTGGGGCGGATGCTCCGAGCGCGAGCGTCGCCGCATTCTGAAGCGCCGTCGCGGCATTGAAGTTTGATTCGTCGGTCGTCACGACCGACGGGCGGTTACTTCGACTCTGACGAGTCGGGGTCGCTCTTGCCGTCTTCCATGGCCTTCTTCAACTCACGCTGAGCGGAGCCAAGGTTCTTGGCCAGCTTCGGCAGTTGACTGCCTCCGAACAAGACGAGGACGATTCCTGCAACGATGAAAAGTTCGGTGGATCCCATGGGCAAAACCCTACCACCAGCAGTGGCACAGGCTCCCTCGTCCTTGCTAAGCAATGAGGGTGTTGGAATGCGTGGTCAATGTGAGCGAGGGTGGCGATGCCACAGTGCTCGCCGCACTGACGGACTCGATAGCCCCGTTCCTCCTCGATGTTCACTCCGACGTTGACCACAACCGATCTGTGTTCACGCTGATTGGCGAGGAAGCACCTCGTCTCCTTGCATCACGTGCAATGGACCTCATGAACATCAACGACCACAGTGGCGTTCACCCGCGTCTTGGCATCATCGACGTCGTGCCATTTGTGCCGTTGTTTGATGCGCAATGGTCTGATGCGATGCGTGCTCGAAATGATTTTGCGCAGTGGGCAGCTGCAGAATTGCAGGTGCCATGTTTCTTGTACGGAGACGAGCGGACATTGCCTGACATTCGTCGTACCGCTTGGGACTCGCTCGTGCCGGACGTTGGCCCACCACAGCCCCACAACACAGCAGGAGCGATGTGTGTGGGAGTTCGCCAACCACTCATCGCATACAACGTGTGGCTTGCGGAGGTTGATCTTGCAACGACGAAAGCAATCGCATCTTCTGTGCGCAGCGAATCAATTCGAACATTGGGTTTGCAAGTTGGCGAATTCACTCAAGTGAGCATCAACTTGGTGAGTCCAGAGATTTCTAGTCCCGCCGATGCTTTCGATGCAGTGCGACAACATACAGAGATTCACCATTGTGAATTGGTGGGGCTGCTACCCCGTGATGTTCTGCTCTCGATTCCGGCGGGTCGCTGGGAGGAGCTAGACCTCGCGGAAGACAGAACGATTGAGTGGCGGTTAGAAAACCGCTAACGGCAATTAGCCGTTAATGACGCGACGCGTATCTTGTGCACGCTGACGACGAAGGCGACGGCGCTCACGCTCGGAGAGGCCACCCCAGATACCGAACTTCTCGCCATTCGCTAATGCGTATTCAAGGCACTCACCGCGGACAACACAGCCCTTGCAGACTTCTTTTGCTTCACGGGTGCTGGCACCACGCTCGGGGAAGAACAAGTCAGGGTCGACGCCAAGGCAGTTGGCGGCGTCTTGCCAGCCACGTTCTTGACTAAAGGTTTCAGTGTCTCCGTGCATGTGTGCCTCCCAGCGTGGGGCCGAAGCGACTCCCCAAGGGGACATCGACTTGCGACCCTGTAATTACAGCGATGTCATTGTGTCAAAAACTGACGAGAAATGCAATTCCGTGGGATGAGAATTAGCGAGAACGGGCTGTTCTACGACGATTTTCGAGAAAATCGACCAGAACATAGTCACCAAGAGTGTCTGCAGAGGTGAAAAAAGCCCTGCCTTTATTGATTTCTGCCATCTGTTCGATGATTTGACGCAGCGATCCATTCGCATCAAGGACAAAAGAGTTGAGTGTGATTCCCTCTTTTGTGAGGCGCATCACTTCGCGCATTGCCAGTTCCACTGACTCTTGGATGTACGGATACGTGAAGACCGGATACCCCTCTGGAGTGATGTGAGAGGTGGGTTCACCATCGGTGATCATGATGATCTGCTTCGTGCCTGCCTTGCCGGCGAGCTGCTTGCGGGCCAATGCAAATGCGTGGTGCATGTTGGTGCCGTACTCGCGATCCCAACTCACTTCGGGCAACTGATCAGGACGCAATGGATAGGCGATGCTGCTGAATCCGATGATGGACAAAAAGTCACGAGGAAACTGGGAGCTGATGAGCGAATGCATCGCGATGGCAACTTTTTTTGCTGGCACAAAACGATCTGCCTGCACCATCGAGAATGACAAGTCGAGCAACAACACTGTTGACGCTTGTGTGGTGTGTTCGGTGCGCTCGATTTCAAAGTCTTCTGGTGAGAGACGCACGGGAGTTCCGGAACCCTGACGGGAAATTGCGTTGCGAATAGTGCGCTGCAAGTCGAGGCGGAATGGATCACCAAATTCATACGGCTTCGAGTCGTACGTGCGCTCGTGTCCACTGCCCTCGCGCGGAATGCGATGTTGGCCCAACTTGTCTTTCGACAACTTGTTGAACATTTCTCGCAACGCGTTATTGCCAATCGCACGCAAGCCACGTGGGGTGACTTCAAGGCGGCCTTCTTTGTTGTTGATGAGGCCAGCCTCTTCCAACACCTTGGTCATTTCGGCCAGCTTTTGTAGGGACTTTGCAGCGCTATCGCCCAATAAATCCCGCACTTTGTCAATGTCAACTTCGGACAACTGCGCTGGGCTTGCGGCCTGGCGCATCATCGCTTCCATGTCGTTCAACTGGCCCATTTCAGCCATTGCCTGCATTGCTTGCTGCATGTCCATGGGTTGTTCACCACGGAAGTTGTAGCCCTGACCATTGCCTGGTTGAGGGAACATCTGCGACAACTTCTCACCGAGCTGTTGCATCTGCCAACTGAGGTCCATGTCCTCCATCAGTTGGTCGGAGAGCTGCTGCATCTGAGAGCGCTGTTCCGGAGTGAGCGAGTTCATGAAATCTTGCATCGCTTGCATGCGCTGCGCCATGTTCTCGAGTAACTCATCAAGTGTTTGCGGATTCTCAGGAAAGAAGTCCCCGAACTCTTCCATGAACTTTTCAAACTCAGGGTCTTCACCCTGTTCGCGTTTCTCAATCATCTGATTGAGTGCCGCCATCATGTCCTTCATGCGCGCCATGTCTTCAGGGGTCATGTTCTGCATGCCCTCAGACATCTGATCAACAACCTGTTGCATCATCTGCTGCCGCAACTTGTCGAGCATCTCTTCAAAGCGCTCTTTTGCCTCCTGCGATTCAAAGTCGTAACTCTGCAATTCACGAACAAGGCCGGCGAGATCCTCAGGCATCATGTCGAGACGGAAGTTGCGTTCCATCGCTGCGTCTCGCGCTGTCTCAGCGCGGCGTTCATCGCCACTTGCTTCAGCATCGCGCACAGCATTTTCGACAGCATGGCGTTCTTCATCCACGATGTCTTTCAGAGCATCAGCAATTTCCGAATACACACCGCCAAGGTCGCCGCTCTCTTCGAGTTCTTTCTTGCGCTGACGGATGCGGTCCATCATTTCGCGAAGACCTTCTATGCGATTTCCGTCTTTGTCGGTCATTCCTTCACGCATAAGGCGCCGTAATGCGGCTTGCAGGTCGCCGTGCATCAGCAAATCGTCGGTTAATTCATCGAGAATCTCATCAGCATTGACGCTGTACCCCGTTTGCGTTCCATCCCAGCGGGAATAGGTGAACCGTGCAGACATATCCGCAACCTACTTGTTCTAAGGTGTAGGTCAGCATGCGAGTACCAAGAACATTTGTATTCGTCGACATCTCTGGTTTCACCAATTTCACGACCGAGAATGGCGACGACGCCGCCGGTCGCCTTTTGGCGTCCTGGCGCGCTGTCACTCGCGATGTTGCCTCGGAAACAGGTGTCCGTATCGCCAAATGGCTGGGTGACGGCTGCATGATCGTGGCTGTCGACCAGCGAGACGCCGTCACGTTCTCTCTCGAGCTCCAGAAGCGTTCTGCGACGGCCTGTGCGCCCCTCAGCATCCGCATCGGTATGGCTTCAGGCCTTGCCCTGCTTTTTGAGGGTGACGACTACATCGGAACCGCCGTGAACATGGCTGCGCGCCTCTGTGACGCCGCTGAGCCGTACGAGGTCATCATTCCGACCGAACAGGTCGAAAACCTGCCTGAGGGCGTTATCACGACCCCTCACGTGGCTCTCACACTGCGTGGCCTCAACGAGGCCATCCCTGTGGTGACACTCACGGGCGAAGCATCAAATGCTGCGCGCAACGACACGGGCGAGTTGTGGACTCGCTCCCCATTCGTCGTTTAGTTATTCAACTACTTCGAGCGTGAACGGTATGTGGCTTTGCCGCCCGATGCGTCTTTGTTGAGACGACGGGTGAGGTGCAGACCTTCAAGGATGAACTCCACTGCACTAGCGATAACTGCGGGTGTCTGATCGCCACCGGTGATGGTGTTGATCGGGCCAGTGAGCGATGGAATATCGCTAACAAGCTTCACGAGTTCTGTTGACGGAACGTCTTCACCAACATGAGCAATCGCACCTGTCTCAAACGCTGTGACAACCTCGGTCATTGTGATGCCAGCAGTCGCTTCGCGATACACCTGGAACACTGCGTCGGAGATGAGACGCTCGAGAATCATTGATTCGCGACCTTCTTCAAGGCTTTCGATTTCTACTTTGCCGCCAGTGGACGCTGCGAGTGCACCAAGGTCGCTCACGCGTGGCGCAACGTTGCGCTCCCCTGCACGCAATGCGCGACGCACTGCATTTGCACTGAGGATTTCAATGTTGCTGACCGACAAACGAACACTGACACCACTGCGCTGATTCACCATTGCGCTCTCACGTGCCTGATGCGAGAACGTTGCAATGATGCGCTCCATGAATGCAGGCATGGTGACTTGCACATCGCCAATAGACGCAGGGCGTGCTTCTTGACGCATGATGGCAATCTCGGTGTCAATTTCCAATGGATAGTGCGTGCGAATCTGGCTACCGAAGCGGTCCTTTAGCGGCGTAATGATGCGGCCACGGTTGGTGTAATCCTCTGGGTTTGCAGAGGCAACGAGCAATACGTCAATCGGAAGATTGATCTTGTACCCGCGAATCTGCACATCACGTTCTTCAAGAATGTTGAGCAAGCCAACTTGGATGCGCTCAGACAAGTCAGGCAATTCGTTAATCGCAAAGATGCCGCGGTTCGTGCGTGGAACAAGGCCGTAATGCAAGGTGAGTTCGTCACTGAGGTAACGACCTTCGGCCACCTTGATGGGGTCGACTTCGCCAATGAGGTCAGAGATTGATGTGTCGGGTGTTGCCAACTTCTCACCTGAACGTTCGCTGCGATGCACCCATGTAATCGGTGTGTTGTCGCCTTCTGCTTCCACAAGATTCTTTGCGTGGCGAGACACTGGGTTGTATGGGTCATCGTTGATTTCACTGCCGGTGACAATCGGCATCCATTCATCAAGAAGATCAGTGAGTGAACGAATCATGCGTGTCTTTGCCTGACCGCGTTCACCGAGGAACACCACGTCGTGGCCGGCGAGAAGTGCGTTCTCGAGTTGCGGCATGACGGTGTCTTCGTAGCCCATCACACCTTCGAAGAGTGGCTTGCCTTCTGAGATGTTGCGCACGGCATTGGTGCGCAACTCTTCTTTCACCGGCACCGACTTCCAGCCAGAGGCACGGAGCGCTCCGAGAGTGGTGGGCAGGGACGCTGGCACTTCAGGCTTTGTCATAGTGCGACAGTACCGCCCGCATCCATAAGACCACCTAGCGAAACCGCAAAAGTAACAGTGAAAAACGAAAGGGCCGAGGCAAATGCCCCGGCCCTTTCATACTTCGTGGTGCAATTACTTGCGAGCGAGGTCCTTGCGGTTCGAGAACTTTGCCTTGCGGTAGTCCTTGTGCATGAGTGCAATGACGTCGATGCTGATTTCTTTCGGGCACGCAGCTTCACATTCACCGTGGTTGGTGCATGAGCCGAAGTAGTCGTCCATTGTCTCCACCATTGTCTCCACGCGGCTGAAGCGCTCTGCTTGGCCCTGTGGCAAACGATTGAGGTGAGCAACCTTTGCTGCGGTGAACAAGTTCGCTGCGCCATTAGGGCACGCAGCAACACATGCGCCGCAACCGATGCACTCCGCCGAGTCCATCGCTGCATCAGCAACAGTCTTTGCAATCGGAATCAGGTTCGCATCTGGTGCACCACCGGTTTCGGCAGTGATGTAGCCACCGGACTCGATAATGCGGTCAAACGCTGAACGATCAACCATGAGGTCCTTGATGAGCGGGAATGCAGATGCACGCCATGGCTCAATCGTGATGACTGCGTTGTCCTGGAACTGACGCATGTGCAACTGACACGTTGCCGTGCCGCGCTGCGGACCATGTGCCTGACCGTCGATCATCAGCGAGCAAGTTCCGCAAATTCCTTCACGGCAGTCATGGTCAAAGACGACAGCTTCTTTGCCCGCGTGCACCAAGTTGTCGTTCAAGATGTCGAGCATCTCAAGGAACGATGCCTCATCGGTGATCTCATCAATGACGTGTGTCTCGAAGTTGCCCTTTGCCTGTGGGCCGTCTTGGCGCCAGATCTTGAGCGTGATGTTCTTAAGGTTGTGACTCACTTGTAGCTCCTGGTTGCGAGGTGAACTTCTTCAAATTCAAGTTTTTCAACGTTGAGGTTTGGCTTCATCGGATCGCCACCCCACTGATACGCCGAAACGTGGCAGTAGTTCTCGTCGTCACGAAGTGCTTCGCCTTCTTCGGTCTGGTATTCCGAGCGGAAGTGTCCGCCACAGCTTTCTTCACGATCAAGTGCATCGCGGCACATGAGCATTCCGAGTTGGAAGAAGTCATCAACACGACCAGCCTTTTCGAGCGTCTGGTTCATGCTTTCGCCGTTACCCGTGACGCACAGGTCAGTCTTGAATTCTTCATACAACGCTGGGAGATCAGAGAGTGCCTTGGTGAGGCCTTCTTTGGTGCGCTCCATGCCGCAGTAATCCCAAATGATCTTGCCGAGTTCACGGTGGAAGTGGTCAGGAGACTTTGTTCCACCAGTCGACAAGTAGCCGTTGAAGCGCAAACGAGCGGCTTCTTCCGCAGCCTTGAACTCTGGGTGATCAGTACCAGGGATCGACTTGTTCAGCATCGGAGCCAAGTAGTTACCGATTGTGTACGGCAATACGAAGTACCCGTCTGACAAACCTTGCATGAGTGCAGAAGCACCCAAGCGGTTCGCACCGTGGTCGGAGAAGTTCGCTTCACCTGCCGCGTACAAACCAGGAATGTTTGTCATGAGTTCGTAGTCCACCCACAGACCGCCCATCGTGTAATGGCTTGCTGGGTAGATGCGCATGGGCTGTTCGTATGGGTTCTCGCCGGCGATGCGCTCGTACATCTCAAAGAGGTTTCCGTAACGCTCTTCCACAACATCGCGACCAAGACGGTTAATGGCATCTGCGAAGTCGAGGTATACACCGTTCTTCTTCGGACCTACGCCTTGACCCTTGTCAACGAGGCGCTTTGCAGCACGAGACGAAATGTCACGAGGTGCAAGGTTGCCGAAGGATGGGTACAAACGCTCGAGGTAGTAGTCGCGCTCGTTCTCTGGCACTTCGTGCGCAGGGCGTGTCTCGTTGGGGTTTGTTGGAACCCAGACACGACCGTCGTTACGAAGTGATTCAGACATGAGCGTGAGCTTTGACTGGCTGTCATCGCTCTGCGGAATGCAAGTGGGGTGAATCTGCGTGTAGCAAGGGTTAGCAAACAATGCACCCTTGCGATGTGCACGCCATGCAGCAGTGACGTTGCATGCCATTGCGTTTGTCGACAAGAAGAATGCGTTTCCGTATCCGCCTGTTGCAAGCACAACTGCGTGTGCTGCGTGTGACTGCAGCTCGCCTGTGACGAGGTCACGAACAACGATGCCTGATGCATGACCGTCGATGACAACGATGTCGATCAACTCTGTGCGGTTGAACAAACGAATGCCACCGAGTCCGACTTGGCGTGAGAACTGCTGGTACGCACCGAGCAACAACTGCTGACCTGTTTGTCCACGTGCGTAGAACGTACGGCTGACCTGTGCACCACCGAAGGAACGGTTGTCCAAAAGACCACCGTATTCACGGGCGAATGGAACACCCTGGGCCACCATCTGGTCGATGATGTCAACACTGTTCTCAGCAAGACGATGCACGTTTGCTTCGCGTGCGCGGAAGTCGCCACCCTTGACGGTGTCGTAGAACAAACGATGAATGCTGTCGCCGTCACCCTTGTAGTTCTTTGCGCCGTTGATGCCGCCCTGAGCAGCAATCGAGTGTGCGCGACGTGCAGAGTCATGGAAGGTGAATGCATCGACTTGATAGCCGAGTTCCGCCATTGTTGCGGCAGCAGATGCTCCAGCAAGTCCGGTTCCGACAACGATGACTTTGAACTTGCGCTTGTTGTTGGGGTTCACCAACTTCATGTTCTCTTTGTAGGAAGTCCACTTCTCAGCCATTGGGCCGGCGGGAATCTTGCTATCGAGTTGAACTGTGTTCTGCGTAAGCAGTTGATCTGTGAGGCTCATGAGTATTGCTTTCTACGATCAGGCGACAATGCCGGCCATGACGGCGATGGGGAATGACACGTTGCCAATGACAACGACTGCGGCGAAGCCTGTCGCAAATGCGCGGCGCCACTTGTTGAAGCGAGGGTTGTTCCAACCGAATGACTGGAAGATGCTCCATGCACCATGGAAAAGGTGCAGACCAAGCAACACGTTTGCCACGACGTAGAACAACGCAACTGGTGTGCGCTGGAAGCTGTAGATGATGCTGTCGTACACCGCTTTCACGGACTCGGTATCACCCTCGTGAACGATCATCTTGCCGGTCTCTGAGTTGACGACACCAAAGGTGAGGTCAAGAAGATGCCAGATGATGAAGGCGAGAATGACCAACCCTGACAAGCGCATTGTGCGGCTTGCGAAGTTAGCGATTTGGTAGTCGCGAGCACTCTGGTACTTCACAGGGCGAGCCTTGCGATTCAACATCGTGAGCGAGTAAGCGGCATGCAAGTGCAGTAACAACATGGTGATGAGACCACCGCGAAGGATCCACAACACGTAGCCCTTCGGCGCGATGGGATACAACAACGTCTGCAACCAGTGCGCGTAATGATCAAGGTCTGCTGCACCGAAGTACATCTTGAGGTTTCCGATCATGTGGAACAGGACAAAGCCCATCATTCCGATGCCAGTTGCTCCCATGACGTACTTCTTGCCCACCGCGGTGGAATAGAGGTCAATCAGGAAGGGACGACGCTTCTTTGATCGAGTGGCGGTTCCGGTGACCGGACCGCGCTGGCTCGTTACTACTTGTGCCATGTACAGGGACTCCTTGCCGGCTGGGGCTTCCAGCGGTGCAATTACGAGTGAAACGGTACCTCTAATGCCCCCTTCATAGGAAACCAAACCCGTCACAGGGGCAAAACCGATGATTCGCCACCCGTGTGCCCTTCTTCACTACTGTGGGCTAGTTCCGTTTCATGGGGTGTGAACCGCGTGGCCGGGATGACCGAACGAATATTTGGGAGTACCCACATGGAAATGATTCCGTACCTTGCAGGAGGATCTGCCCTCGCAGCTCTCCTTCTCGCATATTTCTTCTATCGAAACGTCGCGGCTGCCTCACCTGGTGACGACCGCATGATCTTTTTGATGACCGAAATTCAAAAAGGAGCTCGTGCATTCTTGAAGAAGGAATACACCTGGGTGGCCTTTTTCATTGTTGCACTGGCAATCGTTTTGGCTGTTGTCATCGTGCCACTTGCTGCAGTCACGTACATCCTTGGTGCCGTGTTGTCAGCAGGAGCAGGGTATGTGGGCATGACAGTGGCCACAATGGCCAACGCTCGCACTGCTGAAGCAGCCAAGCAGGGCCCTGGGAAGGCTCTCCCCATCGCATTCCGCGGTGGAGCGGTGATGGGATTCACCGTTGCTGGTCTTGCACTTCTCGGACTTGTTGGCGTCTACCTCGTCTTCGTGACATGGATGCAAGTGGATGACGCATTTGAGATCGTCACTGCTTTTGGTCTTGGTGCTTCTTCAATTGCACTGTTTTCTCGTGTGGGTGGCGGCATCTACACCAAGGCAGCCGACGTCGGTGCAGACCTTGTTGGCAAGGTTGAAGCAGGAATTCCTGAGGATGACCCACGCAACCCTGCAACGATTGCCGACAATGTTGGTGACAATGTGGGTGACGTCGCAGGCATGGGTGCAGACCTCTTCGAGTCCTATGCCGGCGCCATCATTGCGCCCATCTCATTGGTGGCCTTTGCGATGGGCTTGTCGGCTGACAAGGCTGGCGCAACAGAACTTGTTGCCAACGGTGGCTACAGCACCATTGCACTTCTGATGTTCCCTCTTGCCATTGCTTTTGTTGGCATGGTGGCATCAATCATTGGTTCATTCTTTGTGCGCGGTGGCGATTCCACCGACTCACATGCTCTGAGCAAGGCTCTTCACATGGGCACGAATGTGGCCATGGGAATTACGGTCATCGCGACCCTCGGTTTGTCCTATTGGATGTTCGGCGACAGCGACAAGCCATGGGGTATGGCAGTAGCCGTTATCGGCGGACTTCTTGTTGGATGGGCACTTGGAAAAACTGCTGAGTACTACACATCTGATCAGTACCCCACCGTGAAAAAGATTGCTCGTCAATCTGAAACAGGTCCAGCCACAACAGTCCTCGCAGGTATTTCAGCCGGCATGGTGTCCGTTGCTTCATCAGTTGTTCTGATTCTCGTTGGTGTGGGACTCGCCTACTGGGGTGGAGAGCAAGCTCTCGGCAATCTGAGCAATGGAGTTCCTGGCGGCATTTACGGTATTGCTTTGGCAGCAGTCGGCATGTTGGCAACAACCGGAATTGTTGTATCAGTGGACGCTTACGGGCCTATCTCTGACAACGCTGGTGGTATCGCTGAAATGGCCCACCTTGATCCGAGTGTTCGCAAAGTGACTGATGCACTTGACTCTCTGGGAAACACCACAGCAGCAATCGCAAAGGGTTTTGCTGTTGGATCAGCAGCTCTCACCGCTCTTGCCTTGTTCAAGAGCTTTGAGTACGCAGTGCTCGATGCAAGTGGAGCCGACAAGATTGCACTCAACCTGAACGTCGGCGACGTTGAGGTGTTCGTTGGCTTGTTCATTGGAGCAGGACTTCCATTCCTGTTTGCTGCTCTCACCATCGACGCAGTCGGTCGTGCAGCGAACAAGATGATTGAAGAAGTGCGCCGTCAGTTCCGGGAAATTCCTGGTCTTCGCGAAGGCAAAGAAGGCGTTATCCCTGACTCGGCCCGTTGTGTTGCGATCTCTACAGAAGCATCACTGCGCGAGATGATCATCCCCGGCTCCTTGGCCGTAATTGTTCCTCTTGTTGTTGGCTTCGTCAGCGTCGATGCACTCGGTGGCTTGCTTGCTGGTTCACTTGTCACTGGTTTTGCTCTCGCTATCTTCATGTCAAACGCCGGTGGCGCTTGGGACAACGCGAAGAAGTACATCGAAGCTGGAGCACACGGTGGCAAGGGTTCTGACCCGCATAAGGCTGCTGTTGTGGGCGACACCGTTGGTGACCCATTTAAGGACACCTCTGGTCCAGCGATGAACATCTTGATCAAAGTCATGACGATTGTTTCTCTGGTATTCGCCAGCGCTTTCGTCTGATTCATCAACCTCTCAAAGGGCCCGAGCAGCAATGCTCGGGCCCTTTGCTATTACCCCACTAGCGTTCTTCGAATGCTCGCTTTGCTCAATCCAGAAGACCTCCTCGCTAGCGGAGGAATTCTCTTACTCGGAGCAATTGTTTTTGCCGAGTCCGGATTACTCATCGGATTCTTCTTGCCCGGAGACTCGCTGCTTTTCATCGCCGGCTTCCTCTCAAGTAGCGCAGCTGCAGGAGTATCTGACGTCAGGCTCTCTCTTCCGCTCGTCATCCTCGTTTCTACAGGAATGGCAATCATTGGCGACCAAGTCGGGTACATCATCGGCAACAGAGCCGGGCCTGCACTGTTTAATCGTCCCAAGTCACGACTGTTTGATCCTGCGCATGTTGTCAAAGCACAAAGCTTCTTTGACAAGTACGGAGCACGCACCATCATCCTTGCGCGTTTCATTCCCATCGTTCGTACGTTTGCCCCCGTTGTTGCAGGTGTCGGCAACATGCACTACCGCACCTTTGTTCGCTACAACATCATCGGTGGCATTCTCTGGGGAACCGGATTGCCACTGCTCGGCTACTTCCTCGGACAGTTCGAAATCGTCAAGAACAACATTGAAATTGCAGTTCTCGTCGTTGTTGGCATCTCTGTTCTTCCCGTGGTGATCGAGTTCATCAATCACCGTCGTCAAAAGTCTCAGCATTCGGCAGACTGATTCCATGCGTTACCTCAGCTTGGAATGGATCGAAGCGATGCAGGCACACGTTGCTGCTTCGGAATCATTGAAACAACTTGCGTCAACGCATTCCATCGGAGTCACACAAGTCGTCACCGATGGACCAGAAGGCACCATCGTGTACCACCTTCAGGTGGGCGATGGAGTCGCCGAGTTCGCAGCAGGTCCTGCATCTAATGAAAGTGTCCGCATGGAGCAGACATGGCAGACATCAGTGGATGTCGCCACCGAAACAGTGCCCGCCCAAGAAGTCTTCATGAAGGGCCTGGTCAAGATCACCGGTGACCCTCAGAGCATCATGGACAACGTTGCAGTCTTCGCCGCTCTCGACACCGCATTTGCTGCAGTACGCGGCATCACCGAGTATCGGTAGCTAGTGAGCGCCGATCATGGCGCGTAACTCGTGGCACTGATTCACAAACCTCGGATCAGCACGCACTTCCGTAATTGGATCCCGTGCATGTGCGAAAGGCAACTCTTGGTCGTGAATAATGCGACCTGGTCGAGGGCTCATCACCAAGACTCGGCTTCCTAACAAGACAGCCTCTTCGACACTGTGCGTGACGAACACAAATGTGCGACCAGTTTCTTGCCAGATACGACGAATTTCGGCTTGTAATGATTCACGTGTCAGCGCATCCAACGCTCCGAATGGCTCGTCAAGCAGTAGCACTTCTGGATCAACAGCAAGAGCGCGTGCAATCTGACAGCGCTGCTGCATACCTCCGGAAAGCTCTGTCACACGATGTTGTGCAAAGTCGGAGAGATGAACTCGGTCAAGCTCTTTCGCTACACGTTTTTGACGCTCTTCCTTCGACACGCCGTTAATGCGTAGACCCAAAGCAACGTTGTCCTCGACTGACAACCACGGCATCAATGATGATGACTGCTGGAAGACCAGACCGCGATGACGAGATGGGCCGACGATGCGGGCATCTCCGATTGTGAGGATTCCCGAAGTCGGAATTCGTAACCCAGCGATTAACTCCAGAAGAGTGGACTTTCCACATCCTGATGGGCCAAGGAGAACTGTGAACTCCCCTCCAGCAATCTCAACATTGATTCCCTCAAGAGCGACGACCGGCCCCGCATCACTGGTGTATTCATGGGTCACATCATGAACAGCAATGGCACGGCCGAGGTTTCCCTCGACCGTGCCTTCATCGTGCTGTTGCGTCATTTACTTCGCCGCAGAGGCATATGTCGTCAAGATTGCAGCGTTATAAGCAGCTTCTTCCTTGACTGACTCAATCTTCCCGAGCTTCAAGTTGAACTCTGCTGCAGCAAAGAGATTGCGAGCAAGTCCACCGCCCAAGTACTCAGCTCCTGCTTGTTCTGAGGCATTCAAGAAAATGAGTTCTGATAACTGCTTCTTTGCATCGGCTGCAGGAATGTTCAGTTCTGCCGCAATTGATGCTGCTGCACCATCAACGTCTTCTCGAATCTTGGTCACCGCTGCGTTCTGCTGGTTCAACCATGTCTGAAGTGCTGCGGGATACTTCGTAGCAAACGACGTTGTAACGACTGCAAGGTCATATGTGGTTTTACCCTTCTTCGACAGGTCTTCACTAGAGATGAGAACCTTGCCGCCATCTGCAGTGAGTTTTGCCAAGACTGGATTCCAGACATATGCAGCGTCAATATCGCCCTGCTGCCATGCAGCAAGAATTGCATCCGGTTCGCTGTCAATCACCTTGACATCGCTCTCCGACAAACCGGCGTCTTCCAACGCCGCCAACAGGCTGTAGTGACTTGTCGATGCAAATGGAGTGGCAACGGTCTTGCCCTTGAGATCAGCGATTGAATTGATTCCACTCTTCGCTGCAAGTGCTTCGGCCTTACCGATGACATCGAAAATCCAAGGAATCTGATACTCGATACCGCTTGAGATTCCACGAGATGCAGGGCTTGATCCAACAAGTCCGATGTCAATTGCTCCCGCAAGAATTGCTTCGTTCACAGAGCCACCGGAATCGAACAACTTCCACTCAACTGAGACTGCATCACCAAATGCTTCCTCCAACAATCCGTCATGCTTCACCACAAGGTCGCCGTTCGGAATGTTCTGGTAGCCAATGACAATCTTTTCTGGCAAGCCCGTTGACTCACCGGCATTGGATGAATCATCGTTGCTTCCGCATGCTGCAGAGACAACTGCCAGCGCAGCGGCCGCTGTGAAGATGCCGATTTTTGCCAATGTTTTCTTCTTCATAGTTTTCTCTTTCGTTGTAGATGTATTGAGATCTGTATTCACAAGCGTCCGTACCAGCCGGCGTATTTCTTTTCGAATTGGCGAATGCCATAGTCAAGAAGAACTGCAGTAATGCCAATGACGATGACGCACAAAATGGCCACATCGCTTCGTAATTCTTTTTTGGTTGCCCATGCGAGGCCACCGATACCGGGAATGCCATTTGATGTTTCTGCAGCAACGATGGTTGTCCACGCAAAACCAACGGCGACGCGAAGTCCCGTAATGAGATCTGGAACCACTGATGGCAGTACGACGTAACGAACGACTTGCGCATTGTTGCCACCAAGAACAAGTGATGCATTAATGCGCTCGATGCGTGTTGATGCGACACCCGCAGCAACTGACAACGAGATCGGCGCGAACGCTGCGAGGAACAACAACCACACCTTCGAGGTGTCATCAATACCGAACCAAATAATCAACAAACTGAAATAGCCAAGTGGCGGCAGGCTGCGCAAGAACGACACGATGGGGCCAGCGAATCGTTCAAATGGTCGCCACAGGCCGAGTGCAAGCCCCAGTGGTGCGCCCACAACAAGAGCCCAGGCCACACCACGAACAATGCGCCACAAGCTGGCCCACAAGTGTTCCCAGAGGTAATACCCGCTGAGTCCCGGCCGGCCATCGCGCTCGGTTACCGACTGTACGAAGGCATGCCAGACCTGACTCGGCGACGGCAAGATCAGCTCGCTCCAGATGCCCACTGCAGTGAGAGCCCACCAGAGGCCCACCACGGTGCCTGTCGCTGCCACGGGGTAGAACCAAGACGGAATGCTCCCCTTCGGGGCTTCCTGGCCCCTCTGGCGCGCGCTGACCCAAGACGGGGCTCGGCCATCGGTGGCCTGAGTTGTCTGAAGTGGTGGGGTCATGGGTCTGAGCATTCCTGATAATTCCGACTGGTTAAGTCAGGTATTCAATCAGGCGGGTCGGCTCCTTGGCAACTCGGGCCAGGAAAAAGAAAAAGGGCCCACCGGGGTGACCCCGGCAGACCCTTTCTTTCGAAAGCGTGAGGCTTAGATCAGGCCAAGCTTCTTGACTTCATCGCGCTCTTCCACCAACTCAGCAGCAGATGCATCGATACGTGCACGGCTGAAATCGTCAATGTCGAGACCTTGAACAATGCTGTACTTGCCGTCCTTACAGACGCATGGGAACGACGAGATGATGCCCTCTGGAACGCCATAGCTGCCATCGGATGGAATTGCCATGGAGACCCAGTCGCCTTCTGGTGTTCCGAGTACCCATGAATTCATGTGATCAATTGCTGCATTCGCTGCAGATGCTGCAGATGACAAACCACGTGCCTTGATGATTGCTGCGCCACGCTTTGCAACGGTCGGAATGAAATCGTTTTCAATCCATGCCTGATCGTTCACAAGTGCTGCTGCATTCTGACCATTCACTTCGCAATGGAAGAGGTCGGGATACTGCGTGCTCGAGTGGTTGCCCCAAATGGTCATCTTTTTGATGTCAGTGACGGACTTGCCCACCTTGGTTGCCAACTGTGTGAGTGCACGGTTGTGGTCAAGGCGTGTCATCGCTGTGAAGCGGCTGGGATCAAGGCCTTTTGCGTTATTCATTGCAATGACTGCATTGGTGTTTGCTGGGTTACCGACAACAAGAACCTTGACGTCCTTCTTTGCAGCTGCACCGAGTGCTTGACCTTGTGGCTTAAAGATTCCGCCATTTGCACTGAGAAGATCTCCGCGTTCCATGCCGTCTTTACGTGGCATTGCACCAACGAGGAATGCTGCATCAGCATCACCAAATGCAGTCTCTGCATTATCGGTGCACACGACGCCAGCGAGAAGTGGGAATGCACAGTCATCAAGTTCCATGCGCACACCTTCAAGTGCACCAAGTGCAGGCGTGATCTCAAGGAGCTGCAAAATCACTGGAGTGTTGGGACCAAACACGGCACCGGAAGCGATACGGAAAAGGAGGCTGTAGCCAATCTGGCCGGCTGCACCGGTGACGGCAATACGAACGGGAGTTGTCATGCCTTCAGCGTAGGCGCGCACGCAGTCCAATTCCGAATATCAGGGGTGAATTCGCCCGTGAAATCAGCGACCCAAGGCCTTCAGGATGAAACCGACGTAGTTGTCCTGCCCCACGGCATTCGGATGAATGCCATCAGAGGCAAACCAATCCTTTCGCCCCTTCGATAGGGCTTCCCAGTCGAGAATCGTGACGTTCGGATACTTCAGGGGTAACGCTGTGATGATCGCATTGTTCTTGTCTGAGTATTGGCTTCCGGGCACACGCACAGTGAGGACAATGACTCGTTGAACCTTCGACAATGGTTTCATCACCAAGTCGAATGTTGACTCCGTCGTACGGCCATTCGTGCCGAGGTGGATCACAACGTTGCTTCCTAATTCACCTGTCTTGTTGCGGTAGTCGAGAACTTGAGCACCGGAAGACACTTGACGATTCTTTGCCGCATCAACGGTGATGCCATACGACGTGAGTTTGCGCGCCGAACCCAACATCACAGAGTCACCCACTGCAAAGACATCAAACTTTGTTGCAGGAACAGTGGTGGATGCAATAACCGGAAGCGTGGTGGAACCCACAGGCACTGTTGTTGGCGGGATAGTGACGACGGCACCAGAGTTGTCGTCGAGATTGCCAGCGACTTCTTCAGGCATCACGCGCGCACCCGCCATGCTGACAATAGAGAACACGGGAACAATCGCAAGAGTTGCAAGCACAACTGGCAATGGGCCGCGCACTCCTCCATTGCGAGCTCGCCATGATCGATATGCAGCCAAGGCACGACCGGTTCGAATGGGTGTTTCAATGAATTGATACGACGCTTCCGTTATCACCACTGTGATTGCCATCAGTGCTACAAATTCGCGCGGCTCCAATGGCATGCCTGCACTCTTGCGATACGCCTGGAAGACAACCCAGTGATACAGGTACAAACCGTAGGAACGCTTACCTATCCACACCAGAAGCGGAGTACCGATGACGTACTTCCCAAGACGTGAACGTGGATGAGTGACAGTGGCGATCACCAGAATCGTTGCGAGTGCGACGAGGATGAGACCACCGCGATACAGCAGTGCATACCCTTCGGTTCCGGCTTCTGTTGAAACAGTTTCACGGAATTGCCAGCACATGTACCCCAGCGCTACGAGACCAACGATGCCCAAGAGATCAAGGCCGTTTGCATTGGCTCCGGCACGTCCACGTCGAATAGACCACGGACGCCACGCAGTTGCAAGTGCTGCACCCAACAACAGTCCCGAAGCACGAGACACCGTGCCCAAATACAAGAAATCTGTCCGCAATACGTCACGTCCGAAAAACGACATGAACTGTTCTGGTGTCTTCTCAATCGTGTCAATAGGGCCAGTGCGGAAAACAACTGCCGTGTAGATAGCAATAGCAGCAGCAAGAACTGTAAAGAAAACTCCAATAACGGGAAGTGTGCGTGAGCGCATATTGCGTAAGAGCACAAACATCACCAGTGGCCAGATGATGTAGAACTGCTCCTCCACTGCCAGCGACCACAGATGGCGAAGTGGTGCAAACTCAGCAGAGCTTGTGTACGACGAACCCGTCCACACTTGGAACCAGTTAGCGGCATACAGGAATCCGCCGACGACATCGCCGCGCAAACGACCGAGACGATCACGTTCGAACATGGCGCAATACGTGATCGTCACAATGAGAAGCGTGAAGAGTGCGGGCAAAAGTCGGCGTGCACGGCGAATCCAGAAATCAGTCAGTGAAACAACGCCGGTGCGCTCACGTTCCGCGATCAACAGCAACGTAATGAGATATCCCGAAATCACAAAGAACACTTCAACACCGAGGAAGCCGCCACCCAACCATTCACGATTTGCGTGATAGGTGATGACTGCAATCACGGCAAGCGCACGAAGACCATCAAGTCCAGGCACATACGGAACGACCGGACCGCGTCGCACTCCTGACGACGGTGTGCCGCTCACGGGCGCAAAAGTATGTTCTGCATTACTCATAGCGAGAAAAGGTCAGACGACCGGAAGGCCCAGTTGGGCGTAGATCTCCAAAGTGGCTGTTGATTTGTTCATTGTGTAGAAATGCAATCCCGGTGCACCAGCTTCCAACAACTGTGCACTGAGTTCAGTTGCGGCCTCAACACCGATGCGACGAACATCTTCAGGAGAGGTGCCTGATTCCAATCGTTCACGCAACCATGCAGGGAATGCAGCGCCAGACAGCTCTGCCATTCGCTCGACCTGCGCAATGTTTGTGACGGGCATGATGCCCGGCACAACAGGCTTAGTGATGCCCAAATCTGCAAGGTCATTCACTAAGGACAAGTAGTGATCAAGATCGAAAAAGAACTGTGTTGTTGCAAAATCTGCAGCGCGCAGTTTGTCGGCGAGATGCCGGCGATCCGTTGCCAAGTCTGGAGAACGCGGGTGGCCTTCGGGGTGAGCCGCAACTCCGATGCACAGATTGCCGATCTCTTTGAGATGTTCAATGAGATCAGTGGCGTAGACGTAGTCACTTGGACGAGCATCAGCAGGATCTTTAGGAGGATCACCGGCGAGGGCAAGAACATTCACGATGCCAGCATCTGTGTACGTGGAGATGATGTCAGCAATTTCCGCACGAGTGTGTCCCACACACGTGAGGTGCGCCATCGGCGGAATGTTTGTCTCTTTGCGTACCCACAACACTGTGTCTCGCGTGTGTTCGCGAGTGGAGCCACCTGCTCCGTATGTCACGGAAACAAAGGACGGCGCAAGAGGTTCGAGTTCTGCAATGGTGCGACCCAAAGACAATGAGCCCGCAGCAGATTTCGGCGGAGAGAACTCAAACGAGAACGTACGTCCCGCTGCAAGAAGGTCTCCGATTCGTGCCATTTGTTCAGTCTACGGGCTGGCTAGTGGCGGAAGTGGCGTGTTCCGGTGAGCACCATGGCAATGCCATGAGTGTTGGCCGCCGTGATGGATGCAGAATCCCGCACACTGCCACCGGGTTGGATAACGGCAGTGACGCCAGCGGCGGCCAACTCTTCGACCGTATCGCCGAATGGGAAAAACGCATCACTCGCAGCGACAGAACCTTTCGCAGATTGCCCTGCACGGCCGATTGCAATGCGTGCTGCATCGACTCGGTTTGGTTGCCCACCACCGACGCCAACAACAACATCACCATTCGCAAGAACGATTGCATTGCTCCATGTCGCTGCAACTGTTTGCCATGCAAGAAGGAGGCTCTGCCATTCTTCAGCAGTGGGAGCACGATCGGTAGCAATTGTGAAGTCATCGAGTGGCTCATCCACTTCGTCGACCGACTGCACAAGGAGACCACCGTCAATAGAGCGAACGTTGATTGCCATGGAATTGAATGGCGCAACAGCCTCTAACAACCGCAAGTTTTCCTTGCCACTGAGAATTTCCAATGCGTCAGCTGAGAAAGATGGTGCGATGACTACTTCAGTAAAGACCTTGGAAATCTCCAATGCAGTTTCAGCATTCACTTCACCATTGACTGCAATGATTCCGCCAAATGCACTGATGGGATCTGCCTCGTGTGCACGCATATACGCCTGCAAGATGGTCTCACCCAGCGCAACACCACACGGGTTGGCATGCTTCACGACCACTGCTGCAGGACGATCAAATCGTGAGACCAATTGCCATGCGGCTTCAGTGTCAAACACGTTGAGGTACGACATTTCTTTGCCGTTTAACTGCTGTGCAGAGTCCCACCAGCTTTCAACGCCAGGCAAGCGATAGCGCGCGCCAGTCTGATGCGGGTTCTCTCCGTATCGAAGCACTTCGGCACGTTCCGCCACCATGGTGAGAATCGGCGGCACTGTTGCGCTTGCTCGGTCAGGACTCTCATCAGCAAGCCACGATGCAATCGATGCGTCGTATGCACTGGTAATTCGAAACGCCTTCTGAGCGAGAATACGACGCGCACTGATACCGAAGTATCCGCCTTCAATCATTTCAAGAACATCGGCATAGTCGGCGGTATCAACTACAACACCGACGTGCGCAAAATTCTTTGCAGCTGCACGAACCATTGCGGGCCCGCCAACGTCAATCAGTTCAACACTGGGCTTGGAACCAAATGGGTACAAGTTGACAACGACGAGATCGATTTCTTCGATGCCGTGCTTCTCAAGTTCTTCGAGATGTTCTGGCTTGTCACGATCCGCCAAGATGCCACCGTGCACATTGGGGTGCAACGTGACAACGCGGTGATCAAGAATCGGATCAAGTCCTGTGAGTTCAGCGACATCAGTGACGTCGATGCCTGCATCAGTCAATGCCTTCGCAGTGCCTCCGCTTGAGAGAAGAGTCCACCCGAGAGCACGCAACGCCGAGGCGAACTCGACGATGCCAGTTTTGTCGTAAACGGAAAGAAGTGCGCGTGGCACTCAGCGAAGTCCAGCGACGATTTCTGCCATGAGCGAACCGGCTTCGGTTGGGTTTTGGCCCACCTTTACGCCGGCGTCACGCAATGCGTCCATCTTGCCCTGCGCTGTTCCCTTACCGCCAGAAACGATGGCGCCAGCATGGCCCATCTTCTTGCCTGCAGGTGCAGTCACACCAGCGATGTACGCCGACATTGGCTTTGTCACATTTGCCTTGATGAACTCAGCTGCTTCTTCTTCAGCTGAGCCACCAATTTCACCAATCATGATGATGGCGTGAGTCTCAGGATCATTCTGGAATTCACGCAAGCAATCGATGAACGATGTACCTGGCACTGGGTCTCCACCGATACCAACACATGTTGATACGCCGATGCCGCGCTGCTTGAGTTCATACAGTGCTTGGTACGTGAGTGTTCCGGAACGTGACACGATGCCCACGTTTGGACCGCTTGCCGAAGGAAGCTCTGCAATCTCACCAGCAGTAATACCGATGTTGCACTTCCCTGGGCTAATGATGCCTGGGCAGTTTGGACCGAGCAAACGCACCTTCGGGAAATCACGAACAAGCGTGTTGTAGGTGCGAGCTTCGTCCTGTGCAGGAATTCCTTCAGTGATGCACACGATGAAAGAAATGCCTGCAGCAGCTGCTTCCAAAATTGCAGCAGAAGCTGCCTTTGGTGGAACAGTCACGAACGATGCTGTTGCACCAGTAGCTGCGACTGCTTCTGCAACGCTGTTGTACACGGGGATGCCTTCGACATCGGTGCCACCCTTGCCTGGTGTCACACCAGCAACAACTTGTGTGCCGTATGCCTTGTTACGAAGTCCGTGGTACTTGCCTTGGCCTCCGGTGAGACCTTGGACGATGACCTTGGTGTTTTGATCGACGAAAATTGCCATGACTGTGGTCCTTACTTCGCGAGTGCCACGGCGGCCTCTGCGGCCTCGAGCATTGTTGGCTTGCTGGTGAGCTTTGATTCGGGGATACCTGCATTGGCAAGGATCGAACGACCCTCTTCTGCATTGGTTCCGTCGAGTCGAATAACGATTGGTGCGCGCAGGTCGACGCGGCCGAGGGCTTCCACGATGCCCTTTGCCACTTCTTCACCACGAGTGATGCCACCGAAGATGTTGATGAAGATGCTCTTCACTGCCTTGTCGGAGTTGATCACTTCAAGTGCGCTCGCCATGAGGTCAGCGTTTGCTCCACCACCAATGTCGAGGAAGTTTGCAGCAGTGCCACCGACTTGGTTCACCACGTCGAGTGTGCTCATCGCAAGACCAGCACCGTTGGCGATGATGCCCACTGTGCCTTCGAGGCCGATGTACTGAAGGCCCTTTTCACGTGCAAGCTTTTCGCGTGCATCAAGTTCTTCTGTTGCCTTGAACTCTTCCCACTCTGGATGACGGAAGTCTGCGTTTGCATCAAGGCTGACCTTGGCGTCAAGAGCATGCACTTCGCCAGTTGGCTTCAAGATGAGTGGGTTGATTTCTGCGAGGTCGCAGTCACCTTCAACGAAGCAGCGATACAACTTCACCAAGATGTCAGCAACGCCTTGCTGTGCCTTCTCAGGAATCTTTGCGTCAACAGCAGCCTTCATGGCGCCAGCAGCGGAAAGACCATCAACCGGATCAATGTGCAACATGAGAATCGCAGCAGGATTCGTTGCAGCGACTTCTTCGATTTCAACGCCACCCTCTTTGGACAACATGAGAAGGTGCTTCTTTGCGCCACGGTCAAGAGTGAATGATGCGTAGTACTCCTCAGCAATATCGCTGGCGTTCTCTACCCATACGCGCTTGACGACATGGCCTTTGATGTCCATACCCAAGATGTTTCCGGCGTGTGTGCGCACTTCGTCAGCGTTGTTTGCCAACTTGATGCCGCCTGCTTTGCCGCGTCCACCAACTTGTACCTGTGCCTTCACAACAACTGGATATCCAGCTGCATCTGCTGCGGCAACAGCTTGATCAACAGTGACAGCAACGTCGCCCTTCGACACGGGGATGTCGTAGCGAGCGAAGTACTGCTTGCCCTGATATTCAAAAAGGTCCATGAGTTACTCCATGTCTTTCTATTCGCGGCCGTCGAGTGCCTCTTCAAGCCATTGTGCAATGGCCTTCAAAGAGGAACCTGGGCCAAAGATGTTTCCAACGCCCTGCTCGCGAAGTGCGCGTGCATCAGCATCGGGGATCACGCCACCGCCAAACACGAGCACGTCGCCCATGTCGCGGTTACGCAGTTCTTCCATTGTTCGCGGGAACAGTGTGTTGTGAGCGCCAGACAACAGCGAGAGACCCACTGCATCGGCATCTTCTTGCAGAACAGTTTCTGCAATCTGCTCTGGGGTCTGGTGCAGACCTGTATAAATCACTTCAAAACCATGGTCACGCAATGCACGTGTAATGGTTTTCGCGCCACGGTCATGGCCATCGAGACCAGGCTTGGCGACAACAACTCGGTAGGGGCGCTTCACAGAAAGGAAACCCTACGCTGAATAGGCGTTCCCGTACCAACCCGCCACAATGGGGGTATGCGTAAGCCCCGCCTCCGAACCCCCCTCGCCCGAGCCGTTGTGCCCGTCTTGGCGGGAATTGCCTTCTTTTGCGTCTTTTTTACAGGCCTGTGGGTCGCGGCCTCGGTCATCAATAGTCGCGCCACCCCTAGTTCGTCTGTGGCCAACAAGGTCTTCGAAGTAGGCAAAGTCGAGTCCATGGCCAAGGCCGTTGCTGAAGACGGGCCTCTCCTCTTCCCCGACCTCAAGAGCCCCGACGGGGTTCGCTCTATTGTTTTGGACCACACCGGAGCTGACCCAGCAAAGGGATGGCGTGTGTATTACGGCTACCCATCAGATCTCGGCCCCACCTGTCTTGTCACTCACACAAAAGGTGCACGCACATTCACTGACTGCAATCAACGCACTGTGACCGTCGATCAATTGGAGAAACCAGCCAATGTTCGACCCATTGTCGAGAACAAGAAGACTTTGTACATCGACCTACGAGACGCCAGCGCGACCGCAACAACACTTGCCCCATAACTACGGGGCGATGACTACTTGACTGTTGAGTCAGTCAGGCGAATTGCAAACTCTTCTGCATGTGCTGCGAGCTTGCTGCGATGAAGAGCGAGTCCACCGACGACTTCTGCACCGCGTGATTCCAGAGTGCGGGTCATCACATCGAGTGAGCCACCAGGGTTGAGCGCAAAGGTGCAAAAAGCCGCAGCCTTCTTTCCGGCCATTGCTGGCAACGCACGAAGACGGTCGACAGCCCATGGCGCTTGACCAACAACAAAGAGTCCGTGCACCCATGTGCCAACGATGACCATGTCTGCATCTTGGATGGACTTGTGATCAGGGTTTCGTACTGGCGAGAGACCGGTGATGGACCAGTTCTCTTGTTGCAGGTTGGCCGCGATGCGCTCGCCGGCCTTCCACGTGTTGCCAGTGAGACTCTCGATAAGGATGGCTGCCTTCATGTCTTTATTTCTACTACCCACGCGGGGGGAAACGAGATTTCTTAGAGCTTTTTGAGAGGTGCCCACGCCAAAGCAAGGTGTTTTGTTCCGCGTTCGCGGAAGCGCACAGCAACTTCAGCCTTATCGCCCGTGCCCTTGATTTCGATGACGACACCTTCACCGAACACTGCATGTTCGACGTCGTCGCCAACCTTGAGGTCGACAAGATGATCGGTGTTGCGTGGTTCGGATGGAGCACGCACAGCACGTTCAGCACGCTTGGCACCATACGTACGTCCTGATGGTTCTTCATCACGACGGCGATACGACGGCAAGTCGTCGTCCCAACTAGTTGATGATGAACGACCATAGACGCGCGAATGATCGGTACCGGAGTCAACATTGCCCTGTCGATCAAACAGCTCTTCGGGAATCTCCGACAAGAACCGTGAGGGCGGGTTGTATGACGACTGACCAAACAACATGCGATGCCATGCGTGCGATACGAACAACTTCTCTCGGGCACGCGTGAGGCCGACATATGCAAGGCGACGTTCTTCTTCCAACTCTGTTGGATCATTCAAGGCACGACTGTGCGGGAAGATTCCTTCTTCACATCCAACCAAGAACACAACCGGATACTCAAGACCCTTCGCCGAGTGCAACGTCATTAAGACAATGTGATTCTCGTTATCGAGATCATCGGTATCTGCGACCAACGCAACTTGTTCGAGGAACTCTTCCACCTGGGTGTATTCCGCAGCAGAACCAATGAGTTCTTCAATGTTTTCAAGACGCCCAGCGGCTTCGACAGAATCTTCATTCTCCAACTCATTGAGATAGCCACTGTTATTCATGGCGATCTCAATCAGAGCGGCGGGGCCATCGGCCATTGCCACATGCATCATGTCGATGAGCGTGACGAAAGAGGTAATGCCTTTGCTTGCGGAACCGCTCACGCCCGCTTCACTAGCCCGACGCATTGCATCAACAAACGAAACGCCTTCGGCTGCAGCAAATGCATCGAGCTTGCCAATACTCGTGTCACCGATTCCACGCTTCGGCACATTCAGCACACGCTTAATGCTGATCTCATCAAGTGGGTTTACGCCAGCCTTGAGATACGCAATCGCATCTTTGATTTCACGACGATCGTAAAACTTGGTGCCACCCACAACCTTGTACGGAATGCTGTAGCGCATGAACGCTTCTTCCATTGCGCGGCTTTGCGCATTGGTGCGATACATGATGGCGATGTCGCCCCACGAGCGACCATCTTTTTCCTGTAACTCTTTTGCGGTCTTTGCAACCCACGAAGACTCGTCGTATTCATCTTCTGCGAAGTAACGCACAATGCGATCGCCTTGCCCGGCTGAAGTCCAGAGATCTTTTGGCCGGCGACCTACGTTTTGCGAAATCACTGCATTCGCAGCGGAGAGAATTGTCTGAGTGCTGCGATAGTTCTGCGCGAGCACGACAACTGTGGCTTCACCGAAAGCACTCTCGAATGCATCAATGTTACGAAGGTCTGCACCACGAAACTTATAGATGCTTTGATCGCTATCGCCCACCACACACACGTTCTTGTGCAGTTCACCAAGCAACAGAACAATGCGATTCTGTGCTTGGTTGGTGTCCTGGTATTCGTCAATCAAAATGTGCTTGAAACGGTCTTGATACATGCGCAAGATCTCAGGGTGTTCTTCGAACAACCGAACAACATTGACCAAGAGGTCATCAAAGTCCATTGCACCAGCGCGCTTCAGACGCGCCTGATACTCGGTGTAGATCTCTGCATGTCGACGCATGATGATGTGCTCGGCGCCATCATGTGCACGGGCCGTTGTGACTAATTCGTTCTTCCACAAACTGATGCGAGATTGTGCAGCTCCGGCTGGATATTTCTTGACATCAAGACCCATGTCACGAATGACATAACCAATGAGACGCTTGGAATCTTGCGAGTCGTAAATCGTGAACTGCTTGGGGTACTCAATGAGCTCGGCATGTTGACGCAGAATGCGCACACACGTTTTGTGAAACGTGGTGACCCACATTGACTTCGCGACAGGACCAACAAGATCTGCAACGCGATGTCGCATTTCTTCGGCGGCCTTATTCGTGAAGGTGATCGCCAAAAGTTCTTGCGGGTGAATGCCCTGAGAAATCAGCCATGCAATGCGCTGCGTGAGCACACGGGTTTTGCCTGAACCAGCACCGGCAACCACCAGCAACGGCCCACCAGGGTGATACACCGCCTCTTCTTGATCGGGGTTGAGCGGGATGCTGACCCCAGATGAGGCGTGTTCAAACTGAGACATGGCTCCGCCAGTGTAGATGCGGGTTGTGTCGAGGGCCGAAGGCCCTGTGATTATCCGCGGGCTTTGATTCTGAATGGCAAGTTGCGGGGACCGCGAACCTGGCCAGTGCTCCACGTGACCTGCTCGGTTGTGTCCAACTCAAAGTCGGGGAAGCGCTTGAGGAAGACCTCAATGGCAACATTCATTTCCAAGCGAGCAAGGTTGGAACCGATGCAACGGTGGATACCAAGACCGAAAGCCGCATGACGGTTTTCTTCGCGCTCGATGTCAACAACTGCTGGATTCGCAAACTGATTCTCGTCACGGTTTGCGGCAGGGAAAGGAAGAAGAACGCGGTCTTCTTTCTTCATCTGCACGCCATGGAACTCCATGTCGTTAGTGACCATGCGGGCCATGGTGACGGGCGCGTACGCACGAAGGAACTCTTCAACTGCCATTGGAATCTTGCCTGGGTTCTCGACAAGACGACGTCGGTCGACAGGGTTTGAAGCAAGGTGCCACAACGATGAACCGATGCCACTCCATGTGGTGTCGATGCCAGCGATGATGAGCAACAAGATGGTGCCGAATACGTGACGAGGAGAAAGCTTCTCGCCAAAAATTTCTGCATTCAGAAGGTACGTCGTTAAGTCGTCTTGAGGATTCTCAATGTGCTCTTCGATGTGCTTGGTGAGGTACTCATCCATTGCCATGAATTGCGCCAAACGCTCTTCACTGCGCTCTGCACCGATACCGCCAAGAACCATGTCGACCCAGCCGCGGAAACGGTCGGCATCGGACAATGGCAAGCCCACCATCTGAGCTACAACGAGAACAGGAATGTGCTGCGTGTACTGAACAGCTGCGTCGATTGCATCGACATCACCCATGTCATCAATGAGCTTGTTGCAAATCTCTTCGACTTCTTTGCGCAACGGATCAATCACCTTTGGTGAGAACGCTGGCAACAGAAGACGACGTGCGTCTGCGTGGAATGGGGGGTCAGAAGAAATCGGCGGCACTGGTCCGATAGGTGCGCCCAATGCGTCTGGATCTTCCAAGAGTGCTTCGCTTGGCTTCAACTGTTGAACAACAGGAGTAAGGCTGGAGAAACGTGTGGGATCGTATGCAATCTCTTTTACAAGATCGTGAGTCAGTGGCAACCACACTCCGCCGTAACGCTCTGTGTGCGCAATCGGGCAACCAGCAGCTTTGAGGTCATCCCAAATCTGGTGAATGTTGTTGTTGTATGCCGGTGAACCGTGGTCGAAGTCTGTCGCCCAATCAGTTACTGGACCGTAAATTGTTTCGCTCATGACTTAATCCTCAATCGTGATTGCAAACTCAGGACAGTTGGCAACTGCAAGGCGTGCCTTGTCTTCAAGACCAGATGGCACAATGCCATCGTTCAATTCGAAAGCGTTGCCGAGGTCGTCAACGTCGAACAATTCTGGGGCCAACGCATAGCAGCGGTTGTGGCCTTGGCACTTTGATGAATCTACGTGTACTCGCATGTGCCTAGCGTAGAAGGCTGGAGAGGAAAATTCACCATGGGAACAAGTTCATTTGTGGTCATGTTGCCGCCCTCCGAAGGCAAAGCGGAAGCCGGCACAGCCAAGACAAAATATGTGAGTGGTTCGGGAGCATTCGGACCCTCGCTGGGTCAATACCGCACGGACATCGCACGAACCCTCGCGGCTCAGTCCGGCGGCGACGCCAAACTGCTCGGGGTCAAGGGGGATCTACTGGCACGGGCCCAGCTTGCGAACCGCACACTCATCGGTGCCCCCACATTGTCCGCCTGGCAGCGCTACACCGGGGTGGTCTGGGACCACCTCGACCTGGCTGGGCTTCCCGCAGCCACTCGCACTGCTGTCACCAAACGCATCATTGTTCCCTCAGGGTTTGCCGGCCTCGTTCGTGCCGATGACCCACTGCCCGACTATCGCTTGAAGATGGGAGTTCGACTTGCTCCATTCGGTCTCTTGTCGACGTGGTGGCGAGATGACCTCACCGATGCGCTGCTTGCACACACAAAGAAGTCACCCGTCGTTGATTTGCTCCCGCAAGAGCATCGCGCCGCCATCGACTGGTCGCGAGTGAGCACTCTGGTGCGCATTGACCTGGTGTCGAAATCGGGCGGCATCGTTGGTGGGCACAATGCAAAAGCCGCCAAGGGCCTCCTCGCACAACACTTGCTCTTGTCCAGCGGAACAGATTTTGAGCGTATGGTTTCCACATTCGCCCATCCTGATTACACAGCAAAGGTCAGTTCATGACATCAACAGATTTATTCTCGCTCGAAGGGAAAACTGCAATCATCACTGGCGGTAGTCGCGGGCTGGGCCGAGAAATGGCGCTGGCATTTGCTGAACACGGCGCAAACATTGTTGTGGCAAGTCGCAAAGTGGAGAATTGTGAATCAGTCGCCGAGGAAGTGCGTGCGCTCGGTCGCCGAGCACTCGCTCTTGGGTATCACGCTGCATCGTGGGATGACGCAGGTCGATTAGCCAACGAAGCAATCGCAGAATTCGGCCGCATTGACATCCTCGTCAACAACGCTGGTATGTCGCCTCTGTATTCATCCCTTGTTGATGTCACAGAAGATTTGTACGACAAGGTTCTCGGCGTCAACCTCAAGGGACCATTTCGGTTGTCAACACTTCTTGGCACACACATGACAACCCCAGACGCCGACAATGTGATTCATGGTGGAGCAATCATCAATGTGTCCTCTACCTCGAGTCAGCGTCCGTCACCAAACGAAGTGATTTACGGCGCGGCAAAAGCTGCCATCAACACGTTGACAGTGGGTCTCGCACGAACATATGGACCTCATGTGCGCGTGAACTGCATCGTGCCCGGACCATTCCTCACTGACATCTCTAAAGCGTGGGATATGGAACAGTTCAATGCGCGTGCAAAGACCGCATATTCAATGCAGCGTGGTGGCGAGCCTCACGAAATTGTCGGAGCTGCGTTGTATCTAGCAAGCAAGGCAAGCAGTTACACCACTGGCATGTTGTTGAACGTTGACGGCGGGCCGCGCTAATCGCAGCTACAAAAGCTTCTCAGCAAAGAAGTCCAACACTCGTTGCACACTTGCTTCATCACGCTGTTCTGTTAACACGCTGTGATCTTTCGGTGATTGTGATGGCAACTCAATCGCAATGAATGCATCGCCGAGCAAGGTGCGAAGCGAATCAAAACGATTACCCACCAATTTGTCTTGCGTGAAACGAAGTCCAAGAACCTCGCATCCGTTTGCTGCACGTTGAGCAACGACGACCGCGTCATCGGGTGACAAATTGAGATCTGCACCACGAGCTTTCCCGACGGTGAATGGCATTGAGGGTTGCGATAACACCGGAGCGACCATGATGTCGTCAACCATCATGCCGAGAGCGAATCCACCAGAGAAACACATCCCAACAGCGCCCACGCCCTTGCCACCAACTTCTTGATGAAGCGAGCGGGCCAATGCACGGAGCCACGCGATGATCGGCGAGGTTTTCTGTAAAGCCATATTGGTGAACTCTTTCGAGATACACACCTTCAACATGGATGATGCGATGTATTTGCCAGATACTTCTTGTCCTGGCGTACCGACCAAGTTCGGCATCACGACTGTGAATCCAGCGTTGACTACATCGTCTGCAAAACGTTCAACGGCAGGAGTGATGCCAGGAATCTCATGCACCACGATGACAACCGGCCCCGAACCTTTGCGATAGGTATCGCGAGTCAATGTCGCTGCCGTAAATGATCCTTTTACCCACGTCTCAAGAGCCATTGCAGTTACCCCTTAATCGCAACGAGTGCGGATTCAGCCAACGTTTCGACCGTGAGTTTCATTGGCTCAAGATCAATCTGTTGATCTCCCATTGCACCGTGTAGGTATCGCGCGTAGACGCCTTCGCAAATCACGGCGAGACGGAAACTTGCAAACGCTTTGTAATAACCAATGTTTGAACAATCTCGTCCCGTGCGTGTTGCATATCGCTCCACCAGATGCTCGAACGTTGGAAAACCTTCAATGCCTGAAGGGTCCGTGCCGCGCATGTTCGGCATTCCGGGGTCTGTCCAGTAGATGCCGACGTATCCGAGGTCTGCAAGAGGGTCACCCAAAGTGCACAACTCCCAATCGAGCACTGCTGCGATTCGACCGTTCTCGACATCGGTGAGACAGTTGCCGAATCGGTAATCCCCATGCGCAATCGAAACACCTTGCTGCGCGGGAATGTTGTTTCCGAGAAGCGCAGCAACTTCATCAATAGCGGGAAGATCGCGAGTCTTTGAGTTAGCCCACTGCGTCGACCAACGCTTTACTTGGCGTTCCACGTAACCATCGCGCTTTGCTAAATCACCAAGACCAACCTCATCAACATCAACTGCATGGAGATCAGCTAACACATCAATGAGATCCTCCGAAGCCTGCAGACGATGTTCAACTGACAAGAGAGTTCCCTTTTCAGGGCTATCAAGAACAACTCCGGGGACATATGCCATGACATAGAACGGGGCGCCATTCACTTCAACGTCTGTACACAGCCCCAGCGTGCGTGGCACGGGAACATTGGATTGCCCAACTGCCGAGATCAAACGATGCTCACGCGCCATGTCATGGGCAGTTGCGAGAACGTGTCCCATCGGCGGGCGGCGCAAGACCATGTGCATGCCATTCGCATCAACGACTCGGAACGTGATGTTGCTACGACCACCAGCGATGAGGTGGTACGTATACGGACCCTGTGCCTCTTCAATGTTGGCAGTGAGCCATTTCTCTACGCGTTCTACATCGATGCCCTGCATGGACATTGACCGTAGTAGCAGTTAGCGAGGACGAACGACGCCGACGACTTTCCACCAACGGATTGGGCCCACTTTGACAACATCACCAGTCTGAGGAGCATGCACCATGGTGCCGTTGCCCAAGTAAATGCCCACGTGGTGAATGGGTGAACCCGTAAAAATCAGGTCCCCTGCCTGGGCCATCTGCTTTGGAATCTTGGGAAGAGCGTTGTACTGACGACGAGAGTTTCGAGGTAGTCCGACACCTGCTTTGCCCCACGCATAGGTGGTGAGTCCAGAGCAGTCGAATGCTTTGCCCGGAGAACTTTGTCCATAGCGATACGGCACACCCAGTTGGGTTAAAGCGGCACGTACTGCAGTTTGTGCACGAGCAGAGACTGAAGGAATATTCCCGTACTTCTTCTGAAGCGAGGAGTATTTGCTCTTGAAACCTGCGGCCTCGCGTTGGGAATCAGCAAGTGCTTGAGCATCACGCCGTTGACGTTCTTCACGAAGCAAATCTGCGAGGTCTCCTTGCACCGATGACTGCAATTCCAAATATCGAGCAGACAGGCTCTCAGCGGCACCTTGTCGACTCTTCACATCTTCGGCAAGTGACTCAGCTTGTTTGCGCTTCTTCTCCAGCACAACTTTCTTCTTACTTAATTCAATTGCTGTCGAATCAAGAGAGTCCGTCGTCAATGACCCTTGGTTCATCGCAATGGAAGTGAGCTGCCCACGCTGCAATGCATCTTGCACACCACCCGACGATGCAAAAAGATTCGTCAGAGTCGAGTTACGACCGCCATGCATGAACTGTGTGACGGCCGAGTTGTACAACGTGCCGCGCATCTCGGCTAGTTCGGCTTCGGCGGCGGCAACATCTGCTTGCGCCTGCTTAATCTCCACGGACAAATCTGCCTGGGTCTGCAGAGCCTCGGAGTAGTCCTCGCCCAACATGCCCATCTGCTCGGCCAGCTTTTCCAGCTGATCCGCGATGTTGGCGGCCTGGGCTCGCTTTTGGTCGATGGAGTCAGCCGAGACCTTCCCTGGCATCACCGCGGGGACCAATATGAGAGAGGTCATCAGAACGCCACAGACAGCGGACCTCATGGGTCTACGGGGGCGCCGGGTCGAAAACATGACCCCTTCAGGGTAGTTGCATCACTGAAAAACGAGGGGTCGCACGGGCTGAAACCCCTGCTATATAAGGGAAATAACCTCCCGAGAGGTCACAGCCCTACTCCCATTCAATGGTTCCGGGCGGCTTTGACGTCACGTCGTAGACCACCCGATTGATACCCGGCACTTCGTTGATGATGCGGTTCGACATCTTCTCGAGCAGGTCATAGGGCAAACGAGCCCAGTCGGCCGTCATGGCATCGTCGCTGGTGACTGCACGAATGATGATGGGGCGGCCATAGGTGCGCTCGTCTCCCATCACACCGACGCTGCGGATATCTGCCAACACTGCGAACGACTGCCAGATCTCTCGCTCGAGACCCGCGGCCTTGACCTCATGACGAACTATCTCATCTGCGTGCTGCAGGGTCGCGACCTTGTCTGGCGTCACCTCTCCAATGATTCGCACACCAAGACCTGGGCCTGGGAACGGCTGGCGCCACACGATGTCATCAGCCAATCCAAGTTCAATGCCCACTTTTCGCACCTCGTCTTTGAAGAGGGCGCGAAGTGGCTCACACAACTGCAGCTCCATGTCGTCGGGCAGTCCGCCAACATTGTGATGGCTCTTGATCACTGCAGCCGTGCCATCGTGTCCACCGCTCTCGACAATGTCTGGGTACAACGTTCCCTGCACCAGGAACTTTGCATCAGTGATGCCCCCAGTGTGCTCTTCAAAAATACGCACGAACAATTCACCGATTGCTTTGCGCTTGGCTTCTGGCTCAGTGATGCCCTGCAACTTCTCAAAGAAACGATCGCCCGCATCAACATGAATCAATTCGATTCCCATGCTTCGGCGAAATGTTTCAACCACTTGTTCACTCTCACCGCGACGCATCAGGCCTGTGTCGACATATACGCATGTGAGTTGTGAGCCAATCGCACGATGCACTAACGCTGCAGCGACAGATGAATCAACACCGCCCGACAGTCCACAGATTGCACGTTCTGCTCCTACTTGTTCACGAATTGCAGCAATCTGGTCCTCAACAATGTTCGCCATTGTCCAGTCCTGACGGCATCCAGCAACTTCCACAAGGAAGCGCACAAGGAGATCTTGACCGTGCGTGGAATGAACGACTTCAGGGTGATGCTGCACGCCATAGATGCGACGGTCATTGTTTTCAATGATTGCATTTGGTGCATCAGGAGTTGATCCGGTGGCGACGAAGCCCTGTGGAACTTCGCTCACAAAATCAAAGTGGCTCATCCACACATCAAGCGTTGCAGGAGCATTGTCGGGCAAGAGCGAAGACTGTCCATTGCGCGTCAATGTTGCACGGCCATATTCACCGCGACCACCTCGATCAACAACGCCCCCTAACTGCTGCGCAACTAATTGGCAGCCGTAACAAATTCCGAGAATGGGAATGCCCATGTCATAGATGGCGGGGTCGAGAATGGGGGCGCCATCGACATGCACACTCTTGGGACCGCCCGACAAAATGATGGCCTTGGGAGCCTTGGCGCGCACCTCGTCAGCTGTGATGCGATGCGGGACTATTTCCGAATAAACCAAAGCCTCACGCACTCGACGAGCGATGAGCTGCGCATATTGAGCCCCAAAATCCACAACAAGGACGACATCGTGCTGACCTGAGGAGTTATTTGCGCTCATGATTTGTTCCACCCTAGTTGGCGTGTGACGATGTCTCTATGCCCCGTTATGCCCCACTTGCTTGTGCCGTTCTTCTCACCGTTGCACCGTTCGGAGCATCTGCCGTTCATGCTGTTGATTCTGTCGACACAACGATTCCTACATCGCCTGATTCAACCTTTGTATACGACCTAGAAAAGGAACCTTCTGATTGCATTGGGTTTCTTCCCAAGCCTGGATGTGGAAAAGAACCACAGCAAGCTGGCGACCGAGGCGGATCTTTGCAGTACCTCACATTCCTCGTGATGATTGCTGGAGTCGGCACGATTGCAACTGTTTTGATTCGCAATGTGATTAAACGAGATCGCGCGATAGCAGCGAAGATGGCGAAGGACGAAAACGCTTCCGATTAGCGTTTGCCCATGGGCATCATTTTCATTCTCATCAGTGGTGCCGCATTTGGGCTACTCCCCTGGTTTGCTCGCACGGCGTATGACCACGGAACAGAACCGTTAGGCATGCTCGCAGTTCGCTTCACCTTTGCATCAATTCTTCTCCTCGCCGTTCACAGTTTTCGCAAGACGGACATCTCTCTTCCATCAAAGAAACTGAGCATCCAACTGTTTCTCCTTGGTGCAGTTGGCTATGCACCTCAGGCCACCTTTTTCTTCTTCGGCGTTGAACGAATAGACACAAGTCTTGCCACGGTGATTTTTTATACATACCCAGCGTTCGTTGTGCTCGCTAGTTGGGTTGTGTTTCGCCATACGCCCAGTGTGCGTATGGCTGTGTGCCTCATCGTGGCGGTGCTGGGAACCGCATTGACTGCAGGTCAGATTTCAACTGGCTCCGGGCTCGGAGTAGCACTGATGTTTGGTGCATCTATCTGGTACACCGGTTACATCCTGATCAGCAGCAAGATCACTGGACAATCAGGAGCTTTTGTCTCACTTACCTATGTGATGGTCGGAGCTGCCGTCAGCCACTTATTGCTTCTGGCCCTGTTGCGCCCGTCGCTTCCACAAGACACAACTGGGTGGCTTGCTGTGTTCGCGGCAGCAATTATCTCCACTGTTGTTGCAATGGGATTCTTCTTTGCCGGCGTGTCACGCATTGGCCCCGGAGAAGCCGCCGTTTTCAGCACCATAGAACCCGTTGTCTCTATCGCAGTCGGGGTGTATGCCCTTGACGAAAATCTCACCACGACGCGCATCATCGGCGCTTTGTGTGTTCTCGTCAGCGTCGCTGTGCTGGCTCAGTTATCGCGAGCAGATACGAAATAGAACTCAAGCGCCGACAGCATTGCTGCATACGTTGCCTCTGTGCGCTCAGCACGGGAGGTTTCCCACCAAGTGATACGCATTGCAAGAACGGTGAGGAAAGCAAGGATCGCTGCATCGGTTAACGCCACGTGGCCCAACGACCACACTTCTGCAAATGATTCACCGGGGTTGGTTTGCCAGAACCACAGGAAGTTGGCACTTGCCTGCTGGTTCTGCAAGTACAACGCAAACGGACCAATGACCTGAGACAGAGCCAGCCACGTAAGAAGAATTGGCAAGAACAATGCTCCAGCACGAATCACCAACAGCAAACGAGGGGTCTCTGAGCGAAATGGCAAAATTTGCTCAACATTGACTTTTGACCAATCGCGCTGATTTCGCTGGTTACGCAAGTCGTCAACGAAGACACGAGCGCTTGCTCCGAGTGAATCTTTCTGTTTCGAGATGGTCAACCACTGATCGACTGCTTCAACAGCGTCAGAATGTGCGGCGGCGGACAGAGGCATTTGGTAACTCCTTAACGAGTGCAGTCTTCTTGCAGTTGTGGACCGCTGAATAGCAAATATGTGACCATGAGATACGAGCCAGCGCCACCAACAGTGGTTGCAACACCATTGACGCGAACGGAACGGGCTCCGGCTGTACGCATTTCAACTTGCTGCAACAACGGTGTGCTTGCACGCAACTGAGAAAGAATTCCTTGAGCGCGATTATCACCAGCGCCCGGCGATTCAGATCCACTGAAGCCACCCATCACGATGACAAGACCGGGCTTAGATGATTCTGGCGACCAACCGCGTTTGGCGATCTCGGCTGCAACGGCCGATTCAATAGCTGGGCCACCACTGCGAATGTTTCCTGGGACTCGCACAGAGAACTCTGCACAACTGAGTTGGAAGGTCTTTGCGGCTGGGGTTGAACCAGACGCAGGTGATGTTGTAACCGCTGCAGAGCCAAGTCCCACAATCATGAGCGCAAGGAACAAGTCGGCATAGATCCAGCCTGCGCCTTCTTCGCCTGAGTTCGATTTACGGCGAAAGCCAAACCCTCTAGACACGTGCAAGTTTCTTACGTCGGCGCACAGTGTTCGGAATCACGAGTCCCACGATAATCGCTAAACCAATCGGCAACGCAATCAACAACTTGCCAGTTGCTGAAAGTCCCGAGGACTCATTTCCCACTACTGCACCAAGCGCCAGAAGAACATCACTTCCGTTTGCATTCTTGCCATCAACAACGAAGCGATGATTGCCATCTTGCACCTTGGAGGACAACTTGATGTTGCCCTTTATCTTGCCGTTTGAATCCGCCTTCACTGCTCCAAGCAACTGTGGAGTCGAAAACATCCACACCTCAACATCTTTGCTAGCAGCGAAACCAGTTCCTTCTACTGAAACAAAATCCCCACCGGCCACACGAAGATTTCCATCGGAGTCCAACGGAATAATTGTTCCCTCTGCCGTGATGCCATTAAATGTGACGCTCACTCCGGCAGCACCCACGGTGACGCGATTGTTTGCACGAGTCACCGTTGCTTTTGTTTGCCTACCGTCAATAACAAAAACGCCATCCCCTGGCGCTGCTGTTGGGACATCTGGTGTCGGGAGAGTGGTGCTTGTCGAAGAAGTTGAAGTGGAACTTGAAGTAGGTGTTGACGAAGATGAATTCTTTCTGATCGAGGGGGTAGTTGTTGTTGTTGTCGTCGTCGTTGTTGTGTTTTCCAATGATTGTGGAACTGTTGCAACTGATGCTTGGCCCTGTGGCACCGTGGACGATGCTGGAACGACTGACGTCGTCGTTGAGTTGGTTGGCACGCTTGTTGCTGGCCCCACAGTCGTCGAAGTTGACGGAACTGTTGTAGTCGTTGATGTTGACGGAACTGTTGTCGTCGTTGACGTTGGCGGAACTGTTGTTGTTGTCGTTGTCGTGGTTGTTGTTGTCGTGGTCGTAGTCGTGGTCGTGGTCGTAGTTGTCGGAGCTGTTTGTGGCACTGAAACGGCAACGATGCTCATTGATTGATCGCCTGTTAGTCCGATACTCGACACACCCCATGAAGTTGTGTCAACAACAAACACTGAATTGCTTTGATAAGAACCGACAAAAACCTTGCTCTCAGATGGATTGAGTGCGAGACCCCAGGGGCGACCAGACACTCCTACAGTTCGTTCGGTAGTGCATGATGAAAGATTGATGACTTCCATTCGATTACTGCGTTCTGCAGCAACAAAAGCTTTCGTTCCTGCCGCGTTGAGCGTTATCCCAATCGGGTTTGTACCAGTGCTCACCTGACAGATTTCAGAAAAAGAAGCCTCATTGATGATGGAAATTTTGTTTGTTGCGTAATTAGTTGACACCACATACCCATTGCCATTTGTTACCCAACGAGTACCGGCACCTGCCCCTGTCGAAACTGTGGCAACTACATTGCCGGTGGTTGTCGAAACCTTAGACACTGAGTGAGTTGAATTATTAGGAACATACAAGTGCAAACCATCTGACGAGATACCCATTCCATAGGTTCCTGAACCTGCAGTAATGGTGAGAACACGCGTGTTGTCAGATGCGCGCATCTTGAAAATTGTTCCGCCAAGATTGGAAACGTAGTAGTGCTGATCATCTGGACTTACTAATACCGCACGTGGATCTGCCATTACCGGGACAGTCGCAGTCACAGTGTCTGTTATTGCATCGATGACTGTCACAGAAGAACTTCCGAGACTCGTGTGATACACAACGGTTCCAATTGAATTGGCATCAATGCCGTTGAATTGCGAGCCTGCCGAATTAACGACAATCCGTGAAGACACAGTGTTTGTTGTTCCATTGAGCACATGCACCTGGTTGAGACGGCCCGAGACATAAATCGAGTCAGTGTTTGCAAGTGCGTGCGCAGTTCGAGGGTCTACAACACCGAGTTGCGTGCTGCTCAGAAACAAAGTCGCCATCAGCCCAGCAACAACGACAAATCGAACCATTCGCTTCATACAGAGAGAACTTAACAGGAACAGACTTAGACTCTTAAACAACACTTCCGGTCTCTTCACTATCTTTGATAGGTAACCACTTCTGCTGTACAGTCAGGCTCTCTACTTATGGTCAAGCAAACGACTCCTCCGAAACCAAAACGACGCTCGCCTATTGCGCGGGCTGAGGGAGAACGTCGTCTCATCGAGGCGGCGTATCAGTTGGTTCATGAACGCCCATTCTCAGAGGTAGGAGTTCGCGACATTGCAGCACTTG
>Ga0208083_1000007_pt1 | contig 54004 bp, 48 predicted proteins | sample LakMenEpi07Jul09_FD_150677 | JGI IMG/M metagenome (GOLD analysis project Ga0208083, IMG submission 150677) | Freshwater microbial communities from Lake Mendota, WI - 07JUL2009 deep hole epilimnion (SPAdes) | ecosystem: Environmental > Aquatic > Freshwater > Lake > Epilimnion/Euphotic zone ...
CAGTACCGGGCGTCGGACTGTTGGCCCTCGCCGGGTGGTTGTCGTGGCGGCGTCGGGATCTCGACGCCGGGGCACTCATCGGGGTTGCCGGTGTCGCCGTGGCGGCCGGGGTCATTGCCGTCTCCCGCATCACCGGCATCACCTACTTCTACCTGGTACGTCCGTGGTGGGTGGTGGCCATGGTCACCTGGGTGACCATTGGGTGGGTCCTCATCAAGCACATCCCGTTGCACGGACATCCCCGCATCCCGCCTGCCCTGTCAGGCATCGCCTTGGGGGTCGCCATCAGCATCATCGGGGTCGGAAGCGTGCTCAACAGTGTCGAGATGGCCGATGGCCCCCAACCCGACCCCAATCGCGCCGCAATCGACGTCATGGACGATGCCATCCTCGCCAGTCTCGAACAAGGAGCGACGTATGCGGTCATGCCCGCAGGTCAGTCCTGGGGGGAGGCGCTCGCCAGTGTCGTGAACCTGCTCAACGGTTCCGGCCGCCCGGCATTCACCCACCCGTACTTCGTTACCGAGTACGGCCAACGGCGGGTGTTCGGCGAGCCAGGAGTACCTGACGCGTTCGCCGGCACGGTCATCGTGGCGACCAGCGAAGCCGTGACCGACATCGGGGGGCGCAACGGTCTGATCCTCCTCGCCTCCTACGACCCGCTCACTCCTGATGAGCGCGCCGATCTCGAGACCCTACGCACCCAGGTGATCACCGAGCTGCGTGCCCAAGGTCGTGACGACCTCACCGGTTTCGTGAGTGTGCGTGGGTTCATCGACGCACTAGTCAACGCCGGGGTGAACCAAGCGACACTGGAACGCATCGTGGAGCTCGAAGAGCGGGGCATCAGGGTCGCCGTTTACCTCGACCCGAGGCCGGTCACCACCGACGAGCTGCTTCGGCCAGGCTGACCGTGACCACTGGCCGGTTCGCCCCGACGCCGTCGGGGATGCTGCACGTGGGGAACCTGCGAACCGCTGTGCTGGCGTGGCTGATGGCTCGCACCGCCGACGGTGGGCGCGGGGGATTCGTGGTTCGAATCGACGATCTCGATCCCGCAGCGAGAAACGCTGAGCTCGCCCGACGACAACTCGACGATCTCGCGGTACTCGGCATCGACCACGACGGCGACATCGTCCAACAGAGCACCAGATCCGACCGTTACGACGAAGTCATCGACACCCTGACGTCGAGGGGTCTGACCTACCCGTGCTGGTGTTCGCGTGCGGAAGTCCTCGCCGCATCGGTGGCACCCCACGGCGACGGTCGACCCGAGGGCGCCTACCCCGGCACCTGTGCCCAACTCGATGGGCGCGGTCGTCGGGCGCGGGCCGAGTCCACTGGTCGTCGTCCAGCGTTGCGACTGCGAGCACACGACGTGGACGTCACCATCACTGACGAGTTTCACGGCCCACTCACCGTGGTCGTTGACGATTTCGTTGTGCGACGTGCCGACGGCGTGGCTGCGTACAACCTCGCCGTGGTGGTTGACGACGCCGATTCGGGTGTGGACCAGGTGGTGCGGGGCGACGACCTTCTAGCGTCCACGCCCCGTCAGGCGCTCCTCGCCCGACTGCTCGACCTCAACGTTTCTCACTACGCCCACGTCCCGCTCGTCACCGATCCGCACGGCGATCGGCTCGCCAAGCGGGGCGGGGCAACCACACTCGGTGAACTCGACGACCTCGGTGTCCCACCCGCTGCGGTCCTTGGCCATCTTGCCACGAGCATCGGGATTGACGTCCCCGACACCGAGGATTCCCTCATCGTTGCCGACCTGCTCCCCCTCTTTGACTTCGCCGCCGTCCCGAAACACCCGTGGGCGGTCGACCCGGCCCAGTGGGTGCCCTAGTCAGTTCACCACGAGGGGCGGAGCGGGAGGTCGTCGGCACCGTCGGCGTGCGCACGGACCGCCAACACCTGGTGCACGCCAATCGAGCCACGCTCGAACCCTCTCGCCGACAGCGCCATGTACAGCCGCCACACCCTCGCTCGACGCTCCCCGACCATGGCGACGGCGTGATCCCAGTTGTCCTCGAGGTTCGCCACCCAGTGACGCAACGTCAGGGCGTAGTGCGGGCGCAGACTCTCGACGTGACGGGCCTCGAGCCCGGCGGCCTGCAGGTGGGTGACCACCGCCCCCACCTCGAAGAGTTCCCCGTCGGGGAACACGTAGCGGTCCATGAACGGCGAATCGACCCGGGTGGCCCGCGACGACCCCAACGCTTCCGCCACCCGGTTTGCCGTCACCCGGGAGCGGGCAAGCCGACCCGACGAGGTGCGGGCGGGTGGGCGGCTGATGGCGTGGTTCAGCACCCGACCGCCGGGCCGCACCAGTTGCCTCAACGTCGACGTGTAGTCGTCCACCCCGACGCGGCCGACATGTTCGAACATGCCGATCGAACTGATGGCGTCGAACGGGCCGTCGTGAACCTCGCGGTAGTCCTGCACCCGGATCTCCACCTTGCCGTCAAGGCCGGCGTCGCTGACGCGTTGACGTGCCAGCTCGGCCTGCTGGCGGGAGATCGTGACCCCGACCGCCACCACGCCGTGATGTCGGGCGGCGTGGAGCACCATCCCACCCCACCCGCACCCGATGTCCAACAGACGCATGCCCGATTCGAGACCCAGCTTGTTGCAGATCAACTCGTACTTCGCCTCCTGGGCGTCGTTGAGGTCGGTGTCAGGTGTGGCGAACACCGCACACGAGTACGTCATTGTGGGACCGAGGAACAACCGGTAGAAGTCGTTGGACACGTCGTAGTGGTGACTGATCGACTCGGCGTCACGGGACCTCGAGTGTCGACGGCCCGACAGGGCGGACTCCTCAGGCGGTGGCGGCAGGCGACGGAGCGAACCGGGTCCGACGTGACGCAACAGTCGCGCCACCGCCGAAGGGGGCACCCGACCTCCGGTGAGGTGTTCGAGTTCGCCAACGGCGACCCACAGGTCGCCCCGCACGTCGATGTCGCCTGCCACCCACGCCCGGGCCAGGCCGAGTTCCCCGGGGCGCATCACGACACGCGACACCGCGTCGGGACGCACGATGACGAGCACCGGGGCCCCGTTTTCGGTCGGCCCGGCACGACTGCCGTCGTAGGCCTCCACCCCGAGACCCTCCGGAGATCCGATCACCTCATGGACGAGTCCAGCCAGCATCGCCGCCTCCTCGGTACGCGTGTCTGCCGTCGTCGTGGTGTGCCCACAAGGCTACGGCGAGGAGCGCGGCGATGCTCGCGGACGCCGACGCGCCCTGCATCCCGGGGTGGTTTCAGCCGGCGAGACCTTCGGCCACGAGGCGTTCAAGCACCAGTTCGGGGTGGTCACCTTCGAGACGCTGGAGCCACATGGTGCTCTCGAACAAGGCCAGAAGGGTGCCGTCGGAACGGGCCAGCACCCGAACCCCGCGTTGACGACGGAGCGTCTCGGCGCTCATCGCATCGGTGCGACGGGCGACCCGGTACGAGGTGGGACGCAGCTCGACGGGCGCACCGAACTCGTTGGTGAGACGGTGCACCGCCACCTCGAACTGCATCGGTCCGACGGCGGCGAGCACCGGTTCAGCCTCGTTGCCCTCGGGATCCCGCAGCACCTGCACCACACCCTCCTCATCGAGCTGCTCGACACCTTTGCGGAACTGTTTGAACCGCGACGTGTCCGTGGTGCGGGCGATGCTGAAATGTTCCGGGGCGAACGAGGGGATGGGCGGGAACTCCACGGGGTCGGCGAGATACAGCGTGTCCCCGACACGGACGTCGGTGGCGTTGACCAGGCCCACGATGTCCCCCGGCCACGCCTCGTCCACCGTCTGTCGTTCGGCACCGAACATCTGGTGGGCGTACTTGGTGGCGAACGGTTTGCCGGTGCGGGCAATGGTGACGACCATGCCGCGCTCGAAGCGTCCCGAACACACCCGCAAGAACGCGATGCGGTCCCGGTGGGCGGGGTCCATGTTGGCCTGCACCTTGAACACGAACGCCGAGAACGGTGTGTCGAGGCTCCGCGGGGCGCCGTCTACGTCTGGCCGAGGAGCGGGAGGGGGTACGAGGTCCACGACGGCGTCGAGCAGCATCCCGACCCCGAAGTTGGTCAACGCCGAACCGAAGAACGCCGGTGTGGCCTCCGCCGCAAGGAACGCGTCGACGTCGAGGTCGTCGAGCAGTTCCGATTCGTCAACGGCGACCGTCCACGACTCGCCCTCCTCGGCGGCGGCCCGGGTCGGGTCCACGACCTCCTCGGGCGCCACGGTGGCCCCACGCGCCGTGCGGGTGAAGCGGGTGTACACACCGGTGCGGCGGTCGATCACTCCGCGGAAGTCCCCGGCGATACCGACCGGCCACGTCACCGGCATGACCCGCAGCTTCAGCATCAACTCGATCTCGTCGATGACCTCGAGCGGGTCGCGACCGGGCCGGTCCCACTTGTTGACGAACGTGAGCAACGGCATGCCCCGCTGGCGACACACCTCGAACAGTTTCAGCGTCTGGGGTTCGATGCCCTTGGCGGCGTCGAGCACCATCACCGCGGCGTCACAAGCCGCCAGCACCCGGTAGGTGTCCTCGGAGAAGTCACGGTGACCGGGGGTGTCGAGAAGGTTCACGACGCAGTCCCGGTAGGTGAACTGCACCGCCGCTGACGTGATCGAAATCCCACGCTTCTGTTCGAGGTCCATCCAGTCCGACGTGGCCGAACGTCGACCCGAACGGGCCTTGACCGCCCCCGCCTCCGACGAAAGCGCCCCGCCGTAGAGCAGGAACTTCTCAGTCAGGGTGGTCTTGCCGGCATCGGGATGGGAGATGATGGCGAACGTGCGCCGACGAGCGGCCTCAGCGGCCACGACGTGCCCGCCCACGGGTGCGTTCGCGCCAGATGAAGGGTCGACGTCGGGTGCGGACACCCGGTCAGCCTAAGGGGTCAGCGCGCCGCGGCGTAACAGGCGTTCATGAGGTCGAGGCTGCGGTTGTCCCCGGCCAGTCCGATGTCCATCCGGTTCATCACGTACCCGAACGCCAACTCGGCGTCGGGATCCGCCCAGCCCACCGATCCACCGGCACCGAAGTGACCGAAGGACTGCGGGCTGCCGATCGGCATCATCGAGGAGTGCACCATGAACCCGAGGCCGAACTGCACGTCCATGTCCAACAGGACGAAGTTCGGGCCTTCGGTGCGCTGACGGGTGGCCTCGGTCACCTGGGAGGGGGTCAACAGACGCACACCGTCGACCTCGCCGACGCAGGCGGCGTACATGCGGGCGATGGAACGGGCGTCGGTGACCCCGTTGGCGGCGGGCACCTCGGCGGCCCGCATGGCCCGGCTGTTCCAGATGTCGGCGTCGGCGAGGGCGAACCCGGGGGCGAACAGCGCCTTGCCCAGTGGGGTCTCAGGACCGAGGAACGCCTTGAACATCTCGATCACCGGATCGGGTTCCCCGGCTGCTTCGGCAGCGAGGGTGTCCATCGACACCGACGGCGGGATGAACGAGATCAGTCGGCCCACCCGGGACTCCTGCGACTCGGGCAGTCCGATCCAAAAGTCGAGGTCGAGCGGCCCGGCCACCTGCTCGGCGAAGTAGGTACCGACGCTGGTGCCCGCAACCCTGCGGATGACCTCACCGACGAGCCAGCCGTAGGTGGTGGCGTGGTACCCGTGGCGGGTACCGGGCTCCCACGCCGGGTGTTGGTTCTCGAGAGCCTCGATGACCGGCTCCCACGACAACGCCTCTTCGGCGGTCATCGACCCGTCCACCCAGGCCAGGCCGGCCTGGTGGCTGAGGATGTGGGCGACGGTGATCTCGTCCTTGCCGTTGCGTCCGAACGCCGGCCAGTACTCGGCAACGGGGGCATCGGGGTCGAGCAGACCTTGCTGGGCGAGGCGGTTGGCACAGATGGCGGTGGCGCCCTTGGTGGTGGAGAACACCAACATGAGAGTGTCCTCCTCCCACGGCGACCCGGTTTCGACGTCGGCCACGCCGCCCCACAGGTCGACGGTCTTGGCGCCCCGGTGGTAACAGGAGAACCCGGCACCGACCTCGAGGCCCTTGGCGAAGTTGGCCTCAAAGACGTCACGCACGCCCTCCCAGCCCGGTGCGGTCCAGCCGGCGACGGTTGCAGCAGAGGAGTCAGTCATTGGTCGTCCTGTCAGTTGGGGTATCGATCAGTGATGGGCAGGGTGAGGGGAAGTAGGTCATGTCCGGCACGTGGCGCACCAGCCGATGATGTCCATGCGGTGGTGGCCAACGCTGAACCCGCTGCGGCGGGCGACCTTGTGGAACACCTCGTCCATGGCCGTCTCGAGCTCGGGCGGCACGCTGAAGTCCTCGACCCCGCCGCATCCGGCGCAGATGAGGTGGTGGTGGTGGTGCCCGGTGAGGTCCTCGGCGAGTTCGTAACGGGCGAACTCATCTTCGGTGACGACCCGGTCCACCACCCCGGTCGCCTCGAGCACGGCGAGGTTGCGGTACACCGACGACTGGGTCAACCCCTCGTTGCGTTCGAGCACCTCGGCCACGGTGAGTGGGTGGGGTGCGTCGGCGAGGAGTTCGACGAGGGCGCGTCGGCCGGAGGTGTAGCGCTGGTCGTCGGCCCCAAGGCGCACCGCGGCGGCAGCGTGGAGTTCCTCAGGATCGCCTGTCACATGGGTGTGGCCGGTGGTGCGGGGCATCGGTGGCATCGTAGCGAGCCGGACGGGAACACCCCGGGGAGAGGTGCCTCACAGCGGCGTTAGGCTCGCCGCCGTGCCCGCCACCACCGCCGACGTCCAGCCCGATGCGCCCGACATCACCGCACCGTCGCCGGGTTACCCCGGGGCGAGACGTCCGGACCGCAGCCGTTGGGTGCAGGCCAACGGCCTCCGTCTGGCCGCCTACGAATGGGGCGATCCTGACGGGCCGGTGATCTTCATGGCGCACGGCGGGTTCGATTTCGCCGGCACCTACGACCAGCTGGCCCCACGTCTCGCCGACGCCGGGTGGCGCTGCGTCTCCTGGGACGCCCGGGGTCACGGCAACTCCCAGCACGCCCCGCTGTACTCATGGACCGCCGACGAGCGTGACGCCCTTGCCGTGCTCGACACCATCACCGACGAACCGGTGGTGTTCCTCGGGCACTCCAAGGGGGGTGGGCTCATGTTGGACATGGCTCACGCCGTCCCCCACCGACTCACCCACCTCGTGAACCTTGACGGGTTGCCGAGTCGCAACGCCTGGCCCGACCTCGCCGAACGGGAACGCACCGCCATGTTGCACAGCGAACTCACCGCCTGGCTCGACCACCGGCGCCGCATCGCCTTTGCCGAACGTCCCCCGGGCACCATCGCCGAGTTGGCGGCGCGCCGGGCCCGCATGAACCCCCGGCTCGATGCGGCGTGGCTGGAGTACGTGGTACCCATCGGCGCCACCGAGCACCCCGACGGCTGGCGGTGGAACATCGATCCGTCACTGCGCTTCGGCGGGTTCGGACCGTGGCGGCCGGAGTGGGCCATGGAACACCTCCCTGGCATCGGCGTGCCGGTGTTGGGCGTCCTGGGACTCGAATACGAACTGATGGGGTGGGGAACCACACCCCAGGACGTCCTGGTGAACCTCCCCGGGCGCGGCCGTTACGAAGGTCTTGAGGGTGTGGGGCACTTCGTGCACATCGAGGCACCCGACACCGTCGCCGAACTGATCCTCGACTTCCTCGGCGACCCGCCGGTGCGCGGCGGCGGTCGCAACGCACCACGACAGGTGGCACCACAGTGGGAAGATACCGACGAACCGGATCTGCCCGACGGGGTGACGGCACTCCACCACGGCAAGGTCCGACTCGCCCTCCACCGCCTCCGTGACGCCACCCCCGGCAACGACGACCACCACCCTCTGCTCGTCGTCCACGGCCTCGGTGAACACACCGACGGCGTGCCCGTCGAAGCTGACGAGTGGCCCGGCCCCGTGTTCGGACTCGACCTGACCGGCCACGGCCTGTCGTCGGTCCCCACCGGCGGCGGCTACACCGCCGAAGTCCTCATGGCCGACGTGGACGCCGCCCTCGCCGAACTCGGGCCGTGCACGTTGCTGGGCAGGGGACTGGGGGCGTACGTGGCGTTGCTCGCAGCCGGTGGACGACCCGACAAGGTGCGCGGCGCCGTGCTCACCGACGGTCCCGGTCTCGTCGGAGGCGGCATCCGTCCCCACTCCCCCACCCTGCCCCGTCTCGGCCCGGCCCCCACCCCGCGACCCGATCCCGTCGTGATGCTCGAGATGGCCCGCGACGTGCGACCCCCCGACTACGCCACCGACTACGTGCGTCAGGCACTCGAATGGTCGGGTCTCGACACCCCCGTTGCGGTGTGCACGCGGGTTCGCCCCGAATGGATCACTGCGGTGGTCGACCAACCCGGTGTGCTCGACACCACCGTTCCCGATGCCCTAAGGAGATTCACCAGTGCGACTCATCCCTGAAAGACTCACAGCAAGCGACCTCAATGGCACCACAATCGGCACGGTCCGCGTTTCGGGAAGCGGCACCTACCAACTCGGACCACTTAGTGTGGATCTCAACTTCGAGCACACAGCGACCGACCTGCCAGCGTGGACGTGGTCGGTTGCCAACGCTGGAGATGAACCGGTTTCGGTGTGGTCCGTTTCGCTCGTGTTGGGTGTTGAGTATCGCGGGCCGCTGCGCATATTCCGCCACGGTTACCAGTCATGGTCGTCGTGCGACGTCGCCACACTCGGGGTGCACCGCGACCCATCACTGGGAAACACCACTGGGATCGAACTGATCCAGGGTGTTCATCACGCTGATCAGCGCAATGCTGCACCTGATGAGCTGCGCTCGGAATTCGTGACGGTCCTCGCCGATGCCAACGTTCCCGCCGGGCCTCTTGCCACCGGGGCCATTCGAATCGGGTTCGATGCCGGGGTCGATCACGACGGCACGTTCCGACTGAGGGCGTCAGGTGCTGAGCGGGCCGAACTGCGAAGCGAGGCGTTTCTCGGAGGTGCCCGGCTCGATCCTGGGGTCCGTTTCGGGTTGCATGGCGTCTCCGCCGCCGACGGCAAACCATCCACCACCCTTCTCGCCGACTGGGCTCGCCGTGTGGGCGCACTGGGTGCCGCCCGCACCTCGGCAGCATTCCAAGTGGGGTGGTGCTCGTGGTACCACTACTTCCACGACGTGACCGAAGCAGATCTCCGGTCAAACCTTGCAGCCAGTGGCTCATGGCCCTTTGATGTGTTCCAACTCGACGACGGCTTCCAAGCCGCCATCGGGGACTGGCTGGTCACCAACAACAAATTCCCTTCCGACCTTGCCGGGTTGGCGCAATCCATCGCTGCTGAGGGGCATACCCCTGGCCTGTGGTTGGCCCCGTTCATCGCCGCACCTAATTCCCAGGTCGTGGCCGATCACCCCGAGTGGGTGGCGACGACCCGAGAGACCGGAGGGCCGCTGCCGGGAATGCTCAACCCACCGTGGGGAGGCGGGATGGATGGCCTGATGTTCGCTCTTGACACCACCCACCCCGACGTCCTTGCGCACCTCGAAGACCTAGGGCGACAGGTACGAGATGCCGGATATGACTATCTCAAGCTTGATTTCACCTTCGCACCAAGCTTTGACGGCGCCTTCTGGGATCCCACGATGACTCCTGCGCAACGCGTCCGCGCCGGCTACGACGCAGTTCGCCGTGGCGCTGGTGAGGACGCCTTCATTCTTGGTTGTGGCGCCCCGCTCAGCCACGTCGTTGGGGTCGTTGATGGCAACCGCATCGGTTCAGATGTCGACCCCCGCTGGCACCCAAGAACCGATGACGATGACGATGGCCAGGGCTATCCCGAAACCATGGCGGCCACCGTGCACGCCTTCCGTAATACGCTGGCGAGGTCGTTCATGCACCGCTCGCTGTGGCTCAACGACCCCGACTGCGTGATGTTGCGCACCACCGAGACCGACCTCGACCCCGCTGCGGTGCGCACCTGGGCGCGCACCGTGGCACTCAGCGGAGGGATGGTCCTCGTGTCCGACGATCTCGCCCTGCTCGGCCCCGACGCCCGTCAGCTCCTCGACGAGGTGGTGACGCTCGGTCGTGCCGTGGATGCCGCCAGCCTTGCCATGCAACCGGCCCGCTGCGACGACCTGCTCGACGCCAACCCGCCCACCACCCTGTCCGCCGGTGGCCACGAACTCGTGGTGGACGTCGCCACCGGGCACGGCGTGCTCGACGGTGTGCCACAGTGACCGCCATGGTCATCGAACAGGTCCCCCTCGACGTCATTCCCGGCTCCGAAGCCGAGTTCGAAGCCGCCTTCGACGTGGCCCGCCACGAACTCGCCGGATCGCCCGGGTGCCGCACCGTCCGGCTGGCCCGGTGTGTGGAGACTCCCAACCGCTACCTGCTGCTCGTCGAATGGGACACCCTCGCCGACCACGTCGACGGGTTCCGTAACTCCGACGCGTTCACCCGCTGGCGGGGACTCGTCGCCAAGTTCTGGGATCCGCTTCCCACCGTGCTGCACTTCACCGACGTGGTCCGCATGGACAACACCGCACCGGCGGACTGAACGGGCGCACCTGCCGTCAGGGCGTCTCGGTGGGTTCGGCGGCAAGGTTTCGGTAGAGGTCGGCGTACAGCCCACCCGCACCAACGAGTTCGACGTGACGGCCACGTTCGACCACCCGACCGGCGTCGACCACCACGATCTCGTCGGCGCCCACCACGGTGGACAGCCGGTGGGCGATCACCAACGCCGTGCGACCCACAAGCGCGGTGCGCAACGCCTCCTGCACCGCCAGTTCATTCTCGGTGTCGAGATGGCTGGTGGCCTCATCCAAGATGACGACCGCCGGTTCGGCCAACAACACCCGGGCGATGGCGAGCCGTTGCTTCTCCCCACCTGAGAGGCGGTAGCCGCGCTCGCCGACCACGGTGTCGTACCCGTCGGGCAGGGCGGCGATCACCTCATGGATTCGTGCCGCCCGGCACGCTCCGTGGATCTCGTCGACACTGGCGTCGGGCCGGGCATAGGCGAGATTTGCCATCACGGTGTCGTGGAACAGGTGGGGGTCCTGGCTGACGACGCCGATGGCGTGGCGCAAGGATTCCTGGGTGAGGTCACGCACGTCGTGGCCGTCGAATCGCACCGCCCCGTCGGTGACGTCCCACAGACGCGGCACCAACGACGCCAGCGTTGTCTTGCCCGCACCCGACGGTCCGACGAGCGCCACCATCGACCCGGGTGCCACGTCCAAGGTGACGTCGGTGAGCACCCACGGGCCCGGCCCGGCCGCTGGAGCACCGGGGCGCGCCACGTCACCTTCAAGTGACGTCAACGTCCCGTCGGCCTGGGGGTAACGGAACCACACGTGATCGAACGTGACGCGGCCACGAGGCTCCACGAGGTCGATCGCTCCGGGACGATCGGTGATGGGGTTTGGTGCGTCGAGAAGCTCGAACACCCGGTCGAAGCTCACGAGTGCGCTCATCACGTCGACGCGGGCGTTGGTCAGCGAGGTGAGCGGCGAGTAGATCCGCACCACGTAGGCGGCGAGCGCCACGAGGGTACCGAGCGTGATCACATCGGCGATCACCAGTTGCCCGCCCACCCAGTACACGGCTGCGGTCCCGATGGCGGCGACGAGCGTCAGGGCGATGAGGAATGTCCGGCTGTACACCGCCGAGCGCACACCAATGTCACGAACCCGAGCCGCCCGACCGGAGAACGCGTCGGTCTCCCGGCGATAACTGCCGAACAGTTTCACGAGCAGTGCACCGGCGACCCCGAAGCGTTCGGTCATCGTCGAGTTCATCGAGGCGTTGAGATCCATGCCTTCCCGGGTGATTGCCGCCAGTCGACGCCCCACCCGTTTGGCGGGGATGACGAACACCGGGAGCAACGCGAGTGCCAGCAGGGTCAGGCGCCACTCGAGGATCAACATGGCCACCAGCGTGGTGATGAGCACGATGACGTTGGACACCACCGCCCCGAGCGTGCCGGTGAGTGCGCGCTGTGCACCGATGACGTCGTTGTTGAGCCGGGACACGAGCGCACCGGTCTGCGAGCGGGTGAAGAAGCCCATGGGCATCTGCTGAACGTGGTCGAACAACATGACCCGCATGTCGTAGATGAGGCCCTCACCAATGCGCGACGACCACCACCGCTCCCCGAAACTGAGGACGGCGTCAAGTACCGCAGCACCCACCACGAGCGCTGCGAGAACGTGGAGCAGACCGAGGTTGGACTGTGGGATCGCCTCGTCGATGATCTGACGGAACAGCAGCGGCGGGGCGAGCTGCACGATGGCGGCAAGCACGATGGTCGCCACGAATGCGCTCAGCATGGCCCGATAGGGACGGGCGAACCGCAACACCCGCCTGAACACCTGACGACCAATCGGGGGCCCAGCGGTTGCCCGACCCAGATCGGCCGGGAACATTGAGTGCGGGCTCATGTGCATAGCCACAGGCTAGGGGCCACCCTGACGCGCAACGTCCGCCCGGAGGAACCGGGCGGACGTCTACGGCGGAAGGTATGGGATTTGAACCCATGGTGACCCGGAGGCCACAACGGCTTTCGAGGCCGCCCCATTCGTCCGCTCTGGCAACCTTCCGTTGGCGAGACTATCGCAGCAGCGCGCGTCGCCCCACTTGGCGACCAGCCCCGCTGGGCGGGCTAGGCCGCGCTACCGGCGTGGCGAAAAGAATGCTTCGAGCAGTTCGGCGCACTCGGCTGCCCGCACGCCCGACGTCCAGGGAATCTCATGGTTGAGACGGGGGTCCGCAGCGAGGTTGTACAACGACCCCACCGCACCGGCCTTGGGGTCCGCAGCACCGAATACGAGCCGTCCCAATCGGGCCGACACGGCGGCACCGGCGCACATGGCACACGGTTCGAGGGTCACGTACAACGTGGCGTCACCAAGCCGCCACGTCCCGAGCGCGTCACCTGCAGCGCGCAGCGCCAACACCTCGGCGTGTGCGGTGGGGTCCGCGGTGGTCTCACGCAAGTTGTGGGCCGCTGCCACGACGACCCCGTCGACCACCACGACCGCACCGACGGGGACCTCACCACGTTCGGCGGCGAGCTTCGCCTGGTCCAGCGCCAGCGCCATGGCGTCGTCGTCGCTCACGCCCGTTGACGGCTCGGTCACTTCGTCACGCACCCGCCGAACCCTAGTGGCGCCCGCCGCAACGCCACGCAGAGCGCGGCGCCCCCACCGCAACATCGGTAGGAGTCGACCACTCGGTGCCCGTCATCAGTACCCGCCTCAGCGCGAACGGGCGAACGCAGCGGTAAGGGTGAACACCAACGGCCACGCATCGTCGCCCGGAAGCGCACCGACATCGACACGCAACGCCCCGGCGAGGTCACGCTGGACCTCGAGCGCCCGCCCGGCGGGACCAACCACCTCGCCGTGAGGTTCAATATCGACATCGTTGAGGGTGAGCACACCCCCGGGGCCGTCGAGCACCAGCACGTGAACGGCTGCCCCACGCGCTGCGTACCGGAGGCGGTGACCTTCTGGGGTGAGGCCTTCTTGGAACACCCATGGGCGCGTTCCTGCCAGCACCGCTCCACCCGCAGCGGACCACGCCGCCAGCCAGTCGAGACGTTCGGTCTGCTCGTCGGGGATGGCGGCGTCCTCGCCGCGTGGACCGACGTTGAGCAACAGGTTGCCTCCCTTGGCAACGATGTCCACGAACGACCCGAGGAGGTCGTCTCGGCTCATGAAGTCCTCGGGGCCCGACATCCGGTTGAATCCGAACGACCGGTCCATACCCCGGCATGTCTCCCACTGGTAGCGCTGCACGGTGTCGAAACTCGAGTACTCCGGGGTGCGTACATCAAAGTGGGGTGGGGTTGGCGGCACGGTGCGCCCCGAGTTGGCGGACCTCACGACGAACCGGTCGACCAAAGAACGACCCGCTCGGGTGCGCACCAGATCGAACACTGCGCTGCGCGGCATCCACCGGTCGTTGATGACCCCATCGGGCACCGCCGCGTAGTAGTCGGCGAACAGTCGCCACAGGCGCTCACCGCCGAAAGGCCAGGCAATGTCGTTCCACAACACCGCCGGTCGGTACCGCTCGATGAGTTCACGCACCTGCGCCTCGGCGTAGTCGCCGTAGGCGGGATCCGACGGGACCGCAGCAACCAGATCGGCGAACGTTCCGATGGGGCGGTCGTCGAACGTCCAGTCCAGACCGCCGGAGTAGTACAGGCCGAAACGCATGCCGGCGTCGCGGACGGCCTCGGCCAGTTCCCCAACGATGTCGCGGTCCGAATGCCAGCCGGCGCGTCGAGGGTTGGGCACCGACGTGGGCCACAGGCAGTACCCGTCGTGATGTTTCGTGACGAGAACCACGTAGCGCGCCCCTGATCGCGCGAACTGTGCTGCCCACCGCTGTGGATCCCAGTGCTCGAGCCCGGCGTTGAACTCGTCCACGAACGACTCGTAGGTGCGATCTGCGAAGTGCTCACGGTGAAAGCGCGTGGCGTCACTGGCGGGAAATCGCAGTGCGTTGGCGTACCACTCGGTGTACTGGGCGGCGAGCGGCTGACCGGGGGTGTGTACGAGCGGCGGGTGATCACCGCGCGGCACCGTGGCGAAACCAGGGACAGATGCCAACGTCCAGTGGATGAACACCCCGAGCTTGGCGTCCTGCCACCACGTCGGCACCGGTCGACGCCGCAGTTGTCCCAGCAGCGATCGTCCGCCACGAACGCCGACCCTTGCTCGACCCGTGGTCGACACGCCGGCACCTCCTCGTCGGTTCCAACCAGTCAACGCAGCGGAGGGAGTGGGATTCGAACCCACGGTGGGTTGCCCCACACACGCTTTCCAAGCGTGCCGATTCGGCCGCTCTCGCACCCCTCCTGGCGGGGCGGCTAGGCCTCCCCACAAACCGTCCGCCACGGGAGTACCGCACCGGACGGGTAAAGGGTACCCTGTCTGTGTACTCGTGCCGGCCGGTGATGGCCGGGCCCTGTGCAATCGGAGCCCGTGAATCAGGTCAGGGCCGGAAGGCAGCAGCCTTCAGCGGAACCTCCGATGTGCCGCAGGTCGCCTGGCCATCTCCCGCCGGCACGGGCGCGTCCGGCCACGCCGTCGTCAGCGGCCGGTAGGCTCGGCCCACCATGACCCGCCAGTCTCTTTACCGTCGCTACCGGCCAAGCCGATTCTCAGAGGTCCGCGGCCAGGACCACCTTGTGACGACCCTGCGCAACGCCGTCATTGAAGATCGGGTGGGGCACGCATACCTGTTCAGTGGTCCACGCGGTACCGGCAAGACCACCACCGCCCGCATCCTCGCCAAGGCGCTCAACTGCACCAACCTCAGCGACGGCGAGCCGTGCGGAGAGTGCGACTCGTGCGTCACCATCAGTGAGGGGCGGTCCTTTGACGTGATCGAACTCGATGCCGCCTCCCACCGCGGCATCGACGACGTGAAGAAGATCGTCGACGGCGCCTCCCAGTCGACACCGGGACGTCACCGGGTCTACATCCTCGACGAGGCCCACCAGCTGACCAAGGAGGCGTCGAACGCGCTCCTCAAGACGCTCGAGGAACCACCCGAACACGTCGTGTTCATCCTCGCCACCACCGACCCGGTGAAACTCCTCCCCACCATCCGGAGCCGCACCCAGCACTTCGAGGTCCACCTCCTGACCAACGCAGAGTTGCGTTCGATGGTCGACGCCGTGGTCGAAGACGCCGGCCTCGAGGTTGACACCGAAACACGGAACTGGGCGGTGCGAGCAGGTGCGGGGTCAGCGCGTGACACCCTTTCGGCACTCGAGCGGGCCGCCGCACTCGGAGGGATCCCCGACGCGCTCACCGGGGTCGAGGACCTCGTGGACGCCTTCGCCGCCCACGACACGGTGGCGGCGCTGAACCTGATCGAGGGTGCCGTGCGCTCCGGACGTGGGCCCGCCGACATCGGCAACGATCTCATTGCCCACCTTCGACTGGTATTCCTCACCGCCATGGGCGTCCCACCCACCGACACCCCCACCGATACCGCAGCGCGGGTCAACGAACAGGTGGGCACCATGGGACGCCGAGGCGTCACCCACGCGCTCGAGGTGCTCGGGACCGCACTGGTAGGAATCGACCGGGCCGCTGACCCACGGGTCACGCTGGAGTTGGCGGTGATGCGCATCACCCAGCCCGACACCGACACCTCACCCGCAGCGCTGTTGGCCCGGATCGAACGGCTCGAGCACCTGCTCGCCAACGGCGGCGCACCAACCGCCCCGGCCAAACCCGCCTCTGTGCCGACGCCCCCTGCAGCCAACGCAGCGCCGACCGTGGCGACGGCTCCACCTGAAGCACCCGAGCACGAGGTGCGTCCGGAACCCGCTGATGTGCCACCACCGGCGACCGCGCCCTCGGCGGGTGGGGGAAACGGAGCAGCCGACGCCGCACGGCGAGCCCTCGCCGACCGTCGACGACCGACTGGGGCCGACACCGAAACGACCACCGCCCCGAAGCGGCCCGCCGCCAGGCCGGCGGCGACCCCGGCGACCCCGGCGACCCCCGTGGCCTCCACCGAACCGGCACCGGCGCCCGCCGCTCAGGTTCCCTCGGCTGCACCCGAGATCGACGACCCTGCGACATCGGATCCCGGCGGTGCGGTGGCGACGAACCTGACGACTGACACAGCGACCGCTGCGTGGAGTCGGCTCGTCACGTCAGCCACCAACCAAAAGATCCGGGCCCGGCTCGGCTCAGCCCGGGTCGCCAACGTCGACGGGGCCACCATCGTCGTTGCCCTGCCCAACAGTCGGGCTCTGGAGCGGGCCGAGGAGGTCCGCCCACAGATGCATCAGGCGCTGGTGGCGGAGTTCGGGTCGGGGGTCAGCGTCGAATTCCGAGTGGACGCCACGGTGGCCACCCCACCCGAACAACGCCCCGGTGACCGGGTCCAGCCCCCACCCGACGAGCTGGCACCCGAGGAGGACATCGAGGACGTCCACGCCCTCGACGACGCCAACATCGCGCCGACCGACGACCTTGAGCGCATTGCGGCGGTGTTCCCCGGCACCGAGCTCGTCGACATCGAACCGGAGAGCGCACCATGAACCTGCCCGCAGACAATGAGGGTTTCGCAGAAGGTTTCGACATGGGGGGCCTGCTTGAGCAGGCCATGACCATGCAGCGCCAGATGATGGAGGCCCAGCAACGACTCGCCGAAACGGAGGTCACCGGTGAGTCGGGTGGCGGCCTGGTCAGGGTCGTGCTCACCGGGGATTTCGATGTTCGCAGCGTGCACATTGATCCCGGTGCGGTTGACCCGGACGACACGACACTGCTCGCCGATCTGGTCGCAGCGGCGTTCCGTCACGCCGTGGCCGAAGCCATTGCGCTCCAGACCGCCGGTATGGGCGTTGAGATGCCCGATGTGGGCCAACTTCTCGAAGGTCTCGGCGGGCTGGAGCTCCCCGGTTCTCCCGGCCTCGACGCCGGCACCGACCCGGACGGGCCTCGGTGAGCAGTTACGCCGCCCCCGTCCAGGACCTCATCGACGAACTGGGCCGCATGCCGGGGGTCGGACCCAAGTCGGCCCAGCGGATCGCCTTCCACCTGCTGAAGATCCCTACCGAGGACGCTCTGCGTCTGGCCACTGCCATCACCGAAGCGCGCCAACGGGTGGCGTTTTGTACACGATGCTTCAACGTCACCGAGGGGGAACTCTGCGGCGTCTGTCGGGACGAACGACGGGACACCACCGTGCTGTGTGTCGTCGAGGAAGCACGCGACATCGTCGCAGTGGAAAAGACCGGCCAGTTCAGGGGCCGCTACCACGTGCTGCAGGGTGCGATCTCCCCCATTGAAGGCATCGGACCTGAACAACTCCGTGTCGCCGAGCTCCTCACCCGTCTCGAACCCGAGGCGGTGACCGAAGTCATCTTGTGCACCAACCCCAACATCGAGGGTGAGGCCACCGCCATGTACCTCGGTCGGTTGCTCCAGCCCCTTGGCATCCGGGTCACCCGGATCGCGTCGGGCCTGCCGGTTGGTGGCGACCTCGAGTACGCCGACGAACTCACCCTCGGCCGGGCGCTACAGGGACGACGGGACCTGGATACTGCTTGATGGCTCTTGATGTCCTGCGACCCCGCAGGGACCTCACCACACTCGTCATGGTGGTGGCGGTCGTCGCCCTGGCGCTCCGATTCGTCGGGTTGAGCGACGCGCCACCGGGCTTCCACGTTGACGAGTCGGTTGCCGGCGCCAACATCGTGTGCCTCGCCGAAACCGGTGCCGACGCCCAAGGGAACTCCTGGCCACTGAACTCGGTGTGGTCCTCATCAAGTGGGGCGGTCGTCTACCCAGCCAGTCTCCTGTACCCGGGTGTGGTGTGGGTGAACGTCGTGGGTGACTCGGTCGCAAGCCTGCGCGCCTTGGGCGTTGCGGCGTCACTCGCGCTGGTCCTCGCCACAGCCGCCGTGGCGTTCAACTTCTTCGGGCGACCGGGATTCGCCTGGGCGCTGCTCATCGGCGCGGTGATGCCGTGGACCTGGGACTTGGGGCGAACGTTCCTCGCCGCAGGCGGGATGGTCGGTCGAGCGGCGTTGATGGTTGCGGTCTACGTGTTGACCCGTGACCGCGCCACCCGGCCGGTCGGGTCGGTTGCAGGAGCAGTTGCCGGTATCGGTTTCGCCACTGCGCTTGGGTACAACGGCACCCGGGCGGTCGCCGTTGCCATGGGGCTTCTCCTCGTCATACCGCTGATCCGTCGCGGTCTGATCCCGTTCCGATCTCTCATGTTCATGCTGGCCGGAGGCGTCATTGCTGCAGTGCCGGTGTTGTCGCTGCTCGGCGGAAACCAACTGCTTGAGCGCACGTCCAATGTGTCCATCCTGAACTCCGGTTGGCTTGAGGAGTCCGGAACCACCGGCGTGGTCGGCATCGCGTTGGCGTTCGTGCGCCACCTCGGGCTCCACCTCTCCCCGTCGTTCCTGTTCATCAACGGCGACGGCCAGTTGCGTCACAACAGCGGAATCACTGGCCAGATGGGCTGGCTCGAACTCCTGCTGACGCTGTTGATCCCGGTGGCGATCTGGCTGGCGTGGCGATCGACCCGTCGACCGGTTCCGGCGAATTACCTCCTCATGGTTGGTGTCGGCGTGTTCACCGGTCTGGCCACCGCAGCGCTGTCAACCTCCATGCTTCCCCACGCGCAACGTTCGCTGACGGCGGTGCCCTTCATCGTCCTCGGACTCACGGCTGTGGCCGTCGTCATCACCCAGCACTGGGCAACGTTCCCCGCCCTAGCTGTCGCCGTCGCCGTGATCTTCGGCGCCTGGTTCCTGCCGCAGTACTTCAATGAGTTCCCGCAAGCCAGCGTTGAGAACTTCGAGACCTTCATACGTGCCTCTGCCGACCGGGCGGCACGAGACGGTGACATGGGGCCGTTCGTCGACGAGTTCCGGTCGTGGACACCACCCGAGGCATTCATCTACTTCTCGGCCGCCGCCGAAAACGGCCGTGGGTGCCCTGGAGTCACGAGTACCGCAGGAACCTGACGGGGTCCGACGGTTCCACCGGAACCACCAGGTCGTAGAATGCGCAGGTGAGCGGCACCGGCACACTTCCCGCCAGTGGCCCCGTGGCATGGGCAGACGTCCCCACCAACCGGCGCGGGGAACCCACTGAGGGCCGCGACCCCGCCCATCCGTTCGCAGGCCAAGGGGGCATGATCCCGGGACCTGCGTTGCTGCCCGACGTGCTCCCCACCGAACGTCTGACCCGCACCGGTCGACCGTCGGTTGAACTGCGGGCCGAACTGAGGCGAAGCCACAATCTCCGCAACGCCGCCAACATCGTCTCGGTGTGGGTCCAGTCGTTCGGAGTGATCGCGCTGGCGTGCTGGCTGACCACTCAGTGGGCGTGGTCAGCCCTCGTCGTGTGGCCCGTCACCTTCGTTCTCATGGGCCGGGTGTTCGCCCTCTACGCCATCTTGGGTCACGAGGCTGCCCACCGTCTCCTGTTCTCCAACAAACGGGTGAACGACCTCGTCGGCGGGTGGGCCGTGGCGTACCCAGGGTTCGTGCCACTCGCCGCGTACCGGCGCGGCCACATGGCCCACCACCGTGACGAGTTCGGTCCCAACGAACCCGACCTGAACCTGTACGAGAACTACCCCATCACCCGTGCGTCGCTGTGGCGGAAACTCCGTCGTGACGCCTCTGGTTCCTCGGGCTGGAAGAACCTCAAGGGCTTGCTGAACGCGTTCCGCAGCGACACCGCCCGGCCCTTCGCCATACGGATCGCGGCCGCCCAGGTCGTCGTCGCCGCTGCGCTGTTGGCCATCGGCGGGTGGGGCCGATGGTGGTTGTGGCCGGCGTTGTGGCTGGCGCCGTGGATGACCGTGTGGCGGGTGCTGAACCGGCTGCGGGGCATTGCCGAACACGGCGGGCTGATGCGTTCAGAGGATCGGCGCCTCACCACCCACACCGTGCGCCAGAGCCTGTGGGCACGGTTTTGGATCGTCCCGTTCAACACAGGCTGGCATCTGGCCCACCACGTGGACTCGGGCGTCCCGTTCCAGCAGTTGCCCAATCTCCACGGCGAACTCGTCGCCGCCGGGTGGGTCACCCCCGGCGTTGAGTACCCCAACTACCGGTCGTTGTGGCGGGCACTGGCCTCAGCAGAGGCAACCGAACGCCTCCCGCAAGAGGAGAACTGAACCTCAGCCTGCGTTCCCATCCGATGGGTCGTGTGGGTGAGGGTGATCGTGATCGTGGCTGTGCGAGTGGTCGTGATCGTGGGGGTGGACGTGATCGTGGAGTGGTGCCACCGTTCCCATGGGGCCCGTCGAATCAGCCAGGGCCCCGTCTCCATCGGGATGCGTCCGTCGCCAGGACTCCTCGGCGTCAGCGAGCACAGAGCGCAACGGCCTACCAAGACGCCGGGCGGCCACCACGGCGTCGTCGTACTCGGCTTTGACCCGTCCAGGACCAACCTTGATCCGGATGGCGACACCATCGACGTCAACCTCGTCGAGCTGACGGGGTGAGGCCCAACGTTCAACGGTCACGGCCCGCAACCCGAACGAGCCCGTCCCCTCGGTGAGGACACGACCCACCTGGGCGGCGAGCGACGGGTCGACGAGCGCGTGCAGGGTGTGCGCGGGTCGGCCCTTTTTCATGAGGATCGGGGTCACCCAGGCGTCGTGCGCACCGGCGTCGATGGCGGCAGCGACGGTGTGGGCCAACACCTCACCGGTGGCGTCATCCACGTTGACCTCGAGCTGCACGAGGCGTTGCCCGTCGGGACGGGCGTCGGCTGCGGTACCGATGACCACCTGCAACAGGTTGGGGCGATGATCAAGCTCCGCGTCGCCGGCCCCGAACCCCACGGTGCTCACCGTCATGGAAGGCATCGGACCCCACGCGGACGCCAGCGATGCCGCCAGTGCCGCCCCGGTCGGGGTGGTCAGTTCGACGGGTACGTCGATGCCGTACACGGGGGCATCCCGCAGCAGTTCGACGGTCGCCGGGGCGGGGTTGGGGATGATGCCGTGCGCAGCCCGCACCACACCGCGACCCGTCGCCACCGGTGACACCTCAACGCGATCCACGCCGAGGACCTCCAGCGCGGCGCACGATCCGACGATGTCGATGAGCGCATCGATCCCGCCGACCTCGTGGAAGTGCACCTGTTCAGGTGGGCGACGGTGGAGCCGGCCCTCGGCGATGGCCAACGCGTCAAAGGCGGCGAGGGCCCGCTGCCGAACACGGTCGGGAAGGGGGGCGTCACCCACCAGCGCCATGATGTGCCCGGCGGTGCGCACCACCGAGGAGTCCTCGATGCGGACGTGCACCTTGGTGCCACCGAGTCCGTTGCGCAGCACCGTCTCCGCCTCAAGCACCCAGCCGCCAACCCCGAGACGTTCACAGATGCTGCGGACCTCGTCGAGGTCGGCACCGGCGTCCACGAGGGCACCAAGGGTCATGTCGCCGGCGATGCCGGCGAAACAGTGGAACCACGCCACCGTGGTCGGCTCGCTCACAAGGCCATCCCGTCAGTGAGCGCAGAGCGGTCGCGTTCGATGACCCCGACGTGGCGGAGCACGCTGCACGCCGCACCGAACCCGTTGTCGATTCCGACGACGTTCACGCCCGGCGCGCACGAGGCCAACATGGCCAACATGGCCGTCACGCCTTCGAGTGACGCGCCATAGCCCGCCGACGTCGGTACCGCCACCACCGGCGCCGACGTCAACCCCCCGATGACACTGGCCAACGCACCTTCCATGCCGGCGACCGCCACCACAGCGTGGGCGGTCTGCAGCGAGGCCGTCTCGCCAAGGATCCGGTGGATGCCGGCGACCCCGACGTCGTTGAGTCGGGTGGGCACCACGCCATGGGCGGCGAGCACCGCAGCGCACTCATCAGCAACAGCGAGATCCGACGTCCCCGCTGCGGCGACGACCACGGCGACATCCCGAACGGCTCGCTCACGCCACACCACGGTGAATGACGGCCCACCACCCTGCAACGGTCCCCGGGTGACCACCGGGTCACCCGAGCCGGCGGCGAACTCGGCGAGGAGGGTCTCGACCTGGGTGGGGGTGGCCCGGCTGATGAGCACCGGACCACCGGGTGCGGCGAGCAGACCGCCAACAGCGGTGCACAGATCTGCGGGGGCCTTGCCGGGGGCGTACACCGATTCGGGCATACCGGTACGGATCTCGCGGTGGTGGTCGAGGCGAACCGTGCCGAGATCGGCGAAAGGTAGGTGGGCGATGGCGGCGAGGGCCTCATCGGTGCCCACCGAGCCGTCCCGGACGGCATCAAGGAGTTGGCGGAGAGTGGCGGCATCCATGCCAAGACACTAGTTGCGGGCCGCAGCGACGAACCCGGGCGGTCCCGACGGCCGCGACGGCGTAACCTCGCAACGTGCGCATCGCCTACCTCGGCCCGGCCGGAACGTTCACGGAAGCTGCGGTGTTGTCCCAGGACGACCTGCGGACCGCCGATCTCGTGCCGATGGGATCCATCCGTGATGCACTCGCCGCCACCGCCGAGGGGTCAGTGGACGCCGGCTTCGTGCCGATCGAGAACGCCATTGAGGGAACAGTCTCTGACACCCAGGACACCCTCGCCGGAGGGGCGCCACTGGTCATCCAGCGCGAGGTCATCATTCCCGTGCAACTCCACCTGCTGGGCGTCCCCGGTGCCGATCTCGGCGCCATCACCACGGTGATGAGCCACCCCCACGCACTCGGCCAGTGCCGCGGGTTCCTTGACGCCACCATCCCCGACGCCGTCCTTGAAGCCACCAACTCGACCGCTGACGCAGCGCGCCTGCTCGGCGCGTCGGGTGAGCCCACCACAGCGGCAATCGCCACGAGTCGGGCCGCAGAGATCTACGACCTCGAGGTTCTCGCCGCCGACATCGAGGACCACCCCGACAACGCCACACGCTTCATCCTCGTCGCCACCGGCGGTGTCCCCGCACCCACCGGATACGACAAGACGTCGGTGGTGATCTTCCAGCGGGCCGACACCCCAGGCAGCCTGCTCGCCATCCTCCAAGAGTTCGCCGTGCGGGCCATCAACCTCACCCACCTCGAGTCCCGACCAACCCGCAAGGGTCTCGGCGACTACTGCTTCCTCGTCGACATCGAGGGGCACATCGCCGACGAGGTGGTCGCTGATGCCCTCCGGTCGCTCAAGGCCAAACAGCATGACGTGCGGTTCCTCGGCTCGTACCCCGCCAGCGGGTCGCCTCGCCAAACCCGGCCCGACCGGACCGCCGACCAGCAGGCCGCCGACACCTGGATGGCCGACCTGAAAACCCAGATCCAGCCGTAGTCGTCCACACAGGAGCAACCATGACCGAGAACACCCCCACGCTGCGACGTCCCCGGTGGCGCACACCACTCGTCGTCGTCGGTCTTGTCGTCACGTTCGTGGTTGCCACCTCCGCACCGGCGTCAGCACACGTCGGAATTTCCGACGCCACCGCCAGCGGTGACGCCACCGTGGTGGCCTTCGCCTTCGACCACGGGTGTGACGGGTCGGCAACGGTGGGCATGGACGTGCAACTCCCACCCGGAGCGGTGCTCAGCGCCGCCAGCCTCCCCGACGGTTGGTCGCTGGCGGGTTCTGACACGTCGGCTGCTGGCACCAGTGGCACGGTGGTGAGTGTGACCGGTACCCCGATCCCCGACGGCACCGCCGGAGGGTTCGCCTTGACGATCACCGGCTACGACTCAGCCATCGACCACCTGGTTCCCATATTGCAAAAGTGCGAACAAGGCGAGTTGGCGTGGGTCGACGAGGATCAGTCCGCCGCCAATCCAGCACCGCTGTTGGTGGCCACGTCGTCGACGCCGACGACAGCGGGAGTTGCCCCGACGGGAGCGCAAGCCAGCTCCACCACCGAGGCGGTGGCCGTCACCACCGACTTCGTGGCGGAATCGACCCATAGTGGATTCCCGTGGGTGACCGTCATCACCGGATTCATCGCCGGTGGGATCGCCGCCTATGTTGCCGGCGTCATCATGCGACGGCGTCGAGCGACCGCTGATTGAGTCTGCGATCCCTAGGTGAGGGCGATGGGAAGTTGGCGGGGACCCCGCACCTGACCACCTGACCACGTCACGGCGTCGGGGTCGGCGAGGGTGAACCGGTCGCCGAAACGATCCATCCACACCTCGATCGCCACCTGCATCTCCATGCGCGCCAGGTTCGACCCGGCGCAACGGTGGATGCCGAGACCGAACGCTGCGTGGCGGTTCTCCACCCGGTCGATGACGACCTCGTCGGGGTTCTCGAACACCTCGGGGTCACGGTTGGCGGCGGGGAAGGGCAACAGCACCCACTCGTTGGCCTTCATGGGGCACCCGTTGAACTCGAAGTCGTCCTTGACGAGTCGGGCCATGGTGACCGGGGCGTAGGCACGGAGGAACTCCTCGACGGCGAACGGCATGAGTGCGGGTTCCGATGCGAGACGCTCCCGGTCGGCGGGCGTCTTGGCCAGATGCCACAGCGACGCACCGATGGCACTCCACGTGGTGTCGATACCGGCGATCAGCAACAGGGCGATGGTGCCACCCACATGTTCGGCGTTGAGTGGTTGACCGTCCATCTCTGCGTTGAGCAGGAACGTAGTCAGATCGTCACGGGGGTTGGCGATGTGGTCCTCGACCTGGGCCCGCAGGTACTCGTCGAGCAGACCGAAGTTCTCCATGCGCTTCTCGACCGGCAGGTCCACACCCTCGAGGGCGTTGTGGACGAACATGCGGAACGTGTCGGCGTCCTCGGGCGGGAACCCGAGCATCTTGGCAATGACCCGCACCGGGATGTGCTGGGCGTAATCCACCGCTGCGTCGATGAGGTCCTTGCCATCCACGGCGTCAAGCAACTCGTTGCAGTACGCCCGGGTGAACGGTTCGAGTACGGCGACCGCCTTGGGTGAGAACGCCGGGAGCAGCAGACGACGCGCCCCGTGGTGGAACGGCGGATCGGAAGAGATGGGCGGTGCGATGCCTTGGGGTGCGGGCATCATCGGACGACCCTCGCTGACCACCACGCTCTGGGAAGTGAAGTGATCGGTGTCGTAGGCAATCGCCGAGATGTCATCGTGGCTGGTGGGGAGCCACACCCCTCCGTAACGCTCCGAGTGGGCGACAGGGCATCCACTCGAGCGGATATCGGCCCAGATGGGGTAAGGGTCGGCCGCCCAAACCGGATCGGTGTGGTCAAAGTCGTTGGCCCAGTCGGTCACTGGTGGGTGGATGCCGGCCACGATCAGTCCTCCGTCAGTTCAATGGCGTACTCGGGGCAGTTGGCCACGGCGAGACGAGCCTTGTCGACGAGTTCGGGAGGAACGACGCCGTCGTTGAGTTCCTTGGCGGTGCCGTAGTCATCAACGTCGAACAGTTCAGGGGCAAGTGAGTAACAACGGTTGTGGCCCTGGCACTTCTGTTGGTCAACACGAACCTTCACGACGCTCCCCTCTCAGCTCTCACCGATCACCGCCAGAGCGACCGGACCCGCAGTCTACGCCCCGGCCGACGCAGGTCCCACCGGGCCGAGCACCAGCCCGGCACCGTCCACGGCACAGTGAATGGCGGCGGCGAGCTCGTTGGGCTGACCCGAACAGCGCTCGAGTTCTTCAGGGCCGACGAGCACGGTCAACGACCCATCGGCGAGGCGGGCGAGCACGCTGGGGGTGGCCCCAGAGCTGGCGGCCCGCACGTCGTCGGGCTGGTCGTCGAGGTGGAACGTGTCAAAAGGCACACCCAGCCCGGCGACACACGTCTCCCATTCGGGTCGACGCCGAAAGGTGCCGTGGGTGATGTCGCACAGTGCGCAGTGGGCTCGACCCACCCGGGCCCCCAGCCAGTAGGTCACCTCGCCCCACAACGAACCGTTGGCGTGGTAGACGCCGACGAGACCCACCACGCTGTCCTGCGCATCGGGGGGCGTCTCACCGACCATGGTGAGGACGCTACCCTCGCGGTGGCCGCACCACCCCCTGGGGAGGTGGCCGGACCGGGAGGGATGGCAGAGCGGACGATTGCGACGGTCTTGAAAACCGTTGAGGGGCGACCCTCCGGGGGTTCGAATCCCCCTCCCTCCGCACCATGAACGTTCACTTCACTCCGCTCCGCATGTCCGTGCGCTCACTGGTGGCGATCCTTGCCGTCGGCGGGCTGATCGCCAGCGGATGTGGGTCACCCGACTCCCCCGCACCCACCACTTCGCCAACCACGCCGACGACCTCGTCCGCCACAACACCCGCACCCACAGTCACCGTGGAGGCACCAGTCGTGCTCTACAACTTTGATTCACCTGAGGCTGTGAACGGTTGGACCACGGTGAATGACACCGTGATGGGTGGGGTATCGACCGCCACGGTGTCGTGGAACGAGGGTGCGCTCGTGTTCGCCGGCACCGTGTCGCTCGACAACAACGGCGGGTTCACCTCGGTGGTTGGTCCGCCCGACGGGGCCCTTGGGTCAGTCGCGGCCAGCACGGCAGGCCTCAGTCTCGTCGGCACCGGTGACGGCAAGACGTACGTGGCCCAGTTGCGCACCACCACAGGCGGATTCATCCAGCGCTTCGCCACCGCCCCGGGACAGGCCGCCGTGTGGGAACTGCCCTTCGACGGGTTCACCCCGGTGGACTTCATGCTCGATCCGCGCCCCGCTGCACCCCCGCTCGATCCTGCCACCATCAGCCAGATCGCCATCTACCTGCTCGACGGGCAGGAAGGCCCCTTCACCCTGTCAGTTACTGAGATCGTCGGGCTCACACCCTGAGCTCTGTGCCGGTCAGCCGGTGAACGCAGGGGCGGCCGTCACGGGCCCCGTCGGCGCATCCACCGGTGGCCCGGCTCGACGAGCCAGCACCGCCTCGGCGAGCACGGCACGCACCTCGTCGTACGCCGGTTTGGCACCGAATCCGTTGTCGAAGAGCAACGGCCGGGTCGGGGTGGGGAACACACCGAGGCCGTCAAGCCACGTGTTGGCGTCCGTGACCCCCCACACCGTGATCTCGGTGCATCCAGGCACCGACAGACATGACTCCACGACACGCCGATACGCCTGCGCCTGATCGAGGAGGGCGGCATCACCGCCTGGCGGGATGGGGATGTCGAGTTCGGTGATGGCCACCTCGAGGCCGAGATCGGTGAAGTCACGCAACTGCTGTGAGAAGGCGGCGACGTCGGGACCGTCCACGCTGGGGCGGTGCACCTGGAGTCCCACCCCGTCGATCGGTGCGCCGGCGGCGAGCAGGTCACGCACCAATGCCACGAACGCCTCGTGCTTGCCGGGCACCCAGTCGGTGCCGTACTCGTTGATCCACAACTCGGCGTCAGGGTCGACGGCCCGCACCGCGCTGAACACCGACGCCATCCAACCTGGCGGCAACACCCGGTGGAACACGCTGTCAGACAACGCCGTCCCTGCCGTCGCCAACGGTTCGTTGATGACATCCCAGCGCTGCACCTGCCCGGCGTAACGACCGGCGACGGTGACGACGTGTTGTGCCACCCACTGGGCGAGTTCGTCAGGATCGTTGACGGCCTTCACCCAGTCGGGGGTGTAGGTGTCCTGGGTCCACACAAGCGTGTGGGCCCGCACCTCCATGGCGTTGGCGGCAGCGAACCCCACGACGGCGTCACCGTCCTCGAAGTCGAACACACCCGGTGCCGGATTGGTCGAATACCACTTCAGGGCGTTCTCAGGGGTGAGCGAGTTGAACTCACGACCCAGCGTGTCGGCATAGGGGCCGGGTTCGACCTCGTCGGCCTCGGCGGACGCCCCGATGCGGATGCCGAGTTCGTCGGCGAGTTGGCGCAACGTGCACGTCTCGGGCACTGCCGGGTCGCACACCACCACCGCCGCCCCCGCCGGCGGTCGCGGCACCGCGCCGACCAGACCGAACACGAGCGCGGCGGCCACGCCGACCGAGCCCACCCGTCGAAACCCCCCCGAGGACATGTGCGGCACGGTAGCCGCACCGCCGGCGGTTCCGCCGTCGACCCTCAGTCGGTGGGGACCTGTTGGTGAGCGTCCATCATGTCGGTCATCACGGAACGGATGAACTCGTCGGCCTCGTCGGTGAGCCCGCCAGCTACGCCGCCGTAGATGGCACCCGAATGCGGCGGCTCACCGGCGTGGTCACGGGCGTAGGCCACCGCCTCGTCGAGGTCGACAGCGAACGCCTCGGCGACACCGGGTTGGGTCTGGGGTCGGGTGACCGCCATGTGGATGGCGTTGGGGTACTGCTGGCCGTTGAAACGCCAGCCGCGGGTCCGCATGAAATCGTTGACGTGATAGATGTCGAACGCACCGTCGCCCTCACCGGTGGAGGTGAACGAGAAACAGAACGTGGGGTTCCCCATGATGCGCAACTCGGGATGGCTGCGTACGGCGTCCTGCATGCTGGCGGCGGTCGAGAAGATCTGTCGGGCGTAGTCGAGGTAGCCGGCACGACCCAGACTCACCATCGACGCCCACGTGGCGGCGAGCAACCCACCCGAACGCGAACCGTCCATGCCCGGCGAGCAGTACTTGCCACCCGTCCACGCCGTGTTGAAGAAGTACTGACTGTTGCGCAGTGCCCGGTCCCTGAACGCCAGCACCGACGTGCCCTTGAAGGCATAGCCGTACTTGTGGGTGTCAGCACTGATGGTGGTCACCCCCGGCACGCTGAAATCGAACGCCGGGATGTCGTAACCAAGTTCGCGCCCCCACGGGAGAATGAACCCACCCAGACAGCCGTCCACGTGCAGACCGACCCCACGCTCCAAGGCGACCTGGCCGAGTTCGGTGATGGGGTCCACCGTGCCGTACCCGTAGTTGCACGCCGAACCGATGATCGCCACCGTGTCGGCGTCGACGAGCGCAGCGACGTCAGCGGGGTCCACGACGGTGGTCTCGGCGCTGACGGGAGCGACACGCATTTCGAGATCGAACAGGTGACACGCCTTGTCGAAGGCGGGGTGGGCGGTCTCGGGCTTGACGACGTTGAGCCGTCCGGTGCGCCCCGCGGCACGCGCCCGTTCGCGGTAGGCCAACATGGCGTGGGCGATGCTTCCCGTCCCACCGGAGGTGACCAGACCCACCGGGTCGCCGTCGGTCACCGCTGATGCCCCCAACATGTCGAGGGTCATGGCGATGATCTCCCCCTCGAACCGGGTGGCGCTCGGACACAGGTCGCGCTGGAGCACGTTGACGTGGGCGAACAGTCCGAACGCCTCGGTCAGGAAGTCGTAATGGCTGTGGTCCCCGCAGTACAGGCTCCCCGAGATCCGACCCGTCTCCCACGAGGCGTCCTCCTCGGTGGCGATGGCGGTGAGATCCGCAATGATCTCCTCACGGGGCCGACCCGCATCGGGCATGGTGCGGTTCACGGGGATGCGATCGGCGTAAGGGAAGCTGGCCATGCGCCCATCATGACTGATCGGCCACAGCGTCGCCGCACCGACCCCACAGCCGAAGCGAGGCGTCTACCCGTCAGTGCGTTCGGCCACGCTGCGCAACGCCTCGAACAGGGCCACGAACGACCGCTGGGCCTCGTCGTAGGTCGCCCGGTTGGACGGATCGGGAACGCAGGCATCTGTCGTGGCGACCACCACTCCGTCGGGATCGTCGACGACCACATCGGGGCCCCACAAGGCCACAAGTGCCACGGCGCGCGCCACGGCGTGCGCCGGATCGTCGAGTGGGTACACGGGCCGGTCCAAGACATCGGCGAAGACCCCGGACCACACCGCCGAGCGCGCCGCACCACCTCCGAGGACGATGCGTTCCGCCGGCCGGCCGCACAACGCCTCCACCGCCGGGAGCAACCAACCGGCGTTGAGGGCGACGCCTTCAAGCGCGGCGCGCACCAGATGCGCGCGACCCGTGTCGAGCGTGAGGTTCACGAACGCGCCGCGCATCGCCGACGACGACGCCGGCGACATTGACCCGGTCAACCACGGACCGAACAGCACCCCGTCGCTCCCGGCGGGGACCGACCGCACCGTTGCATCGAGCGCAGCGAACCCGTCCGTGGTGCCGTGCGACCCCAACGGGTCGTCGGCGTAGACGATGTCGTCGAGCACGTGGCTGACGGCCCGGCCGGCGAGACCGTTCTCGGCCCACACCAACCAACGGTCACCGAGCGGGCCGGGCAGCGCCACGATCTCATGGTCGAGGTCGGAGCGGGGACTGTCGAGGTGGTCGACCAGCACGGCGGTGGTCCCCACCATCAGCCCGGCGGTGGCTCCCTGCCACGCCCCGGTGGCGAACGCCCCGGCATGGGTGTCGTTCATGGTGGCGGCCACCCCAACCCCCGAAGGCAGACCCCATCGGCGGGCGAGGTCACCCCGCAGTTCACCAACCGTGTCCCCGGGCCCCACCAGTGGCGGGAGCCGCTCGGCATCAACCCCGGACATGGCCACCAGATCCGGGTCGTAGCTGGTGACCCCCAACTGGCGGTTGTCGCACAGCTGGGCCGTGAACATCGTGCCCTGCGTGGCGCAACGGCGACCGGTGAGGCGGGCTGCCACGTAGTCCATGACCTCGAGATACGAGGCGCATCGACGATGCACTTCGGGTTCGTGGTGCTGGAACCACAACAGGTGCCCGAGCGACAGGCCTCCGCCGACGGGTGGGACCCCGTGGCGCTCCACCCACGTCCCGAACGCCTCGGGGTGACGGGCCATCACCTCCCAGCAGGCGTCGGTGCCCCGCCGGTCGAAGTACATCTTGACCGGGGCGAGCGGTGAGCCGTCGACGTCGACAGGCACGATGGATGAGTACTGGCTGCACACCCCGATGGCCTGCACCGAGGCGGCATCACCTTGCGAGGAAGCGCACACCTCACCCACGGCGTCGACCACGGCGTCCCACAGCGCAGAGGGGTCCTGGGTGACGACGTCACCGTCACGGTCGGTGCGCAATGGCCGCGACGCGGTGCGCACCAAGGTCCCGTCGCTGCGGACAAGCACCACCTTGACGTTGGTGGTGCCAACGTCGATGCCGAGCGCGCCCAACGTCAGCGGCGGTGCGGCCGGCGACGGCTCGGGGGGACGACGGCGGGCCGGACCCGGTCACGCTGTCGAGACACCCACCACCCCAACGCTGCGGCGGCGCCGGCGGCGGCGGCGACCGCCCCCGCACCGGAACTCACGAGGTCTCTCACGCCGTCACCGCAGCGGATCCGCCCATCAGGGGAGCTCAGGCGCTTTCGGCGGCAGCCCGGTCGGCCGACACGGCGTCGAGTTCCTCGTACTCAATGGAGGTGTCCGCCCAATCCTCGAACTGGATGACCCCGATCTCGCTGAACCGTTGCCGCAGCCAGCCGTCGTTGGCGTCGAGCAGTCCGAGCTTCTTGCAGTTCGGGACGATCTTGGAGAACAACAGGATCTGGAACGGGTCCTCGAGCGTGGCGCTCTCCCCGCGCTTGCCTGCGAGGATGGCGGTCTTGGGGTCGACCCCCATGCGCTCCCACACCTCCTGGTTGAGGAGACGGTCGCGCATGCGCAGCGCCGCTTCGAAGGCGAACTGCTGACGTTCAAACAGTTCCGCCTCGCTCAGACCCTCGTAGTACTCCTTGAGGCTGAGCACCCCGAACGCCACGTGACGGGCCTCGTCACTCATGACGTATCGCAACAACTGCTTGAGCAGCGGGTCAGGCGTGATCATGTGCATGGTCCCGAACGCCGCGAGGGCGAGACCCTCCACCATGATCTGCATGCCGAGGTAGGTCATATCCCAACGGCTGTCGCTGATGATGTCGTCGAGCAGCAGCCCAAGGTGGGTGTTGAGCGGGTAGTGACCCGTGAGCTTCGTGTCGAGGTACTTGGCGAACACCTCGACGTGACGGGCCTCGTCGACGACCTGGGTAGCGGCGTAGTACTTGGCGTCGATCCACGGCACCGTCTCGACGATCTTGGCGGTGCAGATCAGCGCACCCTGCTCACCGTGCATGAACTGGCTGAGACTCCAGTTCTGCATCTCGGTGTGCATCTGCAACCACTCCTTGGAACCCCACGACTGCATCGGGGTTCCCTCGACGCGCATGCCCACCATCTCCCAGTTCGGCTCGGTCCCAAACAAGGTGGCGGTCAGTTTCTCCGGGTCGACGTCGGTGTCCCATGGCAGGTCGGTCTCACCGTTCCACTGGGCGCCCTTGGCCTTCTCGTACAGCTTGTTCAGCGCCGGACGGGCACCCTTTTCGTAGTCCCACGTGAAGATGGCGTCACAGTTGTCCTTGACGGCGTGGACCAACTCGTCGACGTAGGGGTTCGGCACCGAGAGGATGGCGTCGAGATCGTTGGGGTCGGCACGGTCGATGATCTGCTCGCTCATGGTCACTCCTTGGCACGTCGGTATCCCGTGACACTACCGGGAGAACGCCGTCAACCTCCATCGGATCCCCCTGACGGCCGCTGTGGCGCCTCGGGGGCTCACCACCACGTCGACCAGCGGGCAGTGACCTCGGTGGTGAACTGCTGCAACGTCCCACCAAAGATCGCCGCAGGGTCACTGGCCGGGTCGATGGCGGCGGTGAGGTCCCATGCCAGTGCCACGTCGGTGGCCTCGTCGGTTCCCCGGGGGTTCATGAACGTGGCGTTGGCCCGCCACCGCCCCGGCACCGCCTCGTCGTAGCGCTTCGGGCCCAGTTGACTGGCGTGGTGCCGGGCGAGATCCATTGCTTGGGCGGCCCGGCCCGACAGATCCTCATGGTGGCGGTGATCGTCGGGTAGCCAACTCAACGATCGCCACCCTTCCCATCCGAGCACCTGGGCGGGCTGGTCGGCCCGGGGCAGTTGACGCAACGCGTCAATGACCGCAGCGGTCACCGCCACGTGGGTGGTGTGGGCGTCTGCGGGGTCGTGGGTGTGCACCGTCGTGGGTTGGGTGGCACGCACCAACGCCGTGATGGTCGCCACGACGTCGTCACGAGCAGGTCCGGGGGTGCGCACGTCGTCGCTTGGGCGCCCCACCAGCACGACCGCACCCATGCCGGCGGCATCCGCAGCGCGACGCTGCTCGGCGGCGCGCACCGCCACGAACCCGGTGTCGTCGAGATCGGCGTGTCCGGCGGATCGCACCGATCCGGCACCGTTGGTGACCACCACCCCAACGAACGACCGGAGCGGGTCGTTGCCGCAGGCCACCAACGGGCCGGCGAGCAACAACTCGAGGTCGTCGGGATGGGCGACCACCCCGAGATCGGTGGCCCGTGACAGCGCGACGCCGTCGGGGGCACCGTCAGGGACGTGAATCGTCACCCCGGGCGGCACACCCGGCACCTGCGAGGGTGGTTCAGGAGGCGTAGAGCGACTCGATCTCGTCGGCGTAGCGGGCATGGATGCCACGTCGCTTGAGTTTCGAGGTCGGCGTGAGCAGCTCGGAATCAGGCAGCCATTCTTCGCCGAGGACCCGGACCTTCTTGACCCGTTCGGCGTTGTTGAACTGGCCCATGACCTCTTCCACGCCCTTTTCCACCTCGGCGACCACGACCGGGTTGGTGGCAAGGTCGGCGAGGTCGGCGAACTCGATGCCCTGGGACTGGGCCCACGCCGGGGCCACGTCGGGATCGAGCACCACCAGAGCGGAAACGAACGGGCGCTGGTCGCCAATGGCGCACGCCTGACCCACCAGCGGGATCGTCTTGAGGGCCGCTTCGAGGTTGGCGGGACTGATGTTCTTGCCGCCGGCGGTGATGATCAGTTCCTTCTTGCGGTCGACGATGCGGAAGTAGCCGTCCTCGTCCACCTCGCCGATGTCTCCCGAGTGCAGCCAGCCTTCGGCGTCGAGCGCCTCGGCGGTCTTGTCGGGTGCCTTGAAGTAGCCGGAGAACACGTTGCCGCCCCGACAGATGATCTCGCCGTCCTCGGCGAGCTTCACCTCAAGACCGGGCACGGCCGGACCGACCGAACCGGCCTTGATCCGTGTCGCGGTCCACGTCATTGGACCCGATGACTCGGACATGCCGTAGATCTCCGACAGGGGAACGCCGATGCAGCGGAACCAGGTGAGGATCTCAGCGGGGAGCGGGGCCGCCCCGGTGACGGCGCACTCCATTTCGTCGATGCCGAGCAGTTCGCGCACCGGCTTGAACGCCACGGCGTCGAGGAACTCGTAGGTCTGCACCTGCTCCTCGGTGGCGGTGCCCCAGTCCATGGCTTTGACGATCGGTTCGGCGGCGGCGAGCGCCTCGGCGAACTTCTCACCCTTTTCCGGGTCGGCGGCGAGCACGGCGTTCACCCCGGCGTAGACCTTCTCGTAGACGCGGGGCACACCGAACAGGAAGTTCGGCTTCACGTGACCGAGGTAGGGGGCGATGCCGGTCGGGTCGGGACAGGTCGTCACCTCGTAGCCGAGGAACGCCCCGGCGTAGTGGCTCGTCATCCGCTCGGCGATGTGGGCCATGGGGAGGTACGAGATGATGCGCTTGCCGACGTAGTCGTCAAAGGGCAGTGCCCGGCGCAGGCACTCCACCGTCCAACAGATGTTGCGGTGGGTGAGCATCACGCCCTTGGGGGGTCCGGTGGTGCCCGAGGTGTAGATCATGGTGGCGAGGTCGTCGGGGGCGCAGTTGCCCTTGGCCTCGTCGAAACCGATCTCGCCGTGGGTGTAGAGGGTGTCGCCGGCGACGACGTCGGCGGGGGCGAGCTGGTCGGGGTCGGTGAGTACGGCGATGCCGCGGAGGTCGGGGAGTTGGTCACGGACCTTGAGGAACCGCTCGAGGAACCCGAGGTTCTCCACCACGGCGAACACCGCCTCGGAGTGGTTCACGAGGTACTCGACCTGTTCGGCCGACGACGAGTTGTAGATCGAGATCGGCGTGGCACCGACCATGTATGCCGCCATGTCGACCACGTGGAAGTCGGGGACGTTGCGCAACATCAGCACGACGTGGTCGCCGCGCTGCACACCGTTGGCCCGCAACCCGGCCGCCATCTGGGCGGCACGCTGGGCGTACTCGGCGTACGTCCACTGTCCCCATTCGCCGTCGTCGGCCATCCAGCGGATGGCCACCTTGTCGCCGTTGGCGGCCACTGTGGCGGCGAACTCGCTCACCACGGTCTGACCTTCGACCACGGCCATGATCTCGTCACTCGTCACCGGCATGGGAACCCCCTCGAAGCACCGACTGGTTGTGGTCCGTCACCCTAGCCAAGCGGCCGACGGTTCGTCCTGCCCGGCCCGGTTGCACGCCCCTCCCCTAGCGGTGAGAATGACCCCTGGTCTTGACCGATCGGTCCAGTCCCACCACCCACCTGACGACAACGGGAGTTCCCATGGGTTCAGCAGTGATCATCGACGCCGTGCGCACACCGGGCGGCAAGCGCAACGGCCAGCTGTCCGGCTGGCACCCCGCCGACCTCGCCGCCGAGGTCCTCGCTGCGCTCGCCGAGCGCAACAACCTCGACCCCGAGCTCGTCGACGACGTGATCATGGGTTGTGTGATGCAGGCCGGTGCCCAGTCCCTCAACGTGGGTCGCAACGCCGTGCTCGCCGCAGGCTGGCCCGAGGCCGTGCCCGCCACCACCATCGACCGTCAGTGCGGCTCGTCCCAGCAGTCCGCCCACTTCGCCGCCCAAGGCGTCATGGCCGGTGCGTACGACATCGCCATCGCCGCCGGTGTCGAGGTCATGAGCCTCGTGCCCATGGGTGCCTCGGTCGGCAAGGACTTCGGTTACCCCTTCGGCAACCGCGTGTTCTCCCGTTACGCCCCCCAGGGTGGCCTGCAGTCCCAGGGCATCGGCGCCGAGATGATCGCCGACCAGTGGGGCATCAGCCGCGAAGACCTCGACGCCTTCGCCCTGCAGTCCCAGCAGCGTGCCGCCCAGGCCCGCGACGAGGGTCGTTTCGACAACGAGATCATCCCGGTCAAGGAGATCCGCCGCGACAAGGAGTCCGGCCAGATCATCGAGGGCGACGCCCTCGTGAGCACCGATGAGGGCATCCGTGACACCGACATGGAAACCCTGGCCCGTCTCAAGCCAGCGTTCAAAGAGGACGGCAAGGTGACCGCCGGGAACTCGTCGCAGATCACCGACGGCGCGTCGGCCGCCCTCATCATGAGCGAGGAGAAGGCCAAGAGCCTCGGCCTCACCCCGCGGGCCCGGTTCCACACGTTCGCCCTCGCCGGCGTCGATCCCATCACCATGCTGACCGGCCCCATCCCCGCCACCACCAAGGTGCTGGAGCGGGCCGGGCTGACGATGGACGACATCGACGCCACCGAGATCAACGAGGCGTTCGCCTCGGTGGTGTTGGCGTGGGAGAAGGAGCACCACGCCGACATGTCCAAGGTGAACCCCAACGGCGGGGCCATCGCCCTGGGCCACCCACTCGGTGGGTCGGGCACCAAGCTGCTCGCCACGCTGCTCAACGAACTCGAGCGCACCGGCGGCCGGTATGGCCTGCTCACCATGTGTGAGGGTGGCGGTCTGGCCAACGCCACCATCATCGAGCGTCTGGGCTGAACCTGACGTCGACACGTTGGTGACCACCCGGTCACCCCGGAGGCCCACCCGGCCGGCGGATGACGCCGGTAGGGTGGGCCTTCGCATGTTCCGGCATCGTTATCTCGCCCTCGCCGTCGTGGCCGTGTGTGCCTTCCTCGTGACGCGCGGGGCGTCGGTGTGGGGGGTGATCATCGCCGGGGTTGCCTCGTACGTGATCATCTCAGTCGGTCTCGCCATGCTCGGCGGTCTCGCCAGCCCCATCCCCGAACCACCTCCCCCCGGGGAGCTGCGCAAGGTGCGGATGACGTTCCAGTGCGCCGTGTGCGGCGCCGAGGTGCGGATGACCGCCGCCGCCACCGAGGACCCTGAACCACCCCGGCACTGCCTCGAAGAGATGCGGGTCGTCACCAACCCCTACGACGACTGAATCTCATCGTTGTCATCCACCGACGATGACCGGCAGCGGCCCAATGGCCTGCAACGGCGCGGAATCATCCACATCGGTTTCCCCACAGGCTGTGGATAACTGTGTGTGACGTAACCCGTCGTCCACCCCCGGTTCATGAGGGCCGACGCCAGGGCTCTCGGGGACCCCTCCCCACAACTCGGCGGGGGTCTAGCGGTACTGCGTGGCGGTCACGATGCCGCCCAGGATGAACCCGAGTCCCGCCAACAGGTACCAGTTCGACACGGCACCAGGGAGCAGGGACAGGTAGTTGAGGATCAACACCAGCATCCCGAGACCGAACAGCACGAACATCAACACCGGCACCCACGTCGGGCTCGGCGGATGGGCCCCGCCGGGAATCGGTGGGGTGTAACGCGACGAGGCGAACTCGGGGGCCTTGTCGTCGTCGGTCCGTTTACGGCCCGCCGGCGTGCCCTTGGGCGTCGTGCGTCCACCACCATCAATGCGCCGCTTGGCCGGCCTGCCCCCAGAAGTCGTCACAGCACCAGATGCTAGCCCGACGCCATCGCCACAAAATTGCCGACGAGGTCATGGCCGGCTTCGGTGAGGATCGACTCGGGGTGGAACTGCACGCCGAACACCGGGAACTCGCGGTGGGCGATACCCATCACGACCCCATCGGCGGTCCGGGCCGTGACCACGAGTTCGCCGTCGTCAGCAATGGTCTCCGGCGCCACGACGAGCGAGTGGTAGCGGGTCACGGTGAGTGGATCGGGCAACCCGGCGAACACCCCGGTTCCGTCGTGGTGCACCTCGGACGTCTTGCCGTGCATGACCTGTGCGGCCCGCACCACCGTGGCGCCGAACACCTCGCCGATGCACTGGTGTCCGAGACACACACCGAGTACCGGCACCTTCCCGGTGAACTCGCGGATCACCTCGTTGGACAGTCCCGCCTCAGCGGGGGCGCCCGGCCCCGGGGAGATCAGGACGCCGTCAGGGGCGATGGCACGCAACTCGTTGATGGTGAGGGCGTCGGAGCGGTGCACCACCGGTTCGGCACCGAGCTCGCCGACGTACTGCACGAGGTTGTAGACGAACGAGTCGTAGTTGTCGATCACGAGGATGCGCGGCGCCATGGGTTCACTACGGTACCGGCACGCGGTGCACGGTACGAAGTGTGTTCACGGTCCTGCAGCGGTGGTCGAGGTGGTACTCGACGTCGAACTCGTCGTGCTCGGGGTCGGTTCGGGTCCGCGTGAGACCACCAGCACCACCGTCTCGCCCTTGCGGATGCTGGCACCCGCTCCGGGCCGGGTGGCGATCACCACGCCGTCGGGAACGTCGGCGCTGAACTCCCGTTCGATGGCTGCCACGAGTTCGAGGCGACCCAACTGGTTGGCGGCGGCGACCTCGTTCTGACCGGTCAGGTCGGGCACCGTCTCGTTCTCCCGGCCGCTCGACACGATGATCACGACCTCCGACCGACGCAACGCGCGCGACCCGGCCGGTGGGTTCTGGATGATGACCACACCCTTTTCCACGCGGTCGTCAGCGCGGAACTCGGTGCGCGACGCCAACTCGGCGGTGCTGAGGATGCGAACCGCCTCGGCCTCGGTGCGGCCCACCACGTCGGGAACGTCGACCTCCCCCACCCCCGCTGACACCTTCAAGGTCACCGTGGTGCCCGCCGTGACCGTCGACCCGCCACTGGGCTCCTGGTCGAACACGACCCCTTCGGGGACCGCCTCGTTCACCTCGCGGGTGACCTGCACCACGAGACGTTCCGCTTCGAGCAACCGCTGGGCCTCAGCCAACGGTGTGTTGATGACCTGAGGGACGACGACCTCGTCGACGTCGGTGCGCGACAGGTTGACGCCGATGAGGAACAGTCCGAGAGCCACCACCACGAGGCCCAGCACCAACAACGCCGCCGCCCAGCCACGACCACGGCCGCCCCGACCCGGCGGGGCGGTCCCCGGCCCGGGTGGACCACCGGCAATGGGGGCGACCGGGCGGGGTGGGGTGGTCGGCGCCGGTGTGGCCGACACCCTCTCGCCGGCGAGGAAACGCTTCAGGTCGGTTTCGACATCGGCGGCGTTGGCGTACCGCTGGTCGGGGTCCTTGCGCAACAACATGGCGGTGATCGCCTCGAGCGGGGCGGGCACCCCGGTCATGGGCGGCACCGGTTCCTGCACGTGCTTGTAGGCGATCGCCACCGGGGTGTCACCGCTGAACGGCGGCGAGCCGGTGAGCATCTCGTAGAGCACACACCCCAGCGAGTACAGGTCACTTCGCTGATCGAGGACACGCCCTTGGGCTTGTTCGGGCGAGAAGTACGTGGCGGTCCCCATCACCGCACCGGTCTGGGTGAGGTTGACCCGGTCACCTGCGGTGAGCGCCTGGGCGATGCCGAAGTCGGCGACCTTCACCTCCCCGACACTCGAGATCATGATGTTTCCCGGCTTCACGTCCCGGTGCACGACACCGTGACGGTGGGCGAAGTCCAACGCGGCGGCGACACGCGCCGCGATCTCGGCGGCCTGGGTGGCCGGCAGGGGTCCGCCGCTGCGGATCAGCTGCGACAGGCTCTGACCGTCGACGTACTCCATCACGATGAAGTACGTCCCGAACTCCTCACCCCAGTCGTGGATGGCGACGATGTTGCCGTGGGTGAGTCGGGCGGCGGCCTGGGCCTCACGACGGAACCGCTCCACGAACGTCTCGTCACGGGCGTATTCGGGGAACAGCACCTTGACCGCCACCGGTCGGTTCAACAGGCGGTCCTCGGCGAGGTAAACGTCGGCCATCCCGCCCCGGGCCAGTCGACGCTGCAACTCGTAGCGACCGTTGAACACCGTGGGTTCAAGCGGATCGCCACCACCCGTGTCTGCGGGTGCACCAGGAGTGTCAGACATCCCCGCCAGCCTAACGACCCGCCCGAGGCGGCAGGGCGAGCGCAGCGTCGAGCACGGTCCGGGCGATGGGGCCGGCGATCGACGACCCGGTGGCGTCACCGCCCTCCTGGTTCAACACGACCACGGCGAGCGCAAGGTGGGCCTCCCCGGGCGGGCCGGCGAACGCCACGATCCACGTGTGCTGCCGTTCGGGTTCGCCGAACCCCAACTGGGCGGTCCCGGTCTTGCCCCCGACCTCCACCCCGTTGGTGGCCAGCACCGAGGCGGTGCCCCGGGTGGCGACATCGATCATGGCGTCCCGCAGAATCTGGTTGCCGGCGGGGTCGAGGGGCGTCAGCCACGGACGGGGTTCCTCACGGCGCACCACACCCCCACCCCGGTCGGTGATCTCACGGACCACCGTCGGAGTCATCATGATCCCGCCGTTGCCGATTCCTCCGGCCACCAACGCCATCTGCAGCGGGGTGGCCACCACGTCGTTTTGACCAATGGACGCTTGAGCCAACTTGGGGAGGTCCCGGGTGAACTCGGTGGGGAACACCGATTGGGCGGGGTTGGGCAGGTCGATGGGCGCAGAAGCGTTGAAACCGAACGCCTCGGCGCCGGCCACCATGCCGTCAGGCCCGACGGTCTCGACCCCCATGCGGGAGAACGCCGTGTTGCACGACACCCGCAGGATCTCAACGAGGTTGCCGCCACATGCCGACCCACCGAAGTTGGTGATCGGCACCTCGGTCAGCGGCGGCACCCAGGCCGCCTCCACCGGGTACACCGGTTCGGTGGCGGTGACGGTCCCCTGACGGATCCCCGCCCCGGCGGTGACGAGCTTGAACGTCGACCCGGGGAAGTAACGCTCCTGGTAGGCCTTGGTCAGCAGCGGGTTCCCGGGGGCGTCCACCAACGCGTCCCACGCCACCTGTGACGCACCCAGGTCGACCGTGGACAACAGGTTCGGGTCATAAGACGGGTTCGACCACAACGTGAGTATCTCCCCGGTGCGCGGGTCGAGCACCACCACCGAACCCTCACGGTCACCGAGCGCTTCAGCCGCCACCTGTTGCAGGCCTGCATCGACCGACAGTCGCACGTCCCCGACCGTGGGCCGGTCGGTGAATAGGTCACGCCACCCCGCCACCTGCTGGCCGAAGGTGGACCCAACCAACTCGGCGTTGTAGGTGTCCTCCACGCCGCTGGCGCCGTAAAGGAACGAGAAGTACCCGGTGACCGGGGCCATGAGTTCCCCGAGGGGGTAGCGACGCTCCCGGGCGAACCCGCCGGCGTTCGTCACGTCGACGGTCTCGGCCACGACACGTTCGTCGGCGGACACGATGAGTCCACGCTCGCGGGAGAAGTCCCGCTGGATCTGACGGGTGTTTGCCGGGTTGTCCCGGTAGTCGTCGGCGCGCAGCACCTGCACGACGTTGAGTTGGGCGAACAACACGACGTACACGGCCACCAGCACCACACCGAGCCGTCGGATCTGACGGTTCACGCGTCGGCCCTGCCTGCCACGACGGGCTGTCCATCACGTTGGGCCGCCCGGCGGTTGTTGCCGTCGGAGATCCGCACCAGCAACGCCACCAACAACCAGCTGCCGAGAAGGCTGGACCCGCCGTAGGAGACGAACGGCAAGGTGATGCCGGTGAGGGGCAGGACCCGGGTCACCCCGGCCACGATGATGAACGCCTGCACACCGACCAACGCCGACAACCCGGTGGCCAGCAACGTGTCGAACGGGTTGTCGGCACGCACCGCGGTGCGCAAGCCGGTGCCCACCAGCAACAAGAACGCCACCAGCACGGCGGTCGCCCCGAAAAGACCGAGCTCCTGGGCGATCACGGCGAAGATGAAGTCCGTCTCGGCCACCGGGATGGCCACCTGACCGGACTGGCCGAGGCCGGTACCGACCATCCCGCCGTCGGCGATGGCGAACGTGGACTGGGCGATCTGATACCCCTCGCCGGTCACGTCCTCCCACGGGTCGAGCCACACCCGTACCCGGCGTTGCACGTGGTCGAACGTGCTCCACGCGAACACGGCGCCAGCGGCGAACAAGGTGCCGCCGACCGCAAGGTACGAGGCCCGGGCCGTGGCGACCCACAACATCACGACGAACAGGGCGAAGAACAGCAGCGACGAACCGAGATCGGTCTGGTACATCATGACGAGCAGCGACACACCCCACGCCACCAGCACCGGTCCGAGGTGTTTGGGGTCGGGGATGCGCAGCCGTCCGACCCCCCACGACCCCATGGCCAGCAGCTCCCGCTTCTCCACGAGGTACGCAGCGAAGAACACGGCGAGGGCCACCTTGGCGAACTCGCCGGGCTGGAACGTCACCGGCCCGAACGACACCCAGATGCGCGCACCACCCACCGTGGTACCCAACGGGGTGAACGGCAAGGCGATGAGCACGAGCCCGAACAACCCGATGGTCCACCGATAGGTCGACAGGTTTCGACTGTTGCGCAGCACGGCGAGCACACCGGTGAACAACCCGACACCGAGCACCGTCCACATCATCTGCAACCCGGCGAGTTCGGGGTCGATGCGGGCGATCATCACGTAGCCGAGACCGTTGAGTACCCCGGCGAGCGGCACGAACGTGGGGTCCGCCTGGGGCGCCAGCCAACGCATCACCAGGTTCACCACGGCGAGGAACCCGACGAGACCAACGGCGAACGCCACGAATCCCTCGGGAGCGACACCGTTGAGACCCAGTCCGGCGAGCAGATGGGCGGCGATCACGAACACGGCGACGAGGGCCAACAGCCCAAGTTCAGTGTTGCGTCGACCCACGACCCCTCACGCCCCCGGCGCCGGGGCGGGCGCCGGCGGAAGCACCGTGGTGGGGACCACCGTGAGCGGTGGGGTCGTCGTCGTCGGGGACGCCAGAACCCGACGGGACCCCTCACCGAGCCGACGCGCCTGGTCCTCGGCCTCGGCCTGGGACCCCCACACCACCGGGTCGTCGAGTGTGCGGCGACCGAGTTCGCTCAGGTCGTCGACCCGTACGCCGGTCACCGCCACCTCCCGGGGTTCGAACCACAACACGCCCTCAGGTGGACGACCCTGGAACACCACCACCTCGGTGCCGCCGGGATCGACCCCGAGGAACCAGGCGTTGCGTGCCCACAACCACACGCCTCCGGCGGTCACGGCGACGAGCACCACGAGCGCACCGAGGAACGCCGCCACCCGCCAGGTGAACCGACTGCGCGGAACCGACTCTTCGGGACGGGCCGGTGTCGTCGACGCGCTCGTCGATGACGAACCCGTCGGGTCGCCGGCGGGGTCGACAGGGTCAACGGGTGCGGGCAGGTCAAGGGGGCCAGTCCCAGGTACTGGGGCAGCGTCGACGACGTCGAGCACCACGACAGTGACGTTGTCGCGACCACCCGCAGCGTTGGCTCGACGGACGAGTTCCGCAGCGGCGTCGGCGGGTTCAGTGACGCTCCGCAACACCTCGGTGATACCGGTGTCGTCCACCTCGTTGGTCAGACCGTCGGAACACAGGACGTACCGGTCACCGGTGACCAACGGAAGGTCCCACGTGTCGACCTCCACCACGGCGTCGACACCGAGCGCCCGGGTGATCACGTTGCGCTGCGGATGGGTGAGCGCCTGATCGGCGGTGATGCGCCCCTCACGTTCCCACTGGGCGACGAGGCTGTGGTCAACGGTCACCTGCTCCACCACCGTGTCGTTCGTGGTGAGACGGTAGGTGCGTGAGTCCCCGACGTTGACGAGCCGCAACACATCGGTGCCGTCCGCCCCCTCACCTCGCACCAGGGCGATGGCGGTCATGGTGGTCCCCATGCCGGCCAGACCCGGATCTTCGAACGACTTGGTGATCACGGCGGTGTTGGCCTGTTCCACCGCCACGGGGAGCACGGCCCCACCCTCGGCGCCGACGAGGCCGACCACCGTCTCAGTGGCGATCGCCGAGGCCACCTCACCACCTCGATGACCGCCCATGCCGTCGGCCACCAGCCAAAGGTGCGCCGAACTGTGGAAGGCGTCCTGGTTCTCGGTGCGGACCTCACCGACGTCGGTCGCCGCTCCGTAACGCAGCGCGGTCATCGGAACTCCGCCACGACACCACCGACGCCGAGCCGGTCACCGGATCGCACGTGGTGGGCACCACCGAGACGTTGACCGTTGATCCACGTCCCGTTCGTCGACCCGGTGTCCTCCACCACCCACCCGCTGGCCGGGTCGGCGAACACCCGGGCATGTTGGGTGGACACGAACGCGTCGTCGAGGGCGATGGTGCACGCTGATGATCGTCCGATGGTGACCTCACCTGCACCTAACGGAAAGGTCCGACCGGCGAGCGACTCGGGGGCGACGACGACGAGTTGGGTGAGTGTGGACGCCGGTTGGGGATGTCGGGGTGGCAACACCGCCGAGGCGCCGGTGGGTGGTTCGGCGACTGGGACTCCCGACGGCCGGCGGCTGGGCACCGGCGATGGCGGCCCAGTGGGGTCCACGGGATTCACCAGACCCTGAGGTGGCGACTGCAGTTCAGCCCACACGGCGCGCACCACGCGGAACAAGAACAGGTACAGCAGCACCAGCAGAGACACCTTGAACAACGCCAGGAGTTGGGCGGACATCGGCGCGAACCCTACCGACCGGTGTCCGACGTGCACGCAGCGGCCGCAGCCCCCAACGCCGTCACGACGCCTCGAACCGAAGCTGGATGTCACCGAACCCCAACACGTCACCGTCGGAGAGGACGTGGTCGGCGACCCGGAGCCCGTTGACCTTCGTCCCGTTGGTCGAACCGAGATCCACGAGAACGAACTCGTCGCCGCGGGGCCTGATCTCGGCGTGGTGGCGGGACACCTTGGCGTCCTGCAGCACGATCTCACAGTCCGGCAACCGACCCAGACGCACCGGCTCATCATCAAGGGGGAACCGGGTGCCGTCGGGCAACACGATGGTGCCGGCACCGACCCCGCCGGGACCAGCCAGAAGTTGGGCGTCGATACGGAACTCTCCGACCCGCAGGCCGTCGTCTCGGACCACGGCGACCGCCACCGGTCCGGGGAACACGTAGCGCTCGTCACGGGCGTGGGCCCGGGCGGCGTCAGCGAGCTCCGACTCGAGTTGGGTGCGGATGCCCTCGAACGCCTCGGCGTCCTCGGGGGAGACCGACACGGTGAAGTGGTTCGGCACCACGGTGCGTCCCCGGACGTCGACACTGCGGCGGATGTCCATTTCGCGCGCCATGCGGCGACCCAGCTCGACGGGGCGCACCCCGGAACGGAACACCCGCGCGAACACCCCCTCCACGAGGTTCTCGAGGCGTCGTTCGAATCCGCCGATGCCCACGCTCCCAGCCTACCGACGATTCAACCGTGGGACCGGGGAGACCGATCGAGGCGGACTCAGTCGCAGCACGAGTCACGCCAACCACACGCACTGCACCGTTCGTGCGCGTGTTCGGGCGCCATCTTCCCGCCGCACAGCGGGCATTCACCGAAAGTGCCCAACGGCGAACGGGCACACGAGGGCGGCACCGCCGTCTCGGCTGGCCGGAACGGGAGGGTGTCGGGTGAACCGGTTGGCGCTGCGGTGTGGGACGCGTCCATGGGTGCGATGGTAGGTACCCGGGACAGACGACGGGTGGAATGTCAGACTCGCGTCATGCCAGCACCCGACGAGGTGGTCTTCGACCCCGACCAGGTCAGCGCCGAATGGCTCGGCGAGGTCCTCGTTGGCGCCGGGGAGGCCACCGGGACGCTCAACGGACTCGCCGGTGTCCACATCGGGGCGGGAAAGGTCGGGGACAACGTCCGGTTCACGCTGGACTGGTCGCCGGCGGGAAGTGGACCAGCCACTGTGGTCGGGAAGTTCCCCTCACCGGACCCGATGAGTCGGGCGGCGGGCGCGGCGCTCGGGAACTACGAACGGGAGGTTCGGTTCTACGAACTGCTGGCCGACACCGTGGCGGTGCGCGCGCCCCGATGTCACCTCGCCCACCTCGACCCCGCCACCGGCGACTTCGTTCTCATCCTCGACGACCTCGCCCCCGCCGAGGTCGGCGATCAGATCACCGGATGTTCAGTGGAGGAAGCCACCGCGGCGGTGAGCGAACTCGTGGCACTCCACGCGCCCCGCTGGGGCGACCCGCGCCTCGACGACCACCGGGCGTGGCTCGGTCCACGACTGGTCGGTGGAGGCCAGGCGCTCGCCGACGCCTGGCACATGATGCTGCCGGGGTTCCTGGCGCGTTACGAGGGGCGCATCGACCCTCAGGCGGCGGCCATGGCGACTCGGTTCAGTGAGAGCGTGGGCCGGTGGGTTGACCTGAGTCCGGGCGACCCGACGGTGACCCACAACGACTACCGCCTCGACAACATCCTGTTCGGGGTCGACGAGGACGGCACGTACGCAGCGGTCGTGGACTGGCAGACCGTCGGTACCGGACCGGGCATCGCCGACGTGTCGTACTTCATTGGTGCCGGGCTGGTACCCGAGTTGCGTCGGGAGGTGGAGCGCGACCTCGTGGAGCGCTACGTGACGCTGCTGGCGGCGACGGGGATCGACACCGACCCTGACGACATGTGGGACGCGTACCGCCTGACGTGCCCGGCTGGTCTCGTCATGGCGGTGTTCGCCTCGACGGTCGTGGCTCCCGGGGAACGCAGCGACGACATGTTCCTCGCCATGGCGGAGCGACACGCCCTGCAGATGGCGGACCTGGGGGTCCCGGCGATGTTGGAGGCGATGTGAGCGTCAACGAGTCGTCGCCGTCTGGGGCAGACGTGCGACTCACGGCGCTCGACGAGGCGTTCGTGCACCAGATCCCCGAACCGCTGGTGCACACTGCCAGCCACCACGAACACTGGCGGGAGAGCTACTTCTTCGTCGCCCATCCCCGCACCGGCGCCCCCACCGACGACGTGGTGATCACCACGCTCGCCACCTACCCGCAGCGCCAGGCCATGGACAGCTACCAGATGGGTCGCCAGGGCGGGAACCACGTGTTCGCCCTCCACGCCAGGGACTGGGCGGGCGACCCGCATCGCACCGAGGCCGGTCCGGTGGGCGTCGATGTCGTGGAGCCGTACCGCACCGTGCGGGTGACCGTGGAGGAGGCACCGACGGTTACCAACACCCTGGATCTCACCTTCACGGCGCGCACCGAGCCGTACGCGTTGCGGCGCGGCACGATGCGCTGGCGGGACGAAGTGATCTGGGATCAGAGCCACATGTTCCAGTCCGGAACGTTCAACGGCACCTACACCCGCAACGGGGAAACCCGGGTCATCAACGACTGGGTTGGCCAGCGGGACCACTCCTGGGGCATCCGGGACCACGCCCGCTGCCCCATGTGGATGTGGCTGGCGCTGCAGTTCGATGACGAGATGCTGGGGGTGTGGCACTGGGAGTATGCCAACGGTGCCCCCGTGTACACCGACGGGTGTGCCGCACCGACCTTCGACGCCGGCGGTGGCGCTCCCGTCCCGCTCACCGGGTTCACCCATGACCTGTGGTTCACCGACGGCACAGGCTCACCGGTCGATTACGGACGTGACGGCCTCGACGCCGTCGGTCTGGCCGGCAGCGTGACCATGCGGTTCGCCAACGGACGGACCGTCACGGTCCACGGGGAGGGCGAACGTGCCGCGCCGTATGGTGAGCGCGGCGGGGGGCAGTACTTGTTGCGGATCACCAGCGACGACGGCCGCAAAGGTGTCGGGATCTACGAGGTGACGGGGGCTCACCACCACCGGTTTTTCCCGGTGGCGCGCGCCGATCGCCTCCCTCCCGGGTAGCAGACCCACCCAGCGGGACGTTCGACGTTCCCGTGCGCCGCGTTGCCCGGACCCGAACGCGCGTCGTTGCGGGGGATCGCGCGCATGTTCGATGGTGTCAGGGCTCCTCGGTACGCTGACCCCATGCCCCGTCGCCCCACAACCTCGACCTCGAACTTCGGGGTGGGCCGACGGGAGGGCCATGACGCCACCGGGTTCTACGAGCGGTTCCGCTCACCGGAGCTGACGATCGAGGACACCGTCCTGCCGCCCGAACCGGTCGCCGAACCGTTCGTATGCGGAGACGCCCGAAACATGGACACGATCGCCGACGGGTCGGTGGCCCTCGTCGTGACCTCGCCGCCGTATTTCGCCGGGAAGCAGTACGAAGAGGAGCTCGAACGGGACGGGATTCCGTCGTCGTACCTCGAGTATCTCGAGATGCTGACCGAGGTGTTCGCCGAATGCGCCCGCAAACTCGAACCCGGTGGCCGCATCGCCGTGAACGTCGCCAACCTGGGGCGCAAGCCCTACCGGAGTCTGTCCGCCGACGTGATCCGCATCCTCGAACACGACCTCGGTCTGCTGTTGCGGGGGGAACTCGTGTGGCAGAAAGGTGAGGGGGCCAGTGGCTCGTGTGCGTGGGGGTCGTGGCGCAGTCCGGCCAACCCGGTGCTTCGTGACCTCACCGAGCGGGTCATCGTGGCCTCAAAGGGTCGGTTCGACCGGGCCCGCACCGCCAAACAACGCGCTGCGCAGGGCCTGCCGCACGTCACGACGCTGCTTCCCGAAGACTTCCTGGCCCTCACCGTTGACGTGTGGTCCATCCCCCCCGAAAGCGCCCGACGCGTCGGCCACCCCGCACCGTTCCCCGTCGAACTCCCCGAGCAACTCATCCGGCTGTACACCTACGCCGACGACCTGGTCCTCGACCCGTTCATGGGGTCGGGTTCGACCCTGGTGGCGGCTGCACGACTGGGTCGGCGCTACGTCGGGTACGACCTCGATCCCGCTTACGTCGACATGGCACGCCAACGGGTCATTGCGGAGGGAAACCCGACCACCGCGGACATCCCCACCGAGATCAGTGACCTCGCGGCGCGCAAACTCGCCGAACGGGAACTCACCGAAGCGGGCTTCGTCATCACCGGACGGGACGTCAAGGTGCCCGGCGGCGGGGTGAGCATCGACATCGACGCCGTCGACAAGACCGGTCGGCGCTGGTTGTTCGAGGTGGCGGGGTCGTTCACCTCACAGCGGGGCGGGTTGAGCCGAACCGACACGGTGTGGCGGCATCTCGGTCGGGCGGCGGCGATTGGGGGTCGGGTGCCGGGCGTTCCCGTCGTGGTGCTCACCACCCGTCTTCCACGGCGACGCAGCGAGGGTGATCTGGCCCTGCGGGCCGCCGGACCCGCCGTGATCCACGACGTCGTGGACCTGCTCGATCCGGAGGCGCTCGGTCGGCTGGCGGCGTACGCCGGGCGACGGGTCAAGCCGCTGGGCGGGTACTGGACCGACGCCGACCTGTCGCGCTGACCATGCCAGGACAACTCACGGAGATCACCGAGTTGGCAACGGCACTCGGCGTGCTGCCCGCTGGTCTCGACCGCCTTGTCGAGCGGCCCACCCCGCCACCGGAGTTCGCCAACGTCGACGGCGACACGTGGGACCGGCTGGTCGGGTTGTGGCGGACCGGGAATCACCGGGGGGACTTCCTTGCCGGGGCGGGAAACGGTGCAGCTTTCGCTGCTGCGCTCGACGGCCTGCGGGGACGCCCGCCTCGTCGGGTCGAGTGGAAAGGCCCCCATCGCACTCCTGGCGACGACACGGTGCCCGCCGACCTGCGCGTCGACCACGTCTACCTCGTCAGCTGCAAGTACCTGTCGCGGGTCCTGTCGAACCCGGGTCCTCCCCGGCTGTTCGAGAATCTCATGGCCGGTGAGGGTCGAAGCGGGGTGCACTGGTTCGCCGAGTGCGCTCCCGACGAGTTCCAGGCGTTCTACGCCACGGCGGTGGACCACGCCGGACTCGTCGGGTCCCTGCCGGCGGCAGTGACGGACCTGAGTCGGGATCAGCAACACCAACTGAAAGTGGCGTTCCCCGACCGGGTGCTGCCCGCACCGCTGACGGGTCCCTGGGCGGCACTGTGTCGAGGGGTGGCCGAAACGTCGGCGCACCGCTGGCGTCAGGCCATGCCGACGCAGCGACACCGACTCCGGATGCTGTGGCGGTTGTTGCGCATCGCCTCGGTCACCTATTTCGTGCTGGGCACCCAGCCGTCACGCGGCAACGTTCCACCGGCCACCCTGCGACTGCGCGTCGACGCCGCATGGGACTGGTCACAGCGGTTCGACCTCAGAGGCCTCGAGGTCACGGCACGTTCGGCCGGCCAGCCGGAGGTGGCGTGGAAGGCAATGGTCCACGACCGCGACAGCGGCCTCGACCGGGTTGTCGAAGGTCACGTCGAGGTGCGCTGGAGCCATGGCCGCTTCAAGGGTTCACCCGAGGCCAAGGTGTACCTCGACACCCCGCACACCGAGGTGCCGGGCTATCACCCGCTGGTGTGACGAATCGTCAGCGGACGATGGCGACACCGGTTGCGTCGGCGGCTTCGCTGAGACTGCCGAGGTCGCTCAGGTTGGTGAAACCGAGTCCTTCCATGGTCTCAATGGCGGCCGCTGAACGGTTCCCGCTGCGGCAGTAGATGAGGTAGGTGCCTGCGGGATCAAGCTCGGTGATGCGGGCATCAAAGTCGGCCGACTGCACGTCGATGTTGAGGGCGCCGTCAAGGTGCCCGCCAGCAAACTCTTCGGGGGTTCGCACATCAATGAGTACCGCTCCCGACGCCACCTGGGCGGCGGCTTCGGCACTCTGGGTGGACGACGACGAGCAACCGACCAGAGCGACCGGCGACAGGGCGGCGAGGGCGGCAACGACGACGAGCGAGGAACGGAGTCCTGGGTTCATGCCCTCACTATATACCCCTAGGGGTATGTGCTTCCACCCGTCGACGCTTCATCTGCTCCCCCACCAGCCTCGACAGTGCCAGCGAGGCACACACCATGCCGACCGACCCGGTGGCCATGAGCGGGAACTCGCCCATCAACACCCCGTACGTGCACCACAACATCCCCGACGTCCCCGACAGCACCCAACGCCACAGCGACACCCCACTCACCGACGAGGACCGCCACGCCGCCCAGGCCTGCGGACCCAGACCGATGACGAGGCCCAACACCAACATCGCCCCGATGGCACCCATGACCAATGACGCGGCCAGACCGGTGGCCCACAGCAGCATCCACCACAGGTCGTTGGGCCCCCGGCGGGACCACAACAACGCCAGCTGCAGACCGCTGAGCACCGTGGCGGCCAGCGCCGTGAGCAACACCACCACCAACCCACTGGTGATGCCGTAACTGACCCAGCCCAGCTCGGTCACGAAGTAGATGCCGGTCCCAATCGGGGACAGCCCCGACAGCGAACGGGTGCGCAGGATCCGCAACGGTTGGGGAATCAACTCACACAGGAACACCGCCGTGGCGGCGAGACCAACCACCTCGGCGACTGTCACGCCGAGATCCTAAACGACCCCCGGGCGGGCACCATGGGCGGCCCATCGGCAAGACTGAACGGCACCCCACCACCAACCGCACCACGGGAGTGGCCACCATGAGTTCGTACGCACCCGCAACACCCTCCCCGACCCCACCGGTCGGACACCTCGACCTGGTCCCCACCCCAACGGGGGACATTCCGACCATCGTCGACGCCGCCCGCGCCGCCTACGACCACGGTGTCACCCGCTCCTACGACGCCCGCATCGCCCGCTTGCGTGCCCTGCGGGCGGTGCTCGTCGACGGGGAGGCCGAACTGCTCGAGGCGTTGCGCGCCGACCTCCGCAAACCCGACATCGAGGGCTGGGCCACCGACATTGCCGTGACCATCGGCGAAATCGACTTCATGATGAAGCACCTTCGCCGCTGGATGCGGCCCGAACGGGTCCGCCTGCCACTCGCGTCGATGCCAGGCAGGGCGCGTGTCGTGCGCGAGCCGCTGGGCGTCGCACTCGTCATCGCGCCGTGGAACTACCCGGTGCAATTGATGATCGGCCCGATGGCCGCCGCCATTGCCGCCGGCAACGCCGTGGTCGGCAAGCCGAGCGAACTGGCCCCCACGGTGGCGACCACCCTCGGAACCCTCATCGCCCGCCACCTCCCCGGTGACGAGGTGGGCATCGTGCAGGGTGGAGTCGAGGAAACGACGGTGCTGTTGGAACAGCGCTTCGACCACATCCTCTACACCGGCAACGGTCGAGTGGCGCGGGTCGTGATGGAGGCGGCTGCCAAACACCTGACTCCGGTCACCCTCGAACTCGGAGGAAAGTCCCCCGCCATCGTGGCCGCCGACGCCGACGTCGCCACCGCCGCCAAGCGCATCGCCTGGGGCAAGTTCCTCAACGCCGGCCAGACCTGCATCGCTCCCGACCACGTGCTCGTGGACCGGCGCGTCGAGGCGGCGTTCAACGACGCACTGGTCGGGGCCATCAGCGAGTTCTACGGCGTCGACCCCCGACAGAGCCCCGACTACGCACGCATCGTCAACGCCGGCCACTTCCGCCGACTCGAGAAATACCTGGGCGAGGGCCGGGTCATCCACGGCGGGGAGACCGACGCCGACGACCTGTTCATCTCCCCCACGGTGATCACCGACGTGGAACCGGGCGCTGCCGTGATGACCGACGAGATCTTCGGACCGGTGCTGCCCATCGTCGCGGTGGACGACGTGGAGGCCGCCATCGCCCACGTGAACGCACACGACAAACCGCTGGCGCTCTACGTGTTCAGCCGGTCACGAGCCACGTCGGACCGCGTCCTGGCCGCCACGAGTTCCGGAGGGATGTGCGTCAACCACGTGGTGTACCACGTCGCCGCTCCCGGGCTTCCCTTTGGCGGGGTGGGCCCCAGCGGCATGGGCGCCTACCACGGCCGCGCCGGGTTCGAGACGTTCTCGCACCGTCGCAGCGTGCTGTCCAAACCCACCGCCATCGACCCCCCGGTGGCGTACCCACCGTTCACCGAGGCGAAGAAGCGTCTGATCCGCCGGTTCCTCTGATCGGTTTCGGCGTTCCGATTCTTACGAGAACGACGTCGGCCCGTCGGGGTCGTCGACCACCCGGGCGGCGGCGTCGAGCCACGACAGGTGGGCGTGACGGAGTTGGGGTGACGGCATCGCCGGGTAGGTGCGCAGCACGTCTGGGGTGGGTCCGATAGCAAGCACGTCCCGACCGATGAGCCCATCGGGTCCGGCGGGAGGTTCCTCCACCCGCGCCAGCCAACCGAAGTCCATCCGTTCGATGCGCACCCACTCGGCCAGATCAGGCCCGAAATGGCCCCTGGCCAGTTGCCACGCACATTCCTCACTGACCGACACCCGTTGCAAGAGGCCTCCTTTGAGAAGATCTCGGCGCACCCAGTGCCCGGGAAGGATACCAAGTTCCCGGTGCACCTACAGCGTTGTGTTACCTCATGCAACAAGTATGTCTATTCATGGCAAGTGAGTTGGGGATCCCTCAGCCGACGCCGAGGAGATCGACCACGAAAACCAGCGTCTCCCCACCCTTGATTACCCCACCGGCACCGGCCGCGCCGTACCCCTTGTGGGGCGGGATGGTGAGTCGGCGACGGCCACCGACCCGCATGCCGGCCACACCCTCATCCCATCCGGTGATCACCTGGCCGGCGCCGAGACGGAAACCGAACGGGTCGTTGCGATCCCACGAGGCGTCGAACTGCTGGGCGTCACTCCACGCCACACCGACGTAATGGACGGTCACGACGGCGCCAGCGACAGCCTCGTCACCGTCACCGACGACGAGATCGTCGATCACGAGATCGGCGGGCGGATCACCGGCAGGAATGTCGACGGCGGGCTTGGTCGGATCAATGGAAGTCATGGCTCCACACTACGTGGCGCGCCCAT
>Ga0208083_1000010_pt1 | contig 50225 bp, 41 predicted proteins | sample LakMenEpi07Jul09_FD_150677 | JGI IMG/M metagenome (GOLD analysis project Ga0208083, IMG submission 150677) | Freshwater microbial communities from Lake Mendota, WI - 07JUL2009 deep hole epilimnion (SPAdes) | ecosystem: Environmental > Aquatic > Freshwater > Lake > Epilimnion/Euphotic zone ...
ACCTGGCTTGTACATCAGAGCTGGACGACCAGGAGACGAACCGAAGTCTGCGTACTCATCGAGAGGGATAACGAAGTCTTTGACTGCATCGACCTTCCGGCGGAAGTTTGCCGGATCAACTTCGTACTGGAGAAAGGCCTCGTACACGCCTCGTAGTTCACTGATGGTGAACTTTGGTCCGCAGAAGTTCAATGCAACGCTGGTGTCTTCCAGCATCTTTCGCGCAGCCTTGCGGGCAGAGTAGATGATGTCGGTGTGGTCGAATTCCAGCATTCTCTTGTCGCGTAAAAGTCGGTAGGGAATGAACTCGGCCTTGTCAGAGTGTGAAATAGCCTTGGTTGCCCCAGGGTGGGGGACAAGGGCCACATACGCAATAGCGATAGCTCGATATCTATTGTCACGTTCTGGATTGCCAAAGGCGGCGACTTGGTGGAGTTCTTTTGGCTTGAGCTGGATTCCCGTCTCTTCTCTCACCTTGCGGATAGATGTCTCTTCGAGACGTTCATCTTCTCCCACGAGACCACCAGGGAGTGCCCATTTAGATTTGTCAGGTCTCTCCGGTCTTTGCATGACGAGGACTTCAAGCCTGTCTCGAGCATCAACAGAGCGGTCCGGATTGATGGTGAAGATCACTGTGTCGACATAGACAAAGAAGTTCATTTGTTTAGTTCGTTTCATGACACTCATATGGATAGTTTGCCACATTTGTTGTGGACATGACCCTTAATGCAGGGGTGGCACACCCCATGTGTTATATTAGGGACATATCTACTGTAAACCAACAGCGCGAGCTGGAGAAGGAGACCACATGACAAGAGACCACAACACATCAATTTCACCCCGAGATCTCACGCATCCGCAGCAAGTGCGGGCGTATGGAGCGCTGGTTGGCTGCGCAGTAGCTGACGCAGTCGGAGCGCCGTTCGAATTCAAGCGTGCAGGCCTGTACGGAGAAACTTTCCCAACAGAAGTCTTGGGTGGTATCGGGGAAATGATTGGTGGTGGCTCTTTCGGTTGGGCTCCAGGCGAGTTCACAGATGACACTCAGATGGCACTGGCACTTGCTGAGGCACTGGAAGCGGGAGAAGGTTTTGACCCAGCTGTTGTGTGGGCGCACTTCCGTGCGTGGGCAGATTCTGCTGTTGATGTTGGAATCACAATCGGCACGTCTCTCCGCTTTGATTCTCATGTTGGTGCGGCAGAGAAGGCTCACCAGATGTTGGGCGGTCGCACCGCAAGTAATGGTGCTGCCATGCGCATCGCGCCAGTCGGAATTGTGGGAGTCCTTGCTGGACGAGAAATGACATACGAGATTGCAGTTGCTCAGGCATCGATCACGCACTTTGATCCCGCAGCAAGTGCTGGAGCCGCCATCGTTGCTGAGATCATCCGACAGACAATCGTGACGGGAGATTTTGAAACAGCTGTGACGGCAACATTTGAGTACTTGGCAGGCACATCATTGGCCTCAGTCGTACTGGAACAATTTGTCGAGATTTGCTCTCCTCGTTTTGATCCGCTGACACATGCTGGTCCGCCAAATGGCACGATCTGGACCGCAGTTGCGCAAGCTATCTGGGCTGTGCGTTCAACAACGTGTTTTCATGATGCGGTAGTCGCTGCAATTGATCTTGGTGGAGACACCGACACAGTGGCAGCTATTGCCGGCTCAATGGCGGGTGCCTTCTATGGATTGCAGGGAATCCCCATTCGTTGGACAACGTATGTGCACGGTCATGTTGTGATGCCAGACGGTCGCAAAGTGCAATACCGCTGTCAAGATCTTGTTGACACGGCTCGACGCTTGTTGGCTTTGGGGAATGCACCACGTAGTTGGGTTGAGCCTCCAGTGCAGCCCGGGAAGGTACACGAGTTGGGTGTATGGGCATCAAACTTGGATGGTGCGCGATTAGTGCCAAATGATTTTGGTGTTGTGTCTCTCTGCATTACTGACGATCGCTTTATTCATCATCCGTACCGTCGTGGTGTGTACATGCGTGACAGCGAAGGGGATCGCAATCCGGAACTCTTCTTTGTACTGCGCGAGGCGGTGGAAGCAATTGATGCCTTCCTGCAGGAGGGTCGCCAAGTTGTGGTGCACTGTCATGGCGGACGCAGCCGAACCACCTTTGTATTGAAGGCTTGGTACATGTTGCGCGAGGGGAAGACTCATGCTGAAGCTCATCAATGGGTGGGCGATGAATGGCCTCTCTATGAGACCTGGACACGCACTTTCCTTGATGTCCTTGACAACGAATGGTCCGATTATGTGGAGGCCGTGCACCGCGAATGGCCTTAATCGGGGCTACCCGTTTGAGGGGAGGGGTGAAACTAGGGTCTATCCGTGGATTTCAATCGATTGCGCCGTCTCGATACTCGGCTTCATTCTGAGAGATCTTTCGAACCGTCGCAGACTCAATCTCGGCTAGCTCTTGTCTTGGCCGGATTGTGTGGTCTCTTCATGTTGACCGTGGCGATCCGTCAGTACGGACCCACTGTTCACCCCGACGAGTTTGGTTTTCTCACGAATGGTCAAGCCCTCATTGGGCACGATGAAGCCGCCATCCCGACAGGCAGTTTTTATCCTGCTGGTTACGGAATTGTCACTGGACTCGGAGCTCTTCTCAGTGGGTCGATTAGTGGTGCCTACCGTTTTGCGTTGTTGACGAACGTGCTCTTAGCCGTTGCGACGGCTTGGTACGCAGGTCGATTGGCACAGCGTGGCTTCGGTGCATCGCGCAACATGGCGTTATTGATTAGCGCTCTTGTTTTTGTTGTGCCCGGAACCATTGTGTCGGCAATGTTTAGTTGGGCCGAGACAGCCTCACGATTGGCGTTCCTGGTTTTCGTTGGGTTTGTTATGCGCGCCGCACAAGCGCGTTCCCGGGGGCTTGTTCTCGGACTCGGCCTCTTCACTGGTCTGATGCCGGCTCTTCACGGGCGCTTTATCCTGTTGTTGCCCATTGTGTGTTTGCTATTTGCATGGTGGTGGCGCAGAAAAGAGATCACCTTCGTCACGGCGACGATCGCTGTTGCCGTCACAGCAGTTGCGTACTTCTCCACATATCTCTTGAATAAGTTCGTCAAGACCGCGGTCTACACAACGTCATACGATCAAGAGAACAGACTTCTCGAACGGTTGGTGAATCCGGGTGTGTGGCCTGCTTTGCTGCGAACAATGGTGGGGCAGAGCTGGTATCTGATTGCAAGTTCCTGTGGACTCATCGGTATCGCAATCTTTTTCATTGTGTCTCGTGTGGTTGGCAGTGGTGGAAGAAAATCACTGGGGTCTGACGCCGAGCGAGTGACGCTTCTTGTTGTCTTTACGGCGGCGTTCGCGATCATCTTCACCGGTGGGTTGCAATTGCTATACGGCAACCGCGGAGACCATCTCATTTATGGGCGCTATGTCGAGATGATGGTTCCTGCTCTGTTGGTGATTTCTTGTGTGGCGCTTGAACGGTCTTCACTTTTGGCGCAACGAGCTTGGCTTGTCACTGGAGTCGCAATCTTCGGAGTTGCTGCGTTCTATGTCTTCATCGACTTTGGTGATGGCGTGAAGGGCAGTCATTACAGAGACAGCATTGTGTATCCAAACATCGTCGGAATGGACATTGCTCGTTACATCATTCGTCCTGGTCTCATCACGTTTGGACTGTTCTTTGCTGCAGTGGCTTTGGCCTTGTGGACACTTGCCCGCCGAAAGGGCGCCCTCGCAGTCTTGGTACTAGTCGCGTTGTTCTCTGTCAGTTCGACATACTCAGGCCAGAACAGCATCCTGACAAGAACTGCGCGGTTGGAAGCCACAAACCAGACTGTCCAGATGGTGAAGGATTCGGGAGCCGAGCGTGTGGGGTTCGATATTGAGATCCGCAACGATCGCTCTTACTACTACATGAGGTACAAATTGCACCCGATTCGGGTTGTTCGATTCAACACCTCGGGCAGTAATGCCAAGATTCCAAAGATCTTCTCGTGCATCTACGGAGTGGCTTCTAAGCCGCCGTCTGATGGGGAATGGACCATCGTCGCCACAGAGAAGGCAGTCGAAAGAGTACTGTGGCAACGGGCAAATACTGCCCGTTGCTGATCGAAGAAGCCAGGAATAGATATGACCGAGTACACCCCCGACCAGTGCGATGTGAGCGTGGTTCTTCCTATCTACAACGAAAAGGGTCACCTGCGTACCGAGATTGAGCGGATCCGGGAAGCTTTGGAAGCATCAAAGTACTCGTTTGAACTCATCGTGGTGGACGATGGAAGCAATGACGGTTCGGAAGCAGAACTTGCGAACATTCCGGGTATCACGTTGATCACGCATCGTCGAAACTCTGGCAGTGGCGCTGCTCGTCGTACAGGAACCACGGCGGCGCGAGGTCGCGTTGTGGTGTGGACCGATGTCGATATGACGTATCCGAACAATCTGATTCCTGAACTTGTTGATTCGATGGAAGGTGTTGACCATGTTGTTGGTTGGCGTCAGACAGAAGAAGGCACACACAAGTTGTTGCGCACTCCAGCCAAGTGGATCATTCGCAAGCTCGCGAGTTACTTGTCAGAAACCGACATCAAGGACCTGAACTCTGGTCTTCGTGCATTCCGTCGTGATGTGGCCATGCAGTATGTCCATGAGTTGCCCAAGGGCTTCTCATGCGTGACGACGTTGACTATGTCTTTCCTGGGTAATGGATACTCCATCGGCTTTTTCCCTATTGAGTATTTCCCGCGAGCTGGCCGCTCAAAGTTTCACTGGCTGAAAGACACTCGCCGATACATCCTCCAAGTGATTCGTATGACTCTGTCGTACAACCCGCTGAAAGTCTTTTTGCCTATCGGTCTCTTGCTCTTGGGCGCTGGTTTTGTGAAGTTGGGTTTCGATTGGGCTGGTCGAGATTTCCGTCTTGCAGCGAACACGTTGCTTGTGTTCTTCGCTGCTCTGCAAGTCATTACTGTCGGACTGTTGGCTGACCTTGTCGTACGAGCAACAAAGTCTCCTGTCTCGGTGCCGCCCGCCTGATTTCCCGTGAGTGCAACGCAACGCAAAGTTTCAATAGTCGGCGCTGCGCTGTCTGCCAATAAAGGTGCAGCGGCAATGCTTGAGACAGTTATTGCCACACTTCCGTCCACGATGGGGGCTTGTTCTTTTGACATCCTGACGACGTATCCAGAAGCTGACGCACCAAAGATTCCTGTGGGTGCACCGGCACGCGTCGTTGGTCTACAGCCACTGCGATTGGCACTGGTAGAGATTCCTGTTGCATGTCTTGCCCTGATCGCACGAAAACTGCGATTGCCACTTGGGTGGGTGCGTGCACGCGCATGTCGTTCCATTCTTGATTCATCAGTTGTTGTCGATGTCGCAGGCATCTCGTTTGTTGATGGACGTGGCATCCCTATCACGGTGTACAACACGTTGATGACGGGGCTTCCTCTTTTGCTGGGTGTGCCCACTGTGAAAGCAGCACAAGCTCTCGGACCGTTTGCGACTCAGCCCAATCGTCTTCTTGCCAAATTGGTATTGCCTCGTTTGGCTGCTGTCTGTGCTCGTGGTTCGCGGACCAGGGATCATCTCAATACGTTGCAACTTTCTAACGTCACGAATGTTGCGGACTTAGCCTTCTCGTTAGATGAATCAGAGAATCTTCCAAACGCCGTCAAGGCATCACTTGCTTCGGTAGGAGACAAGTTCGTTGTAGTGATGCCGAGTTCGGTTGTGAGGGGCCTCTACGAGTCAACAGGGGCCGATTATGTCTCCGCTGTTGCAGAGTTGATCCGTTCAATCAGGGCAGCGACAGGACTTGCGGTCGTTATTGCGCCACATTCGTACCGTGTGGGTCATCCTGAAGGTCGTATGAATGACGGCCCGGTCTGTCAGCAAGTAGCTGCCGCACTATCTGGTGATTCCATGGTTGTTGGCATCGATGAGGACTTATCGGCGGGAGAACTTCGCCGTCTCATCGGAATGGGTGAGGTGTTGGTGACATCACGTTTTCACGCAATGATTTCTGGACTCTCCACTTGTACGCCGACTGTTGTTGTGGGGTGGAGTCACAAATACCGAGAAGTGTTAGATGATTTTGGATTGGCAGAGTTCGGAATGGACTCAACCGCATTGTCGCATCCAGAGGAGATTGTTGAGCAGGTGCAACGCTGCATCAACAACAAGGCGAACATTGAGGCACAGATTCAACAAGCATTGCCTGCCGTGAAAGAACGATCAGCCCTGAACTTCAGCATCATCGCAGGAGTAGCAAAACCATGAACGTGACATCCGATCTCTCTGGGGTGATCTCATCTGGCATGTGTATCGGTTGCGGTGCGTGTGAGATGGCTGATTCATCAGTCAAGGTGTCTCTCAGTCCCAACCGTCTGATCTACGAACCAGAATCGGCGGGGTCTGCAGCAGCTGCCAGTGTGTGCCCTGCTGTAGCGGTTGATTACGAGGGCCTGCAGAACTATTTGTTCCCTGGGGCCCAGATTGGACCGTTCGGAGTTGTGCGGTCGGTTCATCTATCTCAAAGCACAAACAATGGTCGCAACATGAAGGCCAGTTCTGGTGGGCTCATCAAGGAACTGTTACGTCACCTGTTGTCCAGTAATCAGATCGATGGCGTGATTGCTCTTGATCATGTAGACGGTATTGAATTTGCTGCACGGCTCGTCTCGAGCGCTGATGATGTCGACACATTGCCAGGCTCGATCTATCACAACCTCAAACAGACGCCTGCGCTTCAATTGCTTCGAGACACACCGGGCCGTCTTGCCGTTGTTGCTATTCCGTGTCAACTCGAAGGTCTCTATGCATGGGTGAAGCAAATGGCTCCCGAGCTTCGCGAAAAGATCACCATCACGATTGGGTTGTTGTGCGGATGGCAATACTCGCACCACAGCATTAATGCGATGGGTGAGTATCTCGGATACAACCCTGAAGACATCGCAGACATCTCGTACCGTGGCGGTGGTCCGGTAGGGAAGCTCACAGTCACCACTCGTGATGAAAAAGTGTTTACAGCGAGCCGTCGCGTTGACTTTGGGTATCAGGTGGCATTTGATCGCCACTTCAATACATCGCGATGCCATGTCTGTATCAACCACTCAAACTTCTTGGCAGATCTTGTTGTTGGCGACGCTTGGCTGCCGAGCACCGTGTTTACCAAGACGGGTATCAGTCTTGTGGTCTGTCGTACGGACTTCGCAGAGGCAGCTCTTCAGTCTTTGGTTGACAGTAGAAGCTGTGTCTCTATTCAGGTGGGTGAAGACGAGATTCGTGAATCTCAGACTGATCGTGTTGTTTTCGGAGAGTTCGCCTACGCATATGCCGCGTATCTTCGTGAAATTGGTCTGCATACGCCTGAGTTGCACGGCCCCAATGAGGGCTTCGGCACACTGAAGCCACGTCGACAAGTCACAAAGTTCCATCGAGAGCTTGTCCGCAAGCAGTCTTTAATGGCGGCTCGTCGCTACAAGTACATGAAACTTCGCAAAGCGACCTTGGAGTTGCGCGGCTACATCATGCGCTATGTGCGGTGGTTTATGGTGCGAATACTTCGCGTGAAGAGCTTGAGCGGTCAGCGGAAAGAAATTTCGCGGGATCGTTTCTCAGGCTTTAGTTGATGGAGCTGTTCGAGCAATCAGATGGGCGACTAGTGCGCCCAGAAGATCCACAGCGATAAACACAACTCTGCTCGCGAGCGCCAATGACACTGCCACACCAGGTGTGAGCGCTGTTCCCGCAAGTGCTGTAAATACAGATTCGCGAACACCGATGCCGCCAGGCACTCCGACGACGACGAACCCAGCGAGCCAAGACGCGGATGTAATGAAGAGCATGTGCATGATGCCGATGTCGGCACCGAAGGCTGATGCGGTCACCGAGGTGGATAATGACATCAGAATCCAAGCGGGAAGGTGGGTTGCCGTGAGAATCAGAAGTCGACGAGGTTCGGTCAATGCTGATGCGCGAGGGCTCACCCGATTCAGCACGGTCAGCACCTTGGTACGCAGTGTGGCATTGCTGAAGGCCAGGAAGCCCAGTGCGAATGCGGCGAGGCCAAGGATGCCCACCAATGGGTACGTCCACGACAGCAATGAACCAAGGCAGATAGTGAGTGCCGCAGCGAGATAGGTGGTGACCATGGAAAGTCCTGTGGCTGCATATGCGTCTGGCCGAGGTACACCACCTCTGACTGCCAGCTCTGCACGTCCGACAATGGGCCAGATGCCGCCAGGAACATACTTGCCCAGTTGACCAGCGAAGTACCACGACATCGCCGAACGTGGTGGTGCATGATGACCGCGAGTCACCAACATTCGGGTCCACAGGAATCCGATCAATGTCATCGCGAAGAGACCCAGTAACAAACTGGCAATCAGAGTGACACCGTTTAGTTGTGAGAAGGCATCACTAACTTCATCTCGCTTCGTGAGAAGTGTTCTGACCACAAATGCGACGCCTGCCAACCCGATGAGCACTCCGGCGATTGATGCAAGTTTTGCAAGAAGAGGGCGGCGGTTGCTATTGCTCACTAGATGAGATTACGGCGGTCTTGGAGGAATGGAAACTTTTGACGCACGGCGGTAACCGTGTGTGCGTCGATATCGGCATAAATGATGGTGGCGTCTGACGCTGCATTTGCGATGACTGTGCCGAGTGGGTCAATGATCCGACTGTCTCCGACGTAGTGAAGTCCACCACCGTCACCGACGCGATTGCATCCGATGACATAGGCCTGATTCTCGATGGCTCGAGATGTCAGAAGAGATATCCAATGTTCTCTGCGTGATTCAGGCCAGTTGGCTGGGATGACGAATGCATCGGTGTTCTCTGCCAGTGACCAAAATTCGTTTGCAAATCTCAAGTCATAACAGACGAACAAAGAAATTCGAATGTCGTGGACCGCAATTGTGACAAAGGAGTCGCCTGCACGGAAGTATTTGTCTTCACCGCCGTAGGTAAACGGATGGATCTTTGAGTAGCGATCAAAGGTCCCATTGGGGTGAGCAACAACCAGCGAGTTGAACGGGCGAGGATCGCCGACTTGAATCTCGGGGCAACTTCCACAGATCGTGACGTTGTGCTCCTGCGCCATGCGAGACAAAAATTGTGAGGATGGGCCGCCCAATGGTTCGCCAATATCGTCACGATCAACAACGAAACCAGTGGAGAACATCTCTGACAGCACGATGAATTGCGCGTTGTTGTCTGCTGCCTTCGAAATAAGTGGAGCAAGTGCGGCAAAATTGGCATCACGGTCTGCCCAAGCAATGTCGTGTTGGATGACTGCGATTTTCATGCCCATCTCCTGAGTTTCTCTGCGGCCGCTTGCATAGTGGACGTTTGTTTGCAAAAGGCGAAACGAACCAGATGCCTGCCTTCGTCTGCGTGACGTTGGTCGTAGAGAACTGAACCAGGTATTGCCACAACTCCACAAGCTTCCGGCAGCGCTCGGCAAAAGTCCATGGCGTCACCGTGAGGCCAACGATCTCGAATATCAGCAGTAATGAAGTACGTACCTTCGGGGCGAATCGGATTGAGGTTCGCTGCTTGTAGAGCGGACATCAAGATGTCTCGCTTCGACTGCAAGTCTTTTGCAAGTTGTTGAAAGTACGAATCCGGAAGTCGCAAGCCTGCTGCAATTGCCGATTGGAAAGGAGTCCCGCCTGCAAATGTGAACAACTGTTTCGCCATACGGGTTGCGTGGAGGAGATGGCGAGGGGCACACGCCCAACCAATCTTCCACCCGGTGGTATTGAAGGTCTTGCCTGCAGATGAAATGGTGATCGTGCGCTCTCGCATCCCAGGCAGTGATGCAATCGGAACATGTTGAGCATCGTCGAAAAGGAGATGCTCATAGACCTCGTCGGAGACAACGATGAGGTCATGTTCCTGTGCGATGTCGGCAACCATCTGTAGTTCATCTCTGTTGAAAACCATTCCCGTGGGATTATGTGGCGAGTTCAAGAGAATCACCCGAGTGCGACCGGTGATGGCGCGGCGTAATTCGTCAGCATCAAATCCATAGCGCCCTGTCGGCTGCGGGCGAAGTGTGACAGGGGAGAGAACAGCATCAGCAAGCGCAACGCAGCCTGCGTAGGTGTCGAAGAGTGGTTCAAAAACAATGACCTCATCTCCGGCATTCAAGATGCCAAGCAATGCACCCGCCAGTGCCTCGGTCGCACCCATGGTGACGAGTACCTCTGACTCTGGGTCATAAGAGAGACTCCAGAAGCGCCGCTGGTGCTCACTGATGGCAGTGCGTAAGTCAGGTTGGCCGATTCCAGGGGGATACTGATTGTTGCCACGAGCAATCTCGGCTTGAGCCGCAGAAAGAACTTCGTCTGGGCCGTTGTAGTCAGGAAATCCTTGTCCAAGATTGATTGAGCCAGTCCGAACAGCGAGAGCAGTCATTTCTGCAAAGACAGACGCGCCGAAACCAGCGAGTCGTGTTGTCAATGGCTGTTGTGGGCTCACCACAACAGCGTATTACTCAACGAGGAAGCCTCAGGCTGTCCAGCCCGAGAAGGCGTCAATCATTGCCTTCACGTCGCCCAACGGATACAGAATCGGGCATGTTGCACCGTCTTTCATGTATTCGCGGACTTTCGCACGTGCATCATCAGGGGTGCCAGATGCAGTCAGCATTTGCACAATCTCATCGGGAACCAATTTCGATGCGGCAACTACTTGTTCATGAGTTGCTGGCCACGTGAGCACTTCACCCACTTTGTCAAGGAGAGACTGAGGAACGCCAGACGCCTTCATGATGTGTGGCTGCTGACCGAGATACTGCGTCACCATGAGACGTGCCATGTCGAAAGCTGTTTGACGATCTTCGTGCACGCTGCACACAACAAGTTGTGGGCGATCGATGTCTTCCCACTTGCGCCCAGCTTTGTCTGCACCTTTCGCGAGTGCTTCGATGGCGGTCTTGTTGTAGTCAGGAGACACGAGGTAGTTGAGTACAACTCCGTCTGCGATCTCGCCAGCAAGTTCCATCATCTGCATGCCTGTTGCGCCGAGATAGATGGGTACTTCTTTCGGACGACGCTCTTGGTACACGTAGTCGAGTTCCACGCCATCAAGATGAACAAACTCGCCATTCATAGTGACGGTCTCATTGGCGAGAAGTCCACGAACAGCGGTGATGATTTCTCTCATTGCACGAAGTGGCTTTGCGCGTGAGACGCCAACCTTTGCTGCAAGCGGATCCCACCATGCACCAATTCCGAGAATGACACGACCCGGAGCCAAGTCATCGAGCGTGGAGAACGTTGCAGCTAGACGAGCTGGGTTACGTGTCCAGCAGTCAACAACGCCAGAACCAATCTTGATGGTGTCGGTGACGGCTGCGAATGCAGACATAGGAACAATCGCATCGCGGACTAAGCGGCTATCTGCTTGCCACACGGCTTCAAAGCCTTTTTCTTCTGCGTACTTTGTGTAGTCCATTCCTTCTTTGATGGGGTGTGCATCTTGAAGGTAGATCGCTGCTGGGCTCGTCATAATTTCTCCTGGTCTCGTGTCATTCTTAATCGTTTGAACTGTCGTTCTTTGGTTTCATTGGCAAGCGTGTTCGCCACACTCCGTCTGCATTGTGCAACGCAGCTGCGACGGCGGGTGCTGTCGGTACAAGACCAATTTCACCTACACCCTTAATGCCGTATGGGCTCTTTGGCTGCGGGCATTCCACCAATGTGACTTCAATAGGTGGCACATCTTTGGCGCGCAAGATTCCCAATGAGCGCAATGTCATGTTGGTGGGGAATCCTGTTTCATCACTCGGGAAGTCCTCGGTCAATGCGTATCCAAGACCCATGTGCACTGCGCCTTCAATCTGGCCTTCACACAGTGTTGGGTTCACAGCGCGACCAACGTCATGCACTGCAACAACCTTTTCAATCTCTTGAGTGTCCGGATTCATCACAACGAGTTGTGCTGCGTATCCAAATGCTGAATGAATAGTTGGGTTCTCGACGCCTGGTTCACCAAGATGTTGCGTCCAGTCGACGACGTACTCGCCGATGTAATCAACGCCGATCTTGCGGCCATCTTTGTCTGCTTCCGCGCACGCGTTCCTCACACTTGCTGCGGCCATGAGGGTTCCACGACTACCTGTGGTTTGTCCGAAACCAAGTTGACGAGTGGTGTCAACAATGACTCGGATGCTTGCGGCATCAATACCAAGTTCTTCCACAGCAACTTGCAATGCAACAGTGTGAACGCCTTGACCCATCTCTGTCCATCCGTGACGAACTTCGACGAGGCCGTCAGCACGGAAGTGAACTGCTGCACGAGCAATCTCGCGGAATCCATTTCCAAGGCCGGAGTTCTTGAGGCCGAGACCAAGCCCCACAGCTTTTCCTGCAGCAACCGCTGTGTCGTACTCGTCTTTGATGGTGTCGAGACATGTCTCGGCTCCGAGACAACCATCGTCCATGATTTGGCCAGGACCCCATACTTCGCCCGGATGAATCACGTTGCGCTTACGAATCTCCCAGCCCGAGATTCCTGCCATCTCAGCAAGGCGATCAAGACACCCTTCCATAGCGAACTGCGCTTGGTTTGCGCCGAATCCTCTGAATGCACCACACACAGGGTTGTTGGTGCGAACAGCAACAGACGAAACATCAACCGATGGTGTGTGATAAGGGCCCGTTGCATGTCCTGCTGCACGTTCAAGAACCTTCATACCTACTGACGCATAGGAGCCAGAGTCACCGATCATGCGAGCGCGCACTGCGGTGAGCTTGCCATTGGCATCGCAGCCAACGGTGTATTCCATTTCAATCGGGTGACGCTTCGCATGCATTAACAGGCTCTCTTCGCGAGACAACGTGCATTTCACAGGTTGTTGCAATAGCCATGCTGCTAGTGCAGTTTGACCCTGATTCGACATGTCTTCTTTGCCGCCAAAGGCTCCGCCATTAGAGACGAGTTCAACGGTGACTTTTTCTGTGGGTATCCCGAGAAGCGAACAAATCTGATCACGGTCATCCCAGACACCTTGACCGCCGGAGTACACGTGCATTGTTCCGTCTTTGGAATTTGGAACGGCAAGAGTTGACTCTGGCTCGAGGAACGCGTGTTCAATACGTTGTGTATTGAATGTCTCTGTCACGACGAAAGCACTCGATGCGAGTTGTGCATCAACATCTCCTCGTGAATATTCGCTTCGAGAGAGGACATTGCTGTCTGTTCCCCACACGGCGATGTCTGGATCCGTGATGGCTGCACGGGCATCCACAATGGGACGAAGCGGAGAGTACTGAACGTCAATGAGTTCTGCGGCAGCACGTGCTTCTCGACGTGAGTTGGCAACAACCACTGCGAGAACGTCTCCGGCATATGACGTGCGTTCACCGACTCCGACAAACACTGGCCAGTCTTTATAGATGATTCCGACTTTGTTATCACCGGGAACATCGGCGCGAGTAAACACAGCAACAACACCTGGAGCATTTTTTGCGGCGGTTGTATCGATTGCGGTGATGTCTGCGCGAACATGCTTGGTCAGGTGAAGAGCAGCGTGCAACATGTCAGGAACACGAATGTCATCGACATAACCACGATCGCCGAGAGCAAGTTCGTTTGCTTCGTACTTTGTGCCGCGCGACCCGACTCCGCCAGGTAGTGAGATGTCGACAGGGGATCCCTTTGCAACGGCTTCAATGGCGTCAAGAACTTTGACGTAGCCAGTACAGCGACAGAGGTGTGCGCCCAAGTGACGGGCCATGTCTTCGCGCTTTAAGTCCGCGCCCTTCTTGTCCACTTGCGACTTTGCACGCATGACAATGCCAGGGATGCAGAAACCACATTGCAAGCCGCCACATGCTGCGAACGCATCTGAATAGCGAGTGCGCTCTGCTTCATCGACGCCTTCAAGTGTGGTGATGACTTTGCCTTCAGCCTTGGTGACGGGGTACTGGCAACTGACTTGTGCTTTGCCGTCGATCATGATGGTGCAACAGCCGCACTGGCCCGAAGGAGAACAGCCGTCCTTGGGGGACGTGATGTCTAGTTCATCGCGCAGGGCGGCGAGGAGGTGGGGGTGTTCGACAGAGACAGAAACGTCTCGTCCGTTGACCTTGAAGGAGACGCGGGTTCCAGATGGGGCAATGTCAGTCACCCCCGAAGTTTACAAAATGTAAAAGGGAAGTGGCTGTCCTATATGGCATCCCTGTCGTTGGTGCCCAAAGGAATAGGGTTCGGGGATGGAGAGATCTTGGATTCGCCGCCCCGTCATGGTGCTGGGTGTGGTGTCAATGGCAGTTCTCCTTCTTGCTTTGCTGCCGTTGTGGCTCCCCGTGCTGCTTCTTGTCGACACTGGACGTATGAATTGGCGTTTCCCGCTGGTGCGATTCACAGCATTTGGGCTCATGTGGGCGTGGCTTGAGACTCTTGGCATTGTTGCTGCCGTGTTCTTGTGGGCCGTCGGGCAATCACGAAACCAGAACGCCAACTTTGTTCTGCAGAAGCTGTGGACCCGGGGCGTCGTGGGAGCACTTGGTCTGACAGTTGGTCTGCACATCGAAGTAGAAGGTGCTGACTCGTTGGGAGACGGACCGTTCATTGCACTGTGTCGTCACGCCAGTTTGGCTGATTCCGTGATGAGTGCCTGGGTATTTATGACTGCGTCGGGGCTTCGCCCTCGTTATGTGCTGAAGAAGGAACTCAAGCTCGACCCATGTCTCGATGTTGTCGGTCATCGTCTGCCGAACTATTTCCTTGACAGATCTTCTTCGAATCTTGCTGTTGAGTTGCAAGGAATCGAGCAGATGGCGCAAGGACTCAGTGCTCAAGAGATTGCAGTGATTTTCCCGGAAGGAACTCGCGCGAACGATGTTAAGCGTGCTCGAATTTTGGAACGTCTTCGTGAGCGTGCGCCGGAACGCGCAGTGAAATTGGAAAAGTTGAAATACCTCATGGCACCGAAGACCGCTGGCGTGACGGCTTTACTGGCGGCAGTGCCAAATGCCAAAGTTGTGACGATGTGGCATGCGGGTTTCGATGGTATGGATTCCTTTCGCGGAATCGTTCAGCACCTCGCGAAGAGTGCGGTACGGGTGCATGTGAAGGTGACAGAACATCAGCGTGCGACTGTGGCAACGGGCGAAGCATTCGTTGCGTGGCTCGATGAACAGTGGTGCGCGATGGACCATGCTGTCGGAGTAAGAATCTCAGAACAATCACTGTCAATAGGAGTGAACAATGGGTAATGCAATGTTGATTGCAGCGATCACAATCGCTGTTGTAATGGTGACCACATGGATCATCAGTCTTGTCATAAAGAATGCGTCAATCGTTGACATCGTGTGGGGTGCTGGCTTTGCCATCACGTCATGGGTTCTTGCAATCACGGTTGACGGAAACTCTGGTCGTCAGATACTTCTTGCTGTGATGGTTGGCCTGTGGGGAATGCGTCTTGCGTTGTATCTCGGGAAGAGAAACATTGGGCACGGTGAAGACTGGCGTTACAAGGCGATGCGCAAGAAGAAGGGCAAGAACTTCGGCATCATCAGCCTTGTCACTGTTTTTGGTTTGCAAGGTGCATTGATGTGGACGGTGTCGTTGCCTGTCATTTTGGGCAACGCAGATGATTCGCCGGGCGTTGGCCCCATTGCTGTCATGGGCATCATGTTGTGGGCAGTGGGTTTGATGTTCGAAGCAGTAGGCGACTTTCAACTTGCACGTTTTAAGAAAGACCCTGCAAACGCAACAAAAGTGATGGATAAGGGATTGTGGAGCCTGACACGTCATCCCAACTATTTCGGAGACGCATTGTTGTGGTGGGGTATTGCCATCGTTGGTGCTGAGACAGGCTCCGGTGTGTTCGGCTTCATCGGTCCAGTCGTGATGACATTCTTCTTATTGAAGATTTCAGGTGTTCCTATGTTGGAACGATCACTGAGTCGTCGTCGTGAGGGCTACGCCGATTACGTCGCACGAACAAGTGGCTTCATTCCGCGTCCACCAAAAAAGATCTAACGAGGAAGCTTTATCGGGAGAGTGCATTGGTGATGTCACTCACCAAATCATCAGCATCTTCAAGGCCGATAGAAAAACGCAAGAGCCCTGCTGTCACACCAACTGCATCGAGGGCTTCTTTCGATAGGCCCGCATGTGTGCTTGTTGCTGGATGACAGACGAGAGTCTCGGGACCACCGAAGGAAGTTGCGATGTGCGCCAGTTCAAGTTTTTGAACAAACGCATTGCACTCGTCGAACCCGCCATCAAGTTCCACTGCAACGATGGAACCGCCGTGACGCATCTGGGCTCGTGCCAAATCGTGCTGCGGATGTGATTCAAGGAATGGGTGGAACACGTCCTTGACGGACGAGTGTGCCTGAAGCGCATGAGCAATAGTGAGAGCCGACTTACTTTGACGCTCTGTGCGAACTGCGAGTGTGCGAATGCCGCGCAACGCATTCAGTGCGTCATAGGGCGACGCTGATGCACCGTGCATGACGGAGTACGACCATATGTCGTTGAGAAGATCACGCTCTCCAGCGATGACTCCAAGAAGTGCGTCATTGTGGCCGCCGATTCCCTTGGTCGCTGAATGAAGAACAATGTCGACGCCGAAGTCGAGGGGACGTTGTCCGGTGGGGGTTGCCATCGTTGAGTCGACAACTGTGAAGGGCCCCTTAATCGCGCCTAGCTCTGCCAAGTTGGTAATGGTGAGACGAGGATTCGATGGTGTCTCGGCAAGAACAAGCATGGTGCGACCGGGGATGACTGCCGCTGCGAAAGACCCAGGGACAGCGGGATCAACAAAAGTGGTCTCGATGCCGAAGCGGGCACATGGACCCTGCAAAAACGAGAGCGTGGCGCCATAAATATTGTTCTGGGCAACGATGTGTGAACCCTGGCCACAGAGCGCAAGAACAAGGGATGCCAGGGCGCCCATGCCCGAGGCAAATGCAAGTGCCGACTCGGCTCCTTCCAATTCAGCAACTGCTTGCTCAAATTGTGACACGGTGGGATTGGAGAAGCGGGAATAGAACTCACCGGAGCGAAGGCTGGTTGCGCGCTGTGTGGCATCAGTGAGGCTGGAAGATTCCCAAACAGTAGAAGGCCATAAACCAGGAGCCAGAGATGCAGAAGGCCCACGACCTGCTGTAATCGCTGTTGTATCTGGGTTTTTCGGCATGAAGCGAGGATAACGACTAAATATGACCTCGAGAGGGGTATTTAGGGTCTCAGTCTCTTCGTGGGACTGTGGGGTAGCCTTTCCGCCATGTTCTCTTACTTAGACGCACAAACAGGCAGCATGATTGTCACTGCCATTGCTGGTGGTTTTGCCGGACTCGCCGTTGCCTTCAAGATGGGAATGGCTCGTATCCGTTCCAAGGTCACAGGGAAGCCAATGCCCGCCAATGAGTCGTCAGAAGATGACGAATACGAATCTTCCCACGACTGATCCATGTCAGGAATTTCTCAAGACCCAGGTTCTTTTCGTGACCCCCTGAGCAGGGTTTTTGTCGGTGATGGTCGCGTTGTTCGCGCATTCACACAAGAGGGTGCAAAAGACATCACCGCTGTGTGGGGCAAGAAGTCAATTCAAGGCGCACTGCAATCGGGTGAATTGATTGAGTCGAACATTGTGGAGCCATCCTCGGTCGGTCTTTCTGCTCCGTGGACCTCAGCGATGACTCACCCCATGTTGCCGTTTATTTCGTATCCATACGAGTGGACATTCAGCATGCTCAAAGATGCAGCTCTCTTGCAATTGAAGCTCACTCGTGAGACTTTGGCTGATGGCATTGGTCTGAAAGACGCAACTCCGTACAACGTGCAGTTCATTGGATCGCGCCCGCAGTTCATTGATGCCGGTTCATTCGAGAGGCGCCGTAAAGGCGACCCTTGGTACGGATACAAGCAGTTCTGCGAGATGTATCTGTATCCACTCATGATGCAGGCGTACCTCGGTGTGCAGTACCAGCCGTACCTTCGTGGTTCGGTGAACGGTATCTCTCCTGAGACGATGCGTAAGTTGTTGCCAGCCAGCATTCGCCATCCTCGCAAGGGTCGCCTCACTCATGTTGTGTTGCATGCGGCCGCGTCCACACGTTTTGCAGATTCCAACACCGACGTGAAGAAGGCAACTGCCAAGGCAGGCATGAATGCTCAGGTTCTTGATGCAACCATGCGCAAGTTGGAAAAGATTGTTCAGAAGTTGAATCTTGGTGACAAGAAGTCAACATGGTCGAACTACTCCGAGCGTGGCCACTACCTCGAATCAAGCCTTGATGAGAAGCAGAAGTTCGTTCGCGATGCTGTTGCTTCTGCGCCACGCAAGCAAGTCTGGGATATTGGTTGTAACGACGGTGTCTTTAGCCGTATTGCATCTGCTCATTCCGATTACGTCGTTGCAATGGATGCCGACCCATTGGTGGTTGATCGTTTGTATAACACGCTGAAGGCGGAGAAGAACGACAAGATTCTTCCGTTGTATGTCGATCTCACCGACTCCGGTGGCGGAGTTGGCTGGCGCGGTCTTGAACGTCCTGGTGTGTTCCATCGTGGACACCCCGACATCGTGATGGCTCTTGCAGTGATTCACCACATGGCAATCACGTTCAATGTGCCCATCGCATCGCAGCTCGACATGTTCCGAGATTTGTCTCCCGAACTCATTATTGAGATGCCTCACGCAGATGATCCCATGGTGCGCAAGCTCCTGCAGAACAAGCGCGATGGTATCCATGACGATTTCAATCTTGAGAATTTTGAGCGTTTGCTCTCAGAGCGCTTCGACATCAAGTCAAAGATGCTTCTTGCAGGCGGAACTCGCACCATCTTCCACGCTGTCCGCAAGGGCTAATGGCGTCAGGGGAGTCCTTTCGGAACCCCTGTAGAGTTGAGGTGTTGCAGTGCATGCACTGCTTCTGGCGACGTGGCGGAATGGTTTACGCAGCGGCCTGCAAAGCCGTTTATCCGAGTTCGATTCTCGGCGTCGCCTCCATTTGATAACTGACGCAGTTACTTCTGATACTGCATCGTGACCAGCGTCACTGATACCGTCTGCCCATGCTGACTCGTGTTGAAGCCATTGCAGAACTGACTTCTTCAGGAAGTCCCTTCGAACTTGAGACTGTGAACATTCATGGGAATCCTCTTCGTGTCTTTAAAAATGCTCCCACGTCATTGCGCGATGTGTGGCTCTCGGCAGCGCAGCGAGGTGACGCACCGTACTTTCATTACGACGATGTCACGACCACGTATGGGGGTGCCCATCAACAGGTGACTTCCGTTGCCGCGTGGCTTGCAAAGCGTGGAGTCAAGAAAGGCGATCGTGTCGCCGTTGGTATGCGTAATTATCCCGAGTGGGCAATGGCACATTGGGCGATTCAGTGCATTGGTGCGGTCACCGTCAGCTTGAACGCATGGTGGATTGCCGATGAGTTGAAGTACGCCTTCACAGACTCTGGGGCTACTGCAGCAATTGTCGATGGGGAACGTCTGGAGAGGCTCTCCGATGAATTGTTCTCAGATTGCGGCGTGCACTCTGTGCTGGTGGTTCGTGGAGAGACTCGTGCAGGAACTTTTGCGTGGTCAGACATTGCGAGCAACACGTCAGCGGTGTTGCCAGATGTGGTGATCAACGCAGATGATGATGCGACAATTCTGTACACATCGGGCACAACTGGTTTTCCGAAAGGTGCTGCTGGCAGTCACCGCAACTACATCACCAATATCTGGAACGGCCTGTTTGCGGTTGCGCTTGCCGGAAAGATGGCAGGTGTCGCGCCATCGCCCTCAAATGCGCCAAAACCCCAGGCAATTGCCTTCACGACATTCCCGTATTTCCATATTGCCGGGCTCTGTGGGATGACATCGCATACCAACAACGGTGGAGCCATTGTTTCGCAATTCAAGTGGGACCCCGCAGATGCAATGCGCTTGATTGAGAAATACAAAGTCGCTTCATTCGGCGGTGTTCCAACTGTTGTTCGATCCATGTTGGAACACCCTGACCGCGACAAGTATGACTTGTCGAGTTTGACAGCAATTTCACAGGGGGGCGCACCCGTTGCGCCGGACTCTGTCGCACGGATTGAAAAGGATTTCGCTGGCAAGGTCGGTGCCGCAAACGGATACGGACTCACCGAAACCACAGCAGCGATTATCGGCAACAGTGGCGCTGCGTACTTCGCCAAGAAGGACAGTGTGGGTCTTCCTTATGTGGGAACCGATATCCGCATTGTCGGGGAAGATGGCCAAGATGTTTCGCCAGGATCCATTGGAGAAATTTGGGTATACGGCCCCAACAATGTGCGTGGATATTGGAACAAGCCAGAGGAAACTGCAAAAGCGTTCACGGATGGTTGGTTCCATACGGGTGATGCCGGACTCATTGACCCTGATGGCTTCATCTATGTGGTGGATCGCATCAAGGACATGGTGTTGCGAGGCGGCGAGAATGTCTATTGCGTGGAAGTGGAGACTGTTCTCTTTGAAGCCGATGCGGTGAAGGATTGTGCCGTCATCGGTATACCGCATGACAAGCTGGGTGAAGAAGTGGCGGCTGTCATTGTTGCCGCTGATGGTCATGGTCCTCAGAGTGCTGAAAATGTTCTTGACCATCTCCGTTCACGTTTGGCAGGTTTCAAGGTGCCCAGCAAGGTGTTTTGGCACCACGAGGACTTGCCTCGGAACGCTGCAGGAAAAGTGTTGAAGAAGGACTTGAGGGACCTGTACTCCTAACCAACTTGATACACGCCGGTCCAATCAATTCCCCAGTTACTGATGGACCTTTGGGTTTGTCCATTGGGTAGTTGGAGAACTCCGACACCAGCGATCTTGTTGGTCGTGAAGAGCGAGTAATAGAACCGATTAATGGATCCCATCACCGCATTCTTTTGAATGTATGAGGTGGCTTGTCGATAATAGGTAGCCGCATCGCTTGCAGTTGCTTGTGCCTGTCCTGCATAGAGGAAGTCGTCAATTTTTGTGTCATCGTGATGATTGAGTCCGAGAACGGGCCCGAGGGAAGCACCAAGTAATTGCTTCACCGGATTCATGCTGCTTGGACACGGAACTGGGAAAGCAAATGCTGCTGAACGCTTCTCGCACTATCTGCGAGATCATCAGAAAGCGATTGCGATAAATGTGTTAGCGCTAGAGACTGTGAATCTTCCTGCACTCAGTAACGGTGAGATCGTGCATGAGGCTCATCGCAAATGGAGAGAACTCGTATCGCGCTCGTAAGCGAAATGACTACGACCATCCGCCAGAGAAAGAGACGAACTGGCCAGTTGCAAACGTGCTCTTGCCGTCGAGGTACGGCATGCAGAAGTGTGCAAACTCATCCACTCCACCAAGTCGGTTGAGAGGAACTTGCGATTCAATCTTCTTACGTGTCTCGGGATCATCGGCCCCTGTTGCTCGGCGAAACTCGGGGAAGTCCATAAAGTTTGTTCCGACAGCGTTGACTTGCACGTTGTTCTTGGCCATTTCCATCGCGGAGTTCTTGGCGAGCATGGTGGCAGCGGATCTCATGGAGGAATACAACGGCGCACCGGGCGTGGGGCGTGCGGCGGACGCACTGGTGATGAGGAGAACCTGACCCGACCGCTGGGTCACCATGGTGGGCAATGTGGCTTTGAGGAACTCATACGGGGCTACGACGCAGCCGTTGTAGACCTTGTCGAGGTCTTCTCGGCTGGACTTAAGAATGGATCCCGTGACGATGAGTCCAGAGAACATGACAGCCGAATCAATGCGACCAAAGACGTCAAGGGCGGTCTGAACCAGTTTCTGTGGATTCTCCGGTCGTGTGAGGTCCCGAACCTGGGAAACGCTCGCAACCGTTGCCCCAAGAGCCTCAAGCTCTGCAGCTAGGCCATCTGCGGGGTCGCCGACGACGATGTCGTATCCAGAAGTAGCCAGGGCCCTAGCCAGGGGTGGGCCGACATAAAAGCTGCCGTCATTGATGATGGCGACGGGACGAGTGTGCTGGGTCATGAGATTCTCCCTTGAGCGATGGGGAGAACCTAGTGGAAGGCGCCGGGAGGGGGCTGAGTGACCCCTATTCGGGGCACTGAAGTAATTGTCAGATACAAGTGACCTAGGACACAAATATGCATCATTGGCTTGAAATGCACCCTGTTCCTTGGTCTAAGGTGAAATGAGGCACACAAGTGTGTGCACCATTCATGGGGGTATTTGAATGAAAACACAAGGAAGAGTCATTCGTTCGCGAATGACAAAGCGCCTGGGGGCAGCACTCAGTGTTGCGCTCATTGGCTCAACCCTTGCGGCCACAGGTTCGCAAGCGGCTCCAAAGCCTGAAGCAGGAGCGCCGAAATACGGCGGAACTGTCACGATGTTGATCGACGGATCAATCGCTGGACATTGCTTCGCAAATGCATTGCCTGGTGGCCCTCTCGGAGCATCTCGCTCAATCTATGAGAGCCTTGTTGAGCGAACCAACAAAGGTAAGTACGTCGGATTTCTCGCTGAGTCGTTCACTTCAAGTGATAACAAGGTGTGGAACATCAAGCTCCGTTCGGGAATCACGTATTCAAACGGTGAGGCTTTCAATGCTGCATCTGTAAAACAGAACATTGACATCGGTCGTGGAGCTGTTGCGACATACCTTTCAACCGGTGTGGGTATCAACTCCAATATTCTGCAAGTTGATGTTGTAGATGATTTGAATGTTCGTGTGACGCTTGAGCGTCCCGACAACGACTTCCTTGGCCTGATGTATCGCGCTGGTCGCTACGTCATGCGAGCACCAGCTCAGATTGCTGATCGTGCAACCTGTTCGACCAATCCAATTGGCACAGGTCCATTCAAGCTTCAGTCATTCACGCAAGATGAACAAGTTGTGGTGAAGAACCCAACGTACTGGCGTAAGGATGCCAAGGGTCGTCAGTTGCCGTACCTCGACAAGATTGAGTTCATTGTCGTGAAAGAAGCATCGCAGCGTGCAGCATCTGTGCGCCGTGGTACTGCTGATGCAGGCTTCTTCGTGCAAGGCGATGCCACGTTCACGAATGACTTGGCAAACCGCAAGTCTTTAGTGACTGGCTATAAGTCAACACAGACCGCTTGGGGCCAGTGGATGCCAAACCAGAACAAGCCTGGCTCTCCGTTCAAGTTCTTGAATTGTCGCTTGGCTGCTGCTCATTCCATTGACTGGAAGAGCTATAACAGAGTGCGTCTGAAGGGCACTGGTGACTATTCCGGCTCAGTTGTCGGCAAGTCACACATCATGTACACCAAGAAGGGTGCTCCGACATACAACTTGGCCAAGGCAAAGGATTATCTTGCGAAGTGCAACACAGATCTTGGTGCAGCTGCTCCGATGAAGATCACGTTGTACGCAGATACCAGTACTCAGTCTCAGAACAACACAAAGTTCATTCAGAAGTCGATGGAGAAGGCAGGAATTCTTTTCAATTCTCCTTTCATCGGTGAGTCTGCTCTGTTGGTCTCAAAGATTTACAAGGGTGGCGGAAACGACTTTGACTTCGCGGAAGGTACTCCTGCAGAAGGTGGCTCTCCTGGTTACGTAATTCCGTTCTTCGTGAGTAAGGCATTTATGACTGGAACAGTCAACCCAATCGCCAACACGGCGTACGGCAAGGTGTACAACACTGTTATCGCCTTGGGTAACCACAGCGACAGCAAGGTTGACGATTTGATCTATGCCGCTCAGGCAGAGAAGGATCCGAAGCTTGCGAAAACGAAGTGGCAAGCTGCTACGCAGTACATCCAAGAACAGGGTATTGCGATTCCAGCAGTGCACGGTGGTTTCCAGGTGTATGTCAACAACAAGTCAAAGCTTCGCGGAATCGGAACTTTGAAGATGCCTAGCGGTGATCGTGCAGACACCGTTGAAACAAAGGGCTTCGAGTGGACAGGAATCTGGAAGGGCTAAGCCCATCTAGAACAACTTCTACGGAAGGGACGGTGGCCATCGGGTCACCGTCCCTTTTGCATTCCAGGGCTAGTCGGAGCGATGTGAGCGCCTACGGTATGGGTATGAAGGTTGCTCTCACAATTGTCGATCATCTTCGCCGAGCCGAGCAGGTATATGGCGATCGAATTGCCATCATTGATGAGCCAGATCAGCCGAGCGAGTCGTGGGGTTCCATCACCTATACCGAGATGGCCAGACGAGCTCGCGCGCAAGCAGCAGGCCTCGATGCGCTCGGAGTACCACAGGGTGCACGCGTTGCAGTGGTCTCGCAGAACTCAGCTCGATTACTTACTGCCTTCTTTGGGGTGAGTGGATTTGGGCGCGTACTCGTACCCATCAATTTTCGACTCGTTGCTGAAGAAGTGAAGTACATCATTGAGCATTCCGGGGCTGAGGTGCTGATTATTGACCCGGAACTGGAAGAGGCGTTGTCTGATGTGCAGGCCAAACACAAGTTCATCATCGGTGCAGAATCTGATGCGGTCTTGTACAAGTTCGATACGCAGCCCAAGGCGTGGGTTCCAGATGAGGACGCCACGGCCACGATTAACTACACCAGTGGCACAACGGCTCGTCCGAAGGGTGTGCAACTCACACACCGCAGTCTGTGGGTGAACTCTGCGGTCTTCGGTTGGCAGATGAATGTCAATGAGAGCGATGTGTATCTGCACACTCTGCCTCAGTTTCACGTCAACGGCTGGGGAATGGTCTATGCGGTGACGTCAATGGGTGGAACTCACGTGATCTTGCGCAAGGTGGACGGAGCGGAGATTCTGTCTCGTGTTAATCGTCATGGTGTCACGATGCTGTGCGGTGCACCGGCTGTGGCAAACATGATTTTGGATGCAGCGAGTGAATCTAATGCGACTACTCGGCGAGGTGAAGTGCGAATGGTCGTCGCAGGCGCTCCGCCACCTACCAAGACGATTGAGCGCATTGAAACCGAACTTGGTTGGGAGTTTGTACAGATCTACGGATTAACAGAGACCTCGCCATTGCTCACCATGAACCGCTCTCGTCAGGAATGGAAGTCATTGTCTCCAAGTGAACGTGCGAGCAAGTTGGCTGCTGCCGGCTCACCTGCTCTGGGCGTCGAAGTAGAGATTGACCCATCAGGTGAAGTGCTCGCACGTGGAAACACAGTGATGGGTGGCTACTGGAACCAGCCTGAAGAGACCGGCAAGGCCATTGTTGACGGATGGTTCCGCACGGGAGATGGTGGTTACTTAGGCGAGAACCATTACCTCACGATTGCAGATCGCAAGAAAGACGTCATTGTGTCTGGTGGGGAGAATGTCTCATCTATCGAGGTGGAAGACGCAGTGTTCTCACATCCTGAAGTTGCAGAGGTCGCTGTCATCGGCATCCCCGATGACAAGTGGGGCGAGAAAGTGTTGGCACTTGTTGTGAAGTCGCCGGGTTCATCGCTGACTGAAGCTGACCTCATTGCTCACGTACGCACCAAACTCGCTGCGTACAAGTGCCCCAAGGTTGTGGAGTTCCGAACTGAGCTTGCTCGCACGGCCACAGGCAAACTGCAGAAGTTCATTCTTCGTGCGCCGTATTGGGAAGGCTTCGAGCGCCAAGTGAACTAATTCGTTCAGTGAGTCGACAAGAGTCGTCTGAACGTGAGATTGATGCGTGGGTCAGCAACACGGGGCATTTTCGGAATGCGATGCTCCCAGCATTTTTGGCTGAGTCCCGACATCACGAGGAGAGACCCATGACCGAGAGGAGCCGACACCACTTCGCCAGTCTCACGGTGTCTCATGTCGAACCGACGCTCAGCACCTAAGGAGATGGATGCGATCAGAGGCTCAGAGCCATTGATGAGTTCATCATCAGAGTGCCAACCGAGGTGATCGTTGCCGTCTCTATAGAAGTTCACGAGAACACCGTTAAATGAATGAGCGGTTTGCCTTTCACATTGTTCACGGATACTTCGAAGAAGGGGAGTCCACGGCTGAGGTGTGCGTGCACTACCTGAATACGTATAGGTCTGTCCTTCGGAGTGCCATGTGGAGAGGCGAGGTTCGTCAACGACTTTGCCGTACATCAACAGGCGTTGTTGCTCCCAGGCGTTTTCTCGTATGAGTTCGACGAGAGCTGCATCGGCTTCATCTTCGGTGAGAAACTCCGGAACGAGCAGTGCCGAACCGTCCCCAGACAAAAGCTCTCCACCAAATGGAAATGACTGCTGAACAGCCACCAGGGAATTACTCGCCGACGGGGTGATGGCAGGCCACGAAGTGGCCCAATGAGACTTCGCGAAGCTGCGGCTCTTCCTGAGCACACAAATCGGAAGCCTGTGGACAGCGCGTACGGAAACGGCAGCCCGATGGAGGGTTCAAAGGTGACGGTGGCTCGCCCTGAATCAGATTGCCCGAGATGGGGCGATCTGGGTCGGGGATAGGTACAGAGCCAACAAGAGCCTTCGTGTAGTGGTGCTTGGTGTTTTGGTACAACTCCTCAGGCGGAGCAACTTCACATACCTTGCCCAGATACATCACCATCACGCGAGTACTGACTGCCTTCACGACTGCGAGGTCGTGAGAGATGAAGATTAAGGTCAGGCCGTAACGGTCCTTCATGTCCTGCAACAGGTTCAGAATCTGTGCCTGCACACTTACGTCGAGCGCCGATACTGGCTCGTCACAAATGATCATCGTTGGGTCGAGTGCCAAGGACCGAGCGATGCTGATTCGCTGACACTGGCCACCTGAGAACTCATATGAGCGACGATCACGCACAACCGCTGGATCGAGGTTTGCTGCAAGAAGCAGTTCATCAATCTTTGCGCTGATCTCGACCTCGTTGCCACGATTCCATACCCGCAGTGGTTCTGCGATGACTTCGCTAACAGGAAGGCGAGGATCAAGGGAGCTCACAGGGTCCTGGAAGATCATTTGCATCGCAGGACGCATGTCGCGCAATTCCTTCTTGCCCATGGTGGTGAGCTCCTTGGAAAGGAAGTTCACTGAGCCACCGGTGGGCTTAGGAAGTTGAAGAATTGCTTTACCAAGTGTGGACTTGCCACAACCTGACTCACCCACAACGGCGAGAGTTTCGCCACGGATGAGGTCAAAGCTAACCCCTGACACAGCCTTGACGATTTGGTTCTTGCCGAGTTTGAACTCAACGACGAGGTCATTGACCTCGAGAACGACATCGCCTTCGGGCCGCATGTGGGCCTTTCCGCTACCAGCCATTACTTGCCTCCTCCGAGTGGGAACCAACAACGATAGAAGTGGTTGTCTCCGTCATCTTTCAATGGCGGCTTTTCTGCGCGGCACTTGTCCTGCACATATTCGCAACGGTTGGCAAATGCACAACCTGGCTCGTCCTTGGTGGGGTCGGGGAGACGACCCTCAACGACGGGCAAACGAGTTCCGGTGGGTGTCTCAAGTCGTGGAATCGACTTGAGGAGCGCCTCTGTGTATGGCATCTTCATATTTGCGAAGAGGGAACGCGTTGGGGCGTACTCCACCATGTCACCGGCATACATCACCGCAATCTGATCCGTGTGGCCTGCAACAACACCAAGGTCGTGAGTCACCAAAATCATTGACATATCAAATTCTTTGCGAAGTTCTGTCAACAGCTCAAGTACCTGCGCCTGCACTGTTACGTCGAGTGCCGTTGTCGGCTCGTCAGCAAAGAGCATCTCAGGGTTGCATGAAACAGCAATAGCAATCATGATGCGTTGACGCATGCCACCAGAAAGCTGATACGGAAACTTCCTCAGCATGCCCTCTGGGTCGGGGATACGCACTCGCTTAAGGAGCGCAATAGCGCGTTCGGTTGCTGCTCGCTTGTCCATACCGATGCGCTCGGTAAGGCTTTCTGTGAGTTGGTCACCAATGCGACGAACTGGGTTTAATGCAGTCATTGGATCTTGGAAGATCATGGCCATGCCAGTTCCCCACAGATTACGAACTTCGACAGAGGACAATTCTGAAATCAATTCACCGCGGTACTTGATATCTCCGGTACGCGTTGCGGTGGAGGGAAGAAGACCCATGGTTGCACGTGAAAGAACAGTCTTTCCTGATCCGGATTCACCCACGACACCGAGACTTTGGCCCTTGCGAAGATTGATGGTGACATCACGAACCGCCTTCAAATTGCCACGAGGAGTCGCAAATGAAACGTCTAAGCCATCAATTGTCAGAAGGTCTGATTCGAGCGACAGTTTTGACTCGACGATGGGTGTTGTCATTGTGTCGAACTTGTCGTAAATCACCTGGGTACCTGAGACAAGGTCCCAAATATTGCGATTGCGATCGTTACGCAATGGCACCGATGAATAGGCATAGACGGCCGCAATCGTTAGGACAAGCCTGAGAAGACCGTTCTCCAGGCCGATGGCGTTGAGAACCACGGTCGGGACCGCGATTGCGATTGCAAGACCTGCATGACCGACAAGTGTCGCTAGAAGTCCGCGACGAATAATCATCTGAGTCATGGTGAGTGGGACCAATGTCTTCGCATCGACCACGCGCATGTTCATTCGTTTCTTTGCAAATGAAGTACCACTCTTTTGGCGACCGGCGTTCACTTGCAGTGCAAGCCACAAAACCGAGGTAACGGCGAGAGACACATTGACACCTGCGAGGATGGCAATCACGATAAACGCCACTACATAAACAGCCTCTTCAAGAAGGAAAGCCTTCAGGCGACGAGATGGATCTGCGAGGTAGACGCCTGGCTCGGCATCTTGTGCAAATGGCAGTGGACGTTCAGCAACAGTCGAAAAGTTGCTCATATCTTTGACTCCCTCTTGTCGAGTTTGATTCGGACGTAGTCGCCGAACCAGTTGAATGAGATAACTGTGAATGCAATGCACAATGCGGGGAGATACACCTCGTGAGGTGAGTATTCAATGTTGCCGCGCCCATTGGCCAGCATTGAGCCCCATGAAGCACCACCGGGAATACCAATTCCGAGAAGAGCAAGTGAGCCCTCAACGATGATGACTGAGCCAACAGCGAGGAAGCCGATGGCCAAGATGGCTGGTGCAACGTTCGGGAGGATGTGCTTACGAATAATGAAGAAATTCTTCGAGCCCATTGACTTTGACGCCAAAACGAACTCTCGGCTGCCCCACTGAAGAGCAGATCCGCGTGCGATGCGACCAAGAATCGGAATAATCACGATGATCAAGGAGATGATCAACACGACAACTCGTCGGGTCATTGAAGCCGGATTGTTCTCATCGGAGTAGGCGAGGACGGAAAGCAAAGCTAATGACAACACAAGGTTGGGGATTGACAACATGATGTTGAAAATCATGGTGACTGCGAAGTCATACTTCCCGCGGAAATATGCAGCGGTGATTCCGATGAAGCTTCCGATGCCACCGCCAATGAGTACGGCTACAAGTGAAACGATGATCGAGATCTTCGCTCCATTTACAATTGATGCCATCATGTCGTAGCCATCATTGGTGGTACCAAGGATGTGACTGGGGTGAAATGGTGCAACACCGAGATTGTCGTAGGACGCTTCGTCCCACTGAGGCGTGGGAAGCACCCATCCGAAGAGTGCAAGGAACATGACCAAAGAAATCCATGCGCTAGCCAAATAAAAACCAATGGTCTTTCGTGGTTTCTTCGTCTTGACGACTGGCTCTGCAGTCTCTGTTGATGAAAGTGAATTCTCAGGCACGGCGTTCCCTTGTTCGTGGGTCAGTGATTTGTGTAAGAAGATCGACCATCGTGTTGAAGAACACGTAGCCAATTGAGATCAATGCGATGAGTGTTTGCATGGCGACAACTTGTCGAGCACCGATGGAGTAGAAGATTTCGTATCCGATACCGGGGATAACGAAAATTGTTTCAATAACGATTGTTCCTCCGATGAGACCACCCATGTTCAATGCAGCAGAGGTGAGCAAAGTGGTACTTGATGGACGGAAGACGTGGCGCCAAAGCACGCGACGGTTTGAGATGCCCTTCGATGCTGCCATCGTCACATAGTCATCTTTCAATGTTGCAATTACATCGGTGCGCAAGAGACGTGTGTAACCAGAAGCTAAACCGAACGCAAGACTCATGACGGGAAGAATCATCAGCTTGAGGTGTTCACCGAGATTCTCGGAAGGACTGACGTATCCGATGGGGTCAACCCATCCGAGATTGACAGCGAAGATCAAAGAGAAGATGAGCGCAAGAGCAAAGCTGGGAAATGACACAGTGGTGAACATCACAGTGCTTGTGATTCGGTCGAAGCGCTTGCCTTCTTTGTACGCAGATGCAAGTCCGAGTGGGATGGCGAATGTGAGCGCAACAATCTGTGCGTAGATGATCAACATCAAAGTGACCGGAAGTGTGTCTGCAATGACACCGCCTAAATCTCGGTAGCCGCCGTTGAGGTAATACTTTCCGAAGTCGCCAGTGAAAACATCGGAAAACCATTTCCAGTAGTAACCAAACAGTCCACGATCGAGCCCTGTTTCTTTAGCGATTTCTATCTGTTGGACAATAGATCCATTAGGAATCATGATTGCTGCAGGATCGCCTGGAAGTAATCGCATCAGTAATGAAAGCAAGAACGTTGCGATCACGACGATTGAAAACATGGGAATCAAGCGCCGCAACAATTGCCGCAAAATATTCATAGCAAGTACCCCCTTGGTGCTTCTTTCAATCTAATACAACGAAAGGGGCGGTGCCCAACTTGGACACCGCCCCTTTCGGGTTAACTTCGCGAACGAAGTTGACTACCTAGTGCTTACTTCTTGTAAACGCCGGTCCAGTCAATTCCCCAGTTAGTGACGAGACGCTGGGTCTTACCTTCTGGAAGTTGAAGTGTTCCGATTCCACCAAGCTTCTTCGTTGTGAAGAGTGCGTAGTAGCCATGCTGGATAGAAGTCATGAAGCCATTTGTCTGCAAGTATGCAGTGCCTTCCTGATACTTCGCCTTGGCTGCTGCCTTGGTTGTTGCTGCTTGACCAGCGAAGAATGCAGCGTCGACGTTTGCATCGAGGTGCTTGTTCAAGTTGAGCAAGCCACCAAGAACGCCACGGAATGATCCGGCCACTGGGTTGGTGCTTCCTGCTGGGAACATGTTTGTTGCAACGAATGGCAAGTTGAAAGCCACATCGGTTCCTTCAAACAAGAGAAGAGGAAGAATGTCGTATGCCTGCTGTTGTGCGAATGGCACTGTTGGGTTGAATGCCTTCGCAATGATCACTGCAGCTTCTTCAACAACCATGTTCACGGTGATTCCACACTTGGCCCACTGATTAATCAGGAACTTAGCGTTTGCCTGTGAAGCGCTTGATGCGTCAGCTGGGATGCTCAAAGTAAGTGATGTTGCACCTGTCTCTGCATAGTATGCAGCAAGGTTTGCCTTGGCAGTCTTCACACTGAACTTTCCAAAACCACGAGTGGTGTACATCACGCTTGATGGACCAACAAGTGACTTAGCAACAACAGATTCACCCTTAGCACGGACCTTGACGAAGTTCTCTCGGTCGATGCAGTTGACAACTGCAAGACGAGCGTTCTTGTTTGCCAATGGAGAGCCGGTCTTACCCTGGTTCAACCAGATTGATGGGTAGTACTCGTTTGGTGACTTGTACTCTGTCACAACGCTCTTGCGCTGGCGGAGGTCCTTGATGAAGGTTCCTTCTGAGAAAGAGGTGAACATACCTGCGTCGAGTGTTCCGCGGCGGACAGCAGCTGCGCGCTGTGAGCCTTCCTTCACGTTGGTGAAAGTGATCTTGTCGAGGTATGGCAACTTAGCGGAAGGATTCTTAGGGTCCTTGCGCCAGTAGTTCTCATTCTTTACTGCAACGAGGTCGTTGCTGTTCCACGACTGAACCTTGAAAGGTCCTGTTCCGATGGCGGTTGTTGAACAGGTACCTGTTGCGCCACCTGTAGCGAGCTGAGCATCAGCGCGCATGAAAAGACGTCCGGAAGCGTAGAGCGTTCCGAGGAAGTCGTTCTGTGCACGGTGAAGTGAGAACCTCACGACGTAGTCGCTGACCTTGGCGAAGTTAGCAATATTGGCACCAAATGTGATGTTGGTTCCAACACCGATGCCTTGTGCTGCACGACGGCCAGAGTTGACGTTCATGTTTGAAACCACAGAGTCAGCATTGAAAACTTGACCATTGTGGAATGTCACGCCTTGACGGAGTGTGATGTCCCAAGTCTTGAAGTCGGCTGATGGAGCCCAGCTTTGTGCAAGAAGACCAACGAAGTCGTTTCCACGAGTCTTCTCAACAAGGCCTTCATAGATTGCGCGAGTTGCCATCAAAGATGAGTTCGCTGGGTTGTTGTTGTTGCAGAAACCGGGGAACGTGTCGAAAATTCCGACTTTAATTTCGCCTCCGGATTTTGCGGCCGACGTGGAAGCAGCGTTGCTTCCTGTCGAAGCCACGGTGGACACCGCAATAGTGGCGGCGATTGCTGCCCCTACGCGACGCATCACGCGTGACCGTGTGGTCTGACGTTGTGTCATTGAGTTACCCCCAAATAAGCACACCACCGTGGTGTGACTGAGGACACGATAGCAGTAGGTGTGTCCTACGACATAGGCAACTCAGGGATAAAAGAGGTTGTCTTCGACAAGTGATTACACCGGCTGAGGTGAATTACTCTCACCCGTTCCTGTCATCGTCCTTGGCGTCTAGGAGACGGAGAGGTGAACCTTAATGGCGCCTGACTTGCGATCATTGGCAACCCGAAAAGCTTCGGGCGCGTCGGTCAATGTGAATCGATGGGTCACAACTGCATCTATAAGGGAAGGCAGCCGAGCCAAGATGTCGACCGCCTCCTCGAAATCGTGGTGTTCATGATTGTGTCCATAGAAGATGGACGGAATCACCGTGATCTCCTTCATCATGAGTGTGTTGTTCAGGGTGACTGGGCTCCAGAACATTCCGAACTCCAGAAGGGTGCCGCACGGGCGGGTCGCCTGCACACATGCGTCGAATGATTGTTGTGAGCACACGGCGTCGAACGACACGTCATAGTTAAGGCCAGCTTCAGAGACGGGGTGGGCGCCGACCTTCTCGGCTGCGAGTGCTTGGTGCGGGTGTCGGATCACGATGTCGACGATCACTCCGCGATCGACAAGAACTGCTGCCGCCAGAAGACCGATGGAACCTGCGCCAATAATGACGGCTCGACTTCCTGCCTGAATACCGGATCGATTGATGCCGTGAATGACAACCGCTAAGGGTTCGACTAGGCCAACTGAAGCCGGGTCAACGCCAGACGGCATGGGGAAGATCTGATTCGGATCGACACGAACCATCTCTGCGAGTCCACCATCGCGAGACATTCCGTGAAGTGATCTGCCCGCCATAGAACACGTGTGGGAAAACCCCGAGGTGCACTGGGCACATGTGCCGCATTCTCCGGTCGGACGAACAGCTACCAATTGCCCATGTGTTGTGAGTCCGCCGAACTCATGCCCGAGAACGACCCCTGAGAGGCCGGCTTCAATCATGTGAAGGTCGCTACCGCAGATACCACTAGAGGTCACTGTGATGAGTTCTCCGAAACCATCGGGGATGTCTTTTTCAACGACAGTAATAACGCCTTGGGTTGCGATGACAGCAAGCATGGGCCTAACGGTAGTCGTTGGTTGTGTTTACGGCGTTGACGAAGAAGGAGTGCTGGAACTAGACGACGGCGGTTCGCTCGTTGCTGTTGTCGACGACGGTGTGGTGGAGTTCGTTGACGAATCTGGATTCGTTGTGGTCGTTGCAGGGACAGTTGTTGTTGTCGTCGTCGTTGATGACGTGCTGGTTGTTGTTGTCGTGGTCGTTGTTGTTGCATCAACAATTCGCTGTCCAAACAACTTCATTTGATTGATGAAGTAGGTGGTGCGTGTCTTGTATCCAGTGACAGAGAGGTGAACTCCGTCGGCAACAAAACGACTTTGTCCTTTTGGAGTGAAGAACTTGTTCCAGTCTGCAATCACGAGATTCGGGTAGCGGCGAGTGGCTGATTGCAATGCGCGATTGAAGCGAACTCCGCGTGCTCTCCAGTCGGCACGGCCGGTCGGAGAGAATTCAAGATTGACCCACAGCACGGGAAGACCTCCTGCTTGTTCCATCACCGTGTCGATGGCGTACGTCGGATACCAGGACTCAGATTTTGAAATCATGTCGTTCGTGCCGAGGGCAATAACAATTGCTGTGGTCGCACTCGTGAGCTTGTTTGCAATGACCTTTGCGCCCACCGTGGCTTTGCGGCCGTTCTTTGCATCGAGGACAACGTTTGTCCAAATATTAGTCCCTTGAGCCTTAACACCAAGCTTGCCGAAATAGTTGGCACCAAAAGTCAAGCTGTCGCCCACAACGAGAACTGTGCCTTGCCCATTGGCTCCAATGGCTGGTTTTCTTGCTGCTGTCGCCGGTACTGCAGCGATGCCGAGAAGAGTGAGAACAGTCACGCATACGGCAAGAGGCCGATGAATTGATCTGTGCATAGGGGAACTCACTGTTCCATTGTGGCAAGGTAAAAGGGTGATGCGCAGACACTTCCTCACTTATTTGGCACTCTCGACGATGGCGATTGCTCAGCCAATTCTCGATTTGTATGGGAAGAACCCCACTGTGTTCTCCGCAGCCAAGATGTCGTCTCTCGAGGTCGCTCTTTTTGTACTCATCATTGTTCTCGTGCCGGCGCTATTGGCAACAGGGTTAGATCGACTCACGCGCTTTCTCGGGCCGAAGGTCAACGAGGCAACCCGCTTGTGGATCATTGCGGGCTTTTCGTTTCTCTTGGGTATCGCGGTGGCTCGATGGATCAGTGTTGACGGCAATATTGGTGCTTTCACGCTTGGTTTTCTCTTTGCCGCAGTTGTGCCCATCGCCTATGACCGAAAGAAAGCAATTCGTGAATGGTCGCGATGGTTGTCTGTGTTGGCTATTGCTGTCACTGCAAGCGCGATTCTCCAATTGCAGCCGATTCTGTTCCAATCAGACGGGCCTACATCAGACGCTGTAATCGGCAACAAAGACGTGTCAGTTCTGCACATCGTGTTTGACGAATTCCCTCTGTACTCGCTGTTGTCTGACGATGGAACAATCAACGCCGAGCGGTACCCGGGGTTTGCCGCACTTGCTCGTGAGTCCACCTGGTACCGCAACAATGTTGCTGAGTCGAACTTCACCCATCAAGCGGTGCCCGCAATTTTGGCCTCAGCAATCCCTCAACAAGAGGGTGGCCCATTCCTGACTCAGTATCCGAAGAATATTTTTACTCTGTTTGCAGGGAAGACATCTGTGGGAGGGATCGAGCCGGTGACCAGCTTGTGCCCAAAGAGTGTGTGTGCAGGAACTGATGAAGTGAATGCGCTCTTTGAGTTCTCGCGGTTCAAGTCATTTATGCGTGATGCCAGCTATGTATATGGTCAGCGTGTTCTGCCGCCAGTGCTTCGCAAGTACGTCCCCTCCATCGAAGGCACTTGGGGTGGCTTTGGTGCCGTCGCAAACAAGTTCAAAGAGCAGTTCGATGTTGGCGCTCTTTCCCAAGTGGATGCCATCGCCAACGGTACGCGAGCGCTTGTAGAGGATTCCCAGTCACGTGTGCAGGTTGTTCATGCATTGGCGCCGCATGCTCCGTGGCGAATCACGCCTGATGACCGCGTTGCGCCATTGTCTCCGTCTATCTCTACATCGAATCCTGAGAGCGAGGACGGTGTGCGCGATACGTACCAGACGTTCTTGTATCAGGTGGCAGCAGCTGACAATGCAATCGCTGATGTCATGTCTCAACTCAAGAAAAGTGGCAAGTGGGACAAGACAATGCTTGTCGTTACCGCGGATCATGGAATCTCATTTGTCCCAACTCTGCCTCAACGTCATACGGACTTCACTGAGAAAGAGACAATCAGCGACATTTACAGAATTCCTACGTTCATTAAGTATCCACAACAATCACAGGCTGTGGTGAGTGATTGCGCAATGTCGAATCTTGATTTGTTGCCGACCATCATTGAGACAACAGGAACGAATACATCATGGGTATTTGGTGGTAAGTCTGTCGCTCAGTCATGTCCAGCGAACCGTGTTCGTGAGGTTGTGTCAGCAACGGGTGAGACAAACGTGATGTCGGGCGGCTTTGAAGAAGTTCTCGAACGAGTCGCGTACTACGCAGATGTGGTGTCTAATGAAGGTCAGAATCGACGGGTTGCCGCGATTGGTTCTTCCGCGAGTCTGATCGGGTCTCGCATTGCATCATCTGACCCAAACACTTCCGTTTCCTCGTGGACCGTGAATCAGAAAAAGAGTTTCACAAATGTGTCTGATCAGCGCGGAGCCAAGGTTCCGTCTCTTGTGACAGGAAACGTTCGACTCTCTGCGCCACTAGAAGTGGGGACAGAAGGAATCATCGCAATCAACGGAGTTGCAGCAGGTGTCATTGGTGAACTCTCCGGCGCACGAGACGTGGTGCCCTATACGGCAATTCTTGATTACACGTTGTTGACGCCGGGGGATCATTCGGTGGAACTCTTTGTGCGAACTCCAGATGGCGCGGTGACCAAGGTGGGATCGCCTCGATAAGAGACTTAGAAAGATGTTCTGGCTCTCCAGGCATCGATGTCCTGTAACTGTTGAACAACTGCAGGTACATCAGCGACTGAGATAGGCCGACTGATGAAGTACCCCTGTGCTTTGTTGCATCGCATCGACGCTAAGACACTGAGTTGATCCTTGTTTTCAATGCCTTCAGCAACAATGTCGGCACCAAGGGCATTCGCCATCGCAATGATGGTGCGAACAAGATTGCGCGTTCCCTCTTCGGTCGTGATGTCCTGCACGAATGCGCGGTCAATTTTGACGCATTGAATGGGAAACTTCTGAAGCAGAGACAAAGAGCTATAGCCAGTTCCGAAGTCGTCAATCGCAATGCGCACGCCGAGGGAGTTCAATCTTCGTAACGCCGACAGTGCTTGTGTTGCTTCAGTAATCATGACGGATTCAGTGACTTCGAGCCACAGTTGTTCTGCCGGTATGCCAGAAGCTGTGAGTGCATCGCTCACGATGGAGACAAATTGTGGGTCATGCAACTGACGGGGAGAGACATTGACGCTCATCGTTGTGCTGGGGGACACAACATTGGTATCAATCCAGTGCCGCAATTGAATCAGCGCATCATTGAGAGCCCATGAACCGAGGGGGACAATGGTTCCTGTTTCTTCTGCGATGGGAATGAACTCTGTGGGTGGCACGATGTCGCCATCGCCGCGGTCCCAGCGCATCAATGCTTCGAACCCCACAACGATTCCTAAATCAATGTCGATGATTGGTTGATGCACAAGATGTAACTCTTTGCGTTCGAGGGCGCGGTACAACGCAGTTTCAACATCGAGTCGCTTGGTCACTTTCTCCAGCATCGAATCGTCAAAGAGGGCGATGCAGTTACGACCTGCAGCTTTTGCTCGATACATCGCAGTGTCTGCATGTCTCATTAAGTCATCGGCCGAGAGGTCGACACCCTTGGGGGAATAGGCGACACCGATGCTCGCGGTCACGAACATGTCGCCTTCGGGAGTATTGACAGGTTCTCGAAACGCATCGAGAACGGACTCGGCCAAAAGAACTGATTGAGTAGGGCTTTCCGTTGTTGCATCAAGAATGACGAATTCGTCTCCTGCAATGCGTGCAACTGACGCGTGTGATGGAACTGCAGCGATGAGTCGGGAAGCAACAAGGGTGAGAACATTGTCGCCGATGGAATGTCCCAAGGAGTCATTGATGTTCTTAAAGCGATCCACGTCAATGAACAAAACAGTTGGTTGGCGTGATGTGCGCCACGCTTGTTGCACTGCCGTCTCGATGTGTTCGAGCATCAGGATTCGATTCGGAAGTCCCGTTAACGAGTCAGTGAGAGCACTCTTCATCAGATGATCTTGTGTGCGCGCATTGGCACGTACCGATTGAATGACGCGAATCATGACGACGATGGCAAGGACCGATACCGAAACAGTTCTGACTATGCGATCTTGGGTATCAAACGGATCAGTGATCGCGAGAAGAACAACCGGAACAATAAGTGACGCCGTCGTTGTGACGAGTCTTGTCATGAGAGGTGGAGATGTTCTGCTTGTACCCGAGGTGTAGATGTGTCGCACTGTCGGATGAAGAAAGCCTGCCGCTGCAAATCCACACGTGATGAGGAATGGTGTGGTGTACGTCGTCGATGTGATGGAGAAGTCTTGGCGAAACGACATTGCTCGAAGAACAATTCCAATGAGTCCAAGAAAAACTGCGAGACCTAGAAATCCCACTGAGGGCGATGGGGCTGTATCTGAGAACAGAAGAGTCGCAAGCAGGAATAGAACGACCATTGCGGCGCCCAACGTTGAAGCACGAAGAATGGTGAGTGATGAACTCGTTGATTCTTGAATCGCTGGTTGCACGAGGACGATCCAAATGAGAACCCATGCGCCGAGACCAACGATGAGTCCATCGGGTACGACACTTGATGCCCGTTGCCCCAGGCGGTTACGAACGAAGATGATGAGCCCAACGACAAGGGTGAGTTGGGACAAGAGGACCAGAGTCTCCACTGTGGAAGCGCTGGACGACCTCAGCGAAACAGACAGTGCCGCCACTAAGAAGAGGAGCGAGATCAGCGAGGTGGCGAGAGCGCTCAATGGTGGCCGGTTGATGATCCACCCGATGCCGACGCAAATGGATGCAAGCGCAATGGCCCCGATGGCGAAGGGTGAGTCAGTGGGTCCGCTGGAGACGCCATGCAGACATGCCAAACCGATGCCGATGGCTGCAACGACCCACGATGAGGCTGAAAGTGCCCTACGCGCCACGAGAACCTCATTTCGGCATAGTGCGAACGCCCGATACGAACGCCTATGAAAGTACTACGACAGTGCTCTTGGGCGGTGGAATCCTTGCTCTGATGGGCATTTCAGTAGGCTGAAATCAAATGACATCCGTTGCGCCCACAATCTCGGTCGTAGTTCCTGGCTCCCATCTGATGCCCGAACTACTCGGCCAACGTGACGAATTGTTGCGCAGGGTGGAAGAAGCTTTTCCTGACGTATCGGTTGTCGTTCGGGGGAACGAAATCAACTGTGTGGGCCCTCGTGCGCATCAGGTAGGCAAACTCTTTGAAGAGATGGTGCTGCTGCTGCAGCGCGGCGAGAAGCTTGACCAATCGGTGATGGATCGCAGCATCGTGATGGTGCGGGCAGAGCAGCGCCCGAGCACCATTCTTACTGACGACATTTTAAAGGGTTCTCGCGGTCGCATGGTTCGCCCGAAGACTGCAGGTCAAAAGCGCTACGTCGATGCCATACGGAATAACACGATCACTTTTGGCATTGGTCCTGCTGGTACTGGCAAGAGTTGGTTGGCCGTAGCTATGGCGGTGCAGGCGTTGCATGCGCGACAGGTGCAGCGCATCATATTGACTCGTCCTGCGGTTGAAGCCGGAGAGCGTTTGGGCTTTTTGCCTGGCGACCTCATGGCCAAGATTGACCCGTACTTGCGCCCGTTGTATGACGCGTTGTACGACATGGTTGACGCAGAGGCGGCTCAGAAGCTGATTGAGCGCCAAACGATTGAGGTGGCACCTCTGGCATTTATGCGAGGACGAACACTGAATAACTCGTTCATCATTTTGGATGAAGCCCAGAACACGACCCCGGAACAGATGAAGATGTTTCTGACCCGCATTGGTTTTGGCTCCAAGGTTGTAGTGACGGGCGATATCTCCCAAATAGACGTTCCCGATGGTCGAAGTGGTCTGGTGGGTCTCGAAAAGAAACTGGGGGAGATTGATTCCCTTGAGTTTGTGCGTCTTGACGGCTCGGACGTGGTGAGACACCGTATTGTTGCTGACATCGTTGCAGCGTATGAAAAGTTCACCTCTTCCTCGGACGGCCCACGTCCTCGTCGAGGTTCCTCCCGTGCCTGATTCACGCCCCAAAGTGGATGCTCCGAAACGTTCGGGCGGTGATGGAGTGCCCGAAGTCTTCTGTTCAGACGAACAAGATTCCATCCCGATAGAACTCGAGCGATGGCGTCGTCTCGCGATTGATGCTCTTCTCTCGCAGGGGATAAAAGGTGCTTGCGAGTTGTCCTTGTTCTTTATTGATGAAGAAACCATCGCCGATCTCAATGCTGAACACATGGGGAAGTCTGGCCCCACGGATGTTCTTTCGTTTCCTCTTGACGGAGTAGAAGTTGCTGAAACTCAAGGTCCCGGTGCACTCACGCGCGGGCCTTCGCGCCCACACCCGGATCATGACGACATGCCGACTCTTCTCGGAGACGTTTTGGTGTGTCCAGCAGTTGCTCAGAAACAATTTCCAACTCACGCAGGCACTCTCGACGATGAGATTGCATTGTTGGTCGTGCATGGAGTTCTCCACATTCTTGGCTTCGACCATGACAACGAAGAGAATCTTGCAGTCATGCGCGCAGCCGAAATGGCCATACTCACCACTCACCATTGGGGCGGTCCCGCTCCCGATGCATTTCAACAAGGACACAACGAATGATTGCGAAAGCTCCAACAACAATCGATTGGTGGATAATCGCCGCGATTTTGATGCTGCTTCTTGTTTTGGTGGTCTTCTCCATTGCAGAGATGGGTTTATCTCGAATGTCGAAGCCAAAGGCGCAGGCTCTTGCTGACTCTGGCGCCAAGGGTGGGGCATCGCTTCTCTCGCTTGTGAGGAATCCAGAGAAGTGGGTGAATCCGCTTCTGTTATCCGTGAACATATGTCAGACAGTGCAAGCAACATTGACTGGTGTTGTTGCAGGCCGGCTATTTGGCGCTGCTGGTGTGGTCACCGGTGTATTGCTCAACGTTGTTGTGTTCTTTGTTTTCGCTGAGGCTGTTCCGAAGACGTACGCAGTCATTCACTCGGACCGTGCCGCGTTGTCTACGGCACGACTGATATCAGGGCTTGCAAAGTTTTGGCCACTACGGATGGCTTCGCAGGCATTGATTGGGCTGACAAACATTGTCGTGAAAGGCAAGGGCTTGGAGCAAGGGCCCTTTGTTCGCGAACAAGAGTTCTTGGGAATCATTGAGGCGGCAGCTGAAGAAGAAATCATTGAACACGAGGAGCGTGAACTGATTGAGTCCATCATCGAGTTTGGTGACACGGTGGTGCGCGAGATCATGCAGCCTCGCCCTGACTTCGTTCTTCTTCAAATGGGAACAACAGTCGATGCTGCTCTCGATGAAGCCTTTGAACACGGAGTCAGTCGTCTTCCCGTCATGCATGAAGATGAGGAAGGCAATGAGGATGTTCTCGGAGTCGCCTATATCAAGGACTTAATGATTCGCAGTCGTGCTGGTGGAGGAGCCGAATCTATTGATTCTCTCGTTCGGCCGGCGATTGTTATCCCTGAATCAAAGCCTGTAGCGAAATTGATGCGAGAGATGCAAAAGGACCATTTCCATATGGCGATTGTTGCCGATGAATACGGAAGCATCGCCGGACTTGTCACTCTCGAGGACTGTCTCGAAGAACTCGTGGGTGAGATTGTTGATGAGCATGACGATGAAGATGCGTCGATTCGTCAGCTCCCCAATGGCGTGTCACTGGTGGATGCGGGAATGTCGATCTCCGACTTCAATGATGTCTTCAAGATTTCGCTCAATGATGAAGAGTTCGACACCGTCGGTGGATACATGTTTGGCGTGCTGGAACATGTGCCAGCAGTGGGTGAATCAATCGAAGTCGACGGCTGGAAATTGGCCGCTGAAGAGATTGAAGGCCGGCGCATCACAAGTGTGCGCGTGTCTCCCATTGCTGTAGCGGACTAGCCCAGCGACTGAACAAGATCTGCACGTCTCGGTTTCCCGAGTGACGTACGTGGAATCTCTGAGATGATCTCTATTCGTCGTGGTGCACAGTGTGAAGGCAATGTGTGCTTCACATGAGATCGGATGTCTTCCAATGATGGCACGTCGCCAGACGGAACAATCCACGCAGTCACTACTTGGCCCCATTCGGGGTCGGAGATTCCGGCCACACACACATCTGCGACGAAGGATGATGTGCGTATTGCGGCTTCCACATCTTCGGGCCAGACATTCTCGCCACCACTGATGATGAGATCGCCTTCGCGACCTTCAACTGAGAGTTGACCGTTATTTATTGTTCCGATGTCGCCTGTGCGAAACCAGCCGTCGCTCGTGAAAGGGGAGTCTGCATTGCGATACGCGCGCATCAGCATGGGGGCCTTGATATGAATGATGGAATCACGAATTTCAATCTGGACATCTTCAAGAGGAATCCCGTCATAGACGACGCCACTGCCGGTCTCCGTCATCCCGTATGTCGTCACGGTATTGCTGGGGCGGTTTTGCGGTGGGCGAGACCCGCCGAGAACGATGGTGCGAAACTTGGAACTATCCACACGTTGCAGTGCCGTGCTGACGAGCGAGACCAGAGTTGCTCCATCGCGTGCTGCAGCGTCGTAACTCTCAATGCTGAATGCGGGAACGGCGATGACTGGGGTGTCGGTCACAATGGATCGCAGGATGACACTGAGGCCTCCGACATGTGATGCGGGAAGGCATGCCAACCATTTGTCGTTCGATGTAACCCCAAGTCGTTGACTTGTCGCGCGTGCGCTTGCGATCACGGCATCAAGAGTGAGGACTACCGCCTTAGGTTGACCCGTCGTCCCGCTTGTTGCAACAACCACTGCGTCGCCTGTCTCAACATGATCGCCTGAAAGGGTTGTCTCATCGCTGACGGTAGCGACACGAGTGGGCTTCACTGCATTCATCACGACTGTTCGTGCGGGTACTGGCAGTCTTTGGTCAAGTGGAAAGACTGCGTCACCTTCGTCCCAGGCCCGACGAATGCGGTCGACCATCTGCGGGCCACACGGCATGTCAAGGCAGATGAGTTCGTTCACGCATTCAGCCTATGGGAGGTGCGACACTTGACGAATGAACAACTCGACGCCTTCAGCAGAACTTGGTTGGAAGAAGTGGATTGTGGGCTCTCGGCCTCGCACATTGCCCGCAGCCGTCGTGCCTGTCATGGTGGGTGCTGCATGTGCATCAGCTGATTCGCCTGTGTGGTGGCGAGTCTGTCTTGCACTGCTTGTCAGCCTTGCGCTGCAGGTGGGTGTGAATTACGCCAACGACTATTCCGACGGCATTAAGGGAACAGATAATGACCGCGTGGGACCATTGCGTCTCGTCGGTTCTGGCGTTGCATCTGCATCATCGGTGAAGAGAGCGGCGTTCATTGCCTTAGGTATTGCCGGAGTTGTCGGACTGTCGCTGGCGATGATGACAACGTTGTGGCTACTTGTGGTGGGTGCGTGCGCAATTGTCGCCGCCTGGACATACACCGGTGGCCCACGTCCATACGGATACGCCGGTCTTGGTGAAGTTTTTGTCTTTGTCTTTTTTGGCGTTGTAGCAACGGTGGGTACTCAGTATGTGGTGTCGGAGACACTGACCACTGCTGGCTGGATTGCGAGCATTGCAGTTGGTGCATATGCATGTGCTCTTCTTGTGGTGAATAACTTGCGCGATATTCCCGGTGATACCGAGGTGGGAAAGAGAACCTTGGCGGTGAAGATGGGTGATGCTCGAACTCGTCAGTTCTTTGGAGCACTCATCGTCCTTGCTGCAGTTTCCATTGTGTGGGTTGGTGTCATCACCACACCGTTCGCCATGTTTGGTCTTGTTGGAGTGATTGCGACGCGGCCTGCACTGAATGACATCGCGAAAGGTCTGAAGGGGAGAGCGTTGATTCCGGTTCTCGGTGCTGTTGGGCGAGCTCAATTGATTCTTGCAATCACTTTCACTGCAGGAATTATTGTTGCGCTACAGGCGTAAGAACCAGTCTTCAAACACCTCAACAAACTGATGCACATCTTCGAGATGACAGGTGTGGCCGACATCTTTCATGATGCGGTGTTTTGCCTGTGAGATCATTGGAGTCATCTGACGAGCAATTGCTGTGAACTTCTCGTCTGTGCCGCCTGTGATGATGAGGACAGGCATCGTGAGTGATGGCAATTGTTCCCACAGCGGTTCTTGAGTGCCTGTGCCAGCGAACCTCAAAGAGACGGCAAGACCGCTTGCAGTGTTTGTACAACGGCGCGGTACATCAGCAAGATCTGCTGAAAGTCCCTGAAACATCGGGTTGGATAGCCATTCAGGAATGAACTGATCGACGCCCACTTCTTCGATGTGTTGCGCTAGGGATTCATCAGCTGCTCTTCTGTCACTGCGTTCTGATTCAGTGCGCAGTCCAGGTGTGCCGCTGATGAGAACTAGGCCCTGGACGATGTCAGGAGATTGCAACGCTGTGTGGAGCGCAATCCGTGCGCCCATCGAATAGCCAACGAGGACGCCTGACGGCATGCACTCGGCAACATCGTTCGCTGTTTGTTGCAACGTGCGTTCTTGTGCGACTGTTTCGCCGTGACCAGGACAATCAAGGAGTGTTGCCTCAATCGAAAAATGAAGTGAATCGACAACGGGTAACCACGACTCTTTGGTCTGAGTAAAGCCGTGAAGGAATGTGACAGGTGTGCCTGTGCCGCGAACGAGTGGTGCAAGCTTCACAAGGAAAGAATTCGTTCAAGCACTTTCACGAACACATCGGTTTCTTGAGCGCCCGGAATGAAGTACTTGTCGTCAATAAAGAATGCGGGGACACCAGTGACTTCTCGGTCGATTGCACCTTGGATATCTTCTCGCACCTCAGCGAGTCCGCCACCATTGTCAAGCCATGAACGAAGAGTGTCAGCATCAAAACCGCATGCGCCTGCACGTGTGAGGACAACCTCAATATCTCCAACGTCAAGTCCCTCTGTGAAATAGGCAGACAGCAAGTTTTCTTTGAATGTCACTTGGGCGCGTGCTCCATGGTTCTCCAGGACCCAGTGGAGAGCGCGGTGGCACAAGATGGTGTTGGCACGTAGAGCAATGTCCATATTGAAGGTGATGTCATCACCGGCGGCCACAGATGTGACGTGCTGGAGAATCTGTTCGGCGCGTTCTCGGCCGCCGAACTTCTTGGCATAGGCATCAACCACAGGGGTGGGGGCACCAACCGGGGCTGTGGGGTCCAATTGGTATGCCTTGAAGACAATGTCAATAGGCTCTGTGACGCCCTTCTCTCGCAGTTGGGCGACGGCATTGTCAAAACGGCGCTTTCCTATAAAGCACCATGGGCACACAACGTCGGACCAGATTTCTACGCGCACAAGTGCAACGATAGGTGACATGAGTTCTATTGGCGACACCGCATCAACATTCTGCGCCACTTTGGTCGATGAATGGATTCATTCTGGGGTACGCCATGCCGTGGTGGCGCCAGGTAGTCGCTCAACCCCATTGGCCATAGCTCTTGCTGCACGCTCTGAGATACGGGTCCATTTGTTCCATGACGAACGCAGCGCCTCTTTCGCTGCACTTGGCCTCGGATTGTCCACAAGCATTCCTGCGGTTCTTCTGTGCACCTCTGGTACTGCTGCAACCCATTTCCACGGTGCGGTCGTTGAGGCGCATCAGAGCAATGTGCCGATGATCGTGTGCACCGCAGATCGACCTCCTGAATTACGAGACGTGGGGGCGCCCCAGACCATCGAGCAAACTCATCTGTTCGGCAGCGCAGTGCGGTGGTTTCATGATCCAGGCGTGCCATCGATGGACGCTGCTTCTTCGTGGCGTGCACTTGCTGCTCGATGTGTGAGTTCATCCACTGGCAGTCGCCCGGGACCAGTGCATCTCAATCTTCCGTTCCGTGAACCTCTCGTCGGAGTTCCAACAGACATGCCTGATCGACGTCAGGCAGGAGTGGGTCGCGTTGTTCGCCCTGCTGTGGTCTCGGAAACCGATGTCTTGCCATTGTTTGAAATGGTGAATGGTCGAAGGGGTGTCATCGTTGCGGGTCGAGGTGCATCGCCTGAGGTGTTGACATTGGCGAAGAAATTGGGGTGGCCAGTCTTTGCAGATGCACGTAGTGACCTGCGTGTGTGTGATGAGAACGTTGTCGTGGCCTTTGACGCTGTCCTGCGTTCATCTCGCTTCGCTGATTCTCATTTCCCGGACATCGTGTTGCGAGTTGGAGAGCCTCCCGCTTCCAAAGTGACCGCGCAATGGATTCAGCGCAGTGGAACTGTTGTTGTGCAATTGCAGAACACGGAGATGGTCGTTGACCCAGATCATTCGGCGGCGTTGACATTGGTCGCAGATATCGCGTCGGCTGCTGCTGCACTGGCATCTCTGATTACAGCCCCTGTTGACGGTTGGTTGTCTGATTGGACAACAGCAGAGACAGCTGCTCAAAAGGCAATCGACTCGTGGTGCAACCACAACTGGTCTGAACCATCGAACGCTCGTGTTGTCACATCGACAATCAAGCAAGGCAATAATTTGGTTGTCTCTTCATCGATGCCAATTAGAGATGTGGAATGGTTCGGATCTGTGACGCCTGGGGTTCAGGTGTTTTCTAATCGGGGGACAAACGGCATTGACGGTGTGATTAGCACAGCAATCGGAGTTGCTCTCGGTACTGGCGTTTCGACAACGGTGTTGATCGGGGATGTTGCTTGCGTTCATGACTCCAACGGTTTATGGGCACTGATGCAACGTGATGTCGATCTCAAGGTTGTGGTGACGAATAACGACGGTGGAAGCATCTTCTCATTCCTCCCACAAGCAGGCGTGGTTGACAATGCCACCTTTGAACTTCTGTATGGCACACCGCACGGGGTCGCCTTCGAACATTTGGCATACGCACACGGAGTTCCGTTTAAGCGTGCGACTCATGGGGCGAGTCTGGCCGAGTTGTTAACTACTCCAGGAACAATGTTGATTGAAGTTCCGTTTGATCGCTCTATGAATGTGTCGCAGCACGAGGCATTGAATACTTCAATTGTGCAAGCGGTGGAGAGCGCTACGGCCTAACGATTGCGGACAGCATTGCTTGAAACTTTGCTTGGGTCTCGGCCAGTTCTGCATAAGGGTTGCTTTCAGCAACAATGCCGCCACCGGCGAAGAGACGAGCAGTGCGGCGGTCTTCAGAAAGTTCTGCGCAACGAATCGTGACGGCGAATGTGCCGTTGCCGTCGGCGTCCATCCAGCCCACAGCACCGCCGTAGTTGCCGCGATCCATCGGCTCATTATCAGTGATGAACTCAATAGCGGTTTCGGAGGGAAAACCACCGAGGGCAGGCGTCGGACACAATGCCTTGAGAAGTGTCATGACATGTGCCGTGGGTTCTGTGAGAGCGCCTTCGATGTATGTGCCAAGGTGCTGCACATTGGCAACCGTGACAATAGAGGGCTCTGCTTCCCAGTCGAGATACGAACAGAACGGCAAGAGAGTGTCATGCACCATGTCGACCACCACGCGGTGCTCGACTTGATTCTTTGTGCTGGAGACAAGCTCATCGGCCAGTTGCTTATCTGTGTCTGGGTCGCCCGTACGCGGTGTTGTCCCCGCAAGGGGGCGACTGCGGACATCCCGGTTCATCACTTCAATGAGGAGCTCCGGAGAAGCACCGATCATGTTGCCGATACAGAAGCGGTAACTACTCCCGAAAGATGCACGAAGCCGAAGGAGGACGCTGTGGACATCAATGGGTTCATCTGCATGCACTTCTATGTCACGAGCGATGACGGCCTTTTTAATGAGTCCGTTGCGAACAGCGTCACGAGCAAGTGTCACTGCATCGAGATATCGACCGACTGGAGTCCGTGCACCGACTCGAAAGGAGTTACTGGAGGGTCGTGGTGGTCGTGCCTCTGTTGCGGCGCGAAGGGCGCGTGCAATAGCAAGATCATCAACATCGTCAATGGTGTTGCCGATGAGAGTGAGTGTGTGTGTTCCATCTCCTCGCTTGGCAAAGGTCGCAGTGGAAACAACGAAGTTCGACGGATCGTGAGGAAGAAATGGAATAGCGCCAAATGCAATGGGACCAATCGCGGGGAGGTCAATGGCGGAGTTGTGTCCGCTGTGGATGGAATCACTCAGTTGCTTTCGAGTTGCTTGATCGTCGCCACTGAAATGCACTTCGCGAGCTGCGTAACCAACGCCATCGCGAACAAAAAGAAGCCCGTCTCCAGCACACACATTGTTGAGGTCAAAGGGTGTGTCGACCAGAACTGTGCGATGAATCATGAATTGCGAGTTCCGACCATGAGCTGTGTGAGCCCACCAGAGAGTTGAGAGTGTCGTGCATCGCTGAATCCCGCATCCTGCAACATCTTTTCCATCACATTTCTGTCAGGCAAGTACACAATGCTCTTTGGCAAATAACGGTAGGCAGGTCCATCGCTTAACAGCGCACCAATCTTCGGCACAATCTTGCCGAAGTAGATATTGTTACCGAATCGGATGATGGGGTTGTGTGGGACTCCGACGTCAAGCAGTGCGATGCGACCGCCAGGCCTGATGACACGAGCACATTCGACAAAGAACTGTTGAAGGTCAACAAGGTTTCGCAAGGCGAAGCCACAGATGATTCCATCCACCGAATGGTCAGGGACGGGAAGACGCAAGATGTCGGCTTGTGCTCGTGGCGCTCCGCTGCGGTCATTGGCCAACATGCCGTAGGACAAGTCCATTGCGATGGGTGACAGACCTGCTTTGCGAAGGTCAATGCACAGATCACCAGTTCCTGCTGCAAGGTCAAGCACGCGTGACCCCGGAGCCAACTTGAGGTCTCGAACGGCACGACGTCTCCAGCGAGTATCCAAACGGAAGGTCATCACTCTGTTGACGAGGTCATATCGAGGTGCAATGGCGTCGAACATGTTGCGGACCATCTGTGCCTTCGCATCCCCTTGGGGCAGCTCAGCCGTGTCCCAGGTGGGCTTTGGGGACTTCTCTGGGGTGTTCACACTCGTAAGGCTAAGCGGTGGTGTCGCCGACTATTGCAACTTGACTCGCTGTCATTGGTCACGGGGCATAAGAATGAACGAACTCAGTGTCAACAGGGGAGACGCCAGATGATCGATTTCACACTTGCTCCAGAACATGAAGCCGTACGCCAGAAGGTCCGCGACTTTGTCGACAACGTCATTAAGCCTGCGATGGAGCCATATGGTCATCGGGACGAGATGGAACCCGAGATGCGGGCTGCCTACATCAAAGATTTGATTGAGCTTCGTCACAAGGCCGTCGAAGCCGGATTGTGGCTTCCTCATATGCCAAAAGAAGTAGGCGGCATGGGTCTTGGCCACGTTGCGCTTGCAATGGTGCAGGCGGAAGCAGCAAAGACTCGCGTTGGTCCGTGGGTGTTCAACTGCAACGCGCCTGACGAAGGAAACATGCACACTCTTCATCACTGGGCAACCGATGAGCAGAAGGACAAGTACCTGAAGCCATTGTTGAAGGGCACGTCATCGTCATGTTTCGCAATGACGGAGCCAGAGGTCGCAGGGTCTGACCCAACCTTGATCAAAACATTCGCAGTGAAAGACGGCGATGAGTGGATCATCAATGGTCACAAGTGGTTCATCTCCGGTGCTCGTCGTGCGAAGTTTGCAATTCTGATTGCTCGTACCGAGATGGATGTACCTCCAGGATCTCGCGGTGCGAACACTGCTTTCCTCATTGATTTGCCAACACCAGGTTGGAACGATGTGCGTGAAGTGGAGACCATGCATGGTTCCACTGGCCACTCAGAGATTGTGATTGAAGATCTTCGCGTCCATGACTCGCAGATTCTGGGTGGACGCGGCAACGGCCATCGCCTTGGCCAGTACCGTCTCGGGCCCGCACGTCTTGCTCACTGCATGCGTTGGGTGGCACAAGCCGAAACAGCGCTCGACATGATGGTGGACCGGTCACTCAATCGTTACTCCCACGGTTCGCTTCTTGCAGAGAAGCAAGGTGTGCAGTGGATGATCGCCGACAGTGCGATGGAGCTTTATCAGTGCAAGTTGATGATCTTGCATGCGGCCTACAAGATCGACAAGGGTGAAGATTTCCGTACGGAAGTGTCGATGGCGAAGCATTTTGTGGCGAACAGTTTGAACCGCATCATTGACCGTGCCATTCAAGTGCATGGCGCTTTGGGTTACTCAACCGACACGCCATTGGCGGGCATGATGCAGAACGCTCGATGGGCTCGCTTTGCTGATGGTGCCGATGAAATTCACCAGATGCGAATCGCGGAGAACACCATTAAGGCATACACCGACAATGGCACCACGCGTAAAGCCACGGGCGACTTACCGCTGTAATCGCTATTTCTGGGCGTCGATAGCGATCTGCTTTGCCCAGCGATAATCAGCCTTGCCTGCGGGTGAGCGAACAATGCTCTCTACAAAGATGATTTCTTTCGGCAACTTG
>Ga0208083_1000012_pt1 | contig 50037 bp, 70 predicted proteins | sample LakMenEpi07Jul09_FD_150677 | JGI IMG/M metagenome (GOLD analysis project Ga0208083, IMG submission 150677) | Freshwater microbial communities from Lake Mendota, WI - 07JUL2009 deep hole epilimnion (SPAdes) | ecosystem: Environmental > Aquatic > Freshwater > Lake > Epilimnion/Euphotic zone ...
GTAAGCTGATCCGCAACATGGAGAATAGCATTTAAGCAAAACTAAAGCCGCAATTCAAATGTCGGATCATCTACAGATTTTCTGCTATAGTCTATAGTTCAGATATATTGGAGTTAATCCCAAATGTCCAGACCTAATGAAGACAAAGTTCGGATTCAATGCCGACTGCCAAAAGACAAAAAAGCAGCCTGGGATAAGGTTTTGATAGAAGCCGGCTTTTTCTTCCGGCAAAAAGAAAATATTTATCCTATGTATGGGGAATTTCTAGAAGCACTGCTAGATCGTGATCCTAGAGCGTCCTCAGTTATTTTGAAAATATCTTCTAAAATAATTGAAAAACCACTTGACAAACTAGAATAACTCTAGTAGACTATAAATATAGGGTAAAGCAAAGGAAAGAAACAAGTGAAGCTAGTAAAAGTTGAGAACAACTGCCAAATGGAAGCAACTGCAGAATATATAACGCTTGAAGCGATCACTTCAGTTGAAGAAGCAGCCAAAAATGGCTGCACTTGGGCTTTAGCCCAGCTAGAAGAGTGGGGCATAAAGTTTGAATAGCCCGCCTGACGAGTCCGGCTGACTACCGGACGAAACTACCACCTCGTTGGGTAGACGAGGTGATTCAAATTGATATAAATGAGGAAGAAAAAATGTTTAAGATTAATGCTCAGGATTTACACTTTACTATTCAGAAGAAATTAAATAAGATCCTTGGCGGATCTTTAGTTGATGGAATTATTGCAACAGGGATTAACCCTGATGAACTTGACTGGGAAGAAACAGAAATTGAAATTTACGGCAGCATAGATTTTGATTGCGACAGACTATCCCAGTGTGTTTCCTGGGGTGAAGAAAAGCAAGAGCAATTAGAAGTAAAAGATGCTTTGTTGTCTGACATTAAGAATGGGTTTAATAAGTTAGATGACTGGCACAAGTACCAAACAAGAGGTGCTTGGGGCTTCTTCGGTTCAGGTTTATCTTCCGGGATTAGCTACTATATACACGAATTAGACCGTAAATATTGCGGTCAAGTTTTTAAAGCTACCGGACGTGATAAAGAAGTAGCTACTTATGACCAAATGGACGGTTTTGGCTTTGCCGATTCTGTTGACAAACACGTATACACAAAATATGAATATAAACACTCAGATGGTACTATCATCTGGGTTACTGAAAATAAGAAAACATACACTATTCCTACTGAACAGGAAGTAGTGGGGAGAATACAGGTTTTAATTTATGAACACTGCAAAAGAGAAAAAATGACATGGGAACTGTTTGTTAGTGACATTGAAAATCGAAAACAAAAGAACGCGGCTTTTGATGCTGCAGATTTAGCAGCAAGACAAGCAGCCATAAAAGCGGCTGAGTCCGCCATACCCATGCCTGAGTGGTTTCAGAAAGAGGTTTATTCCAAGGGCAGCGTCAATCGCTTTTGGATTGGTGATGATTACATTTATTCATTCTGGTGGGACACCCAAGATGGGACAGTGTGGCAACAATGTGAAGACCGCACCCGTGGGTTGGCTGAACGCACCAGGAAATCTAAATCCTTGGGTTCAGATAGAGATGAGATTATGAACCATATAAACAGCCTATTGGCTGAACGCAGACGGGCAAGTGAGTTGCTCGCGCAACAAGAAGAAATTAAGCAGCAACAAGAAAAAAGGTACGACGAGTACAGGCACGATCAGAAGATAAAGAACGGTGTTGTTAAGCCCTTTGAGAAGTGGCTCAAACAAGAGTCAAGAGAGGGGCATAAAGTTTGAATAGCCCGCCTGACGAGTCCGGCTGACTACCGGACGAAACTACCACCTGGTAGTCGTGGGAAGTCACAATTTCACCCCACAAGAGGAAATAAACATGATCTACTCGTTTTTAAGTCAGGAATTTAACCAGAAGTTAGGGATTAATCCCGACTTTTCCTACGAGAGGGAAAGTCAAGGTAACACCTTTTATTTCTATATCAGGGAAGGTGTCCTCGTAGTTGAGGAATTTGAACACTGCTACGACGATAAAGACCTCGTGAAAGAGGTTAAAATCATCCTAAATAAAGGCGACCACATAATCGCTGATTCGGTAGGTGGACTGACCTTGATCAAGTTGTTCAAAGTCGGTGTTAGGGTTAGTCTGCTTGATTCAGAGTTGGTAGGGTTGCCACTGGAGCAACAGACGGAGGACATAAAAACGGATATTATTTATTCACTGGTTTCTTTAGGTGACTAAAGGAATTTTGTGGGCTGTCATCCAGACACCCCTATTAATTCCCCAACGCTACCCCGTTGGGAGTCCCCGCCATATAACCCTTCAGTTTGGGGTGCATCGGGAAAACTGGACACACTGGATAGGCGAAGAGTTCCAAGCCACAACTTTATATGAAGCTTGGAACGGCAAAATACAAGCTGTAGCTGTCAAACTTCCTGATCATATTCCCTGCGCTAACAAATATCCTCACATATCTGTTAGTTGGTGTAAAGGCATAAAGCCCTATGAATCGAACCTGATGCTGTCATCAAAGTTTGACTACAGACTGTTCAAGCGGTCTGTAAAGATGAAAATAGAGTTTTTGGAGTGGGGTTAGACTTTTGCGGAGCTTCTTAGTTCCGCGATCGCCAAGATACAAGTAATATTTGCTTATATCTTGGCGGTTTATTCGCAAACATAACATTAGGAGTTCAAAATGAATGAGTGTTTATTTTTTCAGTCGGCACAAAATAGACCCTAAAATGGTCGAAGACCTGGGGGGTGGTGCTATAAACCAGGTTAGAGGGACGATCAAAGATATTCGCCGCACTGGCGACACTATCACATTCAGCGAGATAATTCTTGCTCAAGACACAGATAGCGTTCAAGAGATAGTATGCCATACGATCTCGGCTGACTCAATAGTGGTAGCAGTTGCACCACTAAACCTCCAAATAGACTGGCTTAACGCGGGGATAAGGACCTTCCTTATCCCCCAGACCACACGGGAAGTGGTTGACGGAGAACCGATTTTCTCCTACACTGGACTGGTGCGGATAAAGAGAATAATAATAGACAAAGAGCAGTGGGTAGGTGTTTCACCTACCATTGAACAGAAACACGCCGAGAGATCGGCGTTGCACAATTCATAATTTTTAAAAGACAGGGTACTTAGATACCCTGTCTTTTGCACAGTTACTTAAACAAATGGCGTGAAGTCAACGGCCATTTAGTTTCTATTAAAATAATTTAAAATCCTCCAAAGTGCTTTTGTATAAGACTTTGGAGGATTTTTAAATTTAATTATGAGGGATAAAAGGCATACAAAAAATGCGTGTATGCCTTATGTGTGCTGAAATCTAGCAACTACCGTGATAAATATCGAGTAACCTTACAGATAGTGAACAACGTTACTTTTTGGGTGTAATTGGGTTTATTGATGTATCTTGGCTTACTTTTCATTGGGAATTACGTAGAATGTTCATTCCCTGTTCTTTGGGTATGGGGTGATAAATATCCGTAAAACTGGTAAATCAGATTGGTATTCTGGATAAACAACCAATCTGATCTAATTTATGTTGCACAAAATAATTGTCGGAACTATGTTAATGGTCGCAATACCTAGCCCTTACGCGATCGCACAAAATGCACAAAATGGCGATACATTGACTGGATACTTGGAATTAATCTCATCTGGCATGGGCGTAAATAGTAGGGGTGAGTGTTATGGGCGAAATGGATTTATCGACATAATGGGTCAAATCCCGGTAATCATCAAAAACGAGTCGGGGACAGTTATTGCCGTCGGGAAAACAGAGACAGGTAAACAACCCGAAGAACATTCAGCGGTAAGATGTATTTTTAATTTTCGGGTTGAGAATATCCCAAAATCAGTTTTTTATAGCGTCGAGATAGGGCGACGTGGGAGCGAAACGTTTTCCCATCAACAATTAAAGGATCAGGGTTGGGATTTGAAGTTGAGACTGCACAGATAATTACCTATTCAACGCCCCGCCCGGACGCTGTTGTTTCTGAATTTCCGCCAACACAACTGATCTTAGAGAATTTTGCAATTGTGGAACATTGACCGAGCTATCCCCGCCGCCCTCTACAGTGACGGGGATATTTATGTTCATGTTTTTAGACCCGATTTCATTACTTAAATTTTGACCACCTCCGACAATACCACCATTCGCAAAATTCAATATTTTGTCTAATCGCAGTTCTTGAAAACGCTTAGATTGTTCTGCGGTCAATATCATCTCATCTTCATTAAACACGCCCAGTATTGCTTTCCTGCCCCCTGACTGAACCCTCTCGCGGTTTAGTGCTTCTGATATGGGGTTACTATTTCCTGTGGCGTAATTGGGGACATATCCTTCACTAAATCCCAGTATCCCACCGCCTTTACCGCCTCCACCGCCGAACAAACCACCACCTCCACCAAAGATACTAGAAATAAGGGAGTTAACCGCCAATTGGGTTAATTGTTGGGCGATGCTTCCGATCAGGTCTTTGAAGGCATCCCCCGCAGATTTAGACCCAGAAATGATGTCACCAAAGAATGAACCGAGGGCGTTTTTACCAACATCTAATAAGTCTTTGCCGAGTGTTTTCACTTGTTGAGAAATACCCTCTAAATTAATCTTGTTAATTGCTTCGGCATTGGCTTGTAGTGCAGCTATTTCTTGCTCTGTGTACTCGTTGGCTTTTCCTTTCGCGGCGGCTATTTGTTGTTCAATTTGTAGTAATTCTTGTTTATATCTAAATTGTTCCTCCATTCTTGCGGCTTCAGCTTCTAATGCGGAGACTTCATATTCATTGCCACCACGTCTGCGAATTAAACCAGTTTGTGCTGGTAACATTGATGCTTCTTTAGAAAGCGCAGATTCTAGATCCGCAAACCTGCCTTGTTCAATGGTTTTTTGTCCTTCTCTGGTAAGGGTTTCAAAACTTGATTTTGACTGTTCGCCCAATATTTTAATTTTTTCGTTTAAGTCAGCAATCTTACCGTCTAAAACTTTAATTACATCACTAGCAGCGTCTAGTTTGCCTTCATTGATTAATTTCTCGCGTCCTTGGGTTAAATCATCATATTCCTGCTTGAGAGTGGTTAACACCTGCTTTTCTTGTTGAATTGCGTTTATTTTATCTAATTGAAACTGTAACTCAGCTTTTTGTTGTTGAGTCCGTGCGGTAGAAATTTCTTTATTAAGCTCAAGAACTTGTTTGTTGTGTTCAATTTCCTGTTTTTCCGACTCCCTTAGCCGTTGATTTTGCAACTCAATTTGTTTACGCTGATTCTCAAATAGTTTTAAATCCACGCCACCCTTATTAGCAATTGAATGAATTTGAGCAACTAAATTATTAATATCTTTCTGAAGCCGCTTGACTTCCTCAGAATCTTTTTTCAATCCCCCCTCACCCAACAAATAAACTTTCCGATCCTGTAAATCATAAAGTTGATTTTGCAGTGGCATTAATGCGGCCTTAGCACTGTATTCAATCTGCGCCTTATCAATTGTTAATTGGATACCCTGTTTTGTCGCATCATCGCCAACTAATGATTGCTGCAATTTCAACTGATTAATGTACGCTTCATGGACGCGAGATAACTTTTCAATTTCTCGCTGACGATCCTTGTTCTTCTCGATTTCTTTTTCTGCACTGGACTGGTTTAAATTATTGGTTTCTAACTCCAAGTCTCGCAACTGTTTCTGAGATTTGATGATTTCATCTAACTGATTAATTGCTTTGGAGTAATCCACGCCAGCATCATCCGGCGTAACAGTTTCACCACGCTTTTTAGCCGCTGCCAAAATCTCTAATTTCTTATTTCTGGCATCAAGAAGATCCTCGCGTTCCTGAGAAAATTTGATCAAATTCTCCTGATACCTGTTATCAATCTCGTATTGTTTGGCGCGTTTCTGAATAATCTTTTTAGCTTCATCATCTGGGGCTAAAGCCTCGTAAGCTGCAAACTCAGCCCGTTTTTCTTTGTCTAGTTGATCACGTTTTTTAGCATCTAATTCTCGCTGCTGTTTTTGAGCGTTATCAGCCTGTTTAGTAGCCGCGTCAATCTCATCTTTAATTTCTCGATATTTGGTTTCTGCAAGTTTACGCCGTGCTGCTAATAAATTCCGTTGATCTTCGGCATTGCCACCTTGAGCGACACCTGGGGTTTGCGCTAATTCCCCGTTCCCCGTTCTCCGTTCTCCAATAGCTGCTTGTTGAGCAGGTGTAGTATTTGACTGGCTCAGAAATAATTGCATCTCAGAGTTACGCCGCTTGGTTAATCCTGGCAATGCTTGTTTAACTCCGCGATGTTCACCTTTATTCCACCTCAGAAACTCTTTAGCCGCACCTGCATAATCTCCAGAGTTTAGTTTTTTGAGTAGGGTACTTTCTCCTAATGCCCCTTCACCCACGTTAAAAGCGAACGAGGTCAAAGCATCCAATTGATTATTGTTGATGGGGACTTTGACCATTTTCTGAACGCGAGAACGTTTGTAAAGTAACTCATTTAATAGCCGTTGGTTTGCTTCTTCAACTGTTAAGCGATCGCCTGTTGATTTAGCCTTAGTCCCAAAACCAACCGAGTATTGAGTTCGATCAAAGTATGGTGTTGCTGCAAAACCTTCTGATTTTTTAACTAGCGCAACTAAGCTATCTGTCACGCCAGCTTTACCGAAAATCTCCTCATTCTTACCACGCACAATATTGGCAGTGCGAGACGATAAACCCGCACCTGTGGGTAGTGCATTTTTCGCTGCTTCTTGGATAGGCTTAAAGCTATTAAGCTCTGTCCCGACGACGGCGTTCACAATACCTACTTGCCCCTTCCCTTCATCAAAAATCAATTGTTTTGCGCCACTTTGCTTGAGAGCATTTCGGAAACTGTCAAACTCTTGTTGGTTGGCAAAAACAATACACCCAGCACTCCCTGGGGCTGTCTGTCGGTTTGCATCTAAGTGAAAACCAATTGCAGATCGTTGAGTGCGAAAAGTGGGATTTACAGGAATAAATCTTGATCCAACTCCTGCTCCCATCCCTGCAACTTCGCCACCAATATTGTAAGTGCCATATTCAACAGGTGCTAGTGATCCGCTTTGAGTAGTTCCACCTGCCCCGAACATTCCTTGGGTGCGACGAGTACCGCTATTTACAGTGTGTTGAGCGATCGCCCGTCCTTGATCGTCATAAACTACCAAGGCTATTTTCTCTAGCCCGTTTTCGTCTTTTTGCCCAGTGCGGCGCATGATTACCTTGCTTTTGGGGTTCGCGGGTGATCCTAACCCAAAAAAACCTTGCACGCCCTGAACGATGTTCCCTATTATGTTATTACCATTACCAGAGTTAGGTGACGATGCCTGTAGCTGTGCTTGCGGCTGTGTCGTTGGTTGTTGATTTTGTCCTGTTGCCCATTTCCAAAATTCCTCAGCCTTCTTGGTAGCTAATTGAAACGCGCTGCCAATTCCCGGTATTCCTTGACTTGCAAATTCCCCAGCTTTTTGAATAGCACTACCAATATTTGATGTCCATTTACCAATATTTTCGCCAATAGCTTGAGTAATTGAAACTGCGGTTTTTAGCCCTGCATTCAACAAATTAATGCCGTTAGTTGTGAGATTTACAACACCATTAAATAAGGACTGAATCAACTTAATCAATGATTTAACTAAATTTACACAGGTATTCCATGCCGCAACAATTCCATCAGCGATCGCTTTTGATATATCAATGGTTTTCTGCCAAATATTATTTAAAGTTGGTTCACTGGCAACCCAAATATCAGCCGCGCCTCTAGCACCTGCTTGGATACCACCAACAATTAAATTTATCCCATCAAAAATAAATTTTAACCCGTCAAAAACGACTTTAACTACTCCCCAAAAATCATTAAAGGCAGTAGACATATCCCTGATAATATTCGGGTTAGTTTCTAAATATTTGGTGAAACTTGTTATCCCGTCTAATAATAATTTAAACGCACCCGCTACTAACTCTTGAATAGCTTTATTTAGGGATTGAACCAACTGCGGATTAGCTTTAAAAGTTCCGACTAATTTCTCAGATTCTTTGCGGACATCCTTCATGATTCCGTTAGAAGATGTCAAGCCAGACACAATATCACCAAATGTCTGGACAATGAAATTCATGATCGGCTCAAATGCCACGCCGATTGATTTCTGGAACTGATAAAAAGTATCTTGGACGTTGGATAGACGACCTTCTAAAGTTTTTGCTTTATTCTCCATTGCCCCAAAATACGCCCCGCCCTCAGCACTCATGCGGCGTAAAGCTTCCTCAAGGTGACGAAATTCTAGTTTTCCGTCTGTGGCCAGTTGTCTAATTTCAGATTCCTTTGCCCCTAGCATTTTGGCAAGTTCAGCCCGAAGCTGCACCCCGCGCCCCGTAAATTGGTCAATGTCTTCATTCTGTAATTTCCCCTCAGTCCGTGATTTGGCGTAAACTTCCATCAAGTCGCCAAGTCTGGCGTTAGCACCTGCGGCGACATCACCAATGGTTTTGAGGTCTTTGATAATCTGATCTGGTTTTGCACCGGTTGCTAAGTTTTGGATTGCTGCTTGCTGTAAATCCTTTAGCTCAAACGGTGTAGTAGCTGCAAACTTCTCTAACTTGCCGACAAAATCATCAATTTCTTTTTGATTGCCCTTGAGGAAGGTTTTTAGTGAAGATTCAAAGTTTTGGAAGTCTTTGGTAACATTGAAAATCTCACCCGCGAATTGTTGAACCGCACCCAGTGCCGAACCAACTACACCAGTAATTGAGTTAAACGCCCCAATCCCAGCCCCAACAAAAACACCATTAAAGACATTGCTTAAAATGCCCTTAATCGGCTCAACTGCGTTCTTGAATCTATCCGTGAAAGTTCTCCCCGCGGCCTGTCCGGCACTCGCAGCTTGAGCAGTTGCTTGGTTTAAACCTCCTAGCCTGTTTCCTCCGACACTTCCAAAGGCTTGGTTTATCTGCTTCTCAATACCCTTGGCTACCTGCGTGGCGTAAGCCTTGGTTTGATTCAATTGTTGGTATAGTGCGGCTTGGTTGGCCGTTAGCTGTAGTTCAAGAGTACCAAGGGAAGTCATAGGAATAAACCCGCCTCAATGTTATAGGCATTTGAATGATTTTTCCCTTAAAAAGCTAGGATTAGATCATCTAAAATTGCTATAATCGAATTATCTCATAGAAAAAATTGCCATTATTTTCTGATATCCATCCAGAAGATTCGCTATTGTATCTGTGAGCATGGATTTTGTAGCCAGGATTTTTCGTTAATGGTTCAGTAATAAAACTGGGGTCAAACCAGATTATTCGGTTGTTGGGTTGAATGGCGAAACAACCGTTATCAAGTTTTAAAACATGGCCACATTTATGTTCGCTTGGATCTTCCGCCCAATCTCCACCAACCCAATCAATTGTGAACATATACTCACCGTCATACCATTTTCCATCTTTGAGAATGGTTTTACAACGTAGTTCGGAAAGGTAGGAATAGGCGATCGCACATGGCTGATAACTCAAGCAATCCCACAATTGCAACCAATCTAATGGTAGTTGCTCGCAATCTTCTCTCCAAGCGAGAGCATGAATTGGGACTCTAGCAAATTGCGCTCCCTGGTTAGTAACTAAATTAAACCCAACTGCCCGACCAGGAATAGAAGTCATGCCGAATACCCGGACGGGTACGCATCCTGTTTGCTGTAAATCCCAATCATAAAGAAATGACTTGTTAATAAAACATTTGAAGTGGGGGATATCTACATTGAAGGTCATGTGCGATCGTAAAATAAAATCACCATTGTAACAACAAAACCGCCACTTGTGTAGCGGTTGTTGCGACAGTCATACGACTATCCCCTAACCCTGCTTTAAATTCATCAAAAATTGATACATGACTTGATTGTGTCTCGCGTCAGCTAAAGCATTATGCTCACCAGATTCTTGTTTTGGTAGTTCAGGATTACCTAAGTCATCACACAACTGCTTGATGTCTTTTGTGTACATAGGAAATCCATTTGGCAATGCAATCATTGCCCCAAATAATTGGCAGAATACGACATGATCGTAATCTGCATAGTAACCCCATATTTCAGGCTTTGCTCTACCAATCCCTAAGCTGTATTTTGTTTTAGTCTTTGAATGATAAGCAAACACCTGGGTTGCTTGCATTAACCTGATTAGCCAAATTGGAGATTGAGATTGAATTTTTAGTAGAAATTTATTCCATCCGGTTGGTTTTACTGATTCTACTTCACCATAGCAATAGAAGAAATTAGCAACTTCTTCCGCTATCTCAGCCTTCGTTTTCCATACTTTTGATTCCTCCCAAAGACGTGGTGAAACCTCAATAGGCAACGGATCTTTGGGAGGTAACTTAGAAATTACATTATTCTTTACCCATTGGGATGCTTTAGTTAAATCACAATCCCTATTGACGGCATAAAATTCTCTGCCATCCTCGCAGACAATCCCTATAGATATCAATGATATAGTCGTTCCGTCCTCTATAAATTCTGTGTCTAGAAAATATTTGGTCATAAATGTGATCCGCAAAATAAAAGAAGTGTTGTAAATCTAACACGCTATTTAACTAATTTCTCAATCTCTCCCTCAATATCTGCAAATGCCCCAAGCACACGGGGAGGAAGAATACCAATGTCGCGCAACTCAATATAAATTTGTGCTGTTTCCCGCGACATTGGTATTTTCTGCTTTTGCCCCTGTTCCGTATCTGGAAATGGCAAGAAGTCTTGTAATGTCGCTTTCTCAGAGAACGACGCGCCAATTTTAGCGATCGCACTTGATTCTAAATTGGTGTGCAATTTGTACTGACGGTACAAACTTTCCACCATTTCCCGAATTACCCAACAAGGGACGCGGTGGAAGTTTCTTCTGTGATAACTGGGGTCTGTGACTCCAAAATACTGGATGGTGTAATAGGACTCTCGGTAGAACTCACGTTCTTTTTCCGTGAGCTCTTGGTACTCTTGAAGCCTTTTGATTGCTCCCCCAGCGTTACTTCCTCTGGTTCTTGTTCAACTGTAAATATTGGCAATTCCGCCCATTCCCTCTCTTCGCCTAACGTGAATGAGAATAATTGTGAGTATAAGTTTTGGGGAAGTTTGCGGACAATTTGACGGATAATATCATCTCTGTTTTGATCAGACATCCATCTTTCTTCGGGAACTGCCATCAATTGAGAGCATTTTTCCTTGTCAGGCGAACAGCGGAATGATGCTTTGAGATTATCAATATTAGCCAATATCCAATCAGGCGCAAGTCGTGATTTTAAAATCATGATTGCAACTTCCTGAGATTGTCGCTCAACCATCATTTCAGGCTTTTTAATTCTACCTAGTTCGTTGCGGTAGTCAATCGCAAATGTAAGCAATCGGTCTATTTCTTCCTCAGTTTTACCCGTGTTTCCTTCTAAAGTTCTGCGAATTAAACCAATTGCTTCTTGTTGGGAAATTTTTTCTTTCTCAACAACAATATCTGCAATTTCCGCCAATGGAGCAATTTCTTGGAATTGCACATTACGGATTTTATCTGCCATATAATCTTTTTCTTCTGGGTTTAATCCGCCCATTTTAGGCAGCGGAAAACCAGCAATAACAACTATCTCAGGGATTCCCCAGGGGTTCTGCATATTCTATCCTTATATCGTCTTGTGGTGAGAGTAATCGGGTAAAAGTGGGATTTTTCCTAATGGCTTCTGGTACGACAATTAAACAGATTTTCTCACCAGATAAACTGTACACAGGCATATTTACAGGTAGTCCAGATGTGAAATAAGCCGCACCACAAATCAAGTGATCTGAGCGCAGCTTACAATTAATCAACGCTACTGTATGTCCGGTTGAGTGGAGGCATTTATGCAATGTCATCTATTAGGAAATAGTTACAGTTGTCGGGGGTGTATAGAAATAGCTATCACCTTGGATCTGTGCGCTACAACTGAAAGCCCGTTTTTCCTGAACTGGGTTTTGAGGTGATGCCGATTCAAGTAAGGCTACACCCTCATGGGCTTCACCGCTTGGGAATGCCAGCCTAAAATAAAACTCACGCCCAGCAAAAGCGTCTTGATGAGCAATCTTCCGAAGAATGCCACCGCCTAGGTCTCCATAGACTAGGTTGAAGTCTAAAGCCATTGTCTTGGCATTACCTACCGTCACTTTTTCCGTGCCTAAGCCACTTAAATAATTAGTGGTGTCGGAGTTTTTTATCTGGGGTGTAATGGTAGCGTTTGTACACCCTGCGACGAACACAAGGGCTTTAGTTGTTGCAGTTGCCGCGCTGGCAACTGAGGCTGATAGCGGCAAGGTGTGGATTGACGTTGCAGCAGCGGCAGCGCGATTACTGACTGTCACTGTGGTACTTCCGAAGGTTAGGATAGTCCCAGCATCCAACGCCACTGGCAAGGCTGCCACATTAATAGATTCCGCGCCAGATAGTGCAGATGCAGAGGTGGTGATTGTGTAGGAGGGCGGTGTTCTAGAACTGATAACAATGTTGCCGACTGTTTGCGTGGGTAATTCACCAATCTGGAAGGTAATTCCCAGCGTAGTTTCAACAACTGAGGGGCGGGCAATAACTAAAGGCATAGGATGTATTTATATGACTGCCTTTAGTTTTCCCTTTTTAAATATTTAGGTAAGTGTCTGTTTCAACATTAAAATTACCTGTGTACCTGACGTTTTTAGTAACCCTCAAAACATTTACATGAGCTTTTATGGCAGTTGTGTAATCCATGCCTCCGCCAATAGTATGGGCATTGAATAAAGTTGTTTGACTTGCAAAGTTATTATTGTTGAAAGCTTGAACTACTCCATTAATGCAAAGATAGATAATAGTTGCTTGAGGAATTGTAGAATCTATGCAAGCGGCTAAATGATTGAAATCATTTACATAAGGTTGAGTAAAAACTACTTCAGTCTCAGTACCTTGGCTTGTAGTCCAAGTGAAGTGTAGGGATATCGTGGGATTTTCTATTAATAGAGATGAAGTAGTATAACCCATTCGCCAGCGACCATTAACCGCTACAGCTTTATAATTCCCGATTATGCCTGATACCCAACCTATCGCTGGTTCTGTTATTTTGATCAAAGAATCTATAGTTTTTTTGCTCCCTGCAAAGGGAGCAAAATTAGACACAAAATCAGAACCTAGGGTGAGGTGGTTAGCACCCGAAAAAAACAAACTACCAAGACCATACTTTTTAGGGTTAATTGTATTAATTACTCCGTTTTGGTTCATGATTGAATGATTAAAACTAGAATTATCAACAATATTCGTATTATTAGTGCCATTGCCTTTAAGAAGCAATACAACACTATTTAAATATGGATCAACGTTAGGATTGGGATCTGGTTGGGGAGAAGAAACGCTTGTCAATAACCCGCTTCCTAATATGCTCATAGTATTTTTCTGTAATTTGACAATTAATCAGGTATGAACTGCAATCCGCGCAACTGGAAAAAATAGCCTGTTTGTCCTCCGTTATCAGACCGGAGAACTTGGATATAATGAGTGCCGGGGTTTAAGCTTCCTAACTTAATCTGGTATTCCTGGGGGGATGCACCACCTTCGGCTGTTGCGCCATATTTAAATTCTCCATTCAACCAGATAAAAATGGCGTTGTCTATTCCAGCCTCAATTACTGCATTATTCAATTTTTGAGTAAGGTTAATAGGGTAAATAATCGCGTTTTCTGTGAACAAAACCCATTGCAGAGGAATAGATTGTAGATCCGACCAATAGCCGTTCCCGATAGCCGTCATTGGATTTGTGAGCCATGCGCCTAAGATAGACGCGACTGGGGTTAAATCTGGCTCAGGCAGTGTCGCTTCCCCTGTAAATTGGAGGATATTCCCTAGGCTCGAATTGTAATATCCTAGGAGGTTGCTAAAATAGACATCAGAGTAATGTCCCGGAGGTAGAACTAGAGTTCCACTGGATAATTTACTTGTCTTGAATATTCCTGTGATTTGATATTGATCCACCCCCAATCTTATGTTTTGCCATTGTTCACAAGTAAATTCTTGGTAATCAATCACGCCATTGTTAGGGCTCCATAAAAATGAAGTTCCTGATAAAGTCCGCAGTTGATTTAATAGATCATTCACCTGTGACCCAATCAGTACAGGCGACGTTATAGACCATTCTTCATTTATCTGATCAACGCCTTGAAAAACCGTTTGCTGATATCCGTCACCTAGCTTATTTATTAATAGTGGGAGTGATGCTTTTTTGGATGCACTCCACAACGGGTTAAGAATTAAAACGGGTTTAACGCTGCCATCATTTACGGCATTTTCACAGGCTGTTAAATCTGCATAAAGCCCCGGCGTACCGTAAACAGAATCAAGTATGCAACTAAAATTAATGTAATCGTAAGGCATTTAATTAAGTGCCTCTTGAACTTGTGAAGCATTGACAGGGTAAACCCCTAAATCTTCAGCGCGTGATTGTCCGGGTATTTGTGATTGGTAGCTTGGGTCTAGTTCGGTTTCTCCTAGTTTTGCGATAATAGCGTCATAGGAAGATTGAGACAAAACACCACCTGCAAGCAGTGCTTGAGTATTGCCAATTATCCAAGTTAAATTTTTTTGTTGAAGTGCATCCAACACCCGGTCATAGGTTTTAGTTTCGTATATTGCAAACACTTCTTGCGGCTTAACCAAAGTAATTACTTCCTCAATTGTCGGTATTTTAGGTACTTCTGTTTGCGTATCTGGATTTGCTATTAATGGACGATTGTTTAACAGATTAGCAATAGCCGGATAATTTTGTGCTGTCACTAAATCGGCGTATTCCATATTAGCTAATTCAGTTTGTAAAATCTCAATTCTCGATGTCATTTTATCAAGCCCCCGTGTAATATCCAATTGAATAGCCAACAGAATTAGCACCACTTAAATTTAAAATTAGTGCGGTATTTGTGGCTAATTTTATCTCCCTTCTTTCGGGAAAAGTCAGTGCTAAACCGCTTCCTTGGGTTTGCCCTAAGCATCGAAGTAAATTACTAGAACCCTTCAGAATTATCGTTGTTGCCGTTGTAGATTCATTTTGCAAAACTAAGTGAGTAATGTAAATTGAAAGTCCACTACCAGGTGCGGCAACAATAGTATTATCCCCACTGGTTGCAATAGTCCCGGACACAGGGGTGATAGTCGGTTTTTCAGGAATGTTCCTAACGATTAGACCTCGCTCAGTCCCCATAGGTGTTGCGTTAGTTGCCCTGAGAGCTTGTAGATTCGTACCATCAGAAGCACCGATCAAAGTCGCGTCTGCCGGCACTGTTCCCCCAGTCGCAACGACGGACGGGTTGGATGCCGTAATACTCCCATTAATCTCAAAAATGGCGACATCAGGATTGTTCGTCGTCCCTGCTGACGTAGCAGATAACGCCCGTTGCCTTATAGTCCCAGTTCCGTCAATATATGGTGCTGTAGCCATTTGTTAAAATTCCATTGCAAAAACAGAGGCATATCGAGAAGTGAAAGTCGCATTCCAGTTATATTTATTCAGGTTTATCGGACTAGAAGCAACCCAACGCGATGACCTGCCGTTAATGTCAACTGCCGCGACTCTGACGTAATATTTCCCAGCCGATATGTTTGTAAATTGTGTTGAGGCACTTGTTTCAAATCTGGTATTCCCCCACAAACCATCGTCGCCAAGGCGTAATTCAATTGTGTAGCCTGTGATATATGGATCACGCTTACTATTTAGCAATGGAAAATCCCATACTGCATTGAGATCAAACAGGTCAATTGTTCGGTAGCTAAAGGTGATATTTCTAGGAACTGACACAACGACGGGAGGATTACGCCGCTCTGGCAACGGCTCAAGACTCCAGCCATTTTCAATTCGAGAATATTTGGCGGGATTGTACTCGATGGCCGTAATTTCGTGAAACATTTCCATGCTGCCAGCACTTGGAACACGATTCAAAACCCGGAATAACTGCGGCTGTACCGTAGATGACGCGAGAATCCAGTTTGACTCCGGGGGTGGTGCTGATGATAGGGCTAAATTTAAAGTGAGGATTATCGCGGCTGTTCCTGGCGAGTTGGTAACGACTCTTTCGTGAACCGTGCCATCAGCAAGCATTACCGTGAGGGTGTAAGTTTCATCCTCTAGAATTTCCACAGGATTATCAAGAGTGATTGCTGTTGTAGTGGCCGCCGCGATCAGCCCGCCATACCGGATATCAGCCCTTTTTGAGTCCATGATCCTGATAATATCGCCGGGCTTTGTATAAGTCCCGTATGCCCTGCTTTTAAAAGTTACGGTTTCCTGCTCCAGTCTGTCAGTTAGCAGCGTGGCATACCCAGCCCGTCGCGCTTGTCCTCTTGACGTGCAAGCAAAAGCAGATAGCTCAATTTCCCTTACGCCATATTTAGCAATTCCATCAGGATCGTCAATTGCTTCTACGGATTGACGGTAGAAGTCGTCAGGATTTGCCCAAGTTACTAATGCTATAGTGTGTCTGGTTTTCAGCCCTGTGCGAGTGTACGAAAACATCCCCTCTTCAATATCAGATTGGGTAAATTGTGCCACTGGTGATCCGGGTTTGTCTGCCACAAATCCGATTGCTCCAGACATCCAGTAGGAGAAGCCACGAAATATTGATAGAAACTGCTGAATTACTTTGTACGCCTCGTCTTTGCCCTCTAGCAATAAATGGCATTGAAACCTATGCTCTGTGCCGCCATAGCCATTAGGGACGTACTCATTGCAGTATTGGCTAATTTCGTATAATGCCCATTTATCAATTTGGGACTGATTGATAAATCTACCAAGTCCGTAGCGAGTATTGGTGATTAAGTCATATAAAATCCACGCCGGATCTGCCACTGCTACCGATGGCGTAGTAAAAGTCCCATTCCAAGTTCCGCTAAATGTTAGCCCCCTTGTAGCGGTAGGGGTGGCATTGCTGGGAATTTGAATTTTCCGCCCTGCTAACTTCAGGGATATTTGGGGCAATGATTGGAACTGAGCCGCCTTAAAACTAAACCCAAATAATGCGCTGTTGGGATATGCAAGTTTAACTTCAGTTGCTTGTGTGTAGGATTGCCACCTTAAAACCCGTTGATACCGTGTTTCGTCTGCGTCCTGCGGCGTAGTTCGTTCTACGCGGACGCTGAAGCTTGAAACCGTGCCACCGGTGTTATTAACTGCAAAGGCGTATTCAAATTCTGTTATCGTGGCAAAGCGTCCGCCTATATTGCCTTCATAAACGAGAACAAACGCACCCGCACCCTGTTTAATAAAAATCTTAAACCCTACATTTAACCCCAGCACGCCCCCATCTGGCGGATATTCCTGTAGGACCACACCCAATCGAACACGAATAATATCTAGATTGGCGTTGGTAATTGTGCGGGTAACTGGGAGTAGGTTTTTCACTTCAGAACTAACGCTAGTTTCTGAGGTTATTTCATCCCCAAAACCAGGCATCCTGCTTTGCCCTTGAGTTCCGAGCCTGTAATCCCATGTAAATCCGTCGAAGTTCAGAGAGCCGTCGGTATTTTGAATAGGAGTTTCATCAAGGTAGACAGATTTTAGCCCAGCTATTGGTCCTTCTATTTCTCCCTCTGACACAATCCCTAAAACTGATGCGATTGAAACGGAAGTTCCTGATACTGCGGTTTCTGGCGGTTTTGCGGGCTTGCCACCACCACTACCGCCAAATCCTTTAAATTCTTGTTTTTTTGGCATAATCTCAGATAACAAAATCTGAGATTATATTTGCCTGTACAAGCCTTTATAATTCAGGAACCAGTAGCATTCACTCATGATTTTTGTTTCTCAAATACGTAATGCCAATCAAGCCAAAACTTGAAGCAAGCAAACTGAATTATCAAGTTGCCGTAGCTCCAATTGATATAGACCAACCGCCAGTCTAGCAATGTTAACTGGAATTTTATCTCAATCCCGTCAATTGTCGCGCCGTTGTATTTGCCTTTCGGCAAGATGGCTTTAAGTTGATTTAACATTCTAACGCTGCGTAAAGTTATGCAAATGGTTTTTCCTTATGGTGAATCATCAGTGGTATTAATTTCTTCTGATTTTTTCGCATTCTCTAGTGATAAAGAAGGGGCGATTAAAGCATTAGAAACAGCGATCGCACAAAACCAATTACTACCAAATCAAGAGGGATAACATGAACGCAGAACAACTCAAGATCATTGCAGAAAATTCACCCCGTAAAGCCGCGGCAATTCTAGGTGTTCACATCAGAGAGGTCCGATATCACAAGCAAAGAATGGAGGGGAAGAGTGTAAAACAGCCAAAAGAACCCAAAACAAACCACAAGAAATGGACCCAAGAAGAGGACAATTATTTATTAACTTTCGGGAATGGCTCAACTTATCCAGAGTTGCAGGAAGCGCTTAAAGCGTCTCGGACCCAAATAGACCATAGGTGCAAAATTCTTGGCGTTTCTCCAAAGAAACTAAAACATCACAAAACCCTCGCAGAAGAGGAAAAAGAGGTTTGTTTGCAAGGGTATCCTCATCAAGCAGCGGAAAAGCTGGGAGTTTCCATCTCAACTGCTAGACGACGTAGAAGAGAGCTACTGAAAATGGATTATCGGCATTTTGACGCACGGACTTCAGTGCCATTACCGCCATCTACACCAACTAAATCGCTGATAAATTTTGTTAGTTTGAATGATGCTAAACAACCCGTAGAACCAACATGGACTCCTGATAACGACAGGCTTTTAATTAAGCAAATTAGCAATAATTCCATTGATAAAGTCGCTGAATTATTTGGACAACCTAAAGAGCAAATCGAGGAAAGATTACACCATGTTTTGAAGGAAGAAAAAAACAAGATTGGGATTAATGAAATTTTGTCACAATTTCAAATGACCACCGGACAAATTCACCAGATGAAACTTATTTATTCCTACAGCCCTAAATCGGCTGTGAGATATTGCGAAGTAATCAGAGAATATGCAAAGAACAAAACCGCATATTCGCCAGCAAGAATTAGGAATGACAGATGAACCAATTAACTTTAGATTTTCCCGTACCAGAATCCACAAAACCAACTATGGAGCGCCATGATTTTGATAGATACGACAGCCCTCACTGGTTCATCACTCATTTACCCAATTACATCAAGCTAGAGGGCATAGTTGGCGAACCATGCAAAGGCAGTGGGAATATATCTAAATTGCTTGGATTTATTAAGCACGTAAATCATGTATGGACTAACGATATAGATCCTAGTGTTGTTTCTGATTATCATCTTGATGCGGCTGATCCAAAATCATGGGAACAACTACCATATACGGATTGGATTGTCACTAATCCGCCATTCAATGCAGCATTACCAATTCTCAAAAACAGCCTAAATCATGCGCGGTTGGGCGTGGTTTTCTTCCTGAGATTATCCTTTGTCGAACCAACAGAAGAACGCGGACAATGGCTATTTGAGAACCCCCGTAACTTGGATTTAATTTACCCAAGATTTAAGTTTAGAAAGGATAAGAACAACGAACGGTGGCAGACGGATTCAGTGCCAATAATTGCTATGATTTGGCATAAAGATACGAGCGAAACAAGAGGATCTATCACTATCCCTCAATCGCATATCTTGGGGTTTCATAATAACCCTGAGAACGCGCCAAGTTTTGATAGGCAAGTGGAGATTTTGCAACAAGTTCAAGCAAATAATTAGGAGAAAAATAATCATGGATACATTACTAATTTCATTGCACCCGCGTCACAGTCAAAATATTGTATTAGGCAAGAAAACAATTGAGTTGAGGAAAACAAAACCAAGAATGAGAAAATCAGAAAGTCGTTTAGTCCAGAAGAAATCATTAGCATTTCGGAATATTCTCATTTACAAAACTACTCCTACTTCGGAAATTAAATTATATTGTCAGGCATGGGATTGTGGCGCATTATTAGCATCCGAATGGACTAAACACTCAACTGATTTATGCCTTTCTGCTGAAGAAATTGAGAATTATTTAGGATCTCGCATGGGTTACGGAATTAGAATTAGAAACCCTCGACAAATTACGCCTATCCCACTATCAAAAATGCGTGAGTTGGGTATAGCTCCACCACAAGGTTTCTGTTATTTAAATAATGAAATGATTGAAAGATTAGGGATTAAATTTAATGATTGATGACTTAATCCCCTGGAATCCCGCCCATTTCGGACATACAGACTTTCAAAAAGAAGCCGATGGTAACAGGGGCTTTTTATTGGCAAATATAAAAATAAAATGCCAATTATCAGTAATCTTCTATCACTCAACCCCGACTCACCCATAGAACTGTTTGAAGTCAGCGGTTATAACCTAGCTACACCATCAGAAACTCTTTACATCTGCAACTATACCGGGGTGTCCTTTGAGGGTCAAGAATATGCCGCTATTGGTTTTGAGTCTGAAGGCTTTGATTTAGTTGGACAAGGTCCAATTCCCACGCCGCAACTCATAGTTTCAAATATTGGGCGTGTCGTCTCTACTTGGCTGGCTGAGTGCAAAACTAACCCGAACTACCGACTAGAAGGAACAACAGTAAAACGGCGAATTACCCAACGGCAATTCTTAGATGGTGGTGAGAATGAAAATGCGGCGATCAAAGAACTTCCCCAGCAAATATTTGTAATTGAACAGATGGTCAGCGAAACCTATATTGCTGTTCAGTTCCGACTCGGATCGTCATTCGATGTCGAGGGTGTGACTTTGCCAGCCCGTCCGTTACTGCGGTCATGCTCATGGCGATATCGTTCCGCTGAGTGTGGATACTTGGGCGGTGGCTACACCCTCAACAATGCTCCTACCTCCAACGCTGCGTTAGACCAGTGTGCCAAAACATTGACAGCCTGTAAGGTGCGGTTTGGGGCTGCGGTGGATCTGCCGTTTGGTGGTGCACCGGGGTTAAATACTTATAGCTAATACTTATGTTGATATTGACGGTTTCCAGCCTGTGTGTTTTTGCGGACACAGAACAAGATCAAACATAATTATTCAAAATTTCTAATTCACTTAACCGGAAGGTGGCCACAAGATTATCAGTTTCACTAAACGGCGATATTGACTCCCTACGACGGGGGAAATATTGCCGCATTTTGTCTATGGCACTATTGAATTTAGAATATTCTGCGAGGGTTCTATCTCCTATTGTTTTAACAGAAACCACCCACTCATACCGCTGTTCTTGCTGACTATTCAGCATTAGCGACGACGACGAAACATTTTTAAATCTACCAATACTTACTTCCAGTCCACCTGTAACCGCGCCTTTTGGGGCTGATGGTGGTTCTACCCAAACAGCAGGTTGTCCGTTACCAAAAGTACCAAGTTCCTGCGCTAGTAAATCAACAATTGCGGCTCTAAGCTCTGGTACAGTGTGGATGTTTTTAATCATGATAATTTCATGGATTGCGACGCTTTCAATGTTCCACTACTAACAGGAACTTCATCTAAAAACCGTTGATTCAAATAATGTGCGGTTTGGATAAATGCCATATCTAAAGTAGTTTGGTAGTTACTTTTAAAAACTGCGGGTAAATTACTACCAGCTAACGCCCGATCAGTCCATCGGTTTCCTTGTCTCTCATGCAAGTCATAGGCGTAGGGTGCTGACCATTGCCAATCGGCAATGGTTACGGTTAATCGTGGTGGTGTCCAGCTTCTCCAGATTGGCATTTTATTTTTATTTTTCCCATATCCCTCGACAATAAGCATATAACCCTCTATTTTGAGGGTTTTTAGTCATCAAAAAAATATTTTAAAAATTTTTCCAAAACCCCTTGACAAATATTTGTTATCCTGTTACTATATAAGAGTGAGAGAAAAAACAACAGGAGAAAGAACAATGCTTGAATTAACAAATCAGAATCAGAGAATTATAGCTGGTTGCCTTGGAAATGGGGTCACTTTTGGGGATGTGCTTAATGATCAAACTGTGGCTCATGTTTCCTTTGAGGGGCAAATAACATGGCATTCTGATTACAAAAAAAAGATCGCAGAAGCTACTAAAAAACACATTCAAGAAACATCACTAGAATATCAAAAACAAGCCATGATCCCTCTTGATGCCATTATCAGCCCTAGAGATCACAAGTTTATGGCCACTTACCTATATAAAAATTCTCAAGGTCAATACAAACATTTAGCAGATATCTACTACCCCAAAGGCAAGGACAAAGGGGGAGTTTATCTCAAAGTGTGGGAAGGCATTGTGCCACCTGAAATACTGGAAGAAATGAACCAGCTTTATAAATCCAATGGAGGATAAAACCCAGCCCCCAAAAGGGGCATTTTATATCACGATAAAACCCTCAACTTTGAGGGTTTTTTATTGTTTAAAATTCGTGGCAGTCTGAGAAATTTTACTAACTTAATTCACGGTAAACTGTCACTTTTTAACTTTAAAAAAACTTTCCAAAACCCCTTGACAAATATTTGTTATCCTGTTACTATATAAGAGTGAGAGTTCAATAAAAGGTAAAAACAATGATTGATGTCTACTACAGTTGTCTTCTGGATGAAGAAAACTGCCCAGAAATCACTACAGCATCAAGAAAAAGGGCTTTAGAATTAGCTCAACAAAAAACTAGTAACCCTGTATCAGTAGCAGAATTTGAAAAGGGGGAATATCTGTTATTTTATGAGAAAATTTCAGTTGATGAGACATTGCCTGAGAACAGGGGATATACTATAGAAGCCATTATCAATGACTTAACTCCTCAATGTAGTGATGCAGAATATTCCTCTCATAGAAAAGTTAAAGTTACCTCCCAAGAGTGCTAAGACTGAAATATTTGTCCTATTCTTAGTAACCCAGTGCATAAAACACTGGGTTTTTTCATGTTGCCTAAGTCATCAAAAAATATTTTAAAAATTTTTCCAAAACCCCTTGACAAATATTTGTTATCCTGATACTATATAAGAGTGAGAGAAAAAAACAACAGGAGACAAAATAATGTTTGTTACATTTGAAACCATAGAATCTAAACAAATCACAATTGACATCACTGGAGTAAGTGGCTGGGATAATGAGCAATTAACAAGATATGCCTGTGAACAATTGAATACAGACTACACAGATTATCAAGATAGAAGAAGTAGAAAACTGAAAAAAGGGGCAGTAGTAACTCCAATAAATTGGAGGCCTCTAAAAGTCTCTTGCAGACAAAAAATGCTTACCATAAAAAGACCACCTAGGAAATATTCAGTAGTTTTCTAAACATAAAACCTAAGCATAATACCCTGGATTAGTGATAGTCCAGGGTATTTTTTTAGTCAAAAAAATATTTTAAAAAAACTTTCCAAAACCCCTTGACAAATATTTGTTATCCTGATACTATATAAGAGTGAGAGAAAAAACAGGAAACAAAAAATGAGAGTAGCAGAAATTAACACCACAGAACTAAATTTAGACCCCAAAAGATTTCAATACAAACTAGTCCACAATTCAACAGGTGCTACTGGTTCATTATCAGGAATTGACTCCTGGAATATCTATTTGTCAGGAATTGTATTGGTGTGGGAAGATTTTGGAGACATTTATGTGGTCAATGGTCACAACAGAGTAACCCTGGCCAAAAAGCTGGGGGTTCAAAAAGTTCTCTGTAGGTTCATTGATGCCTCTACTCATGTAGAAGCTAGGCTAGTAGGTGCACTGGCCAACATTGCAGAGGGTATGGGAACTGCCATTGATGCAGCCAAGTTTTTTAGAGACTCATCATATACCGTAAAAGACGTAAAAAACTTTGGCATTAATCCCAGGTTAAAAATAGTGCAAGATGGGTTAAGCCTGTCCAATCTGGTTAGTTTCCTGTTTGATAAGGTTATTACTGGCACTATTCCCATTGATAAGGGTGTGATTTTGGGTAGTGTAGGGACCAGAGAACAGTTGGAAGTCTGGGAATTGATTAAGGATAAGCAGGTTAGCACCCCTGCATTGGATGAAATTATCGCAAATATCCTTAACCCTGCAACTGGGCAAATGTCCCTGCTTAACCTCTACATAGACAGTGATGATGAGCTAATAAGACTAGAGTTAATTGCCCTGGTAAGGGTCAAGCTACAAAGATCCAAAAAACTATTACACTTAGTCTCAGATAACTCTCAATTCCTAGAGTCAATAGGAAACAACTTAAATCACACTGGCAACACATCAACTGGTGAGTTAACTCACTATGTGCTACAAATTTTTGACCAGTTAAAAAATCAGAGTGGACCAGTAAGTGACATTCTCAGTAAAGGTGTCAATGCTATAAAATCAGGTCAATCAATGCCTGATGTGATAACTGTTTGTGTTAATGAACTAATCACAGTTATTCCTAGAATGATCAACCAAAAAGTTGCTTAACCAAAGGTTTAACCAGTTGACTACTTGTTACAAGTGGTCAACTTTTTTGTATGAGATAAAATGAATAAACATAAACAGTTATCAATTTTTGACTTGTTTCCACAAGATGAGCAGGTGAGAGGCAAGGCAACTGAAACTCACCCCACACCACCACCTAGAAACTCAGTAATTGGCAAAATGAGGGCTATATCAATCCATGCTCCTCATGCTTATGCAATTTGCCTAGCAATAAAGCCCTATGAGTATAGAAACTCTCCTACAAAGTTTCGGGGTTGGGTTTTGATTCATTCCAGTGGCAGCAAAGCTAGTGATTCAAGCTTTAAAGACTATCAGTTAGAAGACATCAGACACCTTGTTTCCAGGCAAGCTTTAATTGGTGCTGGTTTTATATCAGACTGCCAGAGGATGGAAGAAGGGGGCTTTGCCTATTTATTCAGTGAGGTATTGTTATTTGACAGCCCTGTTGAAGGGGTGAAGGGTTGCCAAAGCATATTTTGGGGGGACTGTAATGACCCTGCTAAAATAAAGGCTTTTGAGCAAGCTAGAGAAGAATTAAAGGCTTTTGATATTAGCCTTTAATGTCCTGTAAAATAGAGGGTAATTAGTGCCAATTACCCTCTATTTTACTATGAATTGGATATACAGTATGCGTCCCGATGTGGCGTTAATGGTGTTAGATAGCCAAATTAATATACTATTTTCTCCAATAAAAATAACCGGAAAAGTCGCAATTCATACGACATTTTATGAAGACAAGAAGGAACAAATAAAATGTGATCAAATGATTAGAGACATGGGGTACGAACCCGACCATATTCTCGAAGGTAGCTTAATGGGATGGGCAAAAGTTAAAGAGTGTATTGTTTACGATGACAATAGCTTTATGGCAGATTACAATAAGCACCGCTCTATAACGCCAAATTTACAGCAATTTAGGCAAGATAATCAATGGTATGGCGATGTTTTTGGAGTGTATTTAGAAAATATAAATATTCCAGCATTGCCGATAATCTGGATAGGGGAATACCAAAAACCCGGTACATGGTGGCAGCCCGGAGTACCGTTAGACTCCATCGGCTGCAAGATTTTATTTGCAAGTTAAGCGGCTCTTTGTGATCTTCGTCTATTGGCTATCTGTTTAATAAGTTGACCTCTAGCCGCCCTTGCTTCGCTAGGTCTAGGACGGACTGCTGGTGTTGGTGCTGTTGCTGATGCAGCCCTCCTAGAACCTCTGTTTTGATGGGGATCACCACTGGTGCTACCACCACCAGCATTGCCAGTCCTACCGCCACCACCGCCAGCATTAGCAGTAAGCCCACTTCTTCGTGCTTCTCTCATTGTCCTCCTAGAAGTTGGGTCAAGAAATTCTGCTGTCGAATAACGGTTTAGCCTGTTACGTCTTCTGGCTGGGGTATCATTGTAAGCATCAAAGCCAATCCTCATCCTCCGTGGCGTACCTTGTCCACCTCCAATACCTCTAGCAACGTTAGCAATGCCGCCTCTAGTGCTACCGCCACCAGCATTGCCAGTGCTACCGCCACCAGCATTGCCAGTCCTACCGCCTCTTCGTGCTGTTTCTGCTATTACTTGCGGCCTACTACGTGTATCAGTAAAATCCCCCCTTTGTTGTGCTGGTGTGAAAAAACGGTTAATCCTGTTGCGAGTTCTAGGGTTCTCAAAATCAAGTCCAGTACTTATCCGTCGCCTACCTTGTCCGCCTCTAGTGCTTCTAGCAACGCCTCTAGCCATAACGGTCAATCCTAATTTTGTAAATATGTTTATCTTTAGTTTTCCCAATGACGGTATTAGCAGAAAGTGATGCAGTTCACTACGAGTTACTGACAGATGAGAGCGAGATTATCGGCAGCGTGTTTGCTGTTGACCAGTGCGAGTATATCGAGATAGTTGATTTATCCGTTGGACAAGAATTTCAAGGTCAAGGTTATGGGCGATCGCTCATGCAGATAATCTTTGACAATCACCCAGACACCATACTTTGTTTACGATGCAGCGCGTTCGACAATGGATTAAGTCAGGAAAACTTAGCGGAATGGTATAAACGGCTGGGATTTGTGGATGGTACACCATTTCATCAAGGTGATGGGTGGATGCACAGACCTATTTAGCCGTCAGCCTGGCGCTAACTTCTGGGAACAAGTCACACAATTCTTTGAGTTGAACGGGTGCGTAACGCGCTAACCACTTATAATAAGTTCCACACAGAATTTCTGGGCTACAATACCAAAGCGTCCGGGGAAATGGCTTGCCTTTTTTCTGCGGTATTTGGTGCATTGAGTAAATAGGTGAGATTGGTGCGTCCTCTTCCACTAGCAACGCCCAAACATCAATATCAAGCCAATCACCTATCGGGAGTCCACGCACATAGGGTAAATAGTCTTTTTTGTCCTGATCACGGAATTGAATTAGTCCTTCTCGACTAATTTCAAACTGGCGTTCCATGCCTTCCGCGCCGCGATTTCCCCACATACACATTACATTGGGGTTTCCATCACCATAATTATGCTGAAATTGATAGATGGCTTCGTAGGAAATGCTATCCCTCATTTCTCCCCAATCCCAAAAATTCAATGGTTGTCCATCTTTAGTTTTTAATCCGTAAGAATTACCCCAATCTAAATATTTTTTAATAATTAATGGAAACGGGTCATCAGTTAAATACTCCTCATAATAAAACCCGTTACCAAATGAATTGATATAATCCTCCCACTCTGGCAAAACATCATAGTGGTGCGGAAGTTCCGCACCGCAATCAATAATTAAATTACAATAATCAACCTCTGCTAATTCCAAAATTATTGCAGTTGCCATTGAGTCTTTACCGTACCCAAACCACAATCCTGGTATGACATCCTGATTAATTTTAGGATCATCATACCAAGTCCGCACACGCTCAATGGTTTTGTTCTTGAGTGCCTGAAATTCATCAGTTTTCGCCCGTTTCGCTGCTTCTATATATTTCTTCTGCGGCAGTGCTTTCGATATTTCCATCTCCCCAAATATCCCCTTCTAAAATGTTTTCAGGCCAAGTCAGTACATCTTCTTCTGTGCGCTGCACTTCTTCTTGGGTTTCTTCGCTGTCATCTTCTTCTTGGTCGTCACTTTCTTCTTGGGCATCATGGATTAATTTCTCCAATTCTTCTAGTGGTAAATCAGCGTCTAGTTTCAATTGTTGAATACAAGCAAGTGCTAATTCTCGCGCCATTCTGTCTTGTGATTTTTGCAGAATAGCAACAATAAATGCCTTGCAAATATCTAACTGACGGCGGACATCCCCCATTTTTGATAGGCGAACCGCGCCATCCGCTAAAGCTAAAGTTCCCTGAAATGCTGCCAACATTCCGTTTAAATCAAGTCCTAAAAGCCGCAGTTTTAATTCTTCGACAAACTCAAAAGTTAGCTCCCCTTGTTCAACTAAAATTTCACACGCTTGGAGCAAAGTTTTCCCTTCTTTGGAGAATTTCCCCGCGCCTTCAATTTGTGAAAGAATCCGACCATGGGCAGCATAAAAACTCTCACGGACAATGCTCTCAAAGTCATAATCTTGGGCATCCGTGAAAGCGTCGCGCCATTTCCCAGATAATCGTTTACCGTAGAGTCCGTTATTCTTCTTTGGCATTACGAACCAACCGGACTACTTGGGTAATTATCTTGTTGACTTCCTGCATCGCTTTTGAACGGCGACCATGCCTGATGTTGTTCTTTCCACATTTGGATTTATCGCGTGGTCCGGTTGACTTCTCCCAAGGCCTATGTACTAAACATCGTTGACGTGCGGCTTCTATAAACTCAGGTGATAGGTTTTTCCGCTTGTACCTTTTAGGCGGATATTTTTTAGCCCTGAATGACTCCAAAAACTTGTCAGAATCCAACGTTTTCGGCTGTGATTGCTCCGTCTGTACTGTCATTTATTGCCACTCCTAACTCGGTGCTCATCATGTCTACTATCTTTAGAATTACCTGACTCCGATATTGCTGAACCATGCCCTCAGTTGAGATGCCAATTTTGGGTGCAAGTTGGTCAAGTTTAGAGCGAAAATTAGCTAAATCACCCTTATCTAAAAAGATAAAAAACTGTGTTTGCTCACCCTTCCCGGTGTAGTTAATTGACTGAACTGCACCAACATCTGTCACATTTTCAGTTTCAACAATGACCTTTTCCGCAGGTGGTGGAGGTGTGTAATCGCTTCTACTGGGTGTTACGTCAATGGTAGTGCCATCTTCACTCATTTGAGGATTTGGGTATTTCTCGTCATCAAAATCGTAACCCGTTTCTTCCTGTTCCTCTTCCGGTTCTTCTTTGCGAACTAGAAAGGCTCGCATAAAACTGTTAGCAGTTGAAGTATCCCAACCCGCTGTTTTAATCTGTCTTTTGGGCATTTGCGCCAAAATTGCGGCAATTTTACCGGGGTCATCACGTCCATCATGGCTAGTATTGTTAAGTCGAAGCAGCGCCGACTTTTGGGATAGTTCATCGAGCGTGACGGGAACGACGGGGATAGCAGTCCAATAATTAGCACAAAACCGCTCTCGATGTTTTTCGGCTACTTTATCTCTCCCCGTCCCTTTGATCCACCGATCCCACTCTTTCAGGAAAAAATCTTCATCCTGTTGGCTTAACCAATCCGCACCCTGAACCCTGCCATGTCCTGAGATGAGGTAGCCGAAACTACCGTCTAGGTTTCGCTGAATTGTGGGGTAAATCAACCATCCAAAATCTAGCAAGCTGTCACGAATCCAAGGCAAATCATTCTCTTCTGAATGTTCGCGGGGATTTTCAGGGTGGAATTTTGCCAATACGCTGGAGATTGGCAATCGTAAAACTTCACTCATTTTTAGCCTTCTCTACCGCTTGTTGTGAGTGAATCATTGCCTCATGCAGCGATTTTAACGCCGCTTCTACTTGAGGAGAATCGCCACAGGTTTTGATCACCCAATCTGCAAGTCCGGTAAACTTGCTGGTAATTTGCCATTGTTGTTGTACTACCGTCATTTGTTTCTTCGATAGATTTATTAAATTATTGATAACATAATTTTTACTCCATAGGTAAGCGGTGCTGTGGTCAACTCCCAAATAAGTTTCACACCAATAACTAGATTTACCGTTAGCGATCGCCTCCAATACTTTCACCTTCACATCATTAGAATAGCCACGTCTCCCAGTCGGTAACGGGTTTTCTCTGAATTGAGTCTGGCAGGACTTACACAAATAACCCTGTTTTCCGTCACGCTTACCATTTTTAATAGTTTGGTAATCTTTGCAATTTGGGCATTGAACCCGCCCTACTGCTATCAACTTTAATTTTCGTAAAGCGTCAGATTCAATTCGGCGCAACTCCTTCAATTTAATATTATGGATTTGGCACAACATTTTGGCGGGGATATGGGTAATATATAAATCTTTGATGATTGTGGCGTGAAGTTCTGGCAACTTATCAAGCAGCGGGAGAATTGACTCTGATTCCTCTGCTTGCTCCGTTGTCAACTGTTCGGGTAGTTCAGGATTATTTTGATTGCAAGCTATCGCCGCCTCTTTGGCAACTTGTAAAGAGATATTTAGTTCAATGGCCGCTTGTTCATAAGTTACGCCATGTTTTTGCGCGTGTCGCTTCAATTTTTGGTGGGTTTCTTGGAGGGGACGCGGAACTTTTACCATCCGCGCTTTATCCCTGACAAATTGCGCCATTGCACCATAAATAAACGGCACGGCGTAACTGGAAAGTTTAATTTTCTTAGTAGGGTCAAACCTCTCCACCGCTTTGATTAATCCCTCCGCCCCAATTTGTATCAGGTCTTCTCTTGGGACTGTGCAGCAAGCGGTCATTTTACCTGCTATATGACCGACTAGCCCCATGTTAGTCTCAACTATTTTGTTTCTCAGTCGGATGTCCCTGGTTTGGTGAAAATTAATTAAAAGTTGCTGATTGTCTAAGTATGCCGCGTCCATTTATCCCAAATTTAGTAATAACTTTTAAATTACCCAGTCCTGGCGTGTTTGTCACTGACCCCGAAACAGGAAACCCTGTGCAAACTACAACTGATGTAGTAGTACAAGCATGGATGGAGGGTAACGCCGCAGTTAAACCCGAACCAGGGCAAAACCCAAATGTAGTTAACTTGCGCGGGTATGCTGTAAAACCCCGATTACTGCCAACTGAGTTGATCCGTAAACAGTCGGAAGCATCAGCCGTTTATGTTGACCCATTGACGGGGAATGAGCAAACGGGGAAATTTACGCTACAACCGCAGTTTGACGGAAAACGCCCCAGAGTTACAAAGGCTTTAGCCCGTGCTTTGGGGTCTGAATTACAAGGTACTTTTGAGTTTAGTTGAACATTAAAAGCACCCTTTGAGGCGCTTTATTCACAAGGTGGAGAAATTCTTGCCTTACCTAATGGACATAAATTTTTTGACTCTTAACTTTACAACAAGCAGGGCATTTTACACCCTCCAAATCTTCCCGTTCCGTACAAATTTTGATTTGAGAATTTACTACATCTTCATTTAAATAAAGCATAAAAAATGGGGTGATAGTTCACCCCATTTTTTTAACCTACTTTCATGCTTTTCTTGAATTTACTAGCATTAGTACAGGTTGTTAGTTGGTTAGTAAGGGGCGTTTTGAATCAACCATTGAATGTCCCCCTCATAGAGTTCCTGGTCTTCAGAGAACTCATTAACAAGATGACAAGCTTTGACAGCTTCACCTAGCAATTGTTTTGTTTGGCTCTGATCAGACATCCAAAATGTCCAGTTTTTTTGATTACCTAATTCAACCATTTTTGCAAAAATTTCTTTTGCATATTCACACACTTTAGACCCCCATATCCAAGCACATATTAAATCAATTTCTACATTTTTCATGGTTTTACCTTTATTTCTCAACTCTCACTCTTATATAGTAACAGGATAACAAATATTTGTCAAGGGGTTTTGGAAAGTTTTTTTAAAATATTTTTTTGATGACTAAAAAACCCTCAAAATAGAGGGTTATATGCGTTATTCACCTTGTTTTTCTTTCTTCAATTTTGCCCGCTTTAGTCGCATATACTCTCTCATGTACTCTCGTTTGGCATCCTTGCGTTCGCGGTCTAATTCGCGTTCACGTTCCCTGACTTCAGGCTTCTGGCGATATTTCTTCCTCCGTGCCTTACCTTTTTCAGATCTTTCGTAATTCCATTGAGCTTTTCTTAAATTCTCGTCCATCGTGTTATACTCCTAATATTCCTGTTGAACTCTCACAATTTTCGCAGAGAAGACATAGCACCCCTCATGAGGGGTGCTATTGGTTTAGGGTTTCACTGTTTTTGACCTCTCTACATTTATATAGTAACAGCCTAACAAATATTCGTCAAGGGGGTTTTGGAAAGTTTTTCAAATCAGGGGAAAGCTTGCTAAAACAGGATAAATATCAGTATGGGCAAAGCGTTAGAGGTTTTTGAAAAAACCTGTAAAAAAGGTAAAGCTTGCGGAAATGCTTGTATTTCCGCGCTTAGAAATTGTGCAAAGAAAACCGGAGAATCCACTAAAAAGACCGGAGAATCCACTAAAAAGACCGGAGAATCCACTAAAAAGACCGGAGAATCCACTAAAAAGACCGGAGAATCCACCAAGGAAACCGGGGAATCCACTAAAAAGACCGGAGAATCCACTAAAAAGACCGGAGAATCCACTAAAAAGACCGGGGAATCCACTAAGAAAACTGGGGAGTCTGCTAAAAAACTGGGGAGTCTACTAAAAAAAACTGGGGGGTCTACTCAACCCACTAAAACCACACTTGTATCATACAAAGCCGATTCTTCGGATCATAAGGCTTTGATGAACATAGGCAAGGATTTTTCTGATCAAACTATGGGGAAAGCACTAAAAGCATTACAAGATGCTCAAGCTGAGAAAAAGAATTTCTTTATGGACATAGAGAGGAATAACAAGAAAACCAAACAAGGAAAATGGTTCAAAAAAGATGAAAAACACGCAGCAAAATTGGATGAGAAAATGTTACTTGCCCAGAAAGAGCTTGAAGCGGCCGCAGAGGGAACGTTACAGAAATTAAAAGCCCATCATAAAATTGATAGAGAAGATGCAGAAAAATGGGCTAATTCACTTGTTTCTGACAAATTCACGCTCACAGGTAAAGACAGGGAAACAACTTTGACTGCTTTAGCGGATGTTTATATGATAACAGGCGGCATGGGTGCGACAGAACTAAAAAAAGTAGTAAGTACCGATACAAATAGAGCCTTTGCAGATCCATACACTGGAGAACTAACTTTAGAAAGTAAGGGTCTAAAGATTCTTGGCAAAGAATTATCTCCAGAGGCTGAAAGTAGCCTTACTTCTCGTCGTGAGACAGTGTTCCACGAATACGCGCATTTTTCGGAATTTGAGAATAAGCAATTGGCTGTCGCGTCAAGAAAATTCATTGAAGATCGGGCTACGTCGTCTGAGCTTATGAAAATAAATGATATAACTGGATTCAGCGGATACAGAGATAATGAGATGGCAATCCCAGACAACTTTATAGACCCCTATGTAGGGAAGATATATGGTCCTTCGGGTACTTGGACTGAGGTTGTTTCGATGGGAGTTGAAAGCTTTAAAACTCCCTTTCAGATGGCTTCCTTTTACAGGCGAGATCCAGAGCATTTTAATTTTATCTTAGGAGCGATTTTACATGAAAATTAAACTTGAATATTGCCCGTTTGGTGACATAGGCAAAAAAGAATTTACTTTAGCAAGTGTTGAAGTTGAGACGGAACATAATGATCCTTTCGAGTTCATTAATCCTGTTGTAAAAGTTCAAAGTTACCCAGCAGCAAGCGACCAAAAAAACAAGCTGAAAGCCGCCGCAGAAAAAGTAAGTGTCAGACAAAGCATAGAGAAAAGGGCTTTAGACGCTTGGGAAAGAGAGCTTGAGGTTTCGCGTGGATATCAGGGGCATTCTTATTCCCCGAATAATCTAGACCTGTCGCACGCTGTTTATAACTTGCCTTCTTTTAAGGTTTTGAGTATAGAAGGCAATGAAGACTTTAAAAGTAAACTCCCGCGTATTCCGAAAGGAGCGGTTTCATGAGCAGGTGTTTTAAATTCTCGTCCATTGTGTGTTATCCTTGTTTTATTCCTGTTGAACTCTCACAAATTTCGCAGAGAAGACATAGCACCCCTTGATGAGGTGCTATGTCTATATTTAGGGAAAACTCCCAAAAAATCTTATAATGCCATCCTGGGGAACATTACTAAGCCTTGAATCCACGATACAGCAAGCCTTGGCGGTAGAATCACAAGGTGAGAGTAAGATCACGCTGTTTGAAGAATTTGAGCCTAATCCTGGCGGACAAACACGGTTTTTAGAGATAGCTGGCTGGGATAGCACCAACGATTTACCGCAGAGATGGACAGGCTTGCTTGGGGGTATAGGCGGGGGCAAAAGTTTCGCTGGTGCAATTTGGGCGTGTTCCCGTGCCTTACTCGCACCTGACGCTAGAGGTATGATCAGCGCAAATAGCTACGGGCAATTGAGTAGAGCCACACTTCTGGCATTGGTCGAAGTTTGCCGGATGTTCAATATCCCCCTTGAACCTTGGCGTGAGTCGGCAGAAGATCAGGCATTAGCGATCGCCAATTGTCAACGCTGCTATATCGGACCGGATCGGGCGTTCGTTTACGTTCTGTCAGCGTCAGCTTTTAGTGGTTCAACTCAAGCGGGGCGCGGTTTACAAATCCGGTGGTTTTGGGGAGACGAGTTTGCATATACGCCGGAAAAGGCATTTTTAACAATTGATGGAAGATTGGGGCGTGGTCCAGGTACGCTCAAAGGTCAAGGAATATTAACCACGTCACCAGCCGGATATAACTATCTGTGGGATAAATTTGGAGATCCGACACGCAGCGACGACTTAAGACGGATTTACCAAATTGTTTCAATGTCGTCACTGGAAAATAAAAAATATTTAGGGGAGGATTATGTAGCTTCACTAGAGGCAAACTATAGCGATGAACTGTACCAACAGGAAGTTATGGGGCAGTTCATCAACACGGTACAGGGTTTAATTTACAAATACTTTGACCGCACCAAACACTCGTTCCAGGATGAAGATGCCGAACTACTGGAATATGACCCGAATCTCCCTCTGCTGCTAACCTTTGACTTTAACCACACGCCTATAGTTTGTTTAGCAGCCCAAAAACGCGGGAACGAAATTCACTTTTGCAAAGAGTGGTTTATGATGGACTCCGATATTTGGGAACTGACGGAAAGTATTGTGGATTGGGTGGAGAAATACGGCATCCCCCCAGAAATACAAATATTTGGGGATGCCACCGGACGCGCTAGAACTGCGGCTAGTCGGTTAAGTAGTTGGGATATCGTGTTTCAGGGCTTAGAACCACTAGCCGCAATGCGTGGCAAAGGTTATTTGGTTCGGAAATTTGCAGATGCCAACCCATTTGTTGTGAATCGGGTCCATTCTGTCAATCAATTGTTCCGCCAAAATCGCTGTTATGTCCACTTTGCGAATTGCCAAAACTTTATCAAGGATTTGGAACAGGTGACGTGGAGTGATGAGGGTATCAATAAAAACGATAACCCGCTACTCTCTCACCTGAGTGATGCAGCGGGTTATCTGATTCACAGTATTTATCCGTTTAAGAAGGAAACCAGGGAACGGAAAACTGGTAAACGTAAAATTAGCGGACTCGCAGGTTGAGATACCTAATGGCGAAATTACTCCCAATCAGTAACGTCAACATCAATGATCTCTGTCTTGTTCTTTGTCAAAAAGCTACCAATGCGGTAACTTATTTTGTGCTTAAGAACGATAAGAAAGTAGAAAGTCCCCCTAAAATTAAACAAAAAAGCATAAGATACTGCATCTATGACAGACACTATAAATGATTTAGGCATTAAGTTCTGGTAGCAGTAGTCCGTATAAACGTCTACCATCTCCAAAGTAGAGTATGTGTCGTATTGTGGGAATTGACGCTTACATTCATCTTCCCACGCTCCAAATGCTTTCATAGGTTCATAAGTAAAAGCATACCGGAGATACCACCAGCCGAACTTCATTCTTTCCATTGTTTTAATCCTTACATTTTCCTTTTTTAATGCAATCTCCTGTTTGATCGTCACGGGCTGCTATTGTGGGATTAGCAATATTGAGAATTGTTAAGATTGCTATTAATGCGATCACGATCTGTTTTAATTTCATGGTCACTCCTGGTGATAGGGGTAGGTTTTGCTTGGCGGCTGCCTTCCCTTTTGAATTGAATAGTTTTATGTCATCGCGGACGGGTTTTAGAAAGAATCGGGATCGAATTTTTTGTCTTCTGTTGATTTGAAATTTTTGATTAGATCCAATGTAAATACGGCAATATTCGCTTTGTGCTTATGGCTTTTCCCTCTTTCACGTATTGCTACTAGCAGCGGCAAGATTTGTACCTCCAGGGGTGGTGGAATTAAAAGTTTTGTCATTTCAGTAAATAAAACTTCAATTTCCCAGTGAGTAAATTTACCGTCGCTATTTTTAGCAATTTTTTCAAGCCAAAATTCTAAAGATTCCATTTTAAAAGTCCTCCTGTTCTTGTTCTTTCTTGCCCCCTAAAAGCTCTAATTCTCCAACTAAAATTACGGGTTTTGACCGTAATTCGCCTGTGCTTTTATCCGTCCATTCCTCAAATTTTATTTGTCCAAGAATGCCGATTAATCCGCCCTTGCGGACATAATTGCCCATCACCTCACCAGTCTTACCCCACGCTTCTAAATCAAACCAATCTGTCTGTGATGTGCGACGGACGGCTAAAGAGCATGATGTTTTGTTAGTACCAGACTCAAAATACCTGACTTCTGGATCACGCCCTACCCGTCCTGCAATGCTGACAGAATTAACGTTTACCGGACTAGAAACCATGTCTAAAGCACTGATTTTAAACTCAGTTACTTTGGTTTTAGTGCCGTTACTTTCTTTGCTGATAATGTTGATTGCACCAACCAAGACAATAGCTTGATTCTCATCAAGTTGCGCTATTAATTCAGCTAATTTGCCAAATCCCACACACTTAATCTGTTTGACAGACTCCGATTTACTAGCATTTTGAAATGCTAGTAAGAACTCAGACATAGGTTTGTTGTCATGGCTATATCTAAGTTGTGGAGGGGATGAAATGATGCCCGATAAAACTGCGTTATTCATTTATAGTCCTTTGCCGTCTAAATCCAAAAACAATATTTTCATGATGTTTAGCGGTGGCGATTCCACCGCAATTACTTTACTTATTTAACAGCCAAAAAGGAAACTAGGGAGCGGAAGTCAGGGAAGAGACGGGTTAAGGGATTGGCGGATTAGCGTGAAACATGGTCAGTGTAGTTTTCTGTATTATAAAAAGCGTCTAGGATTTCTCCAACAGCTTCATTAATTTTTTCGATCTGCTTCTGCCTAAATTCTAAAATCTTTTGACAATAGGCGGGATCGTCAAACTCATGTTCTCTGGCAACATCCGCCAAATAAGATAATGCGGACTTAATAGACTCATGATCAATGCAATCAATTTTTGGATATGACATGATTACGCAACCTCTGTTAAAACTTTAGGAAACTCACCTCTTAACACTTGTTGCCATTTTTGAACCGATGTTAAATCAGGGGATTTAACATTTTCTGTATAAGAATGAAGTGCCTGAAATTCATCCACGCCCTGAGAAATTGCCCAGTCAATGCACATATCTTTAATGAGTTGTTCAGCAGACTCTAGCTCTTTAATTGATGGAACTTGATAACTGGACAGCCAATTTATAACCCAGGCTTTCTCAACTTTCAGAAATTCCCTGATTTGCTTAATGGCATTGCCAATGGACAATTGTCTGCTGTTGACTGATTGTCTGCTGTTGTAGGTTTTCTGTGCGGTTTTATCATCCTTTGCGCTATTTGCATCGTCATCTTCATCAGCCGTGATTGATAACAAAGCACAAACAGTATAGCGGCGGGCATAAGTCAAAGCCGCCCCTTTCTTTTGGCTATCCTGAATATCAGGAAGCTCATATTCACTGGTCAAAAATTCTCCTGACTCATGAAACAAATGAGTTTTTAATATGCTCCCTTTCTCCATGACTTGGACAATTGCCAATCCATGTTTACAAAGCACTGGAGTAACAGCGTCTAGAACTGAATCTAGAGATGCATAGGACACTTTAAAATGTGGATTGATTTTGTCTTTTTGTATGGACGGGAACTCAGCCCGTGCTTTTATCAATGCCTTAATTAGTTCAATCATTTTTCACCTTTAAAATATTTTTGAATAGGGGCAATTACGCCCCGTTTAACTAAGCTGCTACTAAATGGGTTAATCCGATCAATTCCTTGGCTACAAGCTGCCAATCATCCTGATAATCCTCACCATTCATAGTCCAGCCATGATCATCATTCAGGAAGATTGAACCAGCGATCGCCCCATTAATTCTGAGTGTGTAAGATTGTCCATGATCATGGACAAAGTTTGAAAACTCGATATTCATGCTTATGTCTTCGATAATTGGCTCTATGCGACCAGTGGCACTGTGCATAATCACATTATTTACATATTCATCTTTGATGAATTGTTCTGCCTCTTCATACGAACTAAGAGTTTTTGATTTCTTTACCATTTCTACATTCCAGGATTGATCTAAATATATAATTTTGGCAATGACATGATGTATGTTATTGTCGACGATGGCTTCATAATAGCCAAAGTCTGTAGGAGAAATAAAGCTGATTCTGGATGCTATTGCATTTTTAACAGCGAGTTGATGCTTGCATTCAGCGCCTCTAAAGTGATTATCCCCACACTCACAGCGCTCTTTTGGGATGGGGTGAGCAGGTGTGACGGTGTAGTAATTGCCATTCTTATGGTTGAGAGTGACAAACTTCACGAAACCATTTTCTGTGTGTTGCTCGATAACTTCTACAGATGCGGCTTTTTCAGCCTTTGTTGCGGCTTGCACTTCTAACTCAACCTCTAACTCTTGTTGAGCCAAGGTTTGACTATCTACGAGTGTGTAGCCCTGCCATTTGCAATGGCGTTCTGCTTGTTGGTAGGTTGTGGTGCGGTGGACAATCTCACCATTTACCAAAACCATGTAAGGCTGGGTAGAACCCTCAAAACTTTCACTTTCAAAATCAATAGTTGCTTCTACGACTTCAATTTTTTGAACCTGGGCGGATTGATGCTCAATAATGGCATCAATCCAATTTTGAATAAGTCTCTTGTCACCTGTGGGCAATACTCCCAAGTCAGAGGCGACTTTTTTAACTTTGATCATTCCTCTGTTGAGGAGTTGTTGACTGGAATAGGTTGGATGTGCCATGATCAATAAAACCTGATTGGTTAGAAAGCAGTCACCTTGTCCTGAGAAAACTTGTGGCTGCTTTTGTTTACTCTTCTACTATAGCTGGTAACTATAGACTTGTCAAGAGATTTTCCAAAAAAAATTTGAGACCTTGATCTGTAAGGCTTCGCAGATTTTAGCGAAGGTGTCAGCCCCTACTGTTACCTGTTTTCGCTTCAATAACCTGGGGTTTTCGATTTGCTGGATATAACCCTCGGCCACTCCAGCCATTTGTGCCAGCTTGGCGCGAGATAACCCTGCGGATTCCCTGTGTTGCCGTAACTTGGCGGCGTAATCTTGCCCCCAATTAAAAGATGCAATAGGCGTAATGTCCATCTCAATGCTTACCTTTATTTCATAGTTCATAACTATAAAAATAATTCCTTTTAGCGTCACTGTCAACTATAGCCTAATCTTGCTCATCCTCATCTTTTTCTTCAGGATGCAGTATTCGCGCTATCTTCAAAGCAATCGAGTCTTTTGCGCCTTTTTTTCATAGAATTTCCTCTTGACACTCTCAGGGTTAAATCCGCTGAGTTTTACGCTTACCGCGAGGTCTTATAAAAACTCACCCAATTGATAGCCTCTGTCCTGCAGAAGAATTAAATAATATTCCGGTATAAGGGTAAAGCCGCGTTCTAATAGTTTTAATATTATTTGATGGCCGTAGCTGGTAGCCGTCTTTATCTATTTTTGACGGGTCTAAACTAAGTTCTTCAAATTCTGCGAGGATTGCTTGCACTCGCTCAACTTGAGCCGGCTCAAGATTAATTTCCTCTATTGATGATTGCAGCCTATTCTGGATTGAAGTCCCATAACTGAATAAATCGGGCATAAGACGCGACTGACCACTACCACCGGATACTGCTGTGCTATTCCGTAAGGTGATTTCGTACACTTCGTAAAGCAATCCAATTTCGTGATCAGTCAGAGTCATGATTGTTGCGCCTCGTAGCTAATGTTGTGATACCCAGTCCAGGAAACTACTGGGATTTTGGCAATTAGATCCCCTACATCGGCGTAGGGTCTGCCGTCTCGAACTTCCCTGGATTGGGCTGTTGTCAATCCCAACTTTTCTGATAAATCTTTGATTGATGCGGAATTGATTTTAATTAGTTCCGCGCTGGGTTCTGTGGGTGCGGGTTGTGGTACAGGCTTTGGTTCATCGGGGGCGGTGATTCTGTACCCCATCGCCAAGAAGTTGTTCACCTGCATTTCATGGACTTGAACCCCTTGCCCATCTGGAGAAAAGAGGATAGGCATAATTTAGAGGGATAGGATTAAAGCGCATTTACGGAAGTCGGAAATTTTAGAACCAGTCAGCATATAGTAAGCATTTTTCTCGCTTACCGTGCCAGTATCATAATTCCCCCTAAAAACCTGAATTGTTAAGTTCGTGTCAGAGTCGGTGACACTTGCTCCTACCGCACCTGATCCAGGAGTAGGTTCAGCAATTCGGCGGGTGGCCATTAAAATACCTTCACGATGGTTGACGGTATTAATGGACGGAATACTGGGGATGCTGAATAAATCAGTGCCAGCAACAATATCAGTCGCGGTTAATTTTGTGCCATTGGGGGCAAAAGGCACAAAACTAACAACGGGGGCAGTGGGAGTGGCTCTACTGATCCTTAGAATCACGCCAAAAGCTTTGACTGTATTACTTGTACCGATTCTGGCGATTTGTCCTACTGCGACGCTGTTTGATAAAGCGGTGGTACAAGTCAGGGTTAGGTTGATAGCGCCGACGCTGGTAGTAGTAGTGTTATCAGCGTAGGTAAAGTCAGTATTGGATGCGGCTGATGCAATGGCTAGAGTCGCTTGTGTTCCGGCGTTGGTATCCAAATCGGTAATCGCACTCTGGGAACTGATGACGTTGGATGCGCCGATGTTAAACCCAAAACGGGGTATGAAATTTCTCATACCGTCTTGAATCATTTGTCCACTACCAATGGTGGAGGCGGCAAAACCAGTTACCGCAATAGAGTCGGACAGGAACGCACCACCAGCCACAGGTGAAATTAGCGCGAAACGGTCAGCCTTGGGGACATTCTCTTTATCCAAAACCACACCCGCACCAGTTAGCCCGCTGCTATTGAAGTTGGTTAGTTGCCCGGTGGTGGAATCTACACACGCAGATAAACCAATGGGAGCGTTAGCACCTAAAGCCACAGATCCGGTTGTTGCCGTCCAAGTGGTAAACAATGAATTCATGTACTCATCGTTCGGCGTAGCGATCGCATCCGCTATTTGAGATCCAGTTTCTACCAAGTATCTCTCGATACTTTGACGGGGGTCTAGCCCGTAAGTCACCCAGCCATCAAACCACAGCCGCTCTAAAGCCACCGTACCGGAGAAGAAACCAGCCTCGGTGAAAGTACCAGCCGCAACGCGAGGGTTTAAGTCTGTAGCTCGTCGTCGTCTTGGACGGCGGATCTTAACCTCATTGCCAACTTCAAAAGCACCGGGTTCGTAATTTGTAATACAAACACGGGGATACATCGCCATTAAGTTCAATTGCGTCAACGCGCTTAGGGCAATGCGAGTTTCTAAAAGTGCATCGTTACCGGTAAATTGTGGAGGCATAAATTTTCTTTGTAGAAATTACTTGGATTAAGCTTTCCCAAATTGCTGTTCAAGGAGTTGGTTATAGGCTTTCATGGCTTCGGGGTCTTTGTTGTAGTTGTCGTAAATTTCCTGAGCAGTCATTTTTGCAAAATCGTATGGACTCTTTTGAGGTGTAGGGCGACTACCGGGTGTGGCATCTGTTCCCGTTCCGGCTCTAGGAACAGCAAAATGGGCAAATTCTGTTTCCAGTATGTTTGGGAGAACATCTTTAAATTCAGCCTTAACGAGATCTCCAAATTTATCGGTAGATCTGATGTACAGTTTGTTAGCTTCTTTGTCCTCGATCAGCAATCCGCGCTTTTCCAGTAGGGTTAGTAAATCGCCTTCGGTGTTTGACCGTACCAAACCTAATGCCCGCATTTGATCCAATACTTCATTCCTCATGCGAGATTGCCGGTCCGTTTCTCTAAGAGCTTGAGTTTCCCTGTCCCGATCGTCAAGCTGTTGTTGAATCTGTTGGATCTGGGACTCATACTGTGATTTGACCTGCTCTGTTAAAGATGCTTTGATCTCTTCTATCTCATTGCCAGTTAATCGGGGTTCTCCGGCTGAGGTTGGGGTAGCTGATTCTTCTTCCTCTGTTTCCTGTCTCAACTTATTGAGAAAGTCAAGACTTGGGTTTATTGCTTCAAATCTCTCTTCCAATTGATGAGCCATTTGCTCGGATAACTTGGTTGAAGATTCCGATATGGCATCAAAAAGTTTTTTAACATCTCGCTGTTGTTTTTCGATTATTTCAATCTGTTCGGTTAATGGCTTAACAGCCCCTTCTATCACCGCAGGAAGAATTGCAGGGATTGTGGATTTAATAGCGTCTTGGATGGCTGCAAGAATTTCGGGGTCTAATGGCATAAATTAAATTTAATTTTGTTTGTACCGTTATTGTTCCCATTGGGAAAAATAAGTCAAAACGAAAAAACTTTTATGGCTTTATCGGATATCAAAGATTTGTTATCAGCCATTTGGGGGGTAACAAGAGATCGCATCCCTGTATTGTCCAACGGCAAAATCCCTGTAGAAGTTGGTAGCTTAAATGTCACGGTCGGCAATGCTTCTTTGGAGATCGCTAATGATGTAGGTAATCCTGTTCCAATTAATGATGCGGGGGGCAGTATTACAGTAGACGGTACATTTTGGCAATCTACACAGCCCGTCAGTATTGCTACTTCTCCGGCAGGTTTAGCTTATGTATCTTCAGCTTCATTAACAAGACCCGCTAACGTCACAGCTTACACAGCTAATGATGTGTATGGTGGTGTATTTGAACTTCAGAATATTGGTGCTAGTGGTGGGTTTATATTTATTGAAAGCTTAGATATTATTTTCAATATCACAGCAGTACCAGCAGGTATGAGTACCTTTACCTTGTATTTATACGGTGTTACCCCACCATCAGCTATAGCTGATAATCTACCATTTTCTATATCTTCTGGAGATAGAGCAAGTATTCTCAATCCCAGAGGTATAGCTTTATCTGCATCATTAGCTCAAGGTGGTGGTGGTAGTGTAGTTGCTGAGGCGAGAAACCTAAGCCAACTTTATAAACTAACTGGCACTTCTTTGTTTGGATATGTGGTGACAAGTGGTGCATTTACTCCGGCTGCAAATAGTGAAAGTTTTACAATTAGAGTTAGGAGTTTTGCACCATGAGAACTTCTACTAGAATGGTGGTGTTGCGTGGTTTTAAATGTGTTCTTGATTTAATTTTTGCTATAGCCTTTGTCGCTTATGGATTAAGACGGCTTTCCAGGTTTTGGACTGGCGCAGCTATAAGAGTAATGAGAACTAGTGATGATGCGGAGCTAGATATAGGTTTTATTAGAGAGGATTTAGATGTAGTTACATTATTAGCATTTGTCGGTTTGGCCAACGGTGAGATTGTTATCTGGTATGATCAATCTGGCAATGGTCGTCATGCAGTTTCAACGGCGGGGAGGCGGCCGCGCATTGTGAACGCAGGGGTACTTGATATTGCCAACGGCAAACCCGCTGTCAGGTTTAACGGGTCAAATACGTTTTTCAGTGGTGTATCCCTTCCACTTTCTCAGCTTACCTTAATATCTGTGTTGAATGACGTAACACAAGCACCAACTATTCGCTATTCTATTGGGACTGGCAGCGGTTCACCCGGAAGGGGAATATTCAGCAGCTTTACTGGATTCGTCCCGCCAACCCCAAATGCCTCATTGGGATACATTCCAGACGCAGGAGTTCCAGTAGTGCAGACAGGCTTTTTGCCAACAATAGGACAGTCTTATGTTGTGAGCTTAACCACGACTGCGACAGAATCAAGCATTTGGGCAAACGGTGGCAATAATGGAACGGGTGGAAAAATCACACTGAACCAACTCTTTATTGGTCAACGCGGTGACGGTCAGTGGTATTACGATGGGTATAACTCAGAAACTATCGTATTCCCATCGGCACTCTCCACCACCGACCGACAAACCCTTGAGCGTAACCAAGGCAATTACTACAACATTACAGTAGCATAAGGAAAATCATGAAAATTTTGCAACTATTAGTGGATAATTAAAATTATGACAAAACAACAATGGCTGATTACTCAAATTGAACAATTCCCTCAATTATCTGCCAGGGAATTAGTATCTTACTTGAACGATAAAGTATTAGTTAATAATCCAGTTCTTATCGGACAAATACCTGTATTAACTACACTAGAAGAAGTATCGGACGTAGTTACGGATGATGAAGTTTTAGCTATAGCTGAAAGTCCAGTCTATTTAAGGATATTAGATGCTATTGCCCAAAATCGACCTGATTGGATTGTTGGAAATTTAACTACTTTAAAACGTGGAGGTAAGTTAAGTCAGGCAAGTTTTGATGCTATCATAGCGTTACTTCAAAGGACTCAACCAGACCCTAATTATCAAGAGCAAATAAGTATAAGCCCTGCTGAGTTAGCGGGGCATGGGGCTATTTTAGTTAGTGATGTAGAAGAGTTGATTTAAAACCACTTAGAAATCAGGGGGTTTTCATTTTCTAAATTCTAGCAGAAGAAAGAGCGAAACTTTTACTATTATTCGCTCTTTTTTCCGTTGATAATCTGGTGTTTTCTACCAAGGTTTCGTTAATCACTGCTTATAAAACCTGTATTCTCAGCAGTTTTGTTGTTAGAAATTTCCCCTAAAGCCTTTTCAATAGCGATCGCATCAAGGTCGTAGCTCCTAGCCGCCCGTTTTACAAAATGCTTCTGTATTTCCTTCTTAAAAGTTGGGGACGGGATAGCAGCAACATCCATCAACTGCATATCTTGTAAAAGTTCTGTCAGTGAAAAACCCAGAAACTCGTCATAGCCTGTAATTTCCCAATCAACAATTTCACCGTGAGCGATCGCCGCAGGTTCGAGAATTTGTAGCACAAATTCTTTGACACATTGCCCATATCGCTCTAATAAAATTTCTTCTGGTCTTCTATCTTCTGCCTTGGAAACTCCCGACCGAGCAATTATAGCCGCACCATCCGACGCGCTCATGGCTATTTGTTGAAGTACGTCATAAATATCTCGCTTAATCTCAGAGCGATAACTAATAGCGGTTTGGATATTTCCGCCGCTACGCTCAAATGATGTGATGGATTGCCCTGTTTTTAATGTTAAATAATATCCGTCCCCCATCTTCCGATTTTGCAGTGGATCATCATCTTCATCATCCACGCCCGTGATTATAGGCATTGAATAATTGCTTGTATAAAGCGCGTATTCTGCCGCCGCAGTTTGGTTAAAATAAGACTTTTGGCAATCAAATAATTGTGCCGCCATCCATAGTGATTTTGGTAAAGTCAAGGTAACAATCGGAAATTCAAATTTACCCCGGACATTAAAAATCGGTGCATCTTCAATAACAGTTTCAATCGTGATTTCTTTGCGGTCTACTGTATCAATAAACGACTGAGGTGGCACTGGCTTATTATCTTTAGGAATCTTTTTAACAATATATTTGGAGGTAAAAACCGCGCTACCCGTACGATAAAAAACAGTAAAAGTATGCTGTGGAATTGGCGCACTATCCCATGTTTGTTGCGCCAATTGGAATTGGTGCAATTTACAAAAACTAAATCCCTCCCGTCCGCTTTTCCAGTCCCACATTGCAGTCCTGGGGTGAAGGATTACATACGGGTTTAGCTCTCCCGATTCCTTTTGATGCGCTAATGACACCGCGCCAACTGCTGATTTAGTATCTATTTGTGCGATCGCTTTACCAGTTGTCAATGCCATAAACATCGAGTTCATCAAGAAAGTGTTGAACGATGCTCTACCGTCGTCGTCGCCTTCCAGTAATGCCCCATTTTTAAAAAACTCATTACTCCAAAACGGATCGGTACTTCCAGTGGGTACAGCCGGATTTTTAAAAAGTTCTGAGTTGAATCTGGATAAAATTGGTGAGATTTTATTACAATATGTGGCTAACCTTGTCCGTTCCTTCATAACTCCCTCTGGCCTGCCGTCGGGATTAGGTAAAAGTTTCCGCTTCATGTCATCTGTCATGGAATCACCACCCTCAACTACTGCGGTTAGGAGTTCCCAGTATTCGCAAAATTGGATGTGTTCAGGATGACGGCGTTTAAGTGCTTCTAATGTTGGCATAGGGAAAACTCATAATGTTGTTGATAAGAATTTTCCCTGTGAGCTTATAAGACCTCGCGGTAAGCGTAAAACTCAGCGGCTTTAGCCCTGAGAGTGTCAATTGTCAGGTTATAATATTTTTTCTGCTTGCAAATCATGGGAACTATCGGCTAGTTCCCAACGAATTTCTTTTTCTAATAGAGAAATCCAGTTGGTTCTCTCTATTTGCGATCGCCAAGGAAACTTTTTGCTATTGGATACCTTTAGAGCATGAAAGGCTACGGATGCGATCGCATTTTTGGAGGCATTTCTAACGAATCCACTACTCTCGATCCTGTCACCGCAAAGATCAACGTCCCACAAATAAGTAGGAGTGACAGTGCCATTAATGCCAGACCTGAATACACCGAAACGGTGTGTCTGGTTTTGATATTCTCGATTTCTTCCGGCGGAGAAATTAGATCGCCGTAGATTTCTGCCCAGGGTGGACAGGCTATCAAGGGCAATGATGAGGTCGTAATCTCCGACTCTGGGGAGAGGGATAATCCTGTATCCGTCCCCTTTTTTTCTGTCAATCTTGGCGACGGCGCAGTGGAATCCGTATTCCACAGAAACCAATGTGCGGTTTTGTGGTTTTGATTTGCCCGTGATTCTAAGCCATGCTTTGGTAATGAGCTTTTCAATTTTTTTTATCCAATTTTTCATAAGATTACCATTTAAGTAACAATGCTTAAAAAACTAAAATAATAATTTAACTATTCTCGATCTTCATTATCTAAGAATTTAGCATCTAAGAATTTAGCGATTTTAGTAGCTATGCCATCAGTAGGTGCGCCTAGTAAATAGGCTATCAATGATATTTGGGCGATCGCCAATACTTGGGGAATTTCTTCAATAGAAAATGATTTTATTTCTGGTATATTTTGGGGGAATTCAATCTCGATCCGAACAGTTTGCACCCCCATCAATCCGATGATCATAAATGCGAAAAAATAACTATATCCTTTCCCAACACTAGAATCTTTTTTCATAATTAGTAAATAGCGACCACCCGTGATTGCGATCGCTAAAGCTAAAGAGTGCATCTATTGATAAATTGATTATAGCATTTTATTGACTGATATTACAACTTGTGCAGTCGTCTCCCAGGAATCACAAAAACCTCCTGACCTGTTCAAATTTTCCACTAAAAGCAGCCGCCGTCACGCCCTGCTGCTGGATAGTCCACTCTTTGCAAATGTAAAGTTTTCCGTCGTCGGTAGTGTCATCAAGCGACAATCTGAATGGTGAACCCCGTCGCGTCCTCAAAAATTCATCTACTTCGGCAAAATTAATAATATTTACGTTGATATCCCACGCGCTGCTAATGGTATTAATGCCCTTGGTGGTACGTTGTTCTACCCCAACTTCACCATATTTAGTTTTGGCAATATCAGCGGTTTCGGTTTCTGGATTACTCCAAGTTGGGGTTAAGGGAATTATTGGGTAAGTCATAGAATATTTACCTTATAACCAAGCGCCATTAACTTGACGCTTACTGTACTTGTGTCGTCAGCGTGTCTCATCCCATTTACCTGAAACGTGAACGTCATAGGAGACAAGCAAACGCCCGTCAAGACACCATTAATAAGTAATGTTTTTGGTTCAGGAATAATCTTGATTAAGTCCAAAAACCACGATTCATCCAATAAACTGGAAATGGGTTTTCCCTTTATCACAACTTTAATTTCAGGATCTTCGCCCATATTGCCTATATTGTTTAAACCTAAATAACTCATGATTACAATCTATTTACAAGGGGAACTTGCAGATTATTTTACCCCACAAATTACCGTTGCTGTATCTAGTGTTGCCGAAGCTATCGCAGCATTAAAAGCCAACTTCAAAGACTTTGCTAATTACTTGTTTGAAGCGGCTTCGTTTGGGGTAAATTATCAAATCCGGGTAGGGTATCAAGAGATTGGGGAGGAGCATCTAAAATGCCCAATTTCCAAAAAAGTCCAATCAATCCGCATTACGCCTATAATTGCTGGGGCTGGTGCGGCTGGCAGGATTATCGCCGGGGTGGCACTGATTGGGTTGGCTGTAGCGGCTTCGTTTGGGGTTGTTGGGCTATTGGGAGTAGCGCCGCTGACAGTTGGGCTAACTGGGGGCGCGTTGTTGTTTCAGGGCATTTCCGCGCTATTCAGTAGACAAGATTCACCCAGCGGGGATGATAAAAAATCCCTAGTGTTTGGTGGCACGTCAACAACCGTTAAAGAAGGGGGTCGCGTGCCGATTATTTACGGGGTGGCGTTGGTGGGGCTCTACGTTATCAGTGCCAAGATTACAACTTCCTATGTTTCCGGTGGTAGTGGTGGAGGCGGTGGTGGAGGTGGGGGCAAATAAGCCTACACTAACTAGCTCTTCTAGACTGAACTATTTCTTCTAACAGCTCTACATACTTGACTTCTAGCCAAGTTCTAGCGTATAACCCATTACAGATTTCAAACTCGTCAAGAGCTTCGAGTAAGTTAGCGGTCGCAGGTGGGTTAACCACCCATTGATTTAATTTTTGTAGGATGTGACACCTTTTCACTGGCTCCAGATCTTCGTATTTGCCAGCGAGTTTAATTTTTTCTTCCTGTGTAAGCCCCATCTTTAATCTCCTATATTAAGGATTGTTTTTCTCTCACAAAGAACCAATCGCGCCCCGTTGAGGGGCGTTAAAACTAATCCGCCATATCTTCAGTAATACGTTCACACACAACCCGAAAACCAATATGGATGTCGTAGTAGTGGTCGAGATTGCTGAGGTTGCGAAAAGCAGAACGACAATTCTCAGGATAGGTGTCCCACGAACCACCGCGCAGCAGTTTCCAGTTATTATCCTCTTCATTATTTAGCCATGCGCTTCCATCTATTGGCGCACCTTCATAGTCATTATGCCAATCGTCTTGACACCATTCCCAGACGTTGCCGTGCATATCGTATAATCCAAAGTTATTAGCTACTCCAAAGCTGCCTACTTCTGTTGTTTCTTTTCGATAAACTCCTTTAGATCCTTGACCATAAGTGTAATTACAATTGTAGTTAACCAAATCCGTTGTTATCGTCTCTCCAAAGTGAAATGGTGTGGTAGTTCCGGCTCGACAGGCATATTCCCATTCCGCTTCACTTGGCAGTCTGTAAGTTTTTCCAGTTATTTGGCTTAACTTTTCACAAAAAGCCACTGCATTATCCCAACTAACGCATTCAACAGGACGATTACTACCTTTAAAGAGAGAAGGGTTAGTTCCCATAATAGCTTGATATTGTGCCTGTGTTACCGGATATTTTCCCATCAAGAAACTAGGAACTGTAACATGATGTTGGGGACGTTCATCATCATTGCTACCTTCCTCTGTTTCTGGTGAACCCATCATAAAACTGCCACTAGGAATCATCACCATTTCTAATTGAACTACATTATATCCTGTTTTTTTAGCTAGATTTTTCCACTCGGAATGCTTCCAACCTTTTAAAAGGTTGAAGGTTTTTTCATCCATTAAGAGATCATACTCGGAATGCTTCACGCCGATTAAATCGGCCAATTCCTTGACCCAGGGTAATTCGATTTCACATGAAATCATGTGAGTATTTGTTTGCATTGTTTGATTAGCTTCGACTTCGGTAAATGGTTGGATAATTTGATTAGTTTCCATTGGAGTCATCTCTGTCCTGTAATTTGTTTCACTCTATATTTATACTCTACTAGACTTATTCCAATTTGTCAAGGGGTGTCAAGGGGTTTTTTAGAAAATATTTTCAGGATAACCGATAATGCTCTAGGATCACCATCTAGCAGTGCTTCTAGAAATTCCCCATACATAGGATAAATGTTTTCTTTTTGCCGAAAGAAAAAGCCGCCATCTATCAGCAGCTTGTCCCAGAGTGCTTTCTTGTCTTTTGGCAGTCGGCATTGAATCCGAACTTTGTCTTCATTAGGTCTGGACATTTGGGATTAACTCCACTAGATATATCTAAACTATAGACTATAGCAGAAAATCTGTAGATGATCCGACATTTGAATTGCGGCTTTAGTTTTGCTTAAATGCTATTCTCCATGTTGCGGATCAGCTTAC
>Ga0208083_1000014_pt1 | contig 48266 bp, 51 predicted proteins | sample LakMenEpi07Jul09_FD_150677 | JGI IMG/M metagenome (GOLD analysis project Ga0208083, IMG submission 150677) | Freshwater microbial communities from Lake Mendota, WI - 07JUL2009 deep hole epilimnion (SPAdes) | ecosystem: Environmental > Aquatic > Freshwater > Lake > Epilimnion/Euphotic zone ...
GTGCACGTTGGGTCCGACGGTGATTCCGCCGTGGCGGTCGGCACCCGGTTCCTTTTCGATCAACAGCACGGTCAGTGCATCGTGTCGGCCCTCGCCGGCGGCGGGTTCGCCGGGGGTTCGCACCAACATGGCAACGAGGCCGGCCATGCGACCGTTGGTCAACCACGCCTTGGTGCCGTTGACCACCCACTCGTCACCGTCACGTACCGCCTTGGTGGTGATGGCGGCCACGTCGCTGCCGGCGTCGGGTTCGGTCATCGAGTACGCCCCGCGGATCTCCCCAGAAGCGAGTTTCGGCAGGAGGCGGGTGCGTTGGTCCTCGGTGCCGAACGTGTTCACGAGATACGACACCATGAAGTGGGTGTTGAGGAACCCCGTGACGCTCATCCAGGCCCACGCCAATTCCTCCACGATGGAGGTGTAGGTCACCAGATCCAGTCCGAGGCCGCCGTAGGCCTCGGGGATGGTGATGCCGAACAGGCCCATGTCGGCCATGTCGGCCACGAGGTCGGCGGGGTAGGAATCCTCGGCGTCGTGGCGGGCTGCCACAGGTGCCACCCGTTGGCGGGCGAAGCGTCGAACCGTGTCGACGAGCGCCGCAGTGGTGTCGGCGTCGGTCACGGGACGTCCTGTTCGACGACGCCAATGGCGGTGCCGAACGTGTCACGCAGGAACGTCGGTTCGAGCGAAGCGCGACCCGGGTCCTGTCCGAGCGCCCACCGCAACTGCGCCACGGTGAGGTGGCGGGTCACGTCGAATCCGGCCTGGGGATCGAGGTACCCCTCGACGCATCCGTCCTCACCTCGAGCCAACAGCGCGCCCACCGACGGGCCGAACGCCTCGGCAAGACCACCCGCCGCGGCCACGAGGCCACCCTGGGCCCGGATTGGCGCGCACACGTCGAGCACCGGGTTGTGACCGGCGTTGGCCAGCACGACTAGCTGCTTGGGGGCGTCGAGCCACAGGTAGTTGGCTTCCACCCGCGCCAGAGGGATCACGGCGTCGCGTTCACCGGCGACCAACAGCACGGGCAGCGACGGTGGGGTCAGCTCGGCCAGCGCCGCCTCAAGCGCCGCCGAACGTTCCTCCTCGGTGGCGTCTGGGTTGCCAATGATCGCTGACAAGCTCACCGGTGGGGCGGGCGCCTGACCGATGATGGTCACCAGTCGCGAGGTGATCGCCTCGTCGCTGACGGCGAGCCGGGCTGCGGCTCCGCCACCGGCGGAGTGGCCTGCCACCGACAGTCGTCCGGTGTCCATGGCGAGGTGCAGCGGGTCGTTGGTATCGGCGTTGATGGTGTCGAGCTCGGCGACGGTGGCCACGAGGTCCTCCACGTCGGTGGTCGCAGCCTGAGCTCCGGTCCCTCCCACGTTGGCGGCGAGGTTGCGGCTCGGGTGGTTCGGTGCGGCCACCACGTAGCCCCACGAGGCGCTGTGGGCCATGGTGTTCACGTAGAACGCTGGGTGACCACCCGCGCCGTGGCTGTAGAGCAACACCGGGAACGGTCCATCACCGCTGACCGACGCGCCCTCGTACAACTCGACGGGGAGTTGCTGGATGAGAAACGGCGCCGCCTCGGCGATGACGGTGCGCAGCGACTCGGGGAACGCAACGTCGGACGACAGTGACGTGATGGCGGACCCGGTGGCGGTGTCGTCGGGGTTGACCGGGTAGAACAACTCGACCTCGACGCCGCCGGCTTCGATGGATCGGGTCCCGACCTTGAACGGCCCGAACGAGCTGTAATCGACGCCCGCCGCGACCGCCGGGTCAGTGGTGGCGGTCGCGGAGCCGTCATCGGCGGAGGAACTGCACGCTCCGAGCAACAGGCCGAGGGCGGCGAGGGCAACGAGCACCCTGCGGTGGCGAGCGACGGTTGGCCGGACTGGTGACATGGTTCCCCCCTGGTGGTGACGCCCTGACGGCGCCGAGACCCTAGGCGCTGGGGGCGTCGCTGTCCCCGCTTGCGATGTTCGCCTGCCACGCCGCCTTGGCCGAGGCGTGACCGAAGATGCCCCGGGCCATCAGCGAACTCTCGTGGTGGCGGCGGACCTTATAGATCGCAGCGGCCGCCGCCGCCGCTCCGGCATGGTTCGGGTCGGCGAGGCAGGCGGCATCGATGAGGTGACAGGCGAGGCGCAGGTTCAGGTCCCCGCCCTCGTCGCACAGCGTCGTGGCGCGTCCGACGAGCACGTCCACCCCGCCGGTGAGCGCCGCCCACTCGGCGGACAGCGCAGCGTCGGGTGCCGGCTTGAGTCGCGACGGCCGACCGTCGTACCACCCGCCGTACTGCCGCCAGATGTTGCGGATCACAAACTCCGGTTCGTCGTACACCGGGGCCAGCCACGGCCGCCCCAACAGGTCCGCATCGAGGGAAACGGACGACACCACGGCGTCGAGCGTGGCGCCGGTGTTCATGGCGTCGATGGTCTGTGTGAGCAGGCTCTCGAGTGCAGTGGCCACATCCCCGAGCACGAGCGAAATGCGGTCCTCGCCGGCAATCGGCAGGCCGTGGGCGGGGAGGAGCAACTCGGGTCGCAACGCCAGCATGCGCCGCAACGCCACCGCCCACTCGGCGGGGTAGCGCTGCACCTTCTGGGGGTTGCCGGCGTTGGGGAAGCACCAGATGAACAGATCCCCAATGGCCAACGCCCGACGGTCAGGCAACCACGTCCAGGTGTGGTCGTCGGTCTCTCCCCGACCGTGGTGAAGCACCATGTCGACGTCACCGACGGTGACCTCGAGGGTGTGTTCGTAGGTCTCGTTAGGTTCGACGAACCGGCTGGGGAAATGGGTGGGGGTCGTGTCGGGATCCTCGGTGCCGGGGCCTGTCAGGCCCGTCCCCCCGAACTGCCGCGCGTTGATCCACCCGTTGTAGCCCTTGGTCAGCCGATAACGGGCGAACCGTTCGGGCACCGCCTCGTGGGCGACGACGTGCGGGGTGGCGTGACCGTTGCGTTCCGCCTCGGCGACGACCGCCGCCGCCCCACCAACATGGTCGACGTGACCGTGGGTGTACACGATGGTGTGTACCGGATCGGTGCTCCATGTGCGCAACGCCCCCAGGACCTGATCGGCGAAGGTGGCCAGTGAGGTGTCGAACATGACCAGACCCTCACCGGTACGCACACTCACCACGTTGGAAAACGATTCCACCATGGAGATGTCGTCGGCCACCTCGGAACATTCGAGTGTCACCCGGCTGGCGGGTTCGGTGCTGGTCCCGTCGATGATTCGGGACGACAGGTCGATGAGGTCGGTCACGGGGTTCTCCTCCTGTGTCCGGCGCGATCTAGCGGCCGAACATGGCCAGCCACTCGGCCTCGTTGCGGGGGGTGAACACGTAGTTCCATTTGCGGGTCTCACCCATGGATTGCGACGGAGCCTGGGAGTACAGGTGACCGGGGAACAGCACGGTGTCGTCATCGACGCGCGCCAACCGCTCGGTGAGCGAGTGGTACATGGCCACCGGGTCCCCACCGGGCAGATCTGTGCGGCCGCAACCGTCGAGGAACAGGGTGTCCCCGGCCACCAGTCTGCCGTCGACGAGGAAGCACTGGCTGCCCGGGGTGTGGCCGGGAGTGTGGATCAACTCGACCTCGATCTCGCCGACCCGCACGACGTCACCCGACTGGTGGGTCACGAGTTCGGGCGGGCCAACCCCGGTGGTGCGCTGCACCCACGGCGCCTCATCGGCCTGCACGTGGATCGGCACCGACACCTGTTCGAGCAGTCGAGCCACCCCTTCAATGGACAGGCCCATCATGTCGCCCCCCACATGATCGGGGTGGTAGTGGGTGGCGAGCACGCCCGTGAGTCGCATGTCATCGGCGGCGAGGACCTCGAGGATGCCGGCGGTGTCATAGGCGGGGTCGACAACGAGCGCCTCACCGCTGGTGCGGTCACCGATGAGGTACACGAAGTTCACCATCTGTTGGGCGACCGGGTCGTTGCGGGCGATGTCGCGTCCGACGAGCAATTGGCGGAAGTACAGCCGGTCGTCGGTGGGGCCGCCGTCGTGGCCGGAGTGGTCGTGATCGTGACGATGCATCGGGACCACACTACGGTGCCGGGCCGTGGAACGTCGTTCGTGGACGGTGGTCGGGGTTGGTGGTGTGGGCGGCTACTACGGGTCGCGTCTCGCCCTCGCCGGATTCGACGTGCACTGGGTGGCCCGCAACGACGTGGAGCACCTGCGCCGAAACGGCCTCGTCGTCACCTCACCAAAGGGTGACGTACACCTCACCGGTCTCGCCGTGTCGGGACCCGACGACCCGCTGCCCGACACCGACGTCGTGGTGGTGGCCACCAAGACCACGGCGAACCCCGAGGTGGTGGCCTGGTTGGCCGACCGACTTGCGGGCCGGGCCTGCACGCTGGTGGTGCTTCAGAACGGGTTCGACGTGGAACGACCGTTCGCTGAGGCGCTCGCCGGTCCGGCACCCGACGTCGAGGTCGTGGGTGGGATGAGTTTCATCTGTTCGGCACGCACCGGCCCCGGGGTGATCGCCCACGTCGACTACGAGCGGGTCACCGTCGGTGCGTTCGTGCCAGGTGGTGTGGGGGAGGCGGCGGTGGCGGCGGTGGTGGACGACCTCGTGGCCGCTGACGTCCCCACGGAGGCCCTCACCGACCTCGTCGAAGGACGCTGGCGCAAACTGGTGTGGAACATCCCTTTCAACGGGTTGTCGGTGGTGCTCAACGCCACCACCGCTGAGATGGTCACCGACCCCGAGGCGCGTGCGTTGGTGCGCAGCCTGATGCTCGAGGTCATCGCCGCCTCGGTCGGGACCGGTCACGCCGTCGAGGAGGCGTTCATCGACACCATGTTCCACTCCACGGAACGCATGGTCCCCTACGCCCCCTCGATGAAACTCGACTACGAGGCGCGCCGGGAACTTGAACTCGACGCCATCTACGCCGCGCCGCTGCGCGCCGCGTCCGCCGCCGGGGTGGACATGGCGCGCACCACTGCGCTGTACGAGCAGTTGGCGTTTCTCGACCGGCGCAACCGCGCAGGCGGGTAGCTGGCCCGAACCGTCACGGCCCGGGCCAGCCGACCGGCTTCAGACCTCGAGCAGGATGGCGTCGCCCTGACCGCCGCCGCCACACAGTGCCGCAGCGCCCAGCCCGCCGCCGCGACGACGCAGTTCGTTGGCCAGGGTGAGTGCCACACGGGTGCCCGACATGCCGAGCGGGTGACCGACGGCAATCGCGCCACCGTTGACGTTCACCACATCGGCGTTGATGCCGAGCTCGGCCATCGAGGCCAGACCGACGGCGGCGAACGCCTCGTTGAGTTCGAACAGCGACACGTCCGACACCGACTTCCCGGCGGACTCAAGGGCGGCGAGGATGGCTCGCGACGGCTGGGTAAGCAGCGACGCGTCGGGCCCGGCGACCTGGCCGTAGCCGACGATGCGGGCCAGTGGGGTGGCGCCGAGACGTGCGGCCACGGCTTCGGACACCACGATCACCGCGGCGCCGCCGTCGGAGATCTGCGACGCGTTGCCGGCGGTGATGTTGCCGGCCTTGTCGAACGCCGGGCGCAGTTTGGCCAGTGACTCCTCGGTCGTGTCACCGCGCACGCCTTCGTCCACGGTGACCACCAGCGGGTCACCCTTTCGCTGGGGGACCTCGACGGGAATGATCTCGTTGTCGAACAGGCCGTTGGCCGCGGCCTGGGCGGCGCGCTGGTGGCTGGCGGCAGCCATGGCGTCCTGGGCGTCGCGGGCGATGCCGGTGGAGGCGGCGTACTTCTCGGTGCCGGCCCCCATGGCGCACTGGTCGAAGGCGCAGAACAATCCGTCGTACATCATTGAGTCGATCACCGACTGGTCACCGATGCGGTAGCCGCTGCGGGCACCGGGCAGCAGGTACGGGGCGTTGGTCATCGATTCCATACCGCCGGCCACGACGATTTCGGCGTCACCCGACGCGATCATCTGGTCGGCGAGGTAGATCGTGTTCAGGCCTGACAGACAGACCTTGTTCACGGTGGTGGCTGGCACCGACATGGGGATGCCGGCGTTCACCGCCGCCTGCCGGGCGGTGATCTGGCCGGCTCCGGCCTGCAGGACGTGGCCCATCAGCACGTAGTCGACCTGGTCGGGGGACAGGCCGGCGCGCTGGAGGGCACCGGCGATGGCGAACCCACCGAGGTCGGCGGCCGAGAACCCGGCGAACGCCCCTGACAACTTGCCGATGGGTGTGCGGGCCCCTGCGAGGATGACTGAACCGGCCATGTGAACTTCCCCCGTCCTTGTACGGTCTCCCGCTGCGGTCGCAGCGGTGTGTCGCCAGAGTGTACGGAGCGCGTCACCCCCGGGCCAACGGGCGGCCAGCCGCGTAGCATCGGCGCCGTGGAACTGCTGGAGGCTCGATCGGTGCTGGCTGTCCAGCCGCACTACGACGACAACGACATCGCCTGTGCCGGCACCCTCATCCGGCTGTGCGACTCCGGCGCCCGGGTCACCTACGTCACCGTCACCGACGACCTCGCCGGGGTCCTCGACACCTCCGTTGATGATCAGGAGGCCCGACGTCGAGTGGTCGCTGAGCAGCGGGCCGCAGGTGACATCGTCGGCGTGTCGGGGTTTGAGGAGCTGGGCTGGGCGGACGCAGCGGGCCTGCACCGGATTGCGCTTCGGGATCAGGTGGTGGATCTGGTGCGTCGCTATCGGCCCGAAGTGGTTCTCACCGTGGACCCTTGGTTGCGTCACGAGGCGCACAGCGACCACACCATCACAGGTCTGGCGGTGAGCGAGGCGGTCATCCTCAGCGGACTGCCGCGATTCCGACGCAGCGAAGAACTCGCCCCCCATGACGTGGGGGCCGTGGCGTACTGCTTCACCGACGACCCCACGGTCGTGGTGGACACGTCGGCGGTGCAGGATCGTCGGCACGCCGTGCTCGACTGTTACCGGGCCCAGTTCACCGACGACGGGCTGGCTCGTTTGCACTCCGGCCTCGATCGTGTCGAGCGGTCGTGGGCGCCGTCGGGGGCGACCCACGGCGAGCGGCTCAAGGTGCTCGCCCCGCACCGTCTCCACGTGGGGGTCGGCGGCTAGGGGGCAGCGTGGCCGGGCGGCTAACTTGTCCGCCCATGAGCAGCACCGACGCCATCCTCGAAGCAATCCAGTCCGGCGCCAGTGGCGAGGACCTCGCCAACCTTCCGCTCCCCGAGTCGTATCGGGCGGCCTTCGTCAAGGCCGAGGAGCAGGAGATGTGGGAAGGAGTGGAGTCGTGGGACAAGGATCCCCGACAGTCACTCCACGTCGGTGAGGTGGCGCTGCCTGAGATCGCGCCCGATGAGGCCGTCGTGGCCGTCATGGCGTCCGCCATCAACTTCAACACCGTGTGGACCTCCATCTTTGAGCCGCTGTCCACGTTCGGGTTCCTCAAGCGGATGGGCAAGGAATCGGTGTGGAACGCCCGTCACGACCTGCCGTACCACATCGTCGGTTCGGACGCCTCGGGTGTGGTGCTGCGCACGGGGTCGGCAGTGCGGAACTGGAAGCCCGGTGACCGGGTGACCATTCACTGCAACTACGTCGATGATCAGGACCCCAGCGCCCACGACGATTCGATGTTGGCGGCCAACCAGCGCATCTGGGGGTTCGAAACCAACTTCGGTGGTCTCGCCGATCTCACCGTGGTCAAGGCCAACCAGCTCATGCCCAAACCGGCGCACCTGACCTGGGAAGAAGCGGCCTGCAACGCGTTGTGCAACTCGACCTCGTACCGGATGATCGTGTCCAAGCACGCCGGTGACATGCGTCAGGGTGAGGCGGTACTGGTGTGGGGCGCCACCGGTGGCATCGGCGGTTACGGCGTGCAGTACGTCCTCAACGGCGGCGGTATCCCCGTCGGTGTCGTGTCGTCCCCCGAGCGGGCCGAACTGCTCCACGCCATGGGCGTGGAGCACGTCATCGACCGCCGGGAGAAGGGGTACAAGTTCTGGAAGGACGAGTACACCCAGGACGAATCGGAGTGGCGCCGTCTCGGCAAAGACATTCGTTCACTCATCGGCAGGGACGTCGAGATGGTGTTCGAACACCCCGGTCGCCAGACCTTCGGGGCGTCGGTGTTCGTCGCCGCCCGCGGCGGTCGCATCATCACCTGTGCGGCCACCAGCGGTTACATGATCGAGTACGACAACCGCCACCTGTGGATGAAGCTCAAGCGCATCATCTCCTCCCACTTCGCCAACTACGCCGAGGCGTGGGCTGCCAACCAGGCGCTCATTGACGGCTCGGTGGTGCCGCTGTTGAGCAAGGTCTACGAACTCGAGCAGACCGGTGAGGCGGCGCTGAGCGTGCACCACAACGAGGCTGAGGGGAAGGTCGGTGTGCTGTGCATGGCGCCCACCGAAGGCCTCGGAATCGACGACCCCGAATTCCGTGACAAGGTCGGCGAAGACCGCATCACGCTGTTCCGCCGGATGGCCTGAGAAACCAACGAGGAGACTGACGTGTCCGAGAGCACCGCACCACTGCTGTTCACCGAGATCGATCACGTGGCCATTGCCGTCGACGACCTCGAAGCGGCCATCGCCTACTACTCCGACACGTTCGGTGCGTCGGTCGATCACCGTGAGGTGGTCGAGTCTGACGGGGTTGAGGAAGCCTTGTTGAAGGTGGCGGACTCCTACATCCAACTGCTCACCCCTACCCGGGAGGATTCACCGGTGGCGAAGTACCTGGCCAAAAAGGGCCAGGGCCTCCACCACATCGGGTACCGGGTGGCGGACTGCGGTGTGGCACTCGAAGCCGTCAAGGCCCAAGGGTTCCGGGTCATCGACGACGCCCCTCGACCGGGCAGCCGCGGAACCACCGTGGCGTTCGTCCACCCCAAGGACGCCTTCGGCACCCTCATCGAACTCGTTCAGGAGTAGGCACCATCACCGAGGGGGCCATCCCGGGTCCGCTCGGTCCTGGTTCACGTCGGTTGTCGCGGGGTCGGATCGCCGCTGCTGCCGCCGTCCCGTTCGTGTCCGCCGTCAGCGCCGTCGCCGCTGTCTGGTTCGTGGTGACACCGTGGTCGGTGCCGGTATGGCCGCTGTTGGCCTTCGTGCCCGTGCCGCTCGTGGTGTGGTGGCTGTCCGCCGGGGCGTCACGGCTCACCATTGCGGCGCTCGCCGTGGTTGTTGTCGCCGTGGTCGTCAGCACGGTGGGTCTCACCTCGTCCCAACGCCTGGGGACGGCCCGGTACGGCTCGACGCTCGACGAGCTCGAGGTCATCGCCGTGGCGTCGCTAACGAACCTGCCGACATCTTCTGAGGGTTGCGGTCCGCCTCCGCCGGTCGATTACGGGGTGCTCGGCATTCCTGCACGCGTCTGTGTCGTGGCGTTCGAACTCGGGATCACGGGCACCCCTGTCGCTGTGGGCGCGTCGCCCAACGATGACCGCGGTGTGGGCACCTCCGACAACGAGGTGCGTCAGGTCCGCTTCGACTGGGATGTCGGGGGTGGTGTCCCGGCTCGACAGTTGGTGTTCGAGGGTGGTGTGGCCCAACCCGTCGCAGACCGTTGCGTGCGACGTCTCGACGGCCGGTGGTGGGCGTGGCAGATGGTCTCCGGTGGCTGCCCGCGCGGGTTCGTCTCGTCGACGTCGGGGTGACCCAACCCGATGGGTTGGGGGATCAGTTGCTGATCCAGCCGGCCACCGCCAGCCCCGAGTGGACGGCCCGCTCCACACCATCGGCGCCGACCGGGCCCCCGAAGCCGTCGCCGGCGATGGCGACCACCTCGGCCCCCGGCACCGAGCAGAACCCCGCTTCGATGCCCTGGCTGACTGGCTGGGCGTAGCGCCACCGCTTCAGCTCGGCGGTTTGGATCTCCACATCAGCCAACAGGCGAGCCATCTCAACCAGGAGACGGCCGTGGGTGAGGTTGGCGTCCTCCCCGAGCGTGTCGGCGGCGACGTGGTTGTGGGCGCGGGCGACAACCACCGGTGCCGCCGGGTCGGTGACCGACCCCCAACGCAACCCCGAGATCAACGGTGAGTCAACCGTGGTGGGTCGGTCACCTGCGTTGGCGAGGTGGGCGACCACGAGGAGGGCGTGGTCGTAGTGGATCCCGCTGAGAACGTCGGGGGGTACCAGGCCTGACTGGGTGAGAATTCCTGCGGACTGCGGTGCCGGTGCGGTCATCACGACCCGTCGGGCCTGGTGACGCCCACCGGCTCCGTTGAGTACCACCGACGCACCGCCGTCGTCGTTGAGGGCCACCTGGGTCACGAAACCGTTGCGTCGTTCGACCCCGGCCGCCCACCGGGCCGCCACCTCGTTGGCGGGGACGTCGAAGTGCCACACGGTGCCCCCGCCGTCCGCACCGTCGGTGTTGGTTCCGTTGGTGAACGTGGCGCCCGCCCACCGCTCGAGACAAGCGGCCACCTGTGGGTCGACGATTCGTACCGACGACGCCGCAGTGTCCACGACGTGTTCGCCGATGCGGCGTGACGCCAGTCTCCCCCCTGGTCTGGAGCCCTTGTCGATCACGAGGACGGATCCGCCCGCTTCGGTCACGGCGCGGGCAACGGTGAGTCCGCACGCCCCTGCACCAACGACCACGACATCCCAAACCGTCATGGCGGCACCGTACCGGCCGGGTGGGCACCGGGGTCAGTTCGGCGGCGCGGTCGTTGCGGATGGCACGTGTCGGCGCCGGCGGGTCCGATCCACCACAATGGGGGCGTGCAGGTCCACCTCGTCGACGGCACCTACGAGCTGTTTCGTCACTACTTCGCCCTGCCGTCGCACATGACCGCCGACGGACGGGAGGTGGCGGCACTGCGCGGAGTGGCGTCAAGCATCGTCGGCATGCTCGCCGACGGCGCCACCCATCTCGGTGTCGCCACCGATCACGTCGTCGAGTCGTTTCGCAACGACCTCTACGACGGGTACAAGACCGGTGAGGGCATGCCCCCTGATCTGTGGGCGCAGTTCCACCCCCTCGAGGATGTGCTCTCCGCCATCGGGGTCGTGGTGTGGCCGATGATCGACCACGAGGCCGACGACGGTCTGGCCAGCGCGGCGGCGATGGCGTCGGCGGACCCGGCGGTGGACAAGGTGCTCATCTGCACTCCCGACAAGGACCTCGCCCAGTGTGTCGTGGGTGACCGTGTCGTGCAGTTCGACCGACGCAAGGGAACCGTCGCCGACGTCGAGGGCGTGGTGGCCAAGTTCGGTGTCGAGCCGGCATCCATTCCTGACTGGCTGGCGCTGGTGGGTGACACCGCCGACGGTTTCCCCGGTCTGCCGCGCTGGGGGGCCAAGTCCGCAGCGACCGTGCTCGCCCACTATCGCCACCTCGAAGCCATTCCTGCTGATCCGTCGGGGTGGGAGGTCGCGGTGCGGGGGGCTGCCACCTTGGCGTCGGTGCTGGCCGATCAGATGGACGACGCCTTGCTGTTCAGACGTCTCGCCACCCTTGACCGCTCTGCTCCAACTTCGGCATCGGTCGACGCCCTGTGTTGGCGGGGTCCAACGGACGACCTCGATGACGTGCTCGGCGCCCACGACCTCGGGCGTCTCGTCGGGCGGGTGCGTGAACTCGCTGCCCAGCGGGCGTGATCGGTTCCGCCAGCTGATCTGGCCGTCAGTTGATCTGGCAGGCGCCGTACCCGCCGAGCACGTCTGACACGTCGGCGAATCCGGCGGAGCGCAGCAGGCTGGCGGCGATCGACGAGCGGTAGCCGCCGGCGCAGTACACGACGACGGGCGCCGAGGCGTCGAGTTCGGCGAGTCGCCTCCGCAGTTCGGCGAGGGGAATGTGGCGGGCCCCGTCGAGCATGCCACCGGCCACCTCGCCGGCGTTGCGAATGTCGATCACCTGAAGATCGGCCAACGTCTCTTTACGGTCGGCGAGCTCGCGCTGGGTGAGTCGTGAGGCTCGTTCCACGAGGTCGGGGCGCAAGGCGAGCTCGTCGTCGGCGTCGGCGAGGTAGCCCACCACGGTGTCGAACCCGATCCGACCCAGGCGCATGTGGGCTTCGGCGTCGGTGCCGGGGTAGGAGACGAGCACGATGGGCGTGTCGGGGGTGACCACGCTCCCCACGTACTCGGCGAAGCGTCCGTCGAGCCCGACGTTGATGGCCCCACGCAGGTGACCGGTGGCGAACGCCACGGCGTCGCGGGTGTCGATGACGGCGGCACCGTCGCGCTGGGCGGCGAGGACGTCGTCAAGGCTCATCGCCGGAGGTCGGTGCTCGTCGAGCAGGCTCCGGTCGGCCCGGTTCAGCATGGCGTTGAACACGAAGTACTCCGGTGCGGACGGTTGCCCCTCGGTGACGACCTCCACGAACCGTTCCTTGGGCATGTCGGCTAGTGCGTAGTTGGTGCGTCGCTGTTCGCCAATGGTGGACGACAGTTCAACGGAGAGGTTCTTGCCACACGCCGAGCCCGCCCCGTGGGCGGGAAGAACCACGGTGTCGTCGGGGAGAGTCATCAGTTTGCCGTGCAGGGAGTCGTAGAGGCTGTTGGCGAGTTCGTCAGCGGTAACGCCGACCGAGGCCAGCAGGTCGGGCCGACCGACGTCCCCGATGAACAACGTGTCGCCGGTGAGCACGGCGGCGGGGGAGTTCCCGACGCTGGTGTCAGTCACCACGACGCTGATCGATTCGGGGGTGTGGCCCGGGGTGGCGCGGAACTCGATGTGGACTGCGCCGAGGTCAATGACCTCACCGTCGGCGACGCGGCGCGACGCGAACTCGGTGTCGGGTCCTTCGCCGTAGATGATGGTGGCGCCGGTGGCTTCGGCGAGTTCGAGGTGGCCGGACAGGAAGTCGGCATGGAAGTGCGTTTCGATCACCCAGGTGATGGTGAGGCCCTCGGCGTCGGCGTCGGCAAGGTACTCGGCGATGTCCCGACGTGGGTCGACGACGACGGCAAGTCCCGACGAGCGGTCGCCAATGAGGTACGACAACTGCGAGAGACATCCCAACTCGTACTGGTGAAGGACGAGGCTGTTACTGGTCACCACGTCGGGGGTTCGGGTGCGTTCCATGGAGCCATGATATACCCCTAGGGGTACAGGGCAACTCTTGTTCCGCCGTGGCCTTTACCCCCCGGGGTACCCCGATGACGCGGTATGGTGACCCCATGCGATTCCCAGACGAGGTCACTGATGACGTCCGGCGCCGATTGCGGCGGGTGGAGGGACAGATCCGCGGCATCGAACGGCTCATCGACGAGGGAGCCGACTGCAAGGACGTGGTGACCCAACTCTCCGCCGCTCAGGCCGCACTCCACAAGGTTGGGTATCGACTCGTCGCCGCCGGACTCCAGTACTGCGCCTCAAGTCCGGACACGGCTGCCGCTGACGGGATGACTCCAGAGGAACTCGAGAAGCTGTTCCTCAAACTCGGCTGACCCACCCCACCAGGCCCCAGGGGTGCCGCATTGGGGCCACATGGCCGACGGCCGGTAGATTCTGCGGCCATGTCCGAGCACAGCATGTCCGAACGCCTCGCCGACCTCGCCGAACGTCGCGCGGCAGCCGTTCAACCCGGGTCGCAGCGGTCGGTTGACCGTCAGCACGACAAGGGAAAGCTCCTCGCCCGGGAGCGCCTCGAGTACCTGCTCGACCCCGGCTCATTCCACGAACTCGACATGCTCGCACGCCACCGTGCCGGCGAAGCCCTTCCCGAACGGCCCTACACCGACGGTGTCATCACCGGATGGGGGACCGTGGACGGGCGCAAGGTGTTCGTGTTCTCCCAGGACTTCACCGTGTTCGGTGGCGCACTCGGCGAGGTGTTCGCCGAGAAGATCCACAAGGTCATGGACCTCGCCCTGTCCGTCGGGGCGCCGGTCATCGGCCTCAACGACGGGGCTGGGGCCCGCATCCAGGAAGGCGTGGTGTCCCTCGCCTCCTACGGCGGCATCTTCCATCGCAACGTCAAGGCATCTGGTGTCACCCCACAGATCAGCGTGATCCTCGGACCATGTGCCGGCGGTGCCGTGTACAGCCCAGCCATGACCGACTTCATCTTCATGGTCGATGAGACCTCCCACATGTTCATCACCGGTCCCGACGTCGTGAAGACGGTCACCGGCGAGGAGGTCACCCTCGAGGAACTCGGTGGTGCCCGCAGCCACGGTTCGAAGTCCGGCGTGGCGACGTTCGTCGGTGCCGACGAGAAGTCCGTGCTCGACGACGTCCGCTACCTGTTGAGCTTCCTTCCCTCCAACAACCTCGAAGAGCCACCGTTGTTTGGTTCCGACGACGATCCCGACCGCTCATGTCCCGGTCTGGCCGACATGATCCCCACCTCACCCAACCAGCCATACGACATGAAACAGGTCATTGCCGAGGTGGTCGATGACGGCGACTTCTTTGAGTACTTCCCCGGCTGGGCCGGCAGCATCGTGTGCGGTTTCGCCCGCCTTGGTGGCCGAAGCGTCGGCATCGTGGGCAACCAGCCCATGGTCATGGCCGGGGTGCTCGACATCGAGTCGTCGGAGAAAGCGGCCCGGTTCGTCCGAACCTGCGACGCCTTCAACGTCCCGCTCATCACATTCGTCGACGTCCCTGGTTTCTTGCCCGGTGTCGACCAGGAGTACGGCGGCATCATCCGCCACGGTGCAAAGCTCCTCTACGCCTACTGCGAATCAACGGTGCCCCGCATCCAGATCATCACCCGCAAGGCTTACGGCGGTGCGTACGTGGTGATGAACTCGAAGTCCATCGGGGCCGACCTGGCGTTCGCCTGGCCCTCGGCGGAACTGGCGGTCATGGGATCCCAAGGTGCGGTCGAGATCCTGTACCGGCGTGAACTCGCCGACGCCGCCGACCCCGCAGCGCGCCGCGCCGAACTCATTGACGAGTACACCGAGCGTTTCGCCAACCCGTACGCCGCCGCTGAACGGGGCTACGTCGACGACGTCATCGACCCCGCCGAGACCCGTCGCAAACTCATCGCCGGACTCGAGATGTTGTCGTCCAAGCGTGAGGAACTCCCCAAGCGCAAGCACGGAAACATCCCGCTGTGACCGCCAACGGTGGTGACGCTGACCTGACCGCGGTGGTGAGCGGCGGGTTCGCCAAGGACGGCCATGCGCCCGCTGACGCCGCCGAGGTTGCAGCGGTCGTGGCGGCCATCAGCGTGTTCACCGCCGGCGGCGACTCCGGCGCAGACGCGCACGTAACCCCGCGCTGGCGGTTCTCGGGTCGCTGGTGGTCCAAGCCCCAGCCGGCCCGCCGCGAACGTCCGTAGGATCGCCCCATGGACCTGACCACCGTGGCCGACGACGAGGCGGTCATCCACGACGGTCTGGAGGTCCGCACCTACGGGGGTTTAGAGCCCGACACGCTCCAGGAGATCGAGGGGTTCGTGTTCCGCACCCTGCGGCGACCGCCGGGTGAACTGCTGTGCACGTTCGCCACGGTCAACGACGTGCACTTCGGCGAGACGGTCTGCGGCCTGATCGACGGCGTCGACCTCGGCCCGGTCTACAGCGTCCCCGAGGGTGCCGAGCCGTACCCCGAGATGATGAACCGACACGCCATCGACGAGATGGCGGCGGCGGACCCTGCGGTGGTGGTGGTCAAGGGGGATCTCACCTCCAACGGCACCGACGAGGAGTATCAGCGGTTCCTCGACTTCTACGCCGGGGCGTTCGGGGACCGACTCCATCATGTTCGGGGCAACCACGAGAGCTACAACCATCTCGACGTCGGCCCACCGACTCCGTTCACCGTTCCCCTCGACGGGGTGGTGTTGGCCGTGATCGACACCAGCGTGGACGGCCTTCCCTCCGGTGGGGTGGACGCCGAGACGTTGACGTGGCTGCGTGACACCGCCACCGACGCCGATCCCGGTGTGCCTCTCCTCGTGTTCGGCCACCACCACTGCTGGAATCCCGAGTCGCACGAACGTCCCCAGAACTACTTCGGTATCGACCCCGACGACTCCGAACGCCTCGTCGAGGTGTTTGCCGCCCACCCCAACCTGCGCGGCTATTTCGCCGGACACACCCACCGCAACCGTGTGCGGCGCTTCAGTGCCACACGGGACGTGCCCTGGGTGGAGGTGGGGGCGGTCAAGGAGTTCCCCGGCCAGTGGGCCGAATACCGGGTCTACGAGGGTGGTATCACCCAGATCGCCCGACGCATCGCCCACCCCGAGGCGCTCGAATGGGCGGAGAAGACCAGGGGTCTGTACGCCGGCCTGTTCGAGGACTACGCCCTCGGTCGGCTCGAGGACCGCTGTTTCGTCGTGACGTGAGTGTGAGCGCCGCGCCGGATCAGCCGGCCCGACGCCTCGCCACGATGCCAGCGAGGTCGGACATGATCCGGCCCAACTCGAAGTCCTTGGGGGTGTAGACGGCGGCCACCCCGGCCTCGGTGAGTGCACCCCGGTCCTCTTCGGGAATGATGCCGCCCACCACCACCGGGGCGTCCACGCCGGCATCGGCGAGCAGGCGCAGCACCTCGGGGACCAGTGACAGGTGGCTGCCCGAGAGGATCGACAGCCCGATGACATCGGGATCCTCGTCACGGGCTACCGCAGCGATCTGTTCGGGGGTGAGGCGGATGCCTTGGTAGATGACCTCAAAACCGGTGTCGCGGGCGGCCACGGCGATCTGCTCGGCGCCCGAGGAGTGACCGTCAAGGCCGGGCTTGGCCACGAGGAAACGCGGCGGGCCACCGGGGATGGCGGCCACCTGAGCGGCGGCCTCGGCGAGGCCGTCGGGAAGCACCCCGGCCCCGAGCGCCGCAGCGACACCAGTGGGAGCGCGGTACTCGCCGAAGATCTCCCGCAACGCCCCGGCCCACTCCCCGGTCGTGCCACCGGCGTGGGCGAGGTCGATGGTGGCAGGCATGATGTTGTCGCCCGATTCGGCGGCACGACGCAACTCGTCAAGGGCCCGCTTCACGGCGTCGGCGTCCCGCTCGGCGCGCCACGCCTGAACCCCGGCGATGGTGGTCTCCTCCACGGCAGGGTCCACCTTGAGGATCGACTCCTCGCCGCCGAGGGGAGACACGGCGGTCTCGGTGAAGCGGTTCACCCCCACCACCGTCTGGTCACCGGCCTCGATGCGACGCACACGTTCGGCGTTTGATCGCACGAGGCGGCCCTTGAGTTCCTCAATGGCGGCGAATGCCCCACCGAGGGCGAGGACCTCGTCGAGCTCGGCACGTGCCGACTCACGCAACTCGGCGGTGAGGGACTCCATGACGTGGCTGCCGGCGAACAGGTCGCCGTACTCGAGCAGATCGGATTCAAAGGCCAGTACCTGCTGCATCCGCAGCGACCACTGCTGGTCCCACGGCCGGGGAAGACCCATCGCCTCGTTCCACGCCGGCAACTGGATCGAACGCGCCCGGGCGTCACGCGACAAGGTGACTGCGAGCATCTCGAGCACGATGCGCTGCACGTTGTTCTCCGGCTGGGACTCGGTCAGCCCCAGCGAGTTCACCTGCACGCCGTAGCGGAAGCGGCGTTGCTTGGGGTCGGTGACGCCGTAGCGCTCAAGGGTGATGGTGTCCCACAGATCGGTGAACGCCCGCAGCTTGGCGGTCTCCTCAACGAAGCGGATGCCGGCGTTGACGAAAAACGAAATGGAACCGACGACCGCACCCATACGTTCGGGCGGAACCTGGCCAGAGTCGCGCACGGCGTCGAGGACGTCGATGGCGGTGGCGAGGCTGTAGGCGATCTCTTGAACCGGCGTGGCCCCGGCCTCTTGGAGGTGGTACGAGCACACGTTCATCGGGTTCCACTTCGGAATCCACTCCGAACAGAACGCCACCATGTCGACGATCAGTCGGCGGGAGGGTTCGGGCGGGAAGATGTAGGTGCCCCGGGACAGGTACTCCTTGACGATGTCGTTCTGGGTCGTGCCTCGCAGCGCAGCCGACGCCACGCCTTGTTCCTCGGCGTTGGCCACGTACAGCCCGAGCATCCACGCCGCAGGGGCGTTGATGGTCATCGAGGTGTTCATGTCCCCCACAGGGATGCCGTCGAGCAAGGAACGCATGTGACCGAGGTGGGCCACCGGCACCCCGACCTTGCCCACCTCACCGCGCGCCCGGGCATCGTCGGGGTCGTAACCGCACTGGGTCGGCAAGTCGAATGCGATGGACAGACCGGTCTGCCCCTTGGACAGATTCGTTCGATACAGCGCGTTCGACGCCTCGGCGGTCGAATGCCCCGAGTAGGTGCGCATCATCCACGGACGGTCGCGCTCGCTGAGACGGGGATCGGGTCGGTCGGCGGTGGTGTCGGCCATGACTCCATCGTCCCGCGCGCAGGGTCCTTCTGTCATTTTCAGGGAGACCCCCGGGTGCCCCGGCGGTGGATCAGACCCCCTGGAACGGCGTCACCGGTGCGGTCACGGCCACCGCGAGGCGGTCAAGGTACCGGCGCCGCGAGATGTCGACGGCGCCGAGGGAGCGCAGATGATCGGTGGTCCACTGCACGTCGAACAGCGTCGCCCCGACATCGTCGAGCAGGTCGGTGAGCGCCCACAACGCCACCTTGGAGGCGTCGGTCACGGTGTGGAACATCGATTCCCCGGCGAAGAACCCGCCGATGCCGACCCCGTACACCCCACCCACGAGGCGGTCGTCGTCAAACACCTCCACCGAGTGGGCCCACCCCAACTGATGCAGTGTGCAGTAGGCCTCGACGATCTCGGAGGTGATCCACGCCCCCGGCCGGGGGAGGTCGGCACAGGTCTGCGCGACCTGGCGGAAGCACGTGTCGACCCGGACCTCGAAGCGGCGTCGGGCACGATCGAGCGACCGGCTGGCGTGGAACCCGCCGGGTTCGAACACGCCACGTGGATCGGGGGACCACCACACGAGCTCGCTCGGAGTTCTCCCCGGCATCGGGAACATGCCGGCCCGATACGCGGCGAGCAGCGTGCCCGGTTCGAGGTCGGCACCGGCGGCCACGACACCCCAGCGGTCGGCGCTGTCGGCGTCGGGGAACGCCCACGTTGAGGAGGGTGGTTCCTGGGGTTCGGGCACGCCCTACCTTGTCACCCCCACCCGGCGTCCGCCTCGTCACCGGGCCGCCTACGATGAAGCCATGCGTACACCTACCGCCACCGTCGCACGCCGTCTCGCCGCCCTGGGGCTCGCCGCACCGCTCGTGTTCGCCATCGGGTGTTCAACGACCTCCGATGAACCCGAACCGCGCAACCCCACCGACGTCACCGTGGAACAAGACGGCATCCTGCCGCCCTCGAACGTTCCCCAGAGCGGCGAAGGCCTCGACGACACCGACACCGAGGATGTCGACAGCGAGAACCTCGACGCCGACGGCGATCCTTCTGACGGGTACTGATCCGGGGGGCGGCTGCCGCCGCCCAAGCGGAGATCAGTAGCTGTAGAAGCCCTGGCCTGACTTCCGGCCCAGTTGGCCGGCGGCCACCATGCGACGCAGCACCGGCACGGCCGAGTAGTTCGGGTCGCGGAACTCGTCGTAGAGGGCGTCGAGGATGGCCAGCGAGGTGTCGAGACCCACGAGGTCCAAAAGCGCCAGCGGGCCCATCGGGAAGTTGCAGCCGCCCTTCATGGCGGCGTCGATGTCCTCGGCGGTGGCAACGCCGTTGGCGAGCAGACGCACGGCGTTGTTCAGGTACGGGAACAGCAGTGCGTTCACGATGAAGCCGGCCTGGTCGGCCACCGTCACGGGGGCCTTGCCGCACGCCTCGGCGAACGCCAGTGCCTCAGCGTGGGTCTCGTCACTGGCGGTCAGGGGACGCACCACCTCAACGAGGGACATCATGGGCGCCGGGTTGAAGAAGTGGATGCCACAGACACGCTCGGGGCGGTTGGTGGCCACGGCCATCTCGACCACCGGGAGGGTCGACGTGTTGGTGGCGAGAATGGCGCCAGCCTTCACGATGCCGTCGAGCTGGGTGAACAGCTCACGCTTGGTGGCGAGATCCTCGACGACCGACTCGATGACGAGGTCGCAGTCGGCGAGACCGGCAAGGTCCTCAACGGGGGTGACCCGCGCCGCGATGGCTTCGGCCTCGGCGGCCTCAAGGCGACCCTTGTCCACCAGCTTGGCCAGCGACTTCACCATGGCGGCATGGGTGGCATCGGCGGTGGACTGACTGCGCGAGCGCAGCACCACCTCGAAACCTGACTGGGCTGCCACCTGGGCGATACCCGAACCCATGATCCCTGAACCGACGACGCCTACCCGTGTGATGGTCATGGCCGCACACGCTACCGACGACTCCGGAGCCGGCGCCAACGCTCCGGACGCCGGGTCCCACCCCGGTAGGCTCTCGACGTGCCCGACCCCCGTGTGAACCCCGCTACGTCGCTGCCCGCCGGGTCGGCGACCGTGGTGGCGACGGGGACCGTCCCCGACCTGCCTCCCCGCTGGCCCGCTGCGGTCCGCACCGAACTCGTCCGCCGTCACCGGCTTATCCTCGACCGGGTGCAGGCCCGCGGTGTCGGCCCGGTGTTGGATCTCTCCTTGCCCGAGCAGCGTCAGGCGTTGCGTGAAGCCGTAGCGACCGGCGATCCGACGGCGTTGGCCGATCAACACGGGTCGTACGCCGCGGTGGTGAGTGTGGCCGGACTGTGCCGCCTCGCCGATCTCGGGTCAGCGCTCGGCGTCGTGGCCGACCTTCTCGTCGACGACGGGGTGGCCTGGTTCGTCGAGCCGGGGTTCACCCCGGGGCTTCGGGCCACGCTGACCTCCTCGGTCGGGGCCCTGCTGCCACCAGCCCGAGGTGTGCACCTGGCCCGCAACGTACCGGCCACGGTGCGTGCCGTCGGGTTGTCCATCACCGATGTGGAGAGGTTCACCATGAACACCCCCCTTTGGCCGTTGCGGCCATTCGTCGAGTTGCGAGCTGTGAAGATCTCCGGGTCCGGGGAGGGTTCGCCATGACGGCGACGGGGCCCGGTCCGCTCGCGCTCGTCGGCGGTGGGGAGTGGTCTGAGGGTTGCACGTTCGACACGGCGCTGCTCGCCGCCTCCGGCGGAGATGACGTCGTGGTGCTCCCCACCGGGTCGGCCTACGAGTTCCCCCAGGGCCTCGTCGACCGGGCCACCGCGTGGTTCGCCGACCTTGGCGCCCGGGTGCGCGCACTCGACGTGTACTCGCGGCCCGACGCCTTCGACCCCGACCACGTCGAGGCGGTTCGTTCGGCCCGGTTCATCTACCTCGCTGGTGCCTCACCGATGCACCTGCGGTCGGTGCTCAAGGACAGCCCCCTGTTCGACGCCATGGTGGCGGCCTGGCAGGCCGGGGCGGTGCTCGCCGGCACCTCAGCAGGCGCCGACGTGTTGTGCGACCCGATGGTGGACACGCGTGGGGGGGCGTTCACCGTGGGCCTCGGGGTGGTGCCCGGGGTGTCGGTGATGCCCCGCTACGACCAGTGGTCGCCTGAAAAGGTGCACCGAACGGTGTCCCTCGCACCGCCAGGGTTGTTCCTGCTCGGCATCCCCAACGCCACCGCCGCCATCCGTTCAGCGGACGGGTCGTGGCGATGTGAGGGCGTCAGCGAGGTTGTCGTCCACCGCGACGGGGTCGCCGTTCCGCTGGACGCCGTTCGAGCCTGACCCGTCGATCAGGCCGGCGGGATGTCGACGAGCTGGACGAGGAAGATCAGTGTTTCGTTGCCGGCGATGGACCCGGGTGAACCCTGCGGGCCGTAGCCCTTGTCCGGTGGAATGACCAACAGACGCTGGCCACCGACCTTCATGCCGGGAATGCCTTCCTGCCAGCCCTGGATCAGTCCGCTGAGGGGGAACGTCGCCGGCTCGCCACGCGAGAACGAGTCGTCGAAGATCGTGCCCGTCGAACACGACACCCCGATGTAGTTGATGGTGACGGTGCCGCCGGGTGCGACCTCGGGGCCGTCGCCAACGACGAGGTCAGTCACCGTCAGCTCCGTCGGGGGCACCCCGACGGGGACCTCGAAGCTGGGTGCGCCGGCGGGCAGCGGGTCGGCGAGGGGGACGCACGGTGTACCGGTGGCGACGGTGGACAGGGTGGGGGTCGTCGTCGAGGTGGTCACCCGGGTCGTCGACGTGGAGGTCGACGCCGTCTCCTCTGTGCCCGACCGCCACACGAACACCCCGATGAGGGCGGCGGCGACCAGTGCGAGGACCGCCACCGTGGTGATGCGGCGTCGGGTGGCGTCCCGTCGCTGGGCGGCCCTCGCCGCCTCAGCCCGTGCCACCTTGCCTGCCTTCTGACGTTCGCGCTTGTCGCTTCCCATGGGCGGGCACGCTACCAACTGGGGCGATCAGGTCCAGTCGGGGTGGCCGGGGCGCGTCAGTTGGCCGGTACCGCCTCGGTCCGGATCCGGTCCACGGTCACCTCGCCGGTGGGGATGCCGCCCGGGGACCCGGCCTGCTGCAGCGCCCGCAGGACGTCCGAGCCGTCGAGGAGGACGCCGAAAAAGGTGGTGGGAAGCGGGAGGGAGGTCGCCCCTTCCCCGAGGGCGATCTGGAGACGGCCCGGAAGGGCCTGTCCGTTGTCCTCGACCGCCATGGCCAGCATTCCCGGGGTCGAGATCATTCCGCCCTCGGGTGCTTCGGGGGCCAGTTCCCATCCGGCGCCACCGCCGGTGTCCCCGGTGAACGCGCCACCCACCTCCGCCCACGACAGTGGGGTGATCAGGTCGAACGGCGCACCGTCCCAGTAGCCGTACCCGGCGAGGAACAGGAAACTGTTTATGGCGTCGGGGGCGCTGGCGGTGGTGAGAAGCCACGTCAGGTCCCCCGCCGAGGTGGTCATGGTGACCTGATAGTTCACCGACGTGTCCACCTCACCCGAGGGGGTCGTGGCCAGACACTGTGGCGGCGGTCCGGTGAACGAGGTGGTGCGTGGGGAACCGCCGTCGGGCAGTGGGCAGGGGAGCGGACCGGTGGCGGTGGCACCGGCGGGAGGGAAGCTGAGTTCGGCAGGGGTCCCAGCGGTCACGGTCGGTCGGGTCGGGACCGACGAGGTGACGGGGGTGGGGTCACCTGAGAGCGAACCGAGTGCCACGGCGATGACGGCTCCGCCGCTTGAAACCAACAGACCCGCCACGACCACCCCGGCGATGATCTGACGTCGACGGGTGGCTTTGTGTGCCGCCGACTGGGCCGAGGACTGCTGACGCTGGTCTCGGGCCTGCTGGCGTTGTCGGGCGCTGAGGGGTCGGGCCATGGGGGCGCACGGTACCGGAACGAATGCGGGCCGGGAAGCCCACCAACCGTAAACTTGGCGGTCGTGGACTCCTCGGCCCCCATCGTCGTGCAGAAGTTCGGTGGAACCTCAGTTGCGGACACCGAACGGATCCGGGCCGTGGCCGACCACGTGGTGCGCACCGTTCGTCATGGGGAACGGCCCGTGGTGGTGGTCAGCGCCATGGGCAAGGAGACCGACGAATTGCTGCGTGCCGCCCGTGACGTCGCCGCCAGCCCGCCCGGGCGGGAGATGGACATGCTCGTCACCGCCGGCGAACGCAAGGCGATGGCACTGGTGTGCATGGCCATCAACGACCTCGGGGTGCCGTCTGAGTCCTTCACCGGGAGTCAGGCAGGGTTCCTCACCGACGGCACCCACACCGACGCCCGCATCCTCGACGTCCGCCCGGACCGTATTCGAGCCGCCATCGAGGCCGGTCGCGTGCCCGTGGTGGGCGGCGCCCAGGGGGTGTCGGACACCAACGACGTCACGTTCCTCGGCCGAGGAGGGTCCGACACCACCGCGGTGGCGCTCGCCCATGCGCTCGGTGCCCGAAGTTGCGAGCTCTACACGGACGTGTCGGGGGTATTCACCACCGATCCGCGGGTGGTGAGCGAGGCGCGCCGCATGGATCGCATCTCGTTCGACGAGTTGCTCGAGATGACCGCCAACGGCTGTCCGAAACCGGCCATGCGTTCAGTGGAGTTCGCCCGCACCCACGGGGTGGACCTGCACATTCGTTCCGCGTTCACCTGGGAGCAGGGGACGTGGGTCTCCAAGGAGGAAGAGGTCATGGAGCAGGCGATCGTCTCAGCAGTGGTGCACGACACCGACGAAGCCAAGGTGACGATTCTCGGCGTGCCCGACCGACCAGGCATCGCCGCAGGTCTGTTCCGTTCCCTCGCCGACGCCGCGGTGAACGTCGACATGATCGTGCAGAACACGTCGGCTGACGGCCACACGGACATCTCGTTCACCGTTCCCCACGGTGACCTCGCGGTCGCCATCCCGGTGTGTGAACGGGTGGCTTCCGAGGTTGGGGCAACGCGTGTCACCACTGATGACGGCATCGCCCGCGTCAGCGTGGTCGGAGCCGGCATGCGATCCCACCCCGGTGTGGCGGCGACCGTGTTTGAGACGCTGGCCGGCAACGGGATCAACATCGAGATGATCTCCACCTCGGCGATTCGGATCTCGTGTGTCGTACGTCAGGATCAGGTGGAACAGGCGGTGCAGCACCTCCACGACGCCTTCTCGCTGGCCGACGGCCCCAAACTGGTGGACTGATGCCCACCCCGTACCGGTAGCCTCGCTTCCCATGCGTATCGGAGTGGTAGGAGCAACCGGCCAGGTCGGCAGCGTGATGCTGTCCATCCTCGCCGAGCGTCAGTTCCCGGTGTCAGAGATCCGGTTGTTCGCCTCGGCGCGTTCGGCAGGTCGGACCCTCACGTTCGCTGGCCGTGAGGTCGCCATTGAGGACGCGTCCGGTGCGGACTACTCGGGTCTTGACATCGTGCTCATGTCCGCCGGCGGTGCGACGTCTCGTGAACTGGCTCCCGTCGTTGCGGACGCCGGTGCCATCGTGGTGGACAACTCCTCGGCGTGGCGCATGGACCCCGACGTCCCTCTCGTCGTGTCCGAGGTGAACCCCCACGCCCTCGCCGACATCCGCAGGGGCATCGTCGCAAACCCGAACTGCACGACCATGGTCGCCATGCCGGTGCTCGAACCGCTGCACCTGGCCTTTGGCCTGCGGTCCATGGTGGTCACCTCGTACCAGGCGGTGTCTGGGGCGGGACTCGCCGGCACCGCTGAGCTTGATGACCAGATCCGCAAGATCGGCGACAACGCTCCGGCGCTCACCATGTCGGGTTCAGCGGTCGAGCACCCCGCAGCGCAGGTGTTCTGTGAACCCATCGCCTACAACGTGGTGCCGTTCGCCGGTGCGCTCGTCGACGACGGGCAGTTTGAAACCGACGAGGAGCAAAAGCTCCGCAACGAAAGCCGCAAGATCCTCGAGTTGCCCGACCTGTTGGTGTCCGCCCTGTGTGTTCGGGTGCCGGTGTTCACCGGGCACTCGCTGGCCATCAACGCCGCCTTCAACGAAGCCGTCGACGTCGAGGAGGCCCGGCGACTTCTCGTGAAGGCCAAGGGCGTCGAACTCGTCGACGTGCCGACCCCGTTGCGCGCCGCAGGCGGTGACGTCACCCTCGTGGGGCGAATTCGCAAGGACCCCACCGTCGAACACGGGGTGTCGCTGTTCCTGTCGGGCGACAACCTCCGCAAGGGCGCTGCGCTCAACGCCGTGCAGATCGCCGAGTTGTTGTTGGACCGGCTCGGTTAGCTCGCCGGTTCGTTCTCGCCCCCCACAGGAGTGGGCGGACGGTCGGCGTCGAGCATCCGGGCCGCTGCTGCGTCAAGGGACAATCCCAACTGGTCGGCGAGGGACGCCAGCCACGCCACGACGTCACCGAGTTCACGTTCCTGATCGTCAACGGTGCCCTTGCGCACCGCTTGGGCGAGTTCCCCGAGTTCTTCGGTCAGCCACGCCACCGCAGCGGGCACACCCCGCTCCCTGTCCACATCGCCATAACGCTCGGCGATGTGGCGCTGGAAGTCGGAGATGTCCATATGGTCGGGCTGGCGGGATTTGAACCCACGACCTCTTCGTCCCGAACGAAGCGCGCTACCAACCTGCGCCACAGCCCGTATTCGTCGCCGACCCTACCCGCGTCGGCGCCCGGTCAGAAACTGCCGGGTCAGCCGGCGTCAGCGGCCACGACGGAATCGTCGCCGCCACCGGCCGGATCATCGGCGGTCGCCTCTGCGTCATCGGTGACGTCAGCCACGGGGTCTTCGACGTCTTCACCCTCGCCGGGGAGACCTTCGAACCAGGTGCCGCCACCGAGGACCGCCTCGGCAGCCTGGCGGACACGGAAGGCGTCAAGTGGCTTGATCAGCCAGCCGTCGGCGCCACATGTCTGTGCGAGGAACACGTCGGGGTGGCGATCGAGGAGCATGATCACCCCGGAGTCAGCGAGTCGCCCCGCCTCTTGTTCCTGACGGACGGCGGTGGCGGCGGCCATCCCACCCATGTTCCCGATCTGGAGATCGATGACCACGAGCGCCGGCTCGACCTGTTTGCAGGCGGGAACGACGTCGACGCCACGACGGACCCGGAGTACGGAGGTGTCCGCACCGCCAAGTGCGGCGTCAACCTCGTCGTAGATCCAGTCGGCGTCGGTGGCTACGAGCACATCGGTCACCTCGTCACGCTACCCGCTTGGGGCCGTTGCGCCCAAGGACACAGGGGCGCTCGTCCCGGTACCATCGTCAGGGACCGGGGTGCATCACCGCATCCCGCCACGAGGGGAGCCGGTGTGCTCGACATCAATGTGAGCGAGGTCGGTGGGCACGTCGTGTGTCGGCCGTTGGGCGAACTCGATGCTTTCACCGTCCCCCAGTTCCGTGAGGCACTCGCCACCGTCGGTGCGTCCCAACGTCTCCTCATCGACCTCGGCGAGGTGCCGTTCATGGATTCGGCGGGGCTTGGCGCCCTCATCGGCGGGATACGTCGCATCCGCGAGGTCGACGGCGTGGTGGTCGTGGCGTGCAGTCGTCCCACGTTGATGCGCCTGTTGCACACCACGGGTTTCGACCGCATCGTGCCGGTGGTGTCGACCGTTGACGAGGCCGTCGAGGTGCTCAACGGGGGCGGCGTCGACGATGAGGTCTCAGATACCGACCCTGGCTGAACCGGTCGGGTTGATCATCGGTCCGGGGTGACCGAGCCGTCCGGGCGGTGGGCGTTGCAGCGCTCGGTGGAGGCGATGGGTGGAGGCGATGGATGGGTGCCCCTAGTCGTCGGGGCTGAACAGCCAGCTCCCGACGGTGGCGAGACCGTCGAGGTCGTGCACGTCGTGGGCGAGGAACGGCACACGAACCACCGGCGCAGGGGCGACCCGGGCGGTGAGTCCCTCGAGGTGGCGTTCCTCGGTGTCGGCAAGGGCGGCGAAGTCGGCGAGGTTCGTGAGTAGATCCGCCAGTTCGGTGCCATGTCGCGTCTCGGCGAGTGCCCGGAGTTCGGTTGCGGATCGGTCGGTGAATCGGGGGTGGATGCGGTTGACGATCAGCGCCCGGATCGTGATGCCGCCCTCAGCGAGGCGGTCGGCGAAGTAGCTGGCTTCATTCACGACGTCGGGGCGCGGCGCGGTCACCAGAACGAACGCCGTGGTGGGGTGTGTGAGCAGTTCAAGGACCCGTTGGGCGCGGTCCTTGAATCCCTGTTCCATGCCGTCGAACGCCTGGAAGAACGTGATGGCGTCCCCCACGACGTCGCCTCCCACCACTCTCGACACACTTCGCAGGAACGCCTGGGTGGCGACCCCCACCGCCTTGACGATGCCCCGGGTGGGGGCCATGACGACCCGGTAGAGGCGGTGGTCGAGAAACCTGGTGAGACGTCGGGGTGCATCTAGGAAATCGAGGGCGTTTCGGGTCGGGGGGGTGTCCACCACGACGAGGTCGAAGTCGTGCTCCTCGTGCAGTTCGTACAGCTTCTCCATCGCCATGTACTCCTGGGTGCCCGACAAGGCGCCCGAGATGTTGCGGTAGAAGCGGTTACCGAGGATGCGTTCGGCCTGGCCGGGCTCGGTGGCGTGTTTGGTCACGAGGTCGTCGAAGGTGCCCTTGGTGTCGAGCATGAGCGCCCACAGTTCCCCCGGCCAGTCCCCCTCGATCCGACTCGGCGTGTTGGTGAGACCTTCGAGTCCGAGGGCGTCAGCGAGTCGTTTCGCCGGGTCGATGGTCACCACCACCGTCTTGCGGCCTGCTCTCGCCCCCTCGAGCGCGATGACCGCTGCGGTGGTGGTCTTTCCCACGCCTCCCGAGCCGGTGCACACCACGATGTCGTGGTCCGCCACGAGGTGCCCGAGGTCGGCGGTCACGGCGCTGCTCCGTCGAGGGCGGGCAGGTCGGGCAGTTGGGTGAGCAGGGCGTGGGCGAGTTGGTCGATCTCTGCCGGGCCGACGTCGGTGGTGAACAGGTAGGGGAGTCGGATCTGGGGCAACGGGAGCAGCTCGTCGAGTCGGCACAGCTGGGCGGTCTGAATCTCGGTGCGCTCCCGGCGGAATGCGCCGGCGCGTTCCACCGCTTCAAGCAGGTCGTCGTCGAGCGTGCCCCGGGCGGCGCCGGCGACTGCTACGGGATCGGTGTCGAGCCCATCGAGGTGCGGGTAGAGGCCGTTGACGACCACCGGTCCGAGGCTGACGCCCACGTCCTCCTCGAGCGCGTACGCCGTCTGGACCAGCTCGTTGACCGGAGTCTCCTCGGGCAGCGTGACAAGGATGACCTGACAGCGGGCCGGGTCGCCCAACATGGCGAGCACGTCGGTGGCCTGGGTGTTGATGGGCCCGACCGCCACGGCGTCAACGAGGCCGGCTGCGGACCGCAGGAAGCTGATGGCGTGACCGGCTGCGGGGGCGTCCACGATCACGAGGTCGAAGCGCCTCGACATCTCGATCTGTTTCACTTTGCCGAGGATGAGGATGTCCTTGATCCCGGGGGCGGCGGTGGCGACCATGTCGAGGGCGCCGGTGCTGACCAGTCTGCGGGACACCCGGTTGAGTCCGTGGTCGGCGAGGTAGTCGAGGAGCGCGTCGTCGGGGGTCAGGGTGCGGGCGGTGACATCAGCAGCGCCGTCGGGTCCACCTCCACGGGCCAGCACCGCTTCTTCGTAGGTCAACTCGGGCTGACCGAACATCTCCGACAGGCCGCTCTTGCCCTCGATCTCAACGATCAGGACGGTGCGACCGCTGAGGGCGGCAGCCCGGGCGAGGGCGGCTGTGACCGTGGTTTTGCCCACGCCGCCCTTCCCGGCAACGATGACAACTCGAGATGCCGCGAAGAACTGGCCAGGATCCACTCGTTCCCTTTCGGAAGGACGCCGTGCGAAGACTACCGATCGTCGGGCTGATACTCATCACCCTGTCAGCCGTGCTGGGTCTGTTCGCCCCGGCGGTGTCGGCTGGTTCAGCGACCACGCCTGCGACCACCGATGTTGTTGACGTGCTGAAGGTGGACGGGTTGTTGGACCCGGTCATGGCCAACTTCGTCAAGGAGTCGATTGCCACCTCGGAGGCTGGCGGAGTGGTGGCTCTCGTGTTGCAACTCGACAGTCCCGGGTCAGTGCTCGGCGACGAGGACCTCGCCGCGGTGGTTGACGCCGTGCGCAACGCCTCGATCCCGGTGTCGGTCTGGGTGGGGCCGAGTGGGAGCACTGCGCTTGGGGCCACGGCACTGCTGGGCGGCCACGCCGATGGTTTCGCCATGGCTCCGGGGACCTCGTGGGGTCTCGACGGTGTGGAGGTTCCCGCCGGTCTTTTGGAGGGCGTGCAGCGTGAGGTGCCCACTGGCGTGGTCGAGTCCGACGGCTCGGACGTCTCGGGGGCGGTGGTGATGGCCCCCACCATCGGGGATCTCATTGTCGGCCTCGACGGGATGGAGACCCGCGAGGTCGAGGTGGACGGCGTGGTCCGACTCGAGCCGGTCACCCCCGTGCGGTTCTCCCAGCTGCCCCTGTTGCAGTCGTTGTTGCACGCTGTGGCTTCACCGGCGGTGGCGTACCTGCTGTTGACGGTGGGTTTGGCGCTGCTGATCTTTGAGTTGTTCACCGCCGGGGTGGGTGTCGCCGGCGGCGTGGCGGCGGGGTCGCTGATTCTCGGGTGCTACGGGTTGGCCTACTTGCCGGTGCATTGGTGGGCGTTGGCGTTGGTGGTGCTCAGCATGTTGGCGTTCGCAGTCGACGTGCAGACCGGTGTGCCCCGGGTGTGGACCGGTATTGGTCTGGCGATGTACGTCGTTGGGTCGCTGTGGCTCTACGACGGGGTGTCGATGTCGTGGATCACGTTGGGTGTGGCGATCATCGGAGTGGCGCTGACCTTCACCTCGGGTATCCCGTCGATGATCCGGACCCGCTTCGCCACGCCGACCATTGGTCGGGAGTGGATGGTGGGCGAAATGGGACGTGCGGTGACTGCGGTGGCGCCCGACGGGGTGGTGCAGATCCGTCAGGCTTTGTGGCGTGCCACCACCAACCGGGCCACGCCGATTGATGAGCTTGATGCGGTGCGCGTCGTCGGCATCGACGGCCTGGTGCTCGAGGTTGAGCCGCAAGAGGGTGGTGCCCGGGACTACCGCGAGCGAGCGAAGCGCTCTGATTGAGCATCAAATCGCCATAAATTACACGCTTGTTATTTCCCTATTCGTCACCCATTTGCGGCGTCATTACGGACGAAATCCCCCCTGACCTGCACTTTTGGCATTGATCGTCGCGTAATTGCAACACAAGTGACCCTTGTCTCGTCCTTGTCGAACGTTTACTCTTCCCCGCCGGGAGGAGTAGGTGCGATGAGTGTTCAGCGACTTGAGGAGACTTGGGAGCTCCGGGCGGCATGCCGTGGGCCCCAGGCAGCGGTGTTCTTCCCGCCCTCGTATTCGGAACGACGTGACGAGAAGGCTGAGCGCGAACTGCGCGCCAAGGCCATCTGCTCCACCTGCTCAGTCCGACTGGACTGTCTTGAGTACGCACTCTCCATCCGGGAGCCTCACGGCATCTGGGGAGGGATGAACGAACACGAGCGCCGCAATCTGCTGGCGCAACGAGGGTTGTAGGGGCCTATCGGAGTTGTTCGTTCGTCATCGGTGCGGGCCCTGGGGGGGGATCCTGCACCGACGGGGCTCATGGGTGGCGACGTGGTGATCATGTCGCCGCCCATGGCCGCCCCATCCGGCCGCCGGCCACATTGCAGTGCTGTTGCGCTGGGGGTGCCCTGAGCAGGACCGGAGGTCCCCCGGTAGCATGGAATAACCATGTGGCTGCTCGTCGTCCTGTTGCTCATCGTCCCGCTCGTTGAGCTGTACGTCATCGTCGCCGTGGCCGGTTCCATCGGCATCCTCCCCACCCTTGCGTTGCTTGTGGCCATCAGCGTCACCGGATCGTGGCTGGTGCGGCGCGAAGGCCTCGGGGTGTACCGGCGCTGTCGACAGATGTGGGCGGCACGCCAGAACCCCACCGACGACCTGCTCGACGGGCTCCTCGTGCTCGCCGCCGGACTGATGCTGCTCACCCCCGGCTTCGTCACCGACGCCCTCGGGCTTGTCCTCTTGGTCCCCCCGGTGCGGCGGCTGGTGCGGTCGTCAGCCTTCGCTCCGCTCCGTCGCCGACTCAGCGTTCCCGTCGGTGGTGCAACCTACGCCGCCGGGATGGCGAGCGACTACGCCGGCCGTCGTCGGCAACGGGTCTACGTGGGGGAGGCCGTCCTTATTGACGAACGCCCCCCGCCGACATTGCCGGGCCCGCAGGGTTCGGTCCCCCGTCCCCCGGCAGGAGCCTGATCATGTCCGTGCGTCGACCCGCCCCTGCCGTAGCCGACGCCGGAACCGACGGCGATGCCCCGGTACCCGAGATCCTCGAACCCGGGGTCGCCCGAGCGCTCAGCCCCATGGTGCGGCGCATCATCGCCCCCAACCCCGGCCCCATGACCGGTCCGGGCACCAACACCTACCTCATCGGAATCGACGAGGTGGTGGTGGTCGACCCCGGTCCCGAGGACGCCACCCATCTCGACGCCATCCTCGGTTGTGGCGGTGACCGCATCCGCTGGGTGGCGGTCACCCACCACCATCCCGACCACGCCCCTGGCGCCCGGGCGTTGTGCGAACGCACGGGGGCCGAACTGCTCGGGTACGGCCGCCGAGACATCGTCAAGCCTGACCGCCGTCTGCGCGACGGCGACCTCATTGAGGCCACCGAGTTTCGTCTGCGGGCCGTCCACACGCCCGGCCACTGCGCTGACCACCTCTGCTACCTGCTTGAGGAGGAACGGATGCTGCTGTCGGGGGACCACATCATGGAAGGGTCCACCGTGGTCATCCGCCCCCCGGACGGGGACATGGCGGACTACCTCAACTCGTTGGCCAAGGTCCGCGCCCTGCGACTCCGCTCCATAGCTCCCGGCCACGGCCGGCTCATCGAGCACCCCAATGAACTCATCGACTGGTACATCGCCCACCGCCTCGAACGGGAAGCCAAGGTGGTCGACGCCCTCAGCGCGGCGGGGACGGCGACCGTCGACCAGTTGGTGCCCGCTGTGTACGCCGACGTGCCCGAGGCGCTCTACCCCGTGGCACGGTTCAGTCTCCACGCCCACCTGCTCAAACTCGCCGGTGAGGGCCGGGCCACCGGCAAGACCCTGACGGGGAAGTGGTCGGCGGCTTGAGCTGACGCCCCGGCGAAAGCCGATGGGCGGCGACCCCGCTGTTCCGCTGTCGTCCCGGCGCCGTCCCCGCTAGCGTGGGTGGTCCGTGCACGTGCCCGAGGGGGTGCGTCGAGCAGTCCAGGGGGTCACCATGGCCGAGTACAAGATGCTGATCGATGGCGAGTTGGTCGGAGCCGCATCCGGCGAGACGTTCGCCACCCACAACCCGGCCACCGGTGAGAAGATCGCCGATGTCCCCAAGGCTGACCGGTCCGACGCCGAGCGGGCCATTGCCGCAGCCCGCCGGGCCTTCGACGAAGGTCCCTGGCCCCGCAAGTCGGGCAAGGAACGCGCCGATACCCTCCGGGCCATCGCCCAGCTGATCACCGACAATTCCGCCGAGCTGTCCGAGATCGAGAGTCGTGACGGTGGCGGCACGATCCGCAAGGCCATGCTCGCCGACATCCCCGGCGCCCAGAGCGCGTTCGAATGGTTCGCCCAGATGGCCGAGACGCAGCCCGACCGCATCGATCTCGAAGGGTCCCCGTTCCCGGCGTCGAACAACTACGTGCTGTTCGAACCGCTCGGTGTGTGCACCGGCATCATCCCGTGGAACTTCCCGTTCATCATGGCGTCGTGGAAGATCGCCCCCGCCCTCGCTGCGGGGAACACCTCGGTGCTCAAGCCGGCGTCGTTCACCTCACTTAGTGCGCTCCGTCTCGCCGAACTCATCGCCGAAGCCGATCTGCTCCCCCCCGGCGTGCTCAACGTCATCTCCGGCCCCGGTGGCACGGTGGGTGAGGAACTCGCCGCGAACCCCATGGTGGACAAGACCGCCTTCACCGGTTCGACCGAGGTGGGTCGCCGCATCATGCAGTTGGCTTCGGGCACGGTGAAGCCGGTGACCCTTGAGCTCGGTGGCAAGTCGGCCAACATCGTCCTCGACGACGCCGATCTGGATCAGGCCGCCGGCGGTGTGCTGTGGGGCACGTTCATGCACGGCGGACAGGTGTGTGAGTCCGGCACCCGGGCACTCGTGCAGCGCGGCATCTACGACGAGTTCGTGAACCTGCTCGCCGAACGTGCCGCCGCCATCAACCTCGGCGATCAGCTCGACATGAACACCGACCTCGGACCCCTCATCGATCGCAGCCAGGTTGAGACGGTGGAACGCTACGTGGCCCTCGGCCGCGAAGAGGTGGGTGAGCCCATCGTTGGTGGCGCCCATCCCGAGGATCTCGCTGCGGGCCTCGACCCCAACGCCTTCTACCGTCCGACGATCTTCGCCGGCGTGGACAACCAGGCCCGCATTGCCCAGGAGGAGATCTTCGGTCCCGTGCTGTGCGTCATTCCCTTCGACACCGACGACGAGGCCATCGCCATCGCCAACGACTCGATCTACGGCCTCGCCGGTGGTGTCCAGTCGGGCAACCTTGAGCGTGCCGAGTCGGTGGCCTCACGGATGCGCACCGGCACGGTGTGGATCAACGACTACCACCTCATCGATCCCAAGCGGCCCTTCGGTGGGTACAAGCAGTCCGGTATCGGTCGTGAACTCGGTACCCAGGGCTACGACATCTACCGTCAGGCCAAGCACGTCCACGTCAACCCCGAAACCTCCGGGCGTGACAACCACTTCCACTACTCGTTGCTGAGCGGCAACATCTGAATCGAGCCGGTCGGGCGCCCGGAGGTGGTGACACCCCGGGTGCCCACCGAGCGATCCGTATGGGAAATCAGGAAACGGCGTCTGGTTGTGGTGCCGGGTCGGGTGCCGGCACGAATCCGTGCGTGCGGTAGTGACGGAGTTCCGCCACGCTCTCACGGATGTCGGCGAGAGCCCGGTGGGCATCACCTTTGGCCGGCAGTCCGGCAAGCGCTGAAGGGTTCCAGCGGTTCAGCAGTTCCCGCACGGTGGACACGTCCACACTGCGGTAGTGGAGGTAGTTCTCCACGCCCGGCATCCACGCTGCCAAGAAGCGTCGGTCGGTGCCGATCGTGTTTCCCGCCAGCGGCACCGTGTTCGCCGCCCCCAACTGTTCGGTGAGGAACGCCAGCGTCTGGGCCTCGGCGTCGGCGAGCGTGACCGTGGAGGTGGCGATGGCTTCGAGCAGACCCGATCGGGTGTGCATGGCCCGCACCAGGTCGTTCATCCCGTCGAGAACCTCAGGCGGTTGGTGGATCACCAGGTTCGGGCCTTCGGCAACGATCTCGAGGTCGTCGTCGGTGACCAGTGAGGCGATCTCGACGATGCGGTGCACCCCGGGGTCGAGGCCCGTCATCTCAAGGTCGATCCACGCCAGCACGAAGCCATCCTAGGGGGCGACCCCCCAATGGTCGGAACGGGGGCCGGGTGACGACGGTGTGGGCCGGGGGCGCCGGCCCGCGGACGTGTCCTAGGGTCGCTCTCGTGCCTGACCCATTCAACGTCCCACCGGGGTCGATCGAGCTCCCACTCGTGCAACTCGACCCTGATCTGCCCCTGCCCGCTTACGCCCGTGCCGGTGACGCCGGGCTGGACCTGTGTGCCGCCGAAGGGGTCACCCTGCCTCCCGGTGGCGGTCGCGCCCTGGTGCCCACCGGTATCGCCATCGCCATCCCCGACGGGTACGCCGGGTTCGTCCAGCCCCGCAGCGGTCTCGCCAACCAGCACGGCGTCACCTGTCTCAACACCCCGGGTCTCATCGACGCCGGCTACCGCGGTGAGATCAAGGTCCTGTTGGTCAATACCGACCCGACGGAGCCGGCCACCATCGAGCGAGGCCAGCGGATCGCCCAACTCGTCGTGCAGTCCGTCGCCCATTGCGTCGTCAACGTCGTTGATGACCTCGGCTCATCCGAACGCGGTGAGGGCGGTTTCGGTCACAGCGGCCGCTGAGGTCGATCTCAGCCAGCCCACGTGGTGACACTGAACGCAACGGCTAGACCGTCGGCGCGCACTGATGCCTGGCTGACCGCACCGGTGACGAGGGTCCGGCACCGTTCGATGGCCTCCGCCGCGGGTCTGCCCACACCGCCGAGGAGTTCGACGGTCACCTCGAGAGCGCCGTCAGTGACGTGACAGCGCAACTCGACGGTGCCGTTGGCACCCGGTGGGTGGTTGCTGGCGTGGCCGACGAGCAGCACGAGCGCTTCGTCCACCCCGAGTGCCAGGTCGGTCAGTACCGACCACGCGAATCCGGCCCGTAGACCCAGCGCCATGACACACGTTCGGGCCACCGGGGCGCACGAGGCGTCTGCGGGCAGGCGGAGCACCACCCGGTCGGGTTCGCTGCCGGCGGGGATGAGGCCGTCGGGGTCGGGGGCCATGTCCCATGGTCGCACAGCGACCCTGACGGCGCCGCCCCGAAGTGGCATTGTGGACCCATGACAACCCCGAACTCGGCCACCAGCCATCCGCTCCTCGGTCAGGGCGCGCTCATCACCGGTGGAGGAAGCGGCATCGGCCTCGCTAGTGCCCGGGCGTTGCTGGCCATGGGGGCCTCGGTCACCCTGGCGGGGCGCTCAGCGGAGCGGGTGCAGGCCGCCGCCGCCGAACTCAGTGTCGATGCGCCGTCGGGGGCGACGGTGCGCTGGGTCAGTTGCGACACCGCCGACGAGGACCAGGTGGCGGCCGCCACCGAGGTCGCCGCCGAGGCCACCGGGTCGGTGCAGTTGGCGGTGGCCGCGGCGGGGACCGGGAACTTCACCCCGATCATCGCCACCGACCTCGCCGCCTGGAACCAGTTGCTGGCAACGAACCTGACCGGCACGATGCTGGTGTTCAAACACGTTGGTGCCTCGGCGGTTCAGGCCGGTGGTGGCGCGATGGTGGCGATCTCATCCATTGCGGGTCACGCCAGCCATCGGTGGATGTCCGCCTACTGCGTGTCCAAGGCCGGGGTGGACATGTTGGTGCGCACCGCGGCGGACGAACTCGGTCGTCACGGGGTGCGGGTCAACTCGGTGCGGCCGGGTGTGGTCGACACCGAACTTGCCGCCATGTTGGTCAACGATCCCGGCATCAACGGCGACTACCTGAACCAGATGCCGATCCGACGCGTCGGCAAGCCAGAGGACGTCGGGGCGCTCGTCGGATTCCTGTGCAGTCCGGCGGCCTCGTGGATCACGGGTGAGAACATTCACGTCGACGGCGGTCACCATCTGCGACGGGGCCCGGACATGGACGAAGCCGCCCGGGCGTTCTTCGGCGACGGGGTGGTCGGCTGAGGGTTCCCTACCGGGGACCGTGGCCAAGTGGGGGGACGTTCGGCCCTAGTGCGGGCATCGTCCGTCTCGGCAGCATGCGGGAAATGTCCCCGCACCGACTCTCCACGCTTACCCGCCCAGACCCTCCGACCGACGGTGGTTCGGCACACGCCTCGCCGGGTGGGTACGTGGACCGTCCGGGGTGTCTCGACTTGCTCCGGTCGGTTTCGCTGGGGCGCATCGGCTTGTCGGTCGACGCGCTTCCGGTCATCGTTCCCGTCGGGTTCAGTGTGCTCGACGACCGGGTCGTGTTCGGGATCCGTCCGCAGGCCCGGTTCGCCACTGCGCTGCACGGCATGGTGATCGCCCTGGAGGCCGACCAGTGGGACCCCGTGCGGCGAACGGGTTGGACCGTGCTGGTGCAAGGCCCGGCCCGGGTCATCACCGAAGCCGGTGACCTTGAGCGGATCGCTGCGCTCGAGGCCTCCCACTGGTGGTTTGCCGAGTCCCCTCGGGTGGTCGAACTCGCCACCGACGTCGTGTCCGGTCGGTGGTTGGGTCAGGTGAGCGAGCGATCGGGGCGCATGCGATCCTGAGCCGAGAGACGCCCGTGTCGAGTGCGTGCGGGTGGTCAGCGTGCGAGCGGGACACGCCAGTGCACCACACACCCGGTGCCTGGCCCGCCTTCCACGTTGCACTCGCCCCCCATCTCGGCGGCCCGGCTCGCCATGTTGTCCAGACCGTTCCCCTGATGACCACCGACGGGTCCCGCCCCGTCGTCGCGCACGCTCAGCCTCACCCAGTCCGCACCAGCCTCCACCTCGAGAGACACCTTTGACGCGCCGCTGTGACGCACCACGTTGCTGAGCGCCTCACGGGTCACCGCCACGAGATGGTCGGCGGTGGCGTCGTCCACGTTGGTGTCGATGGGGCCGCTGAAACGGGTGGCGACGGCGAACCCCAGACTCCGACCGGTCTCCGCAGCGAGGTCGAGCAACTCGCGCCGCACCGAGCGCATCGCGCTGTGGGGTCGCTGCAACTCGAAGATGGTGGTGCGGATGTGGCGGACCGTGTCGTCGAGGTCGTCGACCGCTTCACCGAGGCGGGTGGCCAACTCGGGGTCGTCGATGCGCGCCGCGATTCCCGCCAGGGTCAGACCGGTGGCGAACAGTCGCTGGATGACGGTGTCGTGGAGGTCCCGGGCGATGCGTTCACGGTCCTCAACCACCAACAGGTCGGCGAGACGTCCCTGCAGTCGGGTCGTCTCAATGGTTGCCGCCGCCGCAGCGGCGAGCGCCACGGCGAGTTCTTCGTCAGCGTCGGTGAATTCGGCCCCGTCGATCTTGTCGGTGAGGTACAGGTTCCCAAAGATGGCCCCACCGATACGGATCGGCACCCCCAAAAACGACGTCATCGGCGGGTGTCCGGGCGGGAACCCGTAACTGTCGGGGTGGCGGCTGAGGTTGGGGAGTCGTAGCGGTTTGGGTTCGACGATGAGCAGGCCCAGGATGCCGTGGCCCTCGGGCGGGTCACCAATGGTCGCCGAGGTTTCGTCGTCGAGTCCCACGGCGATGAACTCCGCCAGGGTGGCGCGATCCTCGTCGAGGACCCCGAGGGCGCCGTATCGGGCCCCCACGAGCGATGTGGCCGCCTCGGTGATGCGTCGCAGCACGACCGGGAGGCTGAGTTCGGACCCCACGGCGATGATGGCGTCGAGGAGGCGCTGCAGCTCCGACGACGAGGCCGCAGCTGCATGTTCGAACGCTGACACCCCGTCATCGGGTCGGTCCCGCGGATCCACGAGTCAATCCTACGGGTCTCGGTGGGCACACCCCACCTGTACCGGGCGACCCCGGCGGGGCGTCACGGTAGGCTCGAAGTGTGCCAATCCGGGTGTTTCTCCTTGACGACCATGAGATCGTGCGGCGGGGCCTTCGGGATCTGCTCGAGGCCGAAGGGCTGTCCGTGGTGGGCGAGGCGGGCACCGTCGAGGAGGCGTTGAGGAGGGTGCCGGCCACCTCACCCGATGTTGCCGTGCTCGACGTCAGGCTCCCCGACGGTGACGGGGTGGAGGTGTGCCGGGAGTTGCGCAGCCGCGACCCCGAACTGCCGTGCCTGATGCTCACCTCGTTCTCCGACGACGAGGCGCTCTTCGACGCCATCATGGCGGGGGCATCGGGCTACGTGCTCAAACAGATTCGTGGGGACGACCTCGTTGACGCCATCAAGCGGGTGGCCGCCGGGGAGTCGCTCCTTGATCCGACGGCGACGACGCGACTGTTGGAACGGTTACGGCGAGGCGGACCCGAGGACGACAAGATCGCCCAGCTGACCGACCAGGAGCGCCGCATCCTCGAACTCCTCGCTGAGGGTCTCACCAACCGTCAGATCGCCGACCAGATGTTCCTCGCCGAGAAGACGGTGAAGAACTACGTGTCGAACCTGCTCACCAAGATGGGCATGAGTCGCCGCACCGAGGCCGCCGTGTACGCCGCCCGACTTTCTGAACGGCATCGCCGCCGATCCTGAACGACCGGCGGCGGCACCTCGTCGTCAGGCCAAGATTTCCTCAAGTGCGGCCATCACGGCCAGCACCGTGACGTCGTCGTGGTGGCGGCCAACCACCTGCAGTCCCACCGGCATCCCGTCGGGGTCCACGCCGGCGCGCACGCTGCCCGCCGGGTGCCGGGTCAGGTTGAACGGGTAGGTGAACCGCACCCACACGATGCTTTCCTCACCGTTGATGGTGCCCGGCCGGCCCCCTAGGGGAACCCGGCCGGCAACGGTGGGGAGCACCAGCACGTCGGCGTCACCGAGGGCGGCGGTGACGTCGTTGTTGGCCCGCCACGCACCATCGATGGCGTCGGTGGTGTCCGCCCCGCTGACGCGGTCCGCCCCCCAGGTGGTGAGTTCGCGCACCTCTGGCCACAACAGATCCCATTCGTCGGTGTCTCGCCGGTGGGCGTGTCGTGCCGCCATCGACGCCGTCCACAGCGTGAACCAGGAGCCGACGGGGTCCACGGCGAACAGTTCCCGCCGCTCGTGCACTTCGGCGCCTGCGGCCTCAAGGGCGCCGACGGCCGCTGCGGTCACGTCGGCGACCGCTGTGTCGATGCCGGGCAGGTCGCCGCGAGCGCCCACCCCTCCGTCGGCCACCCACGCCACTCGCAGCGCCCTGCCGCGGCCGCCGAGGTTCCCCACGTCGGCCGCCGCCAGCCGGCCCAGCGCCTCGGGGTTCAGCGTCGGTGCACCAAAGGGGTCGATGCCGGGGTTCCCGTTGGCCGACACCGACAGAGCCAGCGCGGCGTCGGTGGCCCGGCGTGTCATGGGTCCGCGGGTGCTGAGCAGGTTCGACCCTGGTGGCTGGGGTCCTGTCGGCACGGTGCCCTGCGTGGGTTTGAACCCGCTGAGGCCGCACAGTGATGCGGGTATCCGGATCGACCCACCGCCGTCGCTGCCGGTGGCGAGCGGGACCATGCCCGCAGCGATCGCTGCAGCGGAACCACCTGAGGACCCGCCCGGGGATCGCTGGGGATCGAGCGGGTTGGCGGTGCGGCCCGACACGGCGTTGTTGGTTTCAGAGGTGTGGCCGTCCTCAGGGGTGTTGGTCTTGCCCACCACGATGGCGCCGGCATCACGCAGGGCGGCCACCAGTGGGCTGTCGGTCTCGGCGGCGGGGTCGTTGGCGTGGATCGCCGAGCCGCGGGTGGTGCGCAGGCCCTTGGCGTCCTCAAGGTCCTTGACCCCAAGTGGGATGCCGGCGAGCGGTAGCGACGCCACGTCGGCCCCGTTGGCCAGCCGTTCGTCGAGTGCGCCTGCGGCGGCGAGCGCACCGTCGGGGTCGATGCTCACGAAGGCGTTGATAGCTCCGTCACGCTCCTGAATCGTGGTCAGGGCGTGGGTCACGAGTTCGCGTGCGGAGATCTCGCGTCGCTGCACGGCCCCAGCGAGGTCGGTGAGGCGGTCGTTTGCGAAGTCCATGGTCCCTCTATGTCTCGTCAGTGTGTGCGTCGTGGGTGCTGGCAGATAGTTGGCGTCGCCGGAGGCCGAAGGCGTCTCCCCCCACACCGTCAAACGTGGTGGGCATCCGCCAGTGCGCCAGTCTGAGACCGCCTTCGAGCATGGCACAGGCCACGCCGGCCACGATGAGCGACTCCACGAGGATGTCGGGGTCGGGCAGCGTGAGATCGAAGAAGTCCCGGGCCATTGGGAGTGCGAGCGCCCCCACGAAGAGGATGCCCATGCCGATGACGAGGAGGGTCCGCCAGCCGTTGTAGGGGCGGGCCAGCATGCCGAGAACCCAAAAGGCGATGATGAACAAGACGATGACCGCCGTGGTGCGGGCGACGGCGAGATCGTTGGTCTGCGCCGAAGCAAGTAGGTAGCCGGCGAATGTTCCGGCGGCGGCGATGGCTCCGGCAGGAATGGCGAACCGCAACACCCGGGGGAGGAACCCTGGTCGTGCGCGTGTCTCATTTGGTGCCAACGCCAGAAAGAACCCGGGGATCCCGATGGTCAACGAGGAGATCAGCGTGAGGTGACGGGGCACGAACGGGTAGGTCACCGCCGCCACCCCGGTGGTGATGGCAAGGATCAGGGCGTAGAAGGTCTTGGTGAGGAACAGGTTGGCAACCCGTTCCACGTTGGCGATGACCCGCCGGCCTTCGGCGACCACGGCGGGGAACGTGGCGAAGTCGTTGGCCAACAGCACGAAGCGTGCCACCGCCCGGGCAGCGGGGGAACCCGATCCCATGGCCACCCCGATGTCGGCGTCCTTGAGCGCCAGCGTGTCGTTCACCCCGTCACCGGTCATGGCCACCTCATGGCCCCGGGACTGCAGGGCGTGCACCATGGCGCGTTTTTGGTGTGGGGTGACCCGACCGAACACGCTGTGGTCCTCCATGACCTGAGCGAGTTCGCTGAGGTCCTCGGGCAGTTGGCGGGCATCGACGGGTGCGTCGGCACCCGGGACCCCCACACGGCGGGCCACCGCCCCCACCGTCACCGGACTGTCACCAGAGATGACTTTGACCGCAACGCCCTGACGTCCGAACCACGCGATGGTGTCGGGCGCCTCAGGCCGGATCGTTTCGTCGAGCACACACAGCGCACCTGGCACGAGTCCGGCCGGCCGCTGGTCACCGGCGAGTCCGTGGGGGGCGCTCGCCACGAGCAGGACACGACACCCCTCGGCGGACAGGCGCCCCACCTCTGCGAGAGCGGTTGCGGCGCCGGGATCCCCGGAATCGGCGAGCAGGATGTCGGGGGCGCCAAGAACCCAGCTCCCGCGATCTCCGAGGTCGGCGGCACTCCACTTGCGGGCCGAGGAGAAGGGGACGGTGGCCACGGCCGGCCATGTCTCGTGGCCCGCTGTGCCTTCGGCGATGGCGGCCAATGAGGGGTTGGGGTTGGGGTCCGCGGCCGCCAGTGAGGCCAACACCTCGGTCGCCGCAGTGCCGGCCGGCCAGTCGGCGAGTTCGTCGACACTGGCGAGGGTGAGTCTGCCCTCGGTGAGCGTGCCCGTCTTGTCGATGCACAGCACGTCCACCCGGGCGAGTCCCTCAATGGCGGCGAGTTCCTGGGTGAGAACCTTGCGACGACCGAGTCGGACCACCCCGAGGGCGAGTGCGGTGCTGGTGAGCAGCACCAGACCTTCAGGGACCATGCCAACGAGGCCGGCCACCGAGCCCTGCACGACCCCGACGAGGTCGTCACCGGCACGGATCTGACTGAAGACCAACAACACTGCGGTCGGGATCATGAGCCACTGCACGATGCGCACCAGCGAGTTGATGCCGTCACGAAGCTCGGACCGCACAAGGGTGAAGCGACGGGCATCCTCGCCGAGCCGCTGGGCGTAGGAGTCGGCACCGACGGCGGTGGCGATCGCCGTGCCCGACCCCGCCGCCACAAAACTGCCCGACATGACCGGGTCCCCGGGGGACTTGGGCACGGTGTCGGCCTCGCCGGTGAGCAACGACTCATCCACCTCGAGCCCGTCGGCGCCCACCACGGTCCCGTCAACGGTGATCTGATCCCCGGGCCGCAACACAACGAGCTCGTCGGCGACCACCTCGGCGTTGGGCACCTCTACGTCTGCGCCGTCACGTCGGACGAGGACCCGGGGGGCACTGAGAAGGGTCAACTTGTCGAGAGCCCGTTTCGAACGGCTCTCCTGGATGATGCCGATGAGGGCGTTGGCCACCAGCACGATCCCAAACAGGGCGTCGCGGTACTCGCCCACCGCCAAGATGGCCACCAGCAGGGTGCCCAACACCGCGTTGAAGCGCGTGAACACGTTGGCCCGCAGGATCTGACCGTAGGTGCGACTCGTGGGAGACGGCACCTCGTTGGTCCGCCCATCAGCGACGCGTTCGTCGACCTGCGCTGCGGTGAGACCCCGCACGGCGTCGGTGGGCGGTGCAGCGTCAGTGGCGAGGGGTGCGCTGTGGCCGTCGGTCACGGCGTCGGGGTCGGCACGATCATGACGGGGCATCGGGCATGCGCACTGACGTGCTGGGAGACCGAGCCGAGGACCATGCCGGCGAATCCACCGTGACCGCGGCTCCCTACCACCACCAGCGCGGCGTCGTCTGAGGCGTCGATCAGCGTTTCGGCGGCGTGGCCTGTGACCATCGTGGCGGTCACAGCGAGGTCGCCACCGGCTCCGAGTCCCTCGGCTTCAAGGGTGGCGGTGAGCGCAGTGCTGAGTTCGTCGAGGACCTCGGGCACCGGGGTGCCGACCCCGAACCCCGGGAGCGAACCGGTCACCCCAGGGTGCCACGCACACACCACCTCAAGTGGCACGCCCCGCAGACGGGCCTCGTCGGCGGCGGCTCGCAGCGCCACCAGAGATCCCTCCGAACCGTCGATGCCCACGACGATGCGCTGCTTGTCTGGGTCCTGCATGGGTACTCCCTGGGTTCTGGTGCACTGGTCCGTCTGAGCGGCGAAACGCACACTCTAGGAGTCGTCGAAACCGCGTGTGTCCGGTGGGACTTAGGTCCCTCTGCGGGGCGACCACCTGCCCTGTCCCGTCGGTGAAACATGGCTGACCATGAGGTCTTGCATCGGCCTGCCGCGCGGTGGGGAGCACAGGAGCACGACATGCGAATACTGGTGATGGACCCACACGTAGACGAGCAGCACACCGACGCGCTGTGTGAGGCTGGCCACGAGGTGGTGCGCTGCCACGAGCAGGGGGACACCCATCTCTGCAGCGGTATGCCCGGGGCGAAGGGGTGCCCGATCGACGACGGGGTTGACGTGGCCGTCACCCGACCGTCGCCCGACGCCGGAAATGCCAGCGACGGTGTTCGCTGCGCCGTTCGCCGGTTCATTCCACTTGTTGCTGTCGTCAACGATGGTGAGGACACGCTTGTCGACACCGTCGACGGGGCCGTCCCGGTGGTGTGCACCCGCCACGGCGACGACCTCGGCGACGCCGTCGCCACAGCGGTGGACGCCCCGCTGGCCCGACATGGTGCGTTGGCCTCCGCCGAACTCACCGCGGTGCTGCGTCGACAGGGACTCGGTCATCGGGCAGCCGAGGTGATCGTTCGCCGGGAGGGGGCCGGTCTGCGGGCTGAGATGCGCCCCGGGGTGGATCTCACCAACGCCCAGGCGCAGGGGGCCGCAGTGCGGGTGAACGCTGCATTGAGGGCGTACGACGACGCGGCTCTCTCGGTGAGTGTGCTGCTCGTCACATCTCAGGGTTGACCCATCCGCGCCACCCGGACCGCCGACTGCTGATGGGTGGGGGTCCGGTTCTACACTCCGGGTGACCACCCGACGGGATGTTCCCGAACGATGGCCTGAACCGATGGCCGATCCCCCCGCTGCGCCCGAGAGTTCCGATGCGTCAGGTCCTGACGTTGCCGAGGGTGGCGCCACGCGTCCCGCCGGTCCGTCAGGCACCACGATCGTGGTCGGCCTCGTGGTCACGTTCGTCCTCGTGCTCGCTGGCGGCTTGTTGTTGCGGGCCAACGATGACGGCCGGACTTCCACCGCCGAGGACTTCAGCGGAAACCTGCTCCCCGAGCCCAGGCCCCGGCCCGAGTTCGAACTCGTGGACACGTCCGGTGCGCCGTTCAACTTCGCCGAGGAGACCGCTGGCGAGTTGACCATCCTGTTTTTCGGGTACGCCAACTGTCCCGACGTGTGTCCCATCACCCTCGCCACCCTCGATGAGGCGCTCGGACTGGTGCGAGGGGTGGACGCCAAGGTGGTCTTCGTCAGTGTTGACCCTGAGCGTGATACACCCGAGCAGATCCGCGCTTACCTCGATCGGTTCGACACCCGATTCATCGGTCTCACCGGCACCCCCGAACAACTCAAGGCGGCACAAGCCGCCGCCGGGGTGACCCCCGCCTATAACGACGGGCCCAATGACCGCGGCGGTTACGACGTCGGTCACTCGTCGCAGGTGATCGTGTTCACCCCCGACAACCTCGGGCGTCTCGTCTACGGGTTCGGGGTCCGCCAAGACGAGTGGGCGGCCGATCTCGAGCGGGTCCGCGACAACCGCGACTGGTGGCGGCAGTGAGGCGTGCCGTGGGGAGGCTGGCGGGGTGCGCCGTGGTGGCTGGGTTCGTCCTCGCCGGTGCGGTGGGGTGCACGTCTGAATCCTCAGGAGAGCTGGCGCTCGGTTCAGCCACGCTGCCGGGGGGTGTTCAGGTCGGGATGGTCGCCGTGGGTGAGGGGGACCGCATCGCGGCGGGATATCTCGTGGCCACCGCTGATGGCGTCGCCGACCAGCTCGTTGACGTCACCTCTCCCGCAGCGGCCCGGGTCAGTCTCCACCGGGGTGACGGTGCCGCCATGGAAGCGGTGGAGGCCTTCGCCGTTCCGGCGGGTGGCGAACTCCGGTTGGTGCCGGGCGGCGACCACCTGATGCTGGAGGGTCTCGTAGCCCCACTTGTCCCCGGCGAAGCCGTGCCCCTGACGCTCCGTTTCGCCTCGGGTGGCACAGTGGACGTCACGGCTCCCGTCGTGGCGCTGGTGGACGTCCTTGACGTCTATGACGGAGGATGGTGACGTGCAGTTCTGGTGCGCAGCGACGAGTGACCCGTGGACCTGGACCCCCAAGCCCTACGTCGGGGTGTGGCTGTCCATGGCTGCGCTCGTGTTCTTCTACGTGCGGGCGTGGCGTCGTCACCGCCCGGACCGACCGCTGAGCGCCCTCGAACGTCGAAAGCCGTGGTGGTTCGGTCTCGGTGTTGCGCTGTTGTGGGTCGCCACCGACTGGCCGGTCGGCGCACTCGGTGCGGGGTACCTCGCCAGCCTCCACATGCTGCAGTTCATGATCTACACGCTGGCCGCTGGGCCGCTGCTGTTGCTGGGTATCCCGGACTGGTTCTTGGAACGTGCCCGCCAGCAGCGTTGGTGGGAGGTTGTTCGCACCCTGTCCAAGCCTCTCGTGGCAGGCCTGCTGTTCAACGCTGTGCTTCTCAGCACCCACGCTCCGGTCATGGTGGATTTGCTGCGCGCCAGCCAGATCGGCTCGTTCGTCATGGACGTGGTGTGGTTCGTCGCTGGCCTCATCGTCTGGCTGCCGGTCATCAACCCTGACAGTTCGCTGCGTCATCGCTCGTTGGCGGTGCGGGCGGTATACCTGTTCCTCGCCGTTGGGGCGCTGCCCATGCTCCCCGGTGGTTTCCTCGTGTTCGCCAGCGGGCCGCTGTACAGGACCTTTGAGTTGGCACCACCGGTGTTCGACATCAGCGCCACCGCCGATCAGCAGCTCGCCGGTCTCATCATGAAGGTCGGGAACCTGCCGATCATCTGGCCCATCCTGCTGGTGCTGTTCGTGAAGTGGAGCCGGGCGGACCAGTCCGTCACCCCGCCGCCTCCACGACCTGCCGTCGACGTGCTCGCCGGGACGGCGCCGCCACCAGGTTCCCAGGGTGCCTCGTCGTGAACGACCAGACCCTCACCACGTTCTTCGCCCTGGTGGCGTTGTTGTGCATGGTGGCAACCGTGCTCATCGCCATCGGTGCGGTGGTCATGGCCACGGGTCGGGCGCCAGGTTGGCTGATGGGGATGCGCAACGATCTCGGGCGTGCCGCCCTGCGCATTGCGCCGCTGGTGGCAGGTGGGGCGACGCTGGGGAGCCTCTACTACTCCGAGGTCGTTGGGTATCAGCCCTGTGTGTTGTGTTGGGCGCAGCGAATCTTCATGTATTCGCTGGCGTTGGTGCTCACCGTCGGAGCCATCCGCAACGACATTGGCGTGCGGGCCTACGGGTTGGTGCTCGCAATCCCCGGTGCGGCGATCAGCATCTACCACTCGTGGTTGCAGGCGTACCCGAGGGTCACCTCGTTCTGCACCGTCGACGCCCCCTGTGCTGAACGACACGTCTGGGAGTTCGGGTTCGTTTCGATCCCGCTGATGGCCCTCGCCGCCTTTGGGTTCGTCATCGCCCTGCTGCTCGTGGCCCGGCCGAGCCCTGCTGGTGGAGCGACCGGTGTATCGTCGTCCGACGTTGATGTGGAGGCGCACTCGTGAACAAGCGATCTGACATTCCGGGTTACTCGGCTGGTTCTTCAAGCCGGGCGTCGAGCAAGTCGGGCACCCCGCCGTGGATCTGGATCGGGGTGGTTGCGGTGGTGCTCGTCGCCCTCGGTATCGCCCTGCTGCTGACCGTCGGTGGAGGGAGTAACGACCTCACCGTCGGCCAGGTACAGGTGTCCGGGTCAGTGCTTCCCCCCTACCAGGCTGACCAGCAGGACCCCTCGGCGGGCAAGCCCGCACCGCAGGTCACCGGGACCGATTTCGCCGGGGCGCCACTTGAGATCGTGAACAACGGTCAGCCCAAGGTCCTGATCTTCCTCGCCCATTGGTGCCCCGTGTGCCAGCGCGAGGTCCCCGTGCTCGTTGCCTGGTCTGAGGCGGGTGGCAACGCCGACGGGGTCGAGGTCATCGGTGTCGCCACCGGAATCGACCGGACCCGTTCGAACTGGCCGCCGGGGGACTGGTTGCGCAACGAACGGTGGCCGTGGCCGACCCTGGTCGACGACGCCGACAGTCGCACCGGTTCGGTGTTCGGTCTCACCAGTTTCCCCTACTTCGTGGCCATCGACGCTCAGGGCAACGTCGTCGAACGCGTCAGCGGCGAGATCGGTGGACCGGCGTTCGAGGCGCTGATTGATGCCGCCCGCACCGGGGTGCCCACCACCGCTGCTGGCGGCGGTGGCGCTTCCACCCCGGTGGAACTTCCCCCGGTGGGCTGACCGGGGTCGTCTGCGCACCCTCAGACACAAGGGCCTTTCGGCCCACGTCGCGGGCCACAGCGCCGCCGTAGCATGGCGCTATGGCCAAGATCATTGTCGGTGTTGATGGTTCTGACGCGTCCCGTGCTGCGATCCGCTGGGCCGCAGGCGAGGCAGCCTTGCGAGGAGTTCCGTTGGTCGCGGTTGAGGCGTGGGAGTTCTCGCCACTGATCTTCGCCGCTGACGTTCCGGTGGCCCTTGACGAGTTGCGTGCCAGTGTCACCGAGCACCTTCACGGGGTGGTGGCTGACGAGGTGGGTGACGTGGTCGACGTGACCGAACTGGTGGTGGAGAAGGCTCCGGTCCCTGCACTGCTCGATGAGGCATCCGCCGAGGATCTTCTCGTGGTGGGTTCCCGCGGACGAGGGGGGTTCTCGGGACTGCTGTTGGG
>Ga0208083_1000015_pt1 | contig 47780 bp, 45 predicted proteins | sample LakMenEpi07Jul09_FD_150677 | JGI IMG/M metagenome (GOLD analysis project Ga0208083, IMG submission 150677) | Freshwater microbial communities from Lake Mendota, WI - 07JUL2009 deep hole epilimnion (SPAdes) | ecosystem: Environmental > Aquatic > Freshwater > Lake > Epilimnion/Euphotic zone ...
AAAGATGCAGTCAATGAAGCAATGCGTGATTGGGTGGCAACAGTTGAGTCGACACACTATTGCCTCGGTTCTGTCATGGGTCCTCACCCGTATCCGTATATGGTTCGGCAGTTTCACCGTGTCATCGGTGACGAGGCTTTTACACAATGCAATGAATTACTCGGCACCAATCCAGACTTCGTTGTTGCTTGTGTCGGTGGCGGTTCAAACGCAATGGGCATCTTCTCGGGTTTTGTTGACACTCCTGCTCGCTTGATTGGTGTTGAACCAGCCGGTGGAGCAGCTGTCGGACGTGGTCAACCCGGAGTCGTGCACGGTATGAAGAGTTACCTCATGCAAGACGAGCATGGTCAGGTTGCAGAAGCACACAGCATCTCTGCTGGCCTTGATTACCCAGGCGTCGGGCCTGAGCACTCATACCTTGCATCGATTGGTCGTTCGGAGTACCCGACAGTCACCGATGATGAAGTGATCAGTGCGTTCCAAGTCATGTCGCGTGCTGAGGGAATTATTCCTGCTCTTGAATGTGCACATGCCATGGCATGGATTATCCGTGAGGCTCCGAAAATGCAGGGAAAGACTGTTCTCATGAACTTGTCTGGTCGCGGTGACAAGGATGTCGGTCAGATGATGAACATCTTGGGCGGGATGAAGTGAGCGGTCGCCTAGAGACGGCTCTTCGCGCTCGAATTGATTCAGGCGGAAAGTGTCTTGTTCCATACATCACTGGTGGATATCCAGGATGGGTGGACGCCATTCGTGCGTGTGCAGCCAATGGTGCCGATGCAGTGGAGATTGGTATTCCCTTCTCTGACCCCGTGATGGATGGCCCCATCATTCAGCAGGCATCTCAGGTGTCACTTGAAGCTGGTACGACACCGTTGTCGATTCTTCATGAAGTAAGGACATTGGATGTCGGTATTCCTTTGGCAGTGATGTGTTATTACAACACGGTGTTTCACGCGGGCGAGAAGCGTTTTGCTTCTGACCTAGCCGCAGCAGGAATCTCCGCTGCAATCGTTCCTGATCTCCCGCTTGAGGAATCTGGTCCGTGGACGGCTGCAGCAGATGAAGCAGGTATTGAGACAGTCATGCTTGCGGCGCCAACGGCTCCTGATGAGCGTTTGCCGCGAGTCACGGAACGTGCCCGTGGTTTCGTGTATTCAGTGGGATTACTTGGAGTAACAGGCGAGCGAGCCACACTTGCCGGCACAGCAACTGCCTTAGCCGCACGCGTCATGAAAGTGACAACAAAGCCCGTGCTTGTCGGTGTGGGTGTGTCGAACGCTGAGCAGGCCGTGGAAGCCAGCCGTGTCGCCGATGGAGTGATTATGGGAGCTTCTGTTGTTCGTCGCATGATGGAAGGCGGCCCAGACGCTGTCGGCGCGTATGTGCGCGAGGTGCGTGAAGCCCTCGACAACACTCAATGGTGACATGAGTATTTTTGGTTCCGGCGGATGTGAATTGTGCGAAGCAGCACGAATGTCTGAATGGTTCTACGAAGATGACGAATGTTGGATCGCTGAGTGTGAATCATGCGCAGTACCGATGGTTGTATGGCGAGAGCACAATGCGATCCCATCCGACGAGGTGAAGACCCGCCTGCATGAGAAGTTGGAGAAGGTCGTTGAGGAGTTCTTCGACTTTGAGATGCGTATCGACAACAACATGCGCACAATTCCTGACCACTACCACGCTCATGCCCGTCCAAAGGGTGGCTTCTATGGGTATGGGTTGCGTCGAGCGAAGTAATCTTGAGCCATGTTGAAGCAAGGCTCCAAAGCACCCAAGATCGAGTTACTTGACCAGAACGGAAAGCCCTGGTCACTGGCGGCTCAGGGGAAAAAGAAGATCCTCGTGTACTTCTATCCGAAGGCCGATACGCCTGGCTGCACCACTCAGTCGTGCGCGCTTCGAGACATCAAGCCCGACATCGGACGCACAGCCATCATCGGTATCAGTCCTGATAAGCCAGAGAAGCAGAAGAAGTTCGACGACAAGTATGAGCTGGGCTTCCCTTTGCTGGCAGACACGGAACATGTCGTGGCCGAAGCTTTCAAAGTGTGGAAAGAAAAGTCGATGTACGGACGTAAGTACATGGGAATTGAGCGTTCGGCGTTTCTGATCCAGGACGGCGTAGTCCTCGAAGCGTGGTACAAGATTTCACCTGCTGATACCCCGAAGAACCTTTTGAAGGCCCTCGGCAAGTGAGTGATTTTCCCGCTCCCATTGATGTGTTGCCACATCGATCACCCTTCCTGTTCATTGATCGCATCAGTGGTTTAGAGCCGGGTGTGAATGCAGTAGGACACTGGCAGCTCACTGGCGATGAGTGGTTCTTCTCGGGACACTTCCCAGGTCGACCAACGTTGCCTGGCGTCTTGATGTGTGAGGCGATTGCGCAACTCGGCGCATATGCACTTCTTGTCAAGCCTGAGTTCTCGACGAAGTTGCCATTGTTCGGTGGCATTGACGGGGCTCGTTTTCGTCGTCAAGTTGTGCCAGGCGATGAACTGGAACTTCAGGCCGAACTCGGTCGTATCAGCGCGCGCGCTGGCAAGGGTTCGGGCCGAGCATTGGTGAATGGCGAAGTGGCCTGCGAACTTGACCTGATGTTCGTGTTCGCCGACCGCTAATTCTTCGGAATTGAAAATCTGAAGTTGATTAGCCTGCCATCATGACTTGGCTAAAAACTGAAGTACCTCGTCGAATAGTGATTGGCGACTTGGAGCTTCGTTGTTACGAGATGACGGATGCTCACTATTTAGGTGAAGCGATTGTTTCTAGTCTCCCTGAACTTGAGCCATGGATGCCGTGGGCAAAATTTGAGCCTCTGACATTGAGTCGCCGTGCTGATCTGATTAATGGATGGCGACAAGATTGGGATGAGGGTGCTGAGTTCGTGATGGGAATTTTTCGCAACGGAAACATTGTCGGCAGCACAGGCCTTCATCTTCGTGGCACCGATGGTCAGTTAGAAATTGGCTATTGGGTGAAGTCCGATGCGTGTGGAGAGGGGATTGCAACGCGCAGCACTCGTGCATTGGTTGAGACGGCATTTACTCTCCCAGAAGTTCAGGAAGTGCAGATCCTGCATGACAAGGCAAATGTGAAATCTCGCCGAGTGCCAGAGAAACTGAGATTCGAGTCTCGGTCTGAGGAAGCTCGTGATCCTCTGTCTCCAGGAGACGTTGGAATTGCTTGCCTTTGGTCAATGACGAGAGAGCGTTGGGTGGCCCTTTAGGACGCTGGGGCGATGATGATGGACCCGTTGTGTCCACCAAAACCAAAGTTGTTGGAGATAGCAGGGCCAGGAGTCCATTCACGACCTTCGCCGATGACGAGGTCAATGCTCATCGTTGGGTCGAGGACTGTTGTTCCCGCAGTGGGAGGAATGATCTTGTGCTGGAACGAGAGAAGTACCTGCGCTGCTTCGAGAGCTCCAGCGGCACCAAGTGCATGACCAGTGACGCCCTTACCGCTAGTGACTGGAACAGCCTTTGCTCCGAATACCTCTGTGACGGCCTGCGCTTCGGCTGCGTCGTTCAGTGGTGTCGAAGTTCCATGTGCATTGACAAGAGCGATATCAGCGGGAGACAGTCCTGCTTCGTCAAGCGCAAGGTGAATGCACTTGATAGCTCCAGTGCCGCCAGGTGAGGGAGCAGTGATGTGGTGAGCATCGGCATTGCTGCCAGCTCCGAGAATCTCACCGAGGATTGTTGCGCCACGTGCGACTGCAAGGTCGTAACGCTCGAGGATGAAGACGGCTGCACCTTCACCCATGACGAAGCCATTGCGACGCTCGTCAAAGGGCATCGACTCGCCAGTGGATGAGAGGGCAGTCATGTTCCCAAAGCCTGCAAGAGACGTTGCGGTGGCGGCACACTCTGAACCACCCGATGCCACAGCGTCACAACGACCCCACGCAATCAAACGAGCTGCGTACCCGAGAGCGTGCGTACCAGCGGCACATGCGGTGCAGATGGTTTCGTTCGGACCTTGTAGGCCGTACTTCATTGAGATGGCAGCGCCGGAAGCATTTGCCATCATCATCGGAACAAGGAAAGGAGAGACACGGCGATCGCCCTTTTCCAGACGAATCTGCACTTGTTCTTCGAGGGTGTGTAGCCCGCCAATGCCTGTGGCAAAGATCGTTCCAAATCTCGATGGATCTACGCCGACGTCACCCGCTTGCTCGAATGCCTCGGCAGCAGCTGCGAGAGCAAATTGCTCCACGCGATCTGCACGACGAGCTTCCTTCGGTCCAGGGAAATAAGGAAGTGGATCCCAGTCGTCGATGGTGAGCGACGTAGTGCCATTGATTCCAGGTCCGAAGAGACCCTTCCAATAGTTCTCTTTGCCAGAGCCACAAGGGGCGATGACGCCAAGACCAGTAATAGCTACGCGATGACCTGAGCCATTCATGACGGGGGAGTAGTCCTGTTTAGAGTTTGCCGGTGATGATGGCGAAAGCTTGACCGACGGTAGTTACGTCAGCCAATTCTTCTTCAGGGACTTCAATGCCGAACTCTTCTTCAAGTGCCATGACGAGTTCAACAACATCAAGTGAGTCTGCATCCAGGTCGTCGGCAAAACTTGCTTCCATGGTGACCTTCGATGCGTCGACGGACAACGTCTCCACTGCACACTTCACAAAACGATCAAAATTTTCGTTGCTCATAATTTCTCCTTGATTTGAGTTCTATTTTCGCACAATGACCTTAGTCAAGACGGTGTTTTGAAGGGTTTAGTGACCCATACCTAAGCCGCCATCAACAGGAATAACGGCTCCAGTGATGTATGCGCCGTCAACACCTGCGAGAAATGCCACAACACCTGCGATTTCTTCTGGCGTCGCCATTCGGTTGAGGGGTACTGCTGACGTCAATTCCTTGAGTCGATCCTCGCCGAGAGCTGCAGTCATATCTGTGGCAACTGGACCTGGAGCCACAACGTTCACGGTGATGCTGCGGGAGCCGAGTTCGCGAGCCAGCGACCGAGCAAAACCAACGAGACCTGCTTTAGAGGCTGCGTAATTAGCTTGTCCTGCGGAACCGAGTAAACCAACAACGGACGACATCAAGATGATGCGGCCCTTGCGTGCTTTCAGCATTCCTTGCGTTGCTCGCTTCACCACGCGAAAAGCAGCGGTGAGATTTGCGTCAACCACATTGGAGAAGTCGGCCTCGCTCATGCGAAGCAGCAAAGTGTCCTTTGTGATGCCGGCGTTTGAAACTAAAATCTCAACGGGACCAAAATGTTCTTCCACTGCTTTGAATGCAGCATCTACCTGTGCGGTATCTGTGACATCACACTTGACACCAAAGAACTCAGGCGGTGGAGGAGATGAGTTGTATGTGACTGCAACCTTGTCCCCGAGTTGAGCGAAACGTTGGGCGCACGCAAGACCGATGCCGCGTGATCCGCCGGTGATGAGGACAACGCGATTCATTGCGCGCCCCATTCGAGAATTGCACTCGCAGCAGTCATGCCTGCACCAAATCCGACGAGAAGAACCAGGTCGCCTTCTTTTGGCTTGGTTTGATCAAAGTCGCCAAACAGTGCGAGAGGAATTGATGCAGACGAGGTGTTGCCCGTTTCATGAATGACAACAGAGGCGCGATCCATTGAGATACCGAGACGCTCGCATGCGGCAGAGATGATGCGAATGTTCGCTTGGTGGGGAACGATGACATTGATTTGGTCGGCGGTGACGCCTGCATGTGCCATGGACTTTTGTGCACTGTCGACCATGATGCGGACCGCACGACGAAACACTTCTTTGCCGTCCATGTGGAGTGTCTCTCCAATGTTTGAGTACAAGAGTTCTTCGGCAGAGCCATCGGCGTCAAGATCCCAGCCGAGAAGTTGACCTTGGCCGTTCGTTGCTTCAAGAACGGCCGCCCCCGAACCATCGGCAAACAGAATCGCTGTGTTGCGATCGGTCCAGTCGGTAATGCGTCGCAATGTGTCAGTGCCAATGAGAAGAATGCGCTCTGCGCCCATGGCGATGAGCCCATGAGCATTGACTAATCCGTACACGAAACCCGAGCATGCTGCATTGATATCGAAGGCGCCGCAACGAAGACCAAGCGCATGCTGCACAGTTGCAGATGTTGCAGGAACAGTTCTGTCGGGTGTCGTTGTTGCAAGGACCAGTGCATCAATTGACGTGGGGTCAATGCCGGCCATCTGGAGGGCAGCTGATCCGCTCAGGATGCTCAGTTCGGCAGTCGATCCGCCAATATGTCGGCGATGGATGCCGGTGCGTTCACGGACCCACTTATCACTTGTGTCAATTGTCTTAGCTAGATCATCGTTCGTGACTGTCTCGTGACCAAGAGCTGTGCCCCAGCCTGTGAAGCGCGCACCTCGAACATTTGCGGGAATCTTTGGCATTGTTTGTCTCCCTACTAGACCGAACGAAGCCAGGCGATTGGTTGGTGAGCTGTGACTCGTTCACCTTCAACGGCTATGAAGTTCTGAATAACTCCGGCAAAAGGTGAACGTACTTCGGTTTCACCAACAACGCCAATGACGTGGCCAACACTGATGTGAGATCCAATTGTGACTGATGATTCGGGACTAAAAAGACCTGCAGATGGGCTGACGACTAATCGTTCAACAGCAAAAAGATGCTCGCCCTCGAGTTGGGCTGCGCCAGTTGGTGAAGACGCGTTCACCCATTCGATGAGTTTGTCGAGTTCTTCCGGCGTAGAAACTGAAATGGTTCGTGCGTCGTCAACGGTGCGCTTGGCCATGCCGGTGAGAACACCACCTGGCCCTAACTCGACAAAACCAGTGACGCCCAGTTCCTGCATTGTCAATAAACAATGCTTCCAACGAACAGGACTTGAAAGCTGCGCAGACAAGAGTGATGACCATTCCTCGCCAGAAGAATGCGCAATTGCATCAACATTTGAAATCACTGGAACTTCAACATCGCGTGGTGAAGCGAGTGCAATGGCGTTTCGGAGTCGATCTCTGGCAGCAGTCATGAATGGCGTATGGAAAGCACCCGATACCTGGAGAGGCATGATCTTCTTGGCGCCCAGTTCTTTTGCATGCTCGCCTGCAGAGGCGACACCTGCTGGTGAGCCAGCGATAACGACTTGCCCAGGGGCATTGAAGTTGGCGACCCACACCTCCGCATCGGCGCGCCGACAGGCAACTTCGACGAGATCATCATCAAGGCCCAGAACGGCAGCCATTGTGCCGGGGCTTGCTAAGCCTGCCTCATGCATTGCATCGGCGCGCTCGACAACAAGACGAACTCCATCTTCAAAGGACAATGCGCCAGTGGCTGTCAACGCGGTGTATTCACCCAAACTGTGCCCAGCACAGAAACTTGGTTCGATACCCAGTCTCTCGACAGCATCGAGCACCATCAACGAAGACACAAACGTTGTGAGTTGTGCATTGCGAGTGTCTTTGAGTACTTCAGCGTCTGCATCAAGGAGCAAGGCGCCAACATCTTTGCCTGCTACATCTGAGGCTTCGTCGACCAATTCCCAGCTGTCATGACCGACCCAAGGACGACCCATACCGGGACGCTGAGAGCCTTGGCCAGGGAATGTGAACGCGAGCATGGTGAAAAAACCTTAGACGGGAGCATGGTGGCAGGACTGTTACCACTAAGTAGGGCGGGAGGTGTCTTCGCCGATACGCTCTTCTGCTCCTGGCCCGAGTGGCGGAATGGCAGACGCGACGGACTCAAAATCCGTTGTCCGGAAGGGCGTGTGGGTTCGAGTCCCACCTCGGGCACCCAGGTGATTCATACACTGACAGGTATGGGTCAACGATTTCTCCATAGGCGCCTGTCTTCAGCTTCGGGCCGCCTCAAGGAACTGCAGACAGAATTGCTTGTCGTAAAGGACCAAATGTCTCAGCTTGTGGACGATGCCGATGAGTTATCTCTACGGGCTTTGGTCTCAGAAACCCCCTTGGCAGACCAGGAATATCGTGAAGCCAAGCGCCATGCGGACACAATTGTCAAGCATCATGATCAGTTGGTGGTTGAAATTGGTGAGGTACAGGCAAAGATTGATGATCTGCTCGACCGAATGAAGGAGTCCACTCGATGAGTATTCGTGTTGTGATTGCTGAGGATGAGGCGATCATTCGTCTCGACTTGAAAGAGACCCTCGAAGAAGAGGGCTACATCGTTGTCGGCGAGACTGGCCGCGGCGACAAAGCGGTTGACCTTGTTCGAGAGCACAGACCTGATCTCGCCATTCTTGATATCAAGATGCCGGGTATGGATGGTCTTGAGGCCGCACGTCTCATCACCAAGGATCGCATCTGTGGAGTTCTTGTTCTTACAGCGTTTAGTCAGCGAGAGATTATTGAAGAGGCCCGTGATGCTGGTGCGCTTGCTTATCTGGTGAAGCCGTTCCAGAAGAGTGATCTGATTCCTGCCATCGAAGTCGCCATTGGTCGTTTTCGTGAGATGCAAGCACTCAATGGTGAGGTGGAAGTTCTCGGCGAACAACTTGAGGCTCGTAAGTCCATTGATAGAGCCAAAGGAATTCTCATCGACCAGTTCAAGATGTCTGAAGCTGATTCGTACGGATTCATTCAACGCGGCGCGATGAATCACCGCACAACAATGAAGGCTGTTGCCGACATGGTTGTCTCTGGTGAACTTCGTCCCGAATAGATATAGATAGGGGAGCGACATGCTTTTGATGGCTCTCGATGGAAACTCACTCGCATACCGTGCTTTCTTTGCGTTGCCCGACGACATGACCAATGCGAGTGGCCAGGTCACGAACTCGGTGTATGGCTTCACCACGATGTTGTTGACATTGGTGAAGGATCACAATCCAGACGGCATCGCTGTTGTGTTCGACCGTCCCGAGCCAACTTTCCGTCACGAAGCGATTCCTGAATACAAGGCACAGCGGGATAAGGCGCCAGAGATCTTGATTCAACAACTGGGAATCATTCGGGAACTTCTTGATGCGATGGGAATTAAGTGGTTTGAGATGGCGGGTTATGAGGGTGACGACATCATTGCGACTCTCGCCACGCATGCAAATGGTCAAGGCCACGACATCATCGTCGTGACGGGTGATCGCGACAGTTATCAATTGGTGCAGGATCCGCACATCCGTGTTCTGTACAACAAGCGCGGCGTTAGCGATTATGCGTTGTATGACGAAGCCGGAATTTTGGAGCGCACCGGTGTCACCCCGGCGCAATACGCCGACTATGCAGCTCTTCGTGGAGATCCCAGTGACAACCTCGACGGTATTCCTGGCGTCGGAGAAAAGACTGCAGCAAAGCTGATCAATCAGTACGGCAATATTCATGACGTAGTTGCTGCTGCAGAGGCGCAGACACCAAAACTGAAAGCCGGATTGCTCGAACATGGCGAACGAGTGATTCGTAACGCCGCCATCATGGTGTTGAAGCGTGATGTTCCCGTCGAGATCGATCTCAATGCACTCGCACCCATGCCTGATGTGGGCGCGACAATGAAGATGTTTGATTTTCTTGAGTTCAAAACAATGGGTCGCCGTCTGAACGACACCATTAAGAACAATGGTTGGTCCACTCGAGGTGAGACCGTCGAGATTTCTTCCACAGAGACCCCAGTGGTGAGCGTTGTTCTCAATGATGTGGAAGTTCTGGATACGGAAGCGAAAGCCCTAGCGGCACTTTCTTCACTGATTGAACTGACAATTGCCGCTCGATTCGTTGGTGAACCTGGGCGAAGCGAAGTAGATGGAATCGCTGTTGTTCTCGATGCAGGACGTGGTTCTGTTGCGTATCTTCCGCGCGAAGTATTCCTCTCCGAGAAGGTGTCGCGTCTTTTGGCGTCAGCACCTTCTGTAGTGATGCACGATGCAAAGAGTGCAATGCGGTCATTGCTGGCAGACAACATCGACATCACTGCACTGCGTCTTGACACATCCATTGCGGCGTATCTCATTGACCCATCACGATCGAGTTACTCGTTGTCTGATGTTTCGCTGTCGTTTCTTGGCAGTGCTCCTGCTGCTGCTGCGGAGGCTTCTGGCCAGTTCGACTTTGGTGGTCAATCAGATGACGACAATGTTCGGGCGACGGCAGAGGCTGCACTTTTTGTGGCTGCCCTGAAGCCCGTTCTCACTGCACAACTTAAGAACATCGCAAACACTGACTTGTACAACCAGATGGAGAATCCGCTTGTCCATGTATTGGCCAAGATGGAGAGTGTCGGTGTTGGTGTTGACAAGAAAGCTTTGGAAAGCATTCGTGATCGACTTGCGGAAGAAACAACGACGCTCGCTGCGTCTCTTCGTGAGATTGCTGGTCGAGATTTCAACGTCAATTCACCAACACAGCTTCGCGAGATTCTGTATACAGATAAGGGATTGACGCCAGGCAAGAAAACCAAGACTGGTTACAGCACTGATGCTGCGACTCTTGAAAAGTTGCATGATGAATGGCCAGAGTTCATTGGACCACTTCTTCGTTATCGAGAGATTGAAAAACTTCGCTCTACATATGGTGAAGGTTTGTTGAACGAGATTGCTGACGATGGTCGTATTCACGCCACCTTCAACCAAACGGTGGCACGAACAGGTCGTTTGAGTAGTGATAAGCCAAACCTCCATAACATTCCCGTTCGCAGTGATGAGGGTCGCGTTTTCCGCACAGCGTTCGTCGCACCACAAGGTTGGTCTCTTTTGGTAGCGGACTACAACCAAATCGAATTGCGTTGCATTGCTCACCTGGCGAATGACCCTGGTCTTGTTTCTGCGTTCCAAGCAGGCGAGGACATTCACACGTCGACTGCAGCTCGTGTGTTTGGTGTAAAGCCAACTGATGTCTCTCATGATCAGAGATCAAAAGCGAAGATGGTTTCATATGGTCTTGCTTACGGCATGGAGGCGTACGGCTTGAGCCAACGGCTAGCTATTCCTGTTGATGAAGCATCAAGAATTCTCAATGCGTACTTTGAAGCGTTTCCTAACGTCAAGCAATACATGGATGATGCAATCCATCAGGCACGACAAGTGGGCTACACCGAAACATTGTTCGGACGTCGTCGTCATATCGAAGAGTTGATGAGTGACAACTTCCGCATTCGTCAAGCTGGAGAACGGCAAGCGATGAATGCTGCGATTCAGGGTCTTGCTGCTGACATTTTCAAGATTGCGTTAGTGAGAATTGATAAGGCATTGGTCAAGGCCGGGGTGCGAGCACGAGTTGTCCTTCAGGTGCATGACGAAGTCATTGTCGAAGTACCTGATGACGAAAAGGAACTAGTGGGTCCGCTAGTGCTTGACATCATGAAGTCTGCGGCAGAGTTGGTCGTACCGCTCGAGGTAAATGCTGCTTGGGGTCCTACGTGGGCCGACGCTAAGGGCTAGTCGCAATGACGAGTGAAGTGGGTTCTCACTGGTTTGAGCCAATGGCCGATCACATGGGCTCGGCATATCTGCGGTACTCGTTCACAAAGGGAACAGTTCAGGAAGTCGACCACATCATTTCAATGCTCAACCTGAAGGCAGGAATGCGTGTTCTGGACGTGGGGTGTGGGCCGGGTCGCCATGCCTATGAACTGGCTCGTAGGGGAATCACCGTTCACGGAATTGATATCAGCCAAACGTTTGTAGATCTAGCGAATGACTCCGCACCACCTGGTGCGACATTTGAGCGCATGGATGCCCGCGCTCTTACATTCGAGGCCGAATTTGATGCGGCCATTTGCCTGTGCCAGGGGGCATTTGGCTTGATGACGGCGAATGGTCAAGACGTTGATGTGTTGAAGGGAATTCGGCGGGCCTTAAAGGACGGCGGTGGGCTGGCTTTGTCGGCGTTCAACGCTTATTTTGCGGTGAAATATTTTGAGCAGGCGTCATTCAATGCAGGAACAGGTGTCAGCCACGAGGTCACTGAGATACGTAACCAGGAGGGTGCCGCCCAGACAGTTGATTTGTGGACAGGGTGCTATACGCCACGCGAGTTGCGGCTCATGTTGTCGGTCTGCGATTTCGAGCCCCACAGCATTTCCAGCGTCGACCCAGGGGGCTATGCAGAGGGCCCGGCGACCACTGAGAGTTCCGAATTTCTGGTGGTAGCGTTTGCAACGCCCGTCCGTCGGATGGGTACCCGTTAGCGGGTTTCATCGATACCTACCTATCCATTTCGAAAGACTTACTTCCTTGTCCGACGCAGCACTCACTTCCGCCCCTATGGGAACCTTCGACGCGGAAGGCAACTACACCCCTCGTCAGATCACAGAGCGTGATCTCCCCACCACCTTCGCAGATGCCATTGAAGGCACCATGGTGGAACTCAAAGATGGTCAGCTTGTAACAGGCACCGTCGTCAAGATCGATCGCGACGGAGTGCTCCTTGAATTCGGTTACAAGACCGAAGGCGTCATCCCAACACGTGAACTTGCAATCAAGAATGATGTCAACCCGCACGATGTTGTGAAGCTCGGCGAAAAAGTTGAAGCTCTTGTTCTTACTCTTGAAGACAAAGAGGGTCGCCTCGTTCTTTCCAAGAAGCGCGCACAGTACGAAAAGGCCTGGGGCGAAATCGAAAAGAAGAAGGAAGAAGAAGGCGTTGTTCACGGAACCGTCATCGAAGTTGTCAAGGGTGGACTCATCGTCGACATCGGACTTCGCGGATTCCTTCCTGCATCTCTTGTTGAACTTCGTCGCGTTCGTGACCTTCAGCCATACATCGGTATGACAATCGACGCCAAGATCATCGAGCTCGATCGCAACCGCAACAATGTCGTTCTTTCTCGTCGTGCATTCCTCGAAGAGAACCAGAAGGAAACTCGCGACGACTTCCTCAACAATCTCAAGTCTGGCGAAATTCGTCACGGAAAGATTTCTTCGGTTGTCGCATTCGGTGCGTTCGTCGATCTCGGTGGCATGGACGGACTCATTCACGTGTCTGAGCTTTCTTGGAAGCATGTTGAGCACCCATCACAAGTCGTGCAGATTGGTGACGAAGTCACAGTTCAAGTTCTCGACGTTGACTTCAGCCGCGAGCGCATCAGCCTCTCTCTCAAGGCAACGCAGCAGGATCCATGGCAAGAGTTTGCTGGCAGCCACGAAGTGGGCCAGTTGGTCTACGGCCGCGTGACGAAGCTTGTGCCATTCGGTGCATTCGTCCAGGTGGGCGATGGCATCGAAGGTCTTGTTCACATCTCCGAAATGTCCGCACATCACGTTGAATCAGCCGAGCAAGTTGTTGCTCCGGGTGAAGAGCTCTGGGTCAAGATCATTGACCTCGACCTTGCACGTCGTCGTATCTCAATCTCCATCAAGCAGGCTGCTGAAGGTGGCGAACTCGCCGCTGAATACCAAGGTCAGTTCGACGTTGATGAGCATGGCAACTGGGTCGGTGGCGATGACACCGAGCGTGAAGCTGCATGGGCTGAGTACTACAAGGAATACGGTCAGCCTGGCGAAGAGGGTGCAGCACCTGCAGCACCTGAAGCTGAGCAGGCCTAGACCTCTCTGATCTCATGATCCTGATCGGGCTCACCGGCGGGATTGGTTCCGGCAAATCCACTGTTTCGTCATTATTGGCGAAACGTGGCGCCGTGATCATTGATGCAGACGCCATTACGCGTGAACTGCAGCAACCTGGTGAGCCGTTGCTTACTGTGTTGGCCGAACGCTTTGGTGCTCACATCATTGCTGCTGATGGTTCTCTCATCCGCGAAGAACTTCGCAACATCGCTTTTAGTGATGCTGACGCACTGAAAGACCTGAACAAGATCGTTCATCCCGCTGTCGCCAAGGAGATGGACCGCCGAATGGAAGAAGTGCGCAACACCGACAAGGTGGTCATTCTCGACATTCCACTTCTGACAGAGAACCCGCGTAAAGGCTTGTGCGGCATTGTCGTCGTTGACGTTCCTGTGGAAGTGCAAGTGGCTCGTCTCGGTGAGTTCCGAGGAATGAAGGAAGAAGACGCGAGGGCCGTGATTGCAAAACAGGCAACGCGCGAGGAGCGAGCAAAGATTGCCGATCAAGTGATTGACAACTCCGGAGATTTGGAGTCCTTGCAAGTACAGGTGGACGCGGTGTGGCAGTGGGCTCAACAACTACCCCCTGCAACTGAAGATGCAGGTACTCGTGAGAGCAAGACCTCTTCAAACAAGGATTCCTGACACCTGCTGTCGGTACGATTCATTCCATGCCGGCATTTGAAGTTGTTTCTCACTTTGAACCAGCAGGAGATCAACCGACCGCCATCGCTGAATTAAGCGCGGGCATCGAAGCGGGAGAACGCTTCCAGACACTTCTCGGCATCACGGGCTCAGGCAAATCGGCAACAATCGCTTGGACTATTGAGAAGACCCAGCGAGCGACTCTCATCCTTGCGCCGAACAAGAGTCTCGCTGCACAGTTGGCTTCAGAGATGAAAGAGTTCTTCCCGAATAATCGTGTGGAGTTCTTTGTTAGCTACTACGACTACTACCAGCCTGAGGCCTATATCCCTTCGAGCGACACATTCATTGAGAAGGATTCATCCGTCAATGAAGAAATTGATCGCCTTCGACATTCAGCTACTGCAGCGCTTTTGACGCGTAACGACACAATCGTGGTCGCCAGTGTGTCGTGTATTTACGGCATGGGAGACCCTGAAGAGTATCGAGGGCAACTTCTTGAGCTTCATGTAGGTGTCGATTATGACCAACGCAGCATTCTGCGTCGAATGGTGGACCTGCAATACGACCGTAACGACATGACATTGGGTCGAGGAAACTTCCGTGTCCGCGGAGACACCGTAGAGATTCATCCTGCCTATGAAGAGAATGTTCTGCGCATCGAGATGTTTGGCGACACAGTCGACCGCATCACGATGATTGATGTTCTGACCGGCGAGACGTTGCAAGAGCTGAGCGAGATCGTTGTGTTTCCGGCAACTCACTATGTTGCTGGTGATGACAGGTTGCGTCGCGCTGTTGCAGGTATCGAGAAGGAATTGCAGGAACAGCTGGCACTCTTCGAATCGCAGGGAAAGCTGTTAGAGGCTCAACGTCTGCGAATGAGAACGCAGTACGACCTCGAGATGATCCAAGAGATGGGCTACTGCAACGGCATTGAGAACTACTCGATGCACATCGATGGTCGTGAACCTGGGCAACCTCCATTCACCTTGCTGGACTATTTCCCGAAAGATTTCTTGTTGATTATCGATGAGAGCCACGTCGCTGTTCCGCAGTTGCATGCCCAGTTTGCAGGAGACAGAAGTCGTAAAGAGACATTGGTGGAGCACGGTTTCCGACTGCCCAGCGCCAAGGAAAACCGCCCTCTTCGTTTTGAGGAAACGATTGAACGCATTAATCAGTGCATCTTCATGTCGGCAACGCCTGCCCCGTTTGAATTGAAGCACAGTACAAAAGTCGTTGAGCAGATTGTTCGCCCAACTGGTCTTGTTGATCCTGAGGTGATTGTTCGTCCGAGCAAGGGTCAGATTGACGACATCATTGAAATGGTGCGAGGTCGTATTGAAATTGGAGACCGAGTTCTCATCACCACGCTGACAAAGAAGATGGCTGAGGATCTTACGGAGTATCTGCTCGAGCAAGGGCTCAATGTGCGGTATCTCCACAGCAACATTGACACCCTGCAACGCATTGAGATTCTCCGCGGGCTTCGCCTCGGTGAGTTCGACGTTCTTGTTGGCATCAACTTGCTCCGTGAAGGCTTGGACTTGCCGGAAGTTTCGCTCGTCGCAATTCTCGACGCGGACAAGGAAGGATTCCTCCGCAGTGAGACATCTCTTATTCAGATGATTGGACGTGCTGCCAGAAATGTCGCGGGACAAGTGGTGATGTATGCCGACAAGATCACGCCATCTATGGAACGCGCAATTGGGGAGACACGGCGTCGTCGTGAAACGCAGATTGCCTACAACCTGGAACATGGGATCAATCCTCAGACGATTCGCAAGGCAGTGGGAGACATTCTCTCAGTCATCACTGGAGGGGACGGCACTGCGCCACTACCTGGCAAGGGTCAGCGACGAAATCGTGAGCGAGACAAGGTCAAGGCCGAGATTAAGTCCCTTCCTCAGCAGGAATTGCAACGACTGATCCAGACTCTCGAGCAAGAGATGAACGACGCCGCAACAGACCTCAAATTTGAGTATGCCGCACGTCTCAGGGATGAAATCAATGACCTGCGACGCGAACTTCGTGACGCTAAGTGACGGTTGAGTAGCCTCATTACGTGGCTGACAAAATCATCGTTCGCGGAGCTCGTGAACACAATCTGAAGAACATCAGTCTTGAACTGCCCCGTGACAAGCTCATTGTTTTCACCGGTCTGTCTGGCAGCGGCAAGAGTTCCCTTGCCTTTGACACCATTTATGCCGAGGGGCAACGCCGATACGTTGAGAGCCTTTCTGCTTATGCCCGTCAGTTTCTTGGGCAGATGGATAAACCAGATGTGGATGTCATTGAGGGTCTGAGCCCCGCCATCTCCATTGACCAGAAATCTGCTTCGCGAAATCCGCGTTCCACCGTCGGAACAATCACAGAGATCTATGACTACTTGCGACTCCTGTATGCGCGCATCGGTGTGCAACATTGTCCGACTGACGGCACGAAACTGCAGCGACAGACTCCATCGCAGATCGTTGATCGAATTATGAAGTTGGAAGAAGGAACACGCTTCCAAGTTCTTGCTCCAGTGGTTCGCGGTCGTAAAGGCGAATACGACACTTTGCTTGCCGATTTGGCAGGCCAAGGTTTTGTTCGTGCCCGCATTGATGGCGAAGTGCGCGACATTGCCGAGTTCCTTGCTTCAGGTGAGAAATTAGCTAGATACGAAAATCACACCATCGATATCGTGGTGGACCGTTTGGTTCGTCGTGATGACATCGATCGCCGCCTCACGGACTCCTTAGAAACAGCCCTCAAGCTTGCTGACGGCGTCGCTGGCGTAGAACTTGTGGGTAAAGACGGCGAAGAAAGTGAAACACTCACCTTTAGCCAGCACCTCGCGTGTCCAAAGTGCGACGCAAGTTTTGAAGAGCCTGCCCCGCGTAACTTCTCTTTCAACTCGCCATACGGAGCGTGTGAGAACTGCGATGGTCTCGGAACCAAGTTTGAAGTGGATGCCGAACTGGTGATTCCAGATCCTTCGATGTCGCTGCGTGATGGGGCACTCGCTCCATGGCGTAGTGCTCATACGCAGTACTTCCATCGCATGTTGGTCGCCCTTGCTGAGCAGGAAGACATTGATCTCGATAAGCCATGGTCAAAGATTCCGGCCAAGCATCAAAAACTTGTGTTGCACGGTAAGGCTGGCGCGATGCAGGTGAAGTACCGCAATCGTTTTGGAAAGACTCGTCAGTTCAGTACGTCGTACGAAGGTGTGATCCCGTGGATCAAGCGGCGCCATGTTGATGCTGAGAGCGATTGGACACGCGAACAGTTCGAGACATACATGCGTGAAGTCCCATGCCCTGTATGCGAGGGTGCTCGCTTGAAGCCAAGCTCTCTTGCGGTGACTGTCAACGACAAACACATTTCAGCGGTGTGTGACATGTCAATTGGTGAATCGGCGACATTCCTTGCAGGTCTGACTCTTAGTGATCGTGACGCAATGATTGCAGAGAGAATCACTAAAGAGATCAACGCACGTCTTGGTTTCCTCCTCGACGTGGGACTCGATTACCTCACACTGTCTCGGTCGGCCGGAACTCTGGCTGGTGGTGAAGCTCAGCGCATCCGTCTCGCCAGTCAAATTGGTTCTGGTCTCGTTGGGACCTTGTATGTGTTGGATGAGCCGAGTATCGGTTTGCATCAGCGAGACAACCGGCGTCTGATTGAAACGTTGCTTCGACTTCGTGACCTTGGAAACACCGTGATTGTCGTTGAGCACGACGAAGAGACAATCAAGGAGAGCGACTGGATTGTCGATATTGGCCCTGGTGCAGGCGAGCACGGTGGTGAAGTTGTCTACAGCGGCCCTGTGGCTGGAATTGCCAAGGCTAAAGACTCAATTACTGGTCGATATCTCACGGGAAAGGCTTCCATTGCGGTCCCAGAGAAACGGCGCAGTCCGAGTGGTGAAGTAATTACCATCCGAGGCGCTCGAGAACACAACTTGCAAGAACTGGATGTGGAAATTCCGCTCGGATGCTTCATTGCTGTTACCGGTGTGTCGGGAAGTGGCAAGAGCACATTGATTCGAGACATTTTGTTGCCGGCGATGATGCAACGTATTTACAAGAGCAAAGAGGCTCCTGGAAAACACCGCACAGTTGAGGGCATTGATGCCATTGACAAGGTGATTGATATGGATCAATCACCTATTGGACGCACTCCTCGTTCGAACCCCGCAACCTATACAGGCGTCTTCGACTCCATCCGTAAGCTTTTTGCTGCAGCCCCTGAATCTAAAGTTCGTGGCTATCAGCCGGGTCGCTTCAGTTTTAATGTCACCGGTGGACGTTGTGAAGCGTGCTCGGGCGACGGAACCATCAAAATTGAGATGCACTTCTTGCCGGATGTGTATGTGCCTTGTGAAGTGTGCAAGGGGGCTCGTTACAACCGCGATACCTTAGAAATCACATTCAAAGGTAAGAACATCGCCGAGGTTCTCAACATGCCTGTCTCGGAAGCACTTGAATTTTTCTCTAATCAACCGTCGATCGCACGGTACATGCAGACTCTTGTTGACGTAGGACTTGGCTACGTACGCCTTGGGCAATCTGCTCCGACGCTGTCGGGTGGCGAAGCACAGCGTGTGAAGTTGGCAAGTGAACTGGCAAAACGGTCAACCGGACACACGATGTATTTGCTCGACGAGCCAACGACTGGATTGCACTTCGAGGACGTTCGTCGTCTTCTTACAGTTTTGTCCCGATTGGTTGACCAGGGAAACACAGTCTTGGTGATTGAGCACAATCTTGATGTCATTAAGACCGGAGACTGGTTGATTGACCTCGGACCTGAAGGCGGCAATGGTGGAGGAACCATTGTCGGCACAGGAACTCCCGAGGACATTGCTGCAATTGCCGAGAGTCACACAGGGCGTTATCTTGCGCCGTTACTTGGTCTACCAGTACCTGTTCAGGCCGCGGGCAAAAAGACAGCATCAAAGAAGGCGCCGGTGAAGTCGGCGGCTAAGAAGTCTGTTGCTACGAAAAAGGCTGCTCCTGCAAAGACGCCAGCCAAATCGAAGAAGTAAAGATGTCAGTACAGCGACCTCCGGCGGGTTCCATTCCCACCTCGCCGGGTTCGTATCAGTTCAAGGATGACCTTGGACGCGTGATCTATGTCGGCAAGGCATCGAATCTTCGCCAGCGACTGTCTAATTATTTCCAGGATCCTGCCCAACTACACCCGAGAACAGCAGCGATGGTGCAGACAGCTCAGTCGGTCGAGTGGATTGAGGTGCGCAATGAAGTCGAGGCACTGATTCTTGAGCATTCCCTGATCAAGCAGCACCACCCACGATTCAATGTACGACTTCGTGATGACAAGAGTTATCCGTTCCTGGCTGTCACCGTTGATGAGGACTATCCACGAGCTGTCGTCATGCGGGGGACGAAACGCAAAGGAACTCGGTACTTCGGTCCGTATCCACATGCTTGGGCGATTCGCGAAACATTAGATCTTTTGCTTCGTACTTTCCCGGTGCGTACCTGCAGCCAAGGAAAGTTCAACCAGCACAAGCGGCTTGGGCGGCCATGTCTGTTATTCCACATTGAGAAGTGTTCGGGTCCATGCGTAGGTGAAGTGCAGCCGGAAGTGTATGCAGACCACGTTGCGCAACTCATATCTTTCCTTGATGGTGACACAGATGCAGTTGTGCAGAGTTTGCAAGATGAAATGGCTGCTGCGTCAGCCGATTTGGAATTTGAGAAAGCGGCGCGTCTCCGCGATCGATTAGGTGGAGTGCAGCGTGCCATCGAGAAGCAACAGATGGTAGGCGAGCGTGACGAAGATCTCGACATCATCGGTATTGCTGACGATGAACTGGAAGCTGCCGTTCAGGTTTTCTTCGTGCGTAAGGGTCGAGTTGTGGGTCGTAAGGGCTTCATCATGGACAAGGTGGAAGAACTGTCTGCGGGAGGTGTAGTAGATCGAGTCTTGGAGGAGATGTACGGAGACCAGCCTCCATTAGGTATTCCGTCTCAAGTCCTGGTTCCCGTCGTGCCCGAGGATGCCGAAACGTACGCTGAGTGGCTTCGTCATCTGAAGGGCAGCATTGTTCAGATTCGTGTGCCACAGCGTGGTGACAAGCGAGAACTGCAAGAGACAGTCACGATTAACGCCCGTGAAGAGTTTGTGCGTCATCGAATGCGCCGAGCCACGGACCACAATTCGCGAAGTCGGGCGTTGTCCGAACTGCAAGATGCACTTGGTCTCCCTGAGGCACCCTTGCGTATCGAGTGTTACGACATGGCGCACCTACAAGGAACCGACTACGTGGGCTCCATGGTTGTCATGGAAGATGGATTGCCAAACAAGCGCGAGTACCGACGATTCAAAGTGAAAGATGTGCCGGGCAATGATGATTACGCCGCAATGCGGGAAGTCCTGACTCGACGACTGTCTGCTTATGTTGCTGAGCGAGATCAACCAGTGGCGGAACGTGGCGAGCGCCCCGGAAAATTCGCATATCCACCTCAGTTGCTTTTGGTCGATGGCGGGAAGGGCCAATTGGGCGTCGCGATAGAGGTTGTGAACGAGTTGGGTCTTGCAGATGAAATTCCTGTGGCCTCTTTGGCGAAGCGTTACGAGGAGGTCTATGTACCGGGTCAGAGCGCACCGATACTTCTCGCCAGAGGTAGTGAGGCACTCTTTATGCTGCAGCGCATACGAGATGAGGCGCACCGATTTGCAAACACTTTTCACAGAGAGTTGCGAGGCAAGAGGATGGTGTCGTCTTCGCTTGAGGGAATTGCGGGGCTCGGAGATGTTCGTGCCAAACGTTTGGTGAAAGAGATGGGCGGGGTCAACGCCGTGAAGAAGGCCAGCATGGAGGACTTGGCTGTTCTGTCATGGTTGCCCGAGGCCGTGGCTTTGGCTATCTACCAACGATTCCATCCTGAGACCTAAGGTAAGCGTGATGTCGAACAACGGTCTGTGGGATAAATATGCGCAGTGGTGGATCGACGGATTTACTGATGGTGTCGACCCTGAGTATGTCGAACAAATCATTCCGCTAGCTCTGGAAGAACTGGAAGGTCGCACAGTCGTTCTTGATGTCGGTTGCGGAGACGGGCAGATTGCTCGCGCGCTGACCAAACAGGGTTCCCAAGTTCTTGGTATTGATCCAACCCAAATGCATATCGATATCGCCGAAGAACGTGGCGGCGGACCAACGTATGTTCTCGGTTCTGCGACATCACTTCCTGTTGGTGATGCCACACAAGATGCTGTTGTGGCATGTTTGGTCTTTGAGCACATCGATGAAGTCGATGCGGCCATTGCTGAAGTGGCACGTGTGTTGAAGCCGGGTGGACAGTTCAGCTTCTTTCTGAATCATCCACTTCTCCAGACTCCTGGAAGTGGGTGGATAGACGATCACATCATTGACCCGCCTGAGCAGTACTGGCGTATTGGGCCCTATTTGGTGGAGGCAGAGTCCATTGAAGAAGTGGAGCTTGGTGTCTTCATTCGCTTCATTCATCGTCCACTCAGTCGCTATATCAACACGCTGCTTGCACATGGCTTAGTGTTGGAGCGAATGCTTGAGCCATCACCACCGCAAGGTTTCTTAGATAGGGCGCCTGAGTATCAGTTGGCCCACACGGTTCCGCGTCTTTTGTATTTGCGGTTGGTCAAGCGCCATGACTGACATACTCGTTGTCACGGGTCTTTCTGGTGCTGGTCGCTCTCAAGCGGCGAATGATCTTGAAGATCTCGGCTGGTTCGTTGTTGACAACCTTCCTGTGGTTCTCATTGACAAAGTTGTTGAACTGTCGGGCGAAGCTGGTGGAGAAATTGTGAAGTTGTGTCTTGTGGTGGGTAATGCTCGCCATCAGACAGCGATTTTGGATGCTGTCCGATCGTTGCGAGATCAAGGCCATTCCGTTCGTATTCTCTTCTTGGAAGCGTCAACCCGCGAATTGGTTCGACGCTATGAAGCCACTCGGCGAAAGCACCCGATGAGTGACGGAATCATGGGTCTCGAGGAAGTGATCGAGTCCGAGCGACTCGCCATTAACGGCATGAAAGGTTTTGCCGACCTAGTGATCGACACAACAGGTCTCACCGTTCATAATTTGCGGAATCAGTTGGTTCATCTTTTCGGTCCTGAGAATCCTGGCGATGCATTGCAGGTGTCTGTTCTGTCATTTGGTTTCAAACACGGAGTCCCCATTGATGCAGACATGATTCTTGATGTTCGTTTCTTGCCGAATCCGCATTGGGACGAAAATCTGAGACCCCTCAGTGGCCTTGACCAAAGCGTGAGAGAATTTGTACTTGAACAAGAACTCAGTTCTGAATTCCTTGACCGTATTGATGGCCTGATTAGCTTGATCCTTCCTGCATATATGCAAGAAGGCCGTAGTTATTTCACAATTGGCATCGGGTGTACCGGCGGAAGACATCGTTCCGTTGCCATGGTCGAAGAAGTGGCGAAGCGGCTCAGTGTTGCTGGATATCACCCCCGCGTGACCCATCGCGACATCAATGCCTGACTGATCCTGTCCCATGGGGGCGGGGGAACTAGGGTCTAAGGCGGTGCGGAGGGGTCCCTGTGCGCCTTCGCGAACGAAAGGAACTGTCGTGACAGTACGTGTAGGCATCAATGGTTTCGGCCGTATTGGTCGTAACTTTTTCCGTGCGGTAGCTAGCCGTGGAGCTGACATTGAGATCGTGGCAGTCAATGATCTTGGTTCATTGAAGACAATGGCCCACCTGTTGAAGTACGACTCCGTCCTCGGTGTGTTGCCTAATGACATCAAGGCTGTCGACGGCGGCATCAGCATTGATGGCAAGGTCCTCAAGGTTTTGGCTGAGCGTGACCCGAAAGCTCTTCCATGGGGCGCCCTTGGCGTGGATTTGGTTATTGAGTCCACCGGTATCTTCACCGACCGCGACAAGGCAGCCATGCACTTGGATGCAGGTGCGCCCTTGGTGATTGTCTCAGCTCCATCAAACGGTGCCGACGCCACAATTGTCTACGGCGTCAATCACAATGACTTCGATAAGTCACAACACAAGGTGATCTCAAACGCTTCTTGCACAACGAACTGTTTCGTGCCAATGGTGAAGGTGCTTGATGACGCCTTTGGTGTCGAAAACGGTCTGATGACCACGATTCACGCCTACACAGGCGACCAGTCGCTGGTCGACGGTCCTCATAGCGACCTTCGTCGCGCGCGCGGTGCAGCAATCAATATCATTCCGACGAGCACTGGCGCAGCTCGTGCGACAAGCCTTGTCATGACATCTATGAAGGGCAAGCTCGATGGAACGTCTCTGCGTGTTCCGGTTCCTACCGGCTCCGTCACTGACTTCGTTGCCAACTTGAAGAAGCCAGCAACCGTTGAAGAGATCAACGCCGCATACAAGGCTGCTGCTGATGGTCCGTTGAAGGGGATTTTGGAGTACACCGACGCCCCGATTGTGTCTAGTGACATCGTCACGAATCCACACTCATGCGTGTTTGACAGCGACCTCACTATGGCTATGGGTTCACTCGTAAAGGTTCTTGGTTGGTACGACAACGAGTGGGGTTACTCAAACCGCCTTGTTGATCTCACCCTTCACGTCTCTAAGTAGGCGTCCTCGTGTCGCGTGTACCAGTCCTTGAAGACTTGGGAGATGTCTCTGGCAAACGTGTTCTCGTTCGCACTGACTTCAATGTGCCGATGGAAGGCCCCGATGATGCTCGTGTGATCACAGACGACTTCCGTATCCGTGCAGCATTGCCAACGATTGAGTGGTTGACATCGCGTGGTGCAACGGTTGTGTGTGCAAGCCACCTTGGGCGTCCGAAGGGTGCACCCGTAGCGAAGTACTCAATGGAGCCTGTTCGGCGTCGTTTGGCTGAGTTGGCTCCTGGAGTTGAACTTCTGGAGAATCTGCGCTTCAATGCCGGCGAAGAGGGAAATAGTCCTGAATTTGCTGCGTCTTTGGTGAAGGGCATTGACATGTACGTCAATGATGCATTCGGTGCGGCTCATCGTGCTCACGCGAGCATCGTTGGTCCTCCACGCACCCTGCCCTCCGCTGCCGGTCGACTTCTTGAAAAGGAAGTCGAAGTGATGGGTGGACTGCGCGATAACCCGAAGAGGCCATTCGTTGCAGTTCTCGGTGGTGCAAAAGTCAGCGACAAACTCGGCGTGATTGAATCGCTATTGCAAGTGGTCGATGCGCTCGTTATTGGTGGAGGAATGTGCTTCACATTTCTTGCTGCAAAGGGTTATCCAGTGGGTGACTCTATTTGCGAACTCGATCAGATTGCAACCTGTCGTCGTCTTCTTGATTCGGGCAAGCCCATTCATCTTCCCGATGATCTTGTCGGCCTCGATGCCAACGGTAACTTCGCGACATTTGGTCAGCGACTTCCTGAAGGCGCTAAGGGCTTGGATATTGGTCCTGGATCTGCTGCTGCGTTCTCTGACGTGATTATGGATGCACGGACAGTCTTCTGGAACGGTCCTATGGGGATGTTTGAAGACGAGCGCTTCGCTGCTGGCACCCGCACCGTTGCTGAGGCTATGGCTGCGACCAAAGCCTTCACCATCGTTGGCGGCGGCGACAGTGCTGCAGCACTTGCACAATTCAAACTTGATGATGAAGTTGACCATGTGTCAACTGGCGGCGGTGCTTCATTAGAACTTCTCGAACTAGGCGATCTTCCTGGTCTTGCTGCGTTACGAGGTGCACCAAATGTCAAATAACAAAAGACAACCCATTATCAGTGGTAACTGGAAGATGAATTTGAATCACTATGAAGCAATTCAGTGCATTCAAAAGTTGGCCTACCTCGTGGGTAAGGATGACTTCGACGCGGTCGACGTCACGATCCATCCACCATTCACTGATATTCGAAGCGTTCAAACGTTGTTCGAAGGTGACCACATGAGATTTATCTTGGGCGCACAGCATTGCCACGACGAAGACAAGGGTGCGTTTACCGGAGAGGTGTCACCTGCGTTTCTCAGCAAATTGAATGTTCGTTACGTGATCTGTGGACACAGCGAACGACGTGAGATCTTTGGTGAGTCTGATGACGTAGTGCACAAGAAGGTCCGCGCAATTCTTGCGAACAACATGATTCCAATTGTCTGTTGCGGTGAAACGTTAGAAGAGCGTGAAGCCGGATCAACAAACGACAAGGTCCTTGGTCAAGTACGAGCCGCACTCGCCAAACTCACGCCTGAACAGGTTTCGTCCTTAGTGATTGCCTATGAGCCCATTTGGGCTATCGGCACAGGCAAGACGGCAACGTCGGAAGATGCTCAGGAAGTCTGTGGAGCCATTAGGCGCGAGATAGGTGTCTTATTCGGCGCAGAGACGGCCCAGCAGGTCCGAATCCAGTACGGGGGTTCAGTCAAGGCCTCGAACATCGCAGAACTCATGGCACAGCCAGACGTCGATGGTGCCCTGGTTGGCGGAGCCAGCCTTGATCCCGATGAGTTTGCTCGAATCGTTCAATTTCGGCTCCACCAGGACTGAAGGGGATAGGGCTGGGAAGCCCAATTCCGACAGATAGGATTCTCAACCGTGCGTACAGTCATCCTCTACCTCACACTTGTCATCAATGTGATCGCCATGTTCTCGACGATTGTCGGAGTTCTTCTTCACAGTGGTCAGGGCGGAGGCCTCTCAGACATGTTCGGTGGCGGAGGTGGCGCAGGACTCGGTTCAGCTGCTGCTGAGCGCAACCTGAACCGCATCACGGCTGTGTTTGCGACTGTGTGGCTGTTCACCGTTGTCGCCCTGGCGTTCTTGCTCAGTAACTAGTCCGTTGGTTCCCGGGTCTTCCCTGGCTAACCTTTACATTCCACGTCGAAGTGGCGAAATAGGCAGACGCACCAGTTTAAGGGACTGGCGCTCGTGAGGGCGTGGGGGTTCAAGTCCCCCCTTCGACACCAATGCGATTAACAAAGATTGTTGCCACTCTTGGGCCAGCGTCCTTGTCCGTTCCCGGTATCCAAAGCCTTGTCTCGGCCGGCGTTTCAGTGTTTCGCCTGAACTGTTCCCATCTGAGTACTCAAGATCTGCCCGGGTTGATTGCGCTGGTGCGAGAAGCGGCTCCCGATGCAGGAGTCATGGTGGACATTCAAGGCCCGAAACTTCGTTTTGCACCGGAGTCCATCGATCTTGTGAACGACTCCGTGGTCTCCTACAAGTTGTCAGATCTTGGTATCGAAACCTCTGATGCGACTGATTCTCGGGGACTTGAAGTTGGTCACCGCATCTTGATGGACGACGGTCGCATTGAGACAGTGGTTGAGAATGTTGACGGCGAGAGGTTCTCTGTTCGCGTTCGTCGCGGTGGATTCTTGCAACATGGGAAGGGTGTGAATCTTCCCGATACAGAAGTGCGCGGAAGTCTTCTCTCAGACAAGGATCTCGCTGATGTCGCCGTTGCGAGAGATCTCGGAGTTGAGATCGTCGCAGTGTCTTTCGTGCAAACACCGTCAGACATTCTTTCCATTCGTGAATTGATTGGTGACGACATCTTGTTGTTCGCGAAGATTGAACGTCCACAGGCATTGGAACGGATTGATGAGATCTGCGCAGTGAGCGATGGCGTCATGGCGGCTCGTGGTGATCTTGGCGTTGAGACACCGTATGAAAGTGTTCCCGCAGCACAAACCCGCATTGCACTGAGTGCGTTGCGACATGGAGTTGTTTCTATTTGTGCGACGGAGATGCTGGAGTCGATGACGACATCGTCTCGACCAACTCGCGCAGAAGTAGCCGACGTAAGTGGTGCAGTGAGAGATGGCTTTGACGCCGTGATGCTTTCGGGGGAAACAGCTGTGGGACTTCACCCTGCGGAGGCTGTACGCGCGATGGCGCGTATCTGTGAAGAGTCAGAAAAACACGTGGCAATGCCGAACTACTTTGCCGATGCGAATCCCGGCACTGCCGCAGTGACGGCAGCAGCGAGTGCGCTGGCGAAGCGAACGTCAGCCAAATTCATCTTGTCCATCTCCCTCACCGGATTCTCTGCTCGTTTGATGGCATCGTGTCGGCCTTCTTGCCCGATTGTGGCGATTACTCCGAGTGCAGATCGTTCTCGGCGATTGACTGTCAATCGTGGTGTGTATCCGCTTGTTCTGGAACGTGACAGAAACTTCACGTCGGCTGTGACATCAGCGATTCAGTTGACCAAAGAACTCAACATGCTCAAGAGCGGTGATGAGATTGTCGTTTGTGCTTCCCGGCTTCATCCACGTTCAGATGCCGACACAATATTGCTGCATCGGGAGCCCGATTAAAGGCGTATGCCAGTGTCGAGACGACCTGTCTCGCTAGGCCATTGGACGTAGATGCTTCTTCGTCGTGAGAAAGAAGATTGCAAGCAACAACATGAGCGCTCCGGCGACTGAAAACGTCAACGGTGCATTATCCAGACGGCGGGCGATGATGCCCACCATGAGAGCTCCGGTGGGGGCAAGCCCACTCATCAGCAGAGAATGGAAGGCCATCACTCTGCCCATGACCTGAGGTGGTGTGTTGTTTTGAATCAGGGTTTGGCTGAGATTCATGTAGAACCCGCCACCCATTCCCCACGCAAATAGCAGCACTCCCATCCAAAAGATTGATGTCGATTGACCCAAGAGAACTTGGATAGAGCCACCCCAGCACAAACCGCACATGAACCACATGCCTTTGCGAATCATCTTGTGGTTGAAGCGCATAATGAGCGTGGAGGTGAGGAGTTGTCCCACTCCGAGCATCGCGAACAGGACTGTGGTTTGACTGGCGCTAGCCCCAGCTTGTTCCTTGGCGATTTGTGGTCCCAGAACAATCCACGGAGCCATCATGAAAAGAACTGAACCTGCAAGGAGTACGAAGAACGAACGTACTGCTGCGTTGCTTTGGATGAAGGAGATGCCACCAAAGATCTCTTCACGCAGTCGTTTTCTGTGCGTGTTGTGGCTAGGTGGTAACTCAAGTGGAATGAGCGTGAGGAATCCGATGACGTACAGCGCGGCCTGAAGCCAAAACGCACCTTTGATTCCCCAGATGTCTATTGCCGGACCAGCAGCAATTGGTCCGATGATAAGGCCGAAATTGTTGCCGATTGTGCTGATGGCGATAGCACCAACAAGTTTGTCGCTGGGAACCAAAGTCGGAACGATTGCCGAACGGACGGGCGTGCCTAAAGCAATAAAGATTCCAGAGATACAGGAGCCAACAATGGCCCAACGAATTGTCATTGCATCGAATGTGATCATTGTTGCAATAGCCACGGTGATGCCCACTGCTCCGATCTGGCTGACGATCAGCAACGTTCGCCGATTCATGTGATCGCTCATTACACCGACGGGAAGCGAGATCAGGAGGGCGGGGAGTCCCATGACGAAAAGAATGAGTCCGCTGATATCTGACTTTGCACCAAGCCCCAGAGCTAACCAGACGAATGCGAATCGCTGTGTGCTCTGCACCAAGATGAAGATGAAACTATTGAGCCACAGCAACCGAAATGGTTTGATGCGCAATAAGTCTGTGGGACGAATTGCGGTGCTTTTACTCATACTGCATCTTTGCAGGAGTGAGGTAAGAAATAGTCACTGAAGACAGGTGTAGAGAGCCTCAATGAGTGCTTTGTTACGAGGGTTCTGCCACCGAGGGCCCATCTGATTCATCACATACCCGAAGCCCACCTTGGCGACGGGATCACAAAAGCCCACAGAGCCACCTGCGCCGTAATGACCAAATGCTTCGGAGTTAGGGCCAAACCCACGTTCCGGAATGGGTATTTGAAACCCGTGTGCGAATCGCGAGACGCGACCAAGCACCACGTCGTCGCCATGTGAAACCTCTTGAACAGCCTCTGCGAGAACATTGGTGGGAAGTATCTGCACGCCGGAATACGAACCGCCGTGGGCGAGAGTTGTGTACAACGACGAAACCCCACGTGCACTTGCATGCATGTTTGTACTGGGCATCTCGGCACGACGCCATTCAGGTGAATTGACAACGCCTGAGCCGGAGAGACCTGATGGGTTGTAATACGTATTGATCTGCATCAGTTGTTCTTCAGTGAGTCCGGGTGGTTCCTCTTCTGCCATCGGTTGGCCCGGCCATTCAAAATCAGCCATGCGTTGATGGAGATGATCCGAAGCACCGAGGTATATGTCAGCGTGCAGGGGAGCTGCAATATCTCGTGCAATGAGTTGACCAACTGTCAGTCCTGTTGCACGTCGAATCACTTCTCCCACGAGGAAACCGAAGGTGTTGACGTGATATCCGTGAGCTGTTCCTGGGACCCACCATGGCTTCTCGGCCGCTAGAGCGGCGGTCATTGCAGACCACTGCATCATTGAGCCGGGAGCCATCCGAGGTCTAATTGCAGGCAGTCCAGCACGATGACCTAACAAGTCACGGAATGTCACAGACTCTTTGCCGTGGACAGCAAACTCGGGCCAGACCGAGGAGACCAATGTGTCGTATGAGAGTTCACCGCGAGCGACGCACTGTGCAGCAACAACCGCCGTGACGCCTTTGCCAACAGAGAAGGCATTAACCAACTGATCTTGATCCCAGACTCGCGTGCGTTGCGGGTCGGCATGCCCGCCCCATATATCTACGACTGTGCGACCGTGGACGGTGATACACGCCGATGCGCCGATCTCGGCGTGCTGGTTGAAGTTATTGATGAATGCTTCGCGAACAGGCTCGAAAGCCGGGTCTACGAAACCCTGTGCAAGGGCGCCTTCGCTCAGAGAGCAGACTTCTCAAGAATGTGCACGCCACATGCTGACCCGAGGCCGATGACATGTGCGAGGCCTACCTTGGCGCCTTCGATCTGGCGCGGACCTGCTTCACCACGAAGGTGATGACACACTTCCCAAATGTTGGCAATACCTGTTGCGGCAATGGGGTGTCCCTTTGATTCAAGTCCACCAGAAACGTTGACTGGTGTCTTGCCGTCACGCCATGTTGCGCCTGAGTTAAAGAAGTCAACCGCACCGCCTTCTTCGCACAACATGAGGTTGTCGTAATGAACAAGCTCAGCTGTTGCAAAGCAGTCATGCAGTTCCACCAAGTTGAGGTCGGAAGGGGAGACGCCAGCCTGCTCGTAAGCCTGCTTTGCAGCAATACGTGTGAGCGTGTTGACATCGGGAAGGACTTGACATGCTTCCTGGTACGGATCGCTAGTGAGGACGGAAGCCGACACCTTGATCGCGCGACGTTGCTGCTCAAGAGAGAGAGTCTTCAACTTCTTGCCACTCACGACAACTGCCGCAGCTGCGCCGTCACAGTTTGCGGAACACATTGGGCGGGTATTCGGATACGCAATCATAATGTCATTCATGATCTCGTCAAGTGTCATGCGCTTGTTGTATGCAGCAAGAGGATTAAGTGTGGAGTGTGCGTGATTCTTTTCGGAGATTTTTGCGAAGAGCTCGAAAGTTGCGCCGCCGTACTTGTGTCCGTATTCCATACCCACTTGAGCAAATGTGCCGGGCATGTTTGCTGTGCCGATGAGACCATCGGTGTTTGCGACGGATCCGTAACGACCCGTTGCTTTCCATTCCTTGCCAGGACCCTTTGGTCCTGAGCTTGCACCGAGGAGTCCAACTCCTGCCAACTTCTCAACGCCCACAGCGAGGCCCATGTCGCACTCTCCGGCCTTGATGGCCATGATTGCGGTACGCAGTGCAGTTGCGCCGGTAGCGCAGGCGTTTGAGACGTTGTAGACAGGAATACCGGTTTGACCGACCTGCTTCTGAATCTGCTGGCCGATGCCACCTTGACCCATAAGGCAGCCTGCAGCCAAGATGCCCATGTCCTTCATGGTGACTCCGCCGTCTGCAAGTGCTGCCATCACGGCTTCAGCTGCAAGGTCAACTGTGTCTCTGTCCGGATACTTACCGAACTTCGTCATGTAAATGCCGAGGATGTAGATGTCGTCTGATGCCATGGTGTTCTCCAGTGTTCTCTGTTCTTGTACTTACTTGATTGGTTCAAATCCGAAGCCGATGGCTTCAGATTCGTTGTCGTCGTTGCCGAGTGAATAGGTGGCGAGGCGAACCTTCATGCCGAGACTGACCACTTCGGGTGTGGGATCACAATTGATGATGTTGGCTCGCACACTTGTGCCACCGCAGTTGATAATGGCGGCAACAAAAGGGACAGGAACGCCAGGCGCGGCAAAGGTAACAATCGTGAACGACCGAACTTCTCCCTCAGTAACGATCTCAACCTTTTTGAAGTCAGTCGCAAAGCAAGAAGCGCAGGCATTGCGGCGGTCAAAGAACCGAGCTCCGCATGACGTGCACTCGTTCGCTACGAGGTGGGGCTTATCTCCCAGTACGAGGTAATCAACCAGGGGGACTTGCGTGGTGGTCATCGATGCTCCTGTCGAACGGTTTCTCTCACCCTAGGTCGTCCTGACACTGGGTTGCGAAGATGGACAACACCTTTTGGGTCAGTTTTCGGCTAGGAAAGGGGGATGGCTTCCACGTGGAAAAACTGGGCTGGCAACGAGATTGCCCACCCCACTTCAATCGAGAGTCCTCGCAGCGAGGAAGAGGTCGTGTCGATTGTCCGCTCGGCAGCTGATCGAGGAGAAAAAGTAAAGATTCCTGGTTCTGGCCATAGTTTCACCCCTGCTGCTGTCACAGATGGGCGCATGGTCCGGATCAACGCATTGAGCGGCATTTACTCCATCGATCGATCCCGTATGGAAGTGCGTGTGGGGGCTGGCACGACACTGAGTGATCTCAATCGTCTTCTTGCAGCAGAGGGCCTGGCAATGGCAAACCTCGGCGACATCGCCTATCAGACTGTTGCGGGTGCAATCTCGACTTCTACTCATGGAACGGGAGTCGCGCTTCCCGGACTAGCTGCACAAGTCACCGCGATGCGCATTGTGGATGGTCACGGCAATCTCGTGGAATGCAATAGCGAGAAGAACTCAGAGATACTAGATGTCGCGCGAGTGTCAGTAGGTGCCCTCGGTGCTATTACCGAATGCACGATTCGAGTGGTGGACGCTTTCCGTCTTCAAGCTCATGAACAACCAATGCGTTTGGATGATGTTCTGGACAACATCGATGAACTTCGTTTGTTGAATGATCATTTTGAGTTTTTCTGGATTCCTCACACCAAGTGGGCACTGACGAAACGGAACAATCGCACCGACGATGCTCTTGATCCTCTGCCGAAAGTTAGAGGGTGGATAGAGAAGACCTTCATGGAGAACTTTGCGTTTGGTGCGGTGTGCAAAGTAGGCAAGATGCGTCCTGCGTTAATTCCACGCTTAGCGACAGCTCTTCCTTCATCTGGCGCACGGACGTATATCAATGACAGTTACAAGATTTTTGCTAGTCCTCGATTGGTGAAGTTCTACGAGATGGAACATGCGTTGCCGGCAGCATCGCTTGCACCAGCGTTGCGTGAAATTCGGGCGATGGTGGAGAAGAAGGGCTATCTACTTAACTTCCCCGTAGAAGTTCGGTTCACAGCGCCCGATGATGTTCCCTTGTCAACTGGGTACCAGCGTGAATCTGCCTACATTGCTGTCCATGTGTACAAAGGCATGGAGTACGGGCCTTTCTTCAAAGATGTCGAAGAGATCTTGCGGCGTTATGACGCCCGACCACACTGGGGCAAAGTGCATCATCGCGAAAAGGAAGAACTCAGCACTTTGTATCCACGTTTCAACGACTTCTTGTCAATGCGAGATCGCCTTGACCCGCAAAGAACATTCAGCAATCGCTACACCGAAAGAATCTTCGGCGCTTAACTCACAAGCAGATGTCTTGTGGTCTCACAGGACATCTATCAATGTCTCTACCGATTGCATCTCTAATGGCAGCGACAATCGCTGGAGTGACAGAGATACAAGGAGGTTCGCCAACACCTTTGGCTCCAAGCGGAGCTTGCGGTTCGTATTCTTCAATCATGCGTGCCACAACGACTGGGGCGTCCAATGCTGTTGGCAAGAGATAGTCGGTGAAGCTTGGATTCCGTACTCTGCCTTCTTGCACAATGATCTCTTCCATGACCGCAAGGCCGAGTCCCTGAGCGATTCCGCCTTCGATTTGACCCAGTACGGAAAGCGGATTCAGTACTTGACCGACATCTTGCGCTGTAGCGATCTGAACGACCTTCACGAGACCTAACTCTGGGTCGACATCGACGACGGCACGGTGGGCGACGAAGGCAAAGGCCACATGGCAGTTGCCTTGTCCATTCTCATCGAGTTCTTCGGTGGGGCGGTGATGATGTTCAAACGTCTCGCTGATGGTGATGCCCTGGCTGGCTTCGATGACCGACATACGGAAAGCACCGGCGGTATCAACAATCTCGTCGTCTTCAATGGCGAAACGAATCGGTTCGATGTTGTGTTGTGCTCCCACAAGTTCAAAGAGTCGCTCTCGCACGAGTCGGCAAGCACCGTCAACTGCACCGCCGCTCATCCACGTCTGACGTGACGCAGAGGTAGAACCGGCTGAACCGATTTGGGTATCAATGGTGTCGCATACTGCGTCTGTCACACCCAGAACGGAGCGTGCAATCTGTGGCGCAAGCGTGACGAATCCTTGTCCGACTTCACTGGTCGCAAACTTCAACACAACCTTGCCATCGCTGAGAGTGCATCGTGCTGTCGAGTAATCATCAAAGCCTTCGCTGTACATGATGTTCTTGATGCTGACGCCCCAGCCAATTCCTCGTTTGATATGCCTGCGCTCTGCTGTAATCCCTGAACCACCTGGCAAGTCGAGTTCATTTGCATCCATCGCAAGGTCAGGTGGAAGGGGAATCTCATTTGTTTCACGGATGAGGCGAGCTACCGGGGCAACACTCTCCACTGGCTGTCCCGTGATCAATAAGTCACCGGTCTCCATTGCGTTCATCAAACGGATGCTCACAGGGTCGGTACCCACTGCTGCTGCAAGTTTGTCCATCTGGCCCTCATGGGCAAAACACGCCTGCACAACGCCGAAACCGCGCATGGCTCCACATGGTGGGTTATTTGTTCGCACTGCATAACCGTCGACGACAGCAACAGGACATTTGTAGGGACCTTGGGTGTGGGTCACACCGTTGATCAACACAGCTGCTGACGTTGAGGCATAGGCGCCTCCGTCGAAAACGAAGCGAGCTTCGATCTTGACAATCTTTCCCTCGTTTGTCGCATGGTGACGCATCCAGACGGTTGCCGGGTGGCGATGAACATGGCCAAAGAAACTCTCTTCACGTCCGTACTGCATCTTGACGGGGCGCGAAGTACGAAGAGCCAGAAGTGCCGTATGCACTTGAAGGCTGATGTCCTCACGGGCACCGAACGCGCCACCTACGCCACCGAGGACCAAGCGAACTCGTTCAGGTGGGAGATTGAGGCATGCCGCCATTTGCTTCTGGTCTTCATGCAGCCACTGTGTCGCAACAAATACTTCAACTCCTTGACCATCGGCATCCGGTAATGCCAGCGCTGATTCAGTGCCGAGGAATGCTTGATCTTGCATGCCGATCACATAGTGGCCCTCGACGATAACGTCTCCGACCACCGACGTATCTCCGTGAACGATTCGCTGCTGCCGAATGAGGTTGCCATCGGGATGGATCGGATCAAAGTCTGTTCCGATCGCAAGCTCTGGATCAAAAAGAACTGGAAGGACTTCGTACACAACTGTGATAGCAGCGAGTGCGCGACGACATGTCTCTGGGTGGTCGGCAGCAACGGCAGCAATCGGCTCGCCCATGTACCGAACAACGTCCTTGGCGAACACAGGTTGGTCTGAACTGATGAGTCCATAGGTGAGTTGGCCCGGCACATCGTCTGCCGTGACAACACATTCGACACCGGCAATCTTCCAGGCAGCAGTTGTATCAATGGAAACAATGCGTGCGTGAGGGTGAGGAGAACGAAGGGTGGCGCCCCACAGCATGTTCTCTGCGTGAAGGTCAGACGTGAAGGCAAAGTCGCCCTTTACCTTTGCTCCGCCATCAGGACGTAGTGAACTGGTTCCGAGAACATCACGTTTTGTTTTGACTGAACTCATGACAATGCGCCCTTTCGAACAGCGACGACTTTGTCAACAGCAGCAAAGATGCGTCCGTAGCCCGTGCAACGGCATATGTTGCCCGAAAGGGCTTCTTTCACTTCCAGTTCGGACGGCGAATCATTCTCGTCCAACAGATGATGAACTGCCATCACGAGACCAGGGGTGCAGAAACCACATTGCACGGCGCCTTCAGTGACAAAAGCTTCCTGTACATCAGTCAGAGTTCCATCAGCATTGAGGCCTTCGACTGTTGCGATTTCTGACTCAACTGCGGATGCTGCCATCACGAGACAACTACACACTGCGGCTCCATCAATAAACACAGTGCAACTGCCGCATTCGCCTTGCTCACATGCTCCCTTAGAGCCAGGAAGTCCAAGCCGTTCCCGCAAGACATACAAAAGGCTTTCGCCGATCCATGCATCTGAAACGTGATGATCAACTCCATTTACCTTCAACGAATAAAACTCATTAGTACTCACGATGCGGTTCCTCTCACTGCCAAACGGGATGCAAGAACTTTGATTGCGTGAGCGCGATACTGCGCAGTTGATCTGTGATCATCAATGGGACGTGCCTCAGAAGACGCAATCTGACCAAACTCGCGGGCGATCTCATCGCTGATGGTGTTCAAATTGGTCGTTGCCTCTGTAAGAAACTTCTCAGCCTTGACAGCTCGAAGAATTGTGGGACCAACTGAACCCATGGCGAGTCGAGGTGTGTCATCAACAATGGCAAAACAAGCAGATGCGACCGAGATGACCATCGCATTGCGCACACCCACTTTTGAATAACCCTGTCGCCGTCCTGTGATGGGAAGTGTGACAGCAGTGATGATTTCATGTGGAAGCCGACTGTTCTTCTTCGGACCTACCATGAACTCACCGAAGGGGACTGTGCGTTCTCCGTCTTGTGATGAGAGATGAATGGTTGCCTCAAGTGCCGAGAGAACGGGCAACGTGTCTCCCGCTGGTGAACAGGTTCCAAGGTTCCCACCCATCGTGCCGGCTGCGCGTATTTGCGGTGATCCGACAGTGCGTGCAGCTTGTGCAAGTGCCGGAACTGCAGCGGCAATCGCTCCAGTTTCCATTGCGGCATAGGGGACACCAGCCCCGATAGTGATCGTTTGCTGTGAGGAGTCGATTGACCACTCTCGTAGCTGAGGCACATTGCGGAGCAACAGTACAGATGAAGGATGACGATGGTTGAAGTTCACCTCGACCATGAGGTCAGTGCCTCCATTAAGAATTGTCGCGTCCGGATTCTCCGCGAGAATCTCCGTGGCTTCGCTGATTGTGTGCGCGATAAGAACTGGCATATTTATGCAAGCCTTTCATGGAGTGTCCGTGCAGCTTCTGCTGCCTTCGTACGAATTTCGTTTAAATCAAACTGTGTTGGCACACCGTCTTCAACAAGGACTGTGCCATCGCGGACAACAGAGAGGCAACGAATTCCTGGCGTGAAAGCGACATGCCATGGGCTATCTGCATTGTCGTAGGACCATGTCACGACATCTCGTTTGACTTCAGGGAAGAACTTTTCGCCGTTCTGCAGCCATGACCAGGCAGAGTCGGGTGAGGCGGTGATGTCGTCCTCGCGGTGGCGCACATATGCCAAACGCATCTCTTCCAGCATGTCTGCGCCAATACCGTCTGTACCAAGAATGACATCGTGGGCCCAACGAGATGGGCGCGCATAGCCAACAGAGTTATTCATATTGGAACGAGGGTTATGTGCGAGCGTTCCTTTAATTTGCTGGTCGAGATGAACTGCATGAACGATGAGCCAGTTGTCCTCGGCCAGGTTCTGTAAGCGGCTACCTGCGTCAATGTCGTCTGGCCCTTCAGCGACATGAATGTGTACACCGACGTTGTGTTGCTTTGCTAGGTCGGCTGCAGTTTCAAGTGTTTCATCGCTGCATGTAAATGCCGCGTGAACTCCAATCATGCCTCTCCCGCCAGCCTTTAAGAATCGCTCATTCTCTGCGAGACCTCGCCTTGCTTCATCAGACATCTTCGATGACGGTGCAACATGCGTTTGCATGGATTGCCCGACCCAACGGTCCGTCACTCCATAACAGAGATTGCTACTCACTCCGACCATGTCGCACGCAGATTGGATGGCATCAAGGCTTCCTTCTATGGCGAACGGAGACTCATGATGATCAATAATCGCGGTTGTGCCGTTCAGCAACGCCTCAGCCGCACCCAATGCAGCGGACCAATAAATAATGTCGAGGTCCAGTACTGCATCAAGTCTCCACCACACATTCTCCAGGACGGAGATAAACGAATTGGGTGTTTGTGGTGGGGCAGGCATACCTCGAGCAAGCGAGGAGTAGAGGTGGTGGTGACCACACACAAGACCATTCGTGGTGAATGACATGTCAGTCGATCACGACTCCACGTTGTGAAGTAATGCGGCCGTACACCTCGGGCCTGCGGTATCGCTCGAAGTCAAACAATGTTCCGGTGTATTTCGCACACCAATCGAGATCACAACGCGCAGAAATAAGTTCATCACCGGTCGTAAAGGCTTGAGCAACGATTTGTCCAGAGGGAGCAACAATCATGCTTTGGCCAAGTGAGTCAACCCCTTCCTCGACTCCGCCTTTAGCAACTCCGATGACCCAACTGCCGTTTTGATAGGCACCTGATTGCATCACGAGCGAATTATGAAATCCCTGAAGAATGTCCTGACTTGGATCCGGCACATAGTGAATCGGGGTGTTGTATCCACAGAGAATCATTTCGACTCCCTGAAGTCCCATGACGCGGTAGGACTCAGGCCAACGGCGATCATTGCAAATCATCATTCCGATGCGACCGTCGAAAGCTTTCCAGACACCGAAGCCTTCCATGGACGGCTCGAAGTAATAGCGCTCCGCATGCTGGAACGGGCGATCTGGTTCGTTGTGTTCATGACCAGGAATATGAACTTTGCGATACTTCGCGACAATCGAACCATCTCGTTCGACAAGAATTTGAGTGTTGAATCGATGACCGTCAGTGGTGAGTTCCGCGTAGCCAAGACAGAAACCAATCTTCAGTTTCTTTGCCTCGTCAAAGAGAGGTTGTGTAACGGGAGATGGCATTTCAGTCTCATACCAGTGATCAGCCTGAGTGATGTCGTCGATGAACCAGCGTGGGAAGAAAGTAGTGAGAGCCAATTCGGGAAAGACCACGAGATCACAGCCCGCTTGATGCCCTTGGCGCAGGAGTGTGATGAGGCGCTCAATAACTTCTGTACGCGTGTGATCCTTTTGGATGGGACCCATCTGCGCAGCGCCGACAGTAACAATGCGACTCATGAGAAGTCCTCCGTATTGGCCAGTGAGATCATGGTGTGAAGCAGCACGTTGGCACCCGCTTCAAGTTCTTCCGCAGAAGTGAACTCGGCGGGATTATGGCTAATGCCATCAACACTCGGAACGAAAATCATGGACGCTGGACACACCCTCGCCAACATTTGGGCATCGTGGCCAGCTCCACTCGGGAGGCGAGACACTGAGTTGCCCTGTTGCGATGCAATGGACTCAATGAGTTGCGTGACATGTTCATCAAAGACGACTGGTTCAAATCGTGCCAAGGAGCGTGTCGTGATGGTGACGCCTTCTTCAATTGCTAGATGATCCAAGTGTGTCTGGATCTCTCTTTCTGCGTCTTGCAGTTTCTGTTCATCTGTGTTGCGAACATCAAGAGTCAGAACAGCACGTTGAGGTACGACATTGACGAGATTTGGATGAAGATCAATTTTTCCGACGGTGCACACTTGGTGGCCGCCATATCGTGTTGCGAGGTCACGCAGGAACACTGCGATATTTGAAGCAACATAGGCGGGATCACGACGCATCGACATCGGCGTGGTGCCGGCGTGATTACTTTGGCCTTCAATCGTGACTTCCTGCCAGCTGATTCCTTGAACGCCTGTCACTGCGCCGATTGTGATTCCGGTCTGCTCCAGCACTGGTCCTTGTTCAATATGAAGTTCAACGAAAGCGTGGGGGGATAGGCCCGGGCACGGTGTTGCACCGTTGTATCCGATGCGCTCCAGTTCATCTCGTACTCGAGCGCCGTCGATTCCGACGGTGTCTAAAGCTTCTTCAACACCGAGTCCTCCGACATAGACGAGAGAACCGAACATGTCCGGGGCAAAACGCGCCCCCTCTTCGTTAGTGAAGAAGGCAACTGCTAACGGATGAAGGGGAGTAACGCCCATCTCTTGGCAAGTCTGAATCACTTCCAGTCCGGCAAGAACTCCGTAGTTGCCGTCGTACTTCCCTCCGGTGCGCACTGTGTCGATGTGGGAGCCGGTCATCACCGGACGTCCTGTACCGACGTCCCAGATTCCGACAACATTTCCGACAATGTCGACGGTGATATCGAGGTCGAGATCCTTCATCCATTCAATGACGAGGTCACGGCCGAGTTTGTCTGCATCAGTGAGAGCTAGACGGGCGCAACCGCCACCATCGATAGCGCCGATCTCAGCAAGGTCGAACAGTCGTTGCAGAAGACGACTGCCATTGACCCGAACGTCGAGAGATGTTGTGAGACCCACCACGACTCAAAGTGTACGAAATGTAAAGCTCAAAGTGCTGAATCATCGGGGATTATGGCGTTGTGGGCTAACTTCGTCACGTCCTCGCAGCGATTGGTCACCCCCCTTGGAACTTCAACAAATCTTGTGGATCGTCGTGTGTGTCGCAATTGCGGCTTTCGCCCAGTCCCTCGCCGGATTTGGCTTCAGCCTGCTCTCGGTCCCCATGATGGTTTTGTTCCTTTCGCCTCGGGATGCGGTTGTGGTCTCGGTCTTGGTGGCCTCGGTGTCGACGACAACCCAGGCAGTTGCTGATCGACGTTTCACGGAGTGGAAGACGGTTCGCAGACTTTCGTTGATGTCTTATGCCGGCATGCCCTTTGGCCTCTTCGTGTTCAATGTCGTCTCAGAGAGAAACCTTCGATTTGGGCTCGGTGCTGTTGTCATTGTGGCCACGGTCTTGATTGTGCGGAATTTTCAGATTCCTGAAAACGCGCGGCGTTACGACTGGGTACTTGGTTTTGTCTCAGGTGTTCTTAATACTTCAACGTCCACAAATGGCCCTCCACTTGTGTTTCTCCTGAAATCTCGCTCGATGGATGCCGCCACTTTTCGAGCAACCCTCAACACGGTGTTCTCCATTGCAAACATTGGAGCTCTGATTCTCTTTCTGGGTTCTGGAAAGATGACTGAGGAGAATCTTGTCGGAGCCGCTTTTGCATTGCCTGCGTTGGCACTCACATTGCGCATCGGATATGCAATGAGAAAACGCGTCAATGAAGAGGCATTCACCCGTCTCGTTGTTGGTCTGATGCTTCTATCTGGTGCGAGCGTCTTGATTTCCGCTGTTACTCAATAGGTTTTGTTAATCGTGTCCAAACATCATCATCCAAGCCTCTTTGGTCTTGGGCTTGAACACATAGTTGAGATCTCGAACATCTGACATACGTGCAGCGGGGGGCTCTGAATATCGGTGTCCTGGAAGAACAATGGTGGAGTCGGGAAGGCTTGCCAACCTCGTCAGGCTGTCGTACATATCAGCGACGTTTGAACCAGGAAGATCTGTTCTTCCGCATCCGTCGAGGAACAGCGTGTCTCCAGAAACAAGACATCCGTTGGTGAGAAAACATTGACTCCCAGGAGTGTGGCCAGGAGTATGAAGGCATTCGATGGATAGATTTCCGACCTTCACAACGTCGCCAGAATCATGGGCGACCAAGCTGTCCTCTGACACGCCTGTTGTCTTCAAGACCCACGGCACTTCGTGTTTGTTGACATGAATCGGCACGTCGTAGTTCTTGAGCAATGTGGTGATGCCCTCAATCGTGTGACCCATCATCGAACCACCAACATGATCAGCGTGATAGTGGCTGGCCATGACACCAGTAATCCTCATTCCGTCGTTCTCGGCAATGTCGACCAGCTGTTGCACGGCATATGCGGGGTCAACAACGACGCACTCCCCAGTGTCTCGATCGCCCAGGAGATACGAGAAATTGACCATCTGTGTGGCCATCATGTCGCCTGATGCGTAGTCCTGACCACTCAGTAACTGTCGGAAGTAGAAAGGATTGCTCTGTGTTTCGCTCACACAGTGCAGAATAGGACAATGATGAGTAGGCCTGCACTTCAATCCGGCGATCGAGTTCTGGTGGGGACCACTTTGGTCACTATTGACGATGACTTTGCAGCGTCTCTCGAAGAGGGTGATGTCGTTTTGGGTATTGCATCATCTGGTGCTCTCCGCCGCATCCCGAAAGACGTCAGCGTTCTTGCTTCGGAAAGAGTCGGAGCGGCCCTGTCGGCTTTCTCCCAGTTGCAGGCAACCACGACCGGGCAAGTCAACCGTTTCTTTGCTTTGGCTGCTGAACGGTTAGCGAACGACTCTCTTTTCTCTTCCATCGCTGTCGCTAATGAATCCGATATCGCTGCCGCTATCGCGAAAGGGCGTTCGACAACTCGTCTCATGCTGACAAAGAAGATGCGCACAGAGATGATCGCAGCATTCAGAATGTGGGAATCAGTCGACATGTCGTTCACTTCACTTGAAAGCACCGTGTCGCATTCAGGTTGGGAGGTGCAGCAGTGGAAGGCGCCTCTTGGAGTCATTGGTTTCGTCTTTGAAGGACGACCGAATGTATTCGCAGATGCAACAGGAGTGTTGAAAGGTGGCAATACCGTTGTGTTCCGTATCGGCAGCGATGCCTTGGGAACCGCTGCAGCAATCATGGACACCGTGATTCAGCCGGCTTTGTCTGAGAGTGGTCTGCCGCCCGATTGTGTTGTTCTTCTGGACTCGGTAGAGCATGCGGCCGGTTGGGCGTTGTTCTCCGACATTCGTCTTTCACTAGCCGTTGCTCGTGGATCCGGACAGGTGGTGAGCGAGCTTGGTTCTATTGCACAACAGTCGGGAGTACCTGCAAGTCTGCATGGCACTGGAGGCGCCTGGATGATCGTAGGAGACGAGGCAGATGCATCCCGACTGGAGAACGTTGTTGAACATTCTCTAGATCGAAAGGTCTGCAACACATTGAACGTGTGTTGTGTACCTGCTAGTAGAGCCGACGAATTGGTTCCGGTTGTTTATCGTGCTGCCGAGCAAGCTGCATCGACGCGTGGCTTTCATTGTCGAGTGCACGTCGTGAACGGTGCGGAAAGATACCTGCCACAATCTGCATTGATTGATGTGAAGCGCGCTGATGGAGTTCATCAAGAGCAACAGATCACGTCCGCTTCTGTAGATGCGCTGTCCCACGAGTTTGAGTGGGAAGAGAATCCTGAGTTCTATGTTGTTCTCGTACAGAACATTGAAGAGGCAGTTGATCTGTTCAATGAATACAGTCCCCAGTTTGTTGTTTCAGTGATTTCGGAGGCAACAGCAGAGCGAGAGTTTGTATGGAGAAACGCAAATGCACCATTTGTTGGCGATGGCTTCACTCGCTGGGTTGATGGGCAATTCGCATTACTGAGGCCAGAACTTGGTCTGAGCAACTGGCAGTCAGGGCGACTTTTTGCCCGTGGAGGAGTTCTGTCGGGAGATTCAGCTTTCACTGTGCGTCTTCAGGTACGACAAGAAGACTCATCGCTTCATCGCTGAGGTGGCTGAATCTCGATGTTGTCAATGAGGCGTACTTCGTCAAACCAGACTGCAATACAAATAACTGATGGACAGTTGATTGCTGAGATCATCTGAAGGTCTGTCTGTCGAACAATTTCGATGTATTCAATTCGGCAACCATCTGCTGCCGCAAGCCTTGAAGTCATCGTGTTGATGACGACGTCTGGCGATGTTTCCCCCGCATCGACAAGGTTCTTCGCAGATACAAGGGCTTGGTAAACAACAGGTGCTGTTGACCTTTGTACGTCGGACAATCTGACATTTCGGCTCGACATTGCAAGCCCGTCGTCATGACGAACCGTCTCAACACCGATGACAGAAATATCGAAGTTGAGTTCCGAGACCATCTGTCGAATGACTGCCAATTGCTGATAGTCCTTCTTGCCAAAGTAGGCATGGGTTGGTTGCACTGTGTTGAACAATTTCGTGACGATTGTTGCAACGCCACGAAAATGTCCCGGACGCCCTAGTCCCTCAAGGGGGTCTGCCGCTGTGCCTGGCTCAATGAATATTCGCCAACCTTCGGGGTACATACGATCTGTCTCTGGCATGTAAACAACGTCAACGCCATGATGCTCAGCAATTCTCAGATCACGTTCAGTTGTGCGGGGATATGCCTCAAAGTCCGATTGAACATTGAACTGAGTGGGGTTGACAAAGATTGACAACACCGTGATGTCGTTCTCCTGCTGCGCTTGTTGCAGGAGAACCTCGTGGCCAGCGTGAAGCGCCCCCATAGTGGGGACGAAGCCGATTGATTTTCCGCCCCTATACGAATGAAGCCATTCGTGCATTTGCTCGGGCGCGGTGATGACAATCATTTAAGAGAAACTGTGATCGCTGTCGGGCCAAGCCCCCGACTGCACCTCTTGCACATACTGAGCAACTGCTGCGATGGCTTGAGTGCGCAACTGTGCATACGGCTTAGCAAAGGTGAATGTGCGAGGAGAAAGTCCGAGCAGGTCGTGCATAACGAGAACCTGCCCATCACAGCCGACTCCGGCGCCAATACCGATCGTGGGAATGCTGAGCGACTTTGTGATGCTCGCTGCTACATCTGATGGAACACCTTCAATGACAACCGCACAAGCGCCTGCATCTTGCACGGCGAGTGCATCTTTCATAAGACGGTCCTTGCCTCCTGCATTGTCGCCTTCTGTACGTCCTTGAATTTTGTTGCCACCCATTCGGTGATAGCTCTGAGGTGTCAACCCGATATGTCCCATGACTGGAATGTCCGCATTAGTGATTGCAGCAATCTGCTCTGCAACATGAACGCCGCCTTCTAGTTTCACTAATTCGGCGCCGGCTTTGATGAGGCGGATGGAGTTCTGAACGGCGTCTGTAACGGACGCTTGGTAGGAACCAAAAGGCAGATCCCCGACAATCAATGCAAATGGCTTTGCTGAAGCCACCATCTGGACGTGATACTCCATTTGCTCCATCGAGACGCCAAGAGTGTTCTTTTGACCCTGCATCACTGTGGCGACAGAGTCGCCGACTAAAAGTAGATCAACATCGGCAGCGTCGATGATGGATGCAAAAGTTGCGTCATAGGCCGTCACCATCGCAAGGCGACGAGATGAGTTTTTTACAAGTGCCAGTTGAGGCACTGTGAATTTTTTGCGCTGTGCGTCCGTAGCCATATGGCACCCCTTTGCGAGATTCCAAGGCTAGGGGTGGAAGTGGGGCTCCACCCTCCAACATCTGCCGTGTTTGGGAGTGACCTCAGTAACTATTTGCGACCGAAAAGTTGGCGAATCTCGGCTTCTGGGTCATTGATGAGATCGGTGTTTTCACCGATCTCCAGTGTGGGGCGCGTCTCCACATTGAACTGTTGCCATGTGGGGTGTCCATGAGTGGCGAAATGAACAATCTCACTCGCGAATCGGTCGGAAATGGCCTGTCGTTCAGCACCTTCTCCAAGAAGCATCGCTGCTCCGGGGGCATCCAGATTGTCAAAAGCAAAAGGAATATCGATGGCGTGACAGCTACCAAGGATTCCTCCGAATGCAGGCGTCTCCCATGTGAACCAATACATCCAAGTGGGAGTGTTTTCGACGCATCGCTGCTCGGACAATTCTTGTGCTCGTTGCCTAAATGAAGTGTCGGTGTTAACAGCGGAAATCAGTTCTCGAGCAGCTTCGTTTGGCCGATAGCGCTCGTATACGGCACGGGCTGTATTTGCTGTATCCCCAAACTGTTGTTGCGTGAACTTTTCCCATTCACGCTGTCCTGCTGATGCCGCATCTTGATCAAAGGCCGACCACAACTTGTTCTCATCCTTGTTGGTGCCAACAACAAATGGAATCGGGCATCGTGCTGCAGTTGCCAATAGGTCAGCCTTCACTGCGGTGCCTCCAGCAGTAGGGGCAAAGATGTCGAAGCCCTTTGATGGAGAAGTAGCAGCTTTAGTACCTGCTTCTAGAACTTCATCAACTGTTTTGTGTGCAGCAGCAGCAAGGCTGTCTTCATCAAGGAGGCCGAGAAACTCATCGAGAAGTTCATTGGCTCGCGGCAGATCGCGTAATTGACCAATTGAAGGGCTCATCGACCACGCTTTGTGAAAGAGTCGATTCGCAGCGTCTGTTGCCATCAACGACACCACTGCAGATCCTCCAGCGGACTCGCCAAAGATGGTGACGTTGTTTGGATTGCCGCCAAATGACGCAATGTTTCGGTTGACCCAACGAAGGCCCGACAGCATGTCGAGAACTCCATAGTTCTCGCTTCCAGCAAAGCCCAGTGGTCCGAGTCGGTAATTGATGGAGACGACCACTGTTCCCTTTGATGCCAAACGTGATCCGTCGTACCACGCGATGGACCCTGCTCCATTTGTGTACGCACCGCCGTGAATCCAAAAGAGAACTGGCAGGTTGCTTTCCACTGATGCTCCCTGAGGGCAATAGATATTGAGATGTAAACAATCTTCCGACATTGAAGATGCGTCAGTCCCCAGCATTTGTTCGAGAAAACCAGGAACTTGTGGGCTGATGAAGCCAGGCTCGGAGGCGTCGACAGGGGAGGCGTAGGACTCAATGTCAACGGGATGTTGCCATCGTTGCGCTGTGGCGAACTTGATGCCCCGATAAACAGATTGCCCGTTGTCTAACAGGGTTCCATTGAATGTTCCTGCTGGAGTTGTTGTCGCTGCGGTCGTACTCATCTGCCCACCGTACACAGAGAGACGAGTGGGTTCACTAGCGTGTTGGCGTGTTCAGTTCTCTTGTAGGAAACCTGTATGTCCGTTTCCATTCATGGATTCAATTGGCTGCATCGACCTCCCCAGGTAATTCTCGGGGAAAACGTTTCGGCCGGTTTGGAGGGGGAAGCCTCATCATGTGGAAGCCCACCACAATCTTCAACGAGCAATACATCCACATCGGTGAAAACACTTTGATTGGTCCCGATATCTCCTTGTCAGCTGGAATGGTTCCAGGGCAAGAGTGCATTACCAATCCTGTCGTGAGTATCGGTGACCGGTGCTTGATTGGTCGAGGCAGCGGAATAGTCGGACATTTCAGCATCGAGATCGGCGACGACGTGTGGACTGGACACAACGTGTACATCACTGACCAGAATCATGGATACGAAGACGTCTCGTTGCCTATTTCAAAGCAGTCACAACCAGAACGGGCAGTCAAGATTGGTAGTGGAAGTTGGCTGGGCTATGGATCAGTTGTTCTTCCGGGCGTCACGATTGGTGAGCATTGCGTTATTGGAGCCAACTCCGTAGTGACGCGAGATGTCCCGAGTTACTCAGTCGCTGTAGGAGTGCCTGCTCGAGTAATCAAGCGCTATATCAACGGCTCTTGGACTGAGGTTGACTAGACCGACAGGTCTAACGGAGGCTGACATGTGCGCATGTCATTCTCTCGAGCAAACTTGCCGATTCGTTCGCTGATCGGCACGCCTTCGACTTCTGTTTCAGAAAAGAATGGCCTCGTCGAAGCGGTACGAAGTTTGTCAACAAACTGTCGACGATTCTGAATGTAAATGCGATAGTCGCTGATCCACTGTGGAACAAGTTCTTGACCTTTAGGACCTACAGGCTTGTCCTTCGCAATGTCATCGATAGCGCGTTCCAGCGAATCAGTAGCGGTAGCAACGATGTCGGCCTTCTTCTTCAGCGCAGCCGTGTCGTTGGCATTCATCTTCCCAAGGTCTTGCAACGCAAAGCGTTCGTTCTCCGCAATCAGGCAACGAGCTTCCGAACGTGCTTTCCATGCGTCATCTTCAATTCGATTGAAACTTTCGCGAGATGCGAAGCCAAATGCGTACACCCACATGGCAAAGATGCCTATACAAATAACTGTTAGGACGATTCGGGCTAAACGATTCACACCGACAGGTTAGGAGATGGGGGACTTCTCGGTGGGGCGTAGTACTGCAGTCACATGGCACAGTGCCACGGACCTCGACCATCTATGGCGCTGTAGGGCTTGGATGGAATGCAAGAATGAACTATGTCCTTCGGTATTCGTCATCAACTTCGCGTGTCGATGTTTGCAGTATTTGCGGGATTCAGCCTGGTCTCTTGCTCCGCTGAGTCGTCCATCTGCTCTGAACTCAGTTCTGTAGCGGGCTTCACCATGCAGTTTTCCCAAGGACTCGATAATTTTTCCGAGAGCCAGTATGCAACTTTGCGTAATGAGACTTTTAGTGCGCGTGCGAGCGTGAATCACGTCGCTGTTGTTCATCCTGAGAGCAAGGAAGCTGCCGATTTGGCGGTCAAGATCAACTCCTTCATCAGTTCTATGGAGAAACTTGACTGGGATGTGTCTGTAGCAATTGCTGACTCTGTGGCCGTCGCCGCTGCGCTGCAGTTGGGTTCTGCACAATCTTTAACTCAAGCAAACACAGTGGAGTCGCTGTTGATTGGTGAATGTGGCTTGCCCTCAACCATTGTCAATTCTGACCAAACTTCTGAAACATTGCCAGGTCCTTCGATTCCGAGTCCATTGCAAACTGA